>SXGQ01227896.1_pt1 | contig 19248 bp, 17 predicted proteins | sample 3178371 | NCBI WGS metagenome assembly SXGQ01 (sample SAMN11356859, study PRJNA531348) | freshwater metagenome | isolation source: freshwater sample F1-20 | place: China: Fuxian Lake, Yuxi | collected 2017-12-25 | reverse complement strand
GAGAGCATGAGCAACATCGAGTACTACTCCACGGACATGCGCTGGGGTTCGCGCGCCGGGACGGTACGCATGCATGATCGCTTGCAGCGGGGCCGCGAGCGCTCGCAACCCCCAGAACGATTCGGGTTCATTTCTGGAATGCCGGAAACCGTCGAGAATCTTGTGCGTGAGTACGGCATTTCCCGCGACTCCGCGGACGCCTTTGCGGTGCGCAGTCACCAGCGAGCCGCACAGGCGTGGGCGGATGGACGATTCGACGAAGAGGTCGTGCCCATCAAGGTTCCGCAGCGCAAAGGCGAACCGCTGGTCGTAACGCGTGACGAGGGTATCCGTGCGGATTCGACCGTCGAATCACTCGCCAAGCTCAAGCCTCTACTCGACGGCGGGACCGTGACCGCGGGTAACGCCAGTCAGCAAAACGACGCCGCAGCCGCGTGTCTCGTGGTTGCCGAAGACAGACTCGCCAGCCTAAACCTGGAACCGATGGCGTTCTTGCGCGGCTGGGCGGCCGCCGGATGTCATCCGGCAACCATGGGCATCGGTCCGGTGCCTGCAGTCGCAAAATTATCTGCCCGAACGGGCCTAACACTCGATGAAATGGATCTCGTTGAGGTTAACGAGGCCTTCGCCGCTCAAGTTCTCGCCGTACTTGCTGCCTGGGGCTGGCACGACGAAGCCAGACTGAATGTCAACGGCGGCGGCATTTCATTGGGGCACCCGATCGGTGCAACGGGCGTGCGCATGCTGACGACGCTGCTGCATGAACTGCGACGTCGCAAAGGCCGATACGGACTCGAAACAATGTGTGTCGGCGGCGGGCAGGGGCTCGCTGCAATCTTTGAACGCGACTAGTTTCGAACGCGGCTAGGCGTCCGTTTTTTCCCAACGACGAACGCGTTGCAATTGCTCGTGGCATTCACGAACGATGCGCTCGATCAATTCCGCACAGCTTGGCACGTCATGGATCAAACCCACGACCATGCCGGCGGTCATCACGCCAGAATCGATCTGACCTGACTCCCAGGCGTGTCGACCCCGAGCGCCGGCAACGAGCGGTCGTAAATCTTCGAACGAACAACCACCCGCTCGCCGCTCGATGCTGACGACTTCCTCGGAGACGGCATTGCGCAAGACCCGCGAGGTGTTACGAAGAGTACGGAAAATGAGTCGCGTGTCCCGCTCGCTGGCCGCAACGAGAGCGGCTTTGGCATCCGCATGCACGGGCGATTCGCGCGTCGCCACGAAACGCGTGCCCATGTTGATGCCCTCAGCACCGAGTGCGAGTGCTGCGGCCATGCCGCGGCCGTCACCGATGCCGCCCGAGGCGATGACCGGGATGGATAACGCCTGGATTGCCAGCGGAATCAGCACTAGCCCCGGGATATCGTCCTCACCAGGATGGCCCGCGCATTCAAAACCATCGATCGAGACGATGTCGACACCATTACGCTCTGCCGAGACGGCGTGTCGCACCGTCGTGCACTTGTGGATGATGGTGATGCCGTGCTCTTTGAAACGCTGCACGAATTCACGCGGGCTGTTACCGGCCGTTTCGACGATACGCACGCCGCCATTGATAATGGCATCCACATATTCGGCGTACGGTGGTGGCGTGGCTGCCGGAAGGATGGTCAGATTCACCGCAAACGGATGATCGGTCATCGAGCGACAACGCTGGATCTCGCGCAAAAGATCAGCGGGTGAGGGCTGCGTCAGAGCAGTCAAGGTTCCGAGACCTCCCGCGTTGGAGACCGCCGCAGCAAGCTCCGCTCGACCCACCCACTGCATCCCGCCCTGCACGATGGGATGACGGATGCCAAGCATTTGAGTCACCCGCGTCGAGAACATAGTAGTGGCGTCACTTGCCCTTGAAGTCCGGGACTCTGCGCTCCTTGAACGCATTGACCCCTTCCCGGTAATCATCCGTCCAGCCGCACTCTCGCTGCAGATCACGCTCGAGATCGAGTTGCGCATCGAGCGTGGAAACCGCCGCGTTGCGAATCGCGCGTTTGGCAGCAGCGAGTCCACGAGTCGGTGCGGCTGAAAGACGTTTCACCAGCGAGTCCACCTCGGTGTCGAAAGCGGCATCGTCGATCGCTCGCCAGATAAGCCCCCATTCCTCCGCTTGCGCTGCATCCATCGTTCCGCCCGTCAGCGTGAACCCCAATGCCCGGGCCTGACCGATGGCTCTCGGCAAATGCCAGGTGCCACCCGCATCAGGGACGAGCCCTATCGCCGAAAAAGCCTGCACGAAACGCGCACTGCGCTTAGCTAAAACGATGTCGCTGGCGAGCGCGATATTGACGCCGGCGCCAGCGGCAACTCCATTGACAGCACAAACTACGGGCAAAGGCAGTGCCGCCAGCCTGCGCACCAGCGGGTTGTACTGCGTTCCGGTGGATACACTTAGGTCCGGTCGACCCGCTCGTGTATCACGCTCAGAGAGATCTTGCCCAGCGCAGAAGCCGCGTCCGCTGCCCGTGATGAGCAGCACTCGGGTCGTCGAATCCGACTCGATGCGCGTCATGGCATCGGCGACTTCGGCATGCATTGGGTTCGTGAATGCGTTGAGCCGCTCCGGGCGATTGAGGGTGATTCGCGCCACCCCCTGCTCCTGCGTAAATAAGATGGTCTCGTAGCTCAAGTCGCCACTCCGATCACTCCGGAAATTCCGCTGCAAGCATATGCTCACGCTGCGCTCGCGTGTCACCCCAAAGCAAATCGACGGTATGCGCGCGCTTCAGAAAGTGGTGCGCATCAGCCTCGGCGGTGAAACCTATCGCGCCGTGAATCTGTATGTTTTGAGCTGCGTTGCGTACCGCCGCGTCGGTTGCCACCAACTTCGCCGCAGTCGCGTGAAATCCGGCGCCCGCGCCCTGCTCCGAGACGACAAGCGAGGCAAACGTCACCTGACAGAGGGCGGCCTCGGCACGGATCGCCATATCGGCGCACAGATGCTTGATCGCCTGAAAGGAGCCGATGGATTTACCAAATTGCTGTCGCGTTTTGGCGTACTCGACGGCCATATCACGCGTCGCCTCGGCAAGCCCGAGCGCGTAGGCCGCAAGACATACCCGCGCACGATCGTAGACACCGCCGGCCACTGCGGGCACCCAAAGATATGCCGGAAGCTCTGCAACGGTGACTTTCTCGATCGGCAGCACGCTGTCGGTCGCTCGTAAGGCCTCGCCGGGCCCGAATCCCGCTCGCTCGACCAAAGCAGCCCCGGCAGAGTCCATCACGAGCACCCAATCGGCACCCGCACCGTCGATGAGCTGGAATTCACCCGAGACTGACTGACCGACCCGCGTTTTGCCGCGGGCATTAGCGAGCGCAATCCGCGCCGTGCCACGAGCGAATTGCTCGCGTACGCCCTGCTTGTCGTCTCCCGACAAACCGCACGAGAGCATCAGACCGAGAACCGAGGGCGATAGCAAATGCCGACCAAACTCGCGACAAGCGAGCGCTTCTTCGGCAGTCGTCATGTCGCTGCCGCCCTTGGCGGCGGGCAACCCCAGACTTAGGAAGCCCATCTCCCCGAGCTGCGGCCAGATTGCGGCATCGGCATTACCCACCTGAGGGGCAGGCGGACGAAACCGCGACACGGGAGCGGTCTCTGCCAAAAAACCACGAATGGCGTCGACGATGGCAACCTGATCATCGCTAAGCAGGAGATTCATGACACCCCCTCAGCGCGGCAGGCCGAGCACACGCTCGCCGATGATGTTGCGCTGAATCTGCGACGTTCCGGCTGCGATCGTGATCGAGAAGGATCGCAAGTAGTAGTAAACCCAATCATCGTCTTCCGGGTTTTCGAGAGCGCGCGATCCCAGGATATCGAGGGCCAGTCGTCTCGCACGCTGCTGCGTCTCGCCCACCATGGCACGCATCAGCGACTCGGCGCCGGTTTCCCCCGCCTCTGCACGCGATACCACCATGTACGTCATCGCGCGCGCAGCTGCCATATCAGCACGAAGTTGTGCGAGTCTCGCCCCCATCTCGTCGCGAGAGAGCGGGCAGTCCGCGCCGAGCCTCTGCTGCGCTTCAGCGATCATTCGCTCAACAAGGTAGGCGTAGCGCAGCTGATCGCGAACCTGTGCCGTGCCGCGCTCAAAACCGAGCGTCGACATGGCGACGCTCCAGCCATCGTTGATGTCACCCACTACGTTGGTGAGCGGGATACGCACATCATCGTAAAAACACTGAACGAAATGCACCTGGTTCGGCGACGTCATGATCTCGATCGGACGCAGCGTGATCCCCGGCGATTTCATATCGCAGATCACCCAGCTGATCCCCTTGTGCCTCGGCGCTTCGGAGTCTGTGCGCACGAGCAATTCCTGCCAGTCGGACAGGTGTCCATGGCTGGTCCATATCTTTGAACCGTTGACGACGAGATGATCACCTTCGATGCGGGCTTTGGTCCGCAAGCTCGCCAGATCAGACCCTGCGTTCGGTTCTGAGAAACCCTGACACCAGACTGACTCGCCACTCAGGATTCGCGGCAGATGAAACGCTCTCTGTTCCTCGGTTCCGCGCAGAATGACCGTCGGGCCCGCATGATTAAGCCCGACAAAACAAAGGTGGTTATCCGGCGCTTCGGCACGCGCGTACTCCTCGTGCCAAATGAGCTGCCGCGTCAGGGATAAACCGAGACCCCTGTGTTCGCGCGGCCATGAGACCCCTGCCCAACCGGCGTCGTACTGACGTCGCTGCCAACCGACATCGAAGGCGCGCATCGCCGCTCCGTCGTGCGGACGCCGCTCCTTGGGCTTGTTATCGGCAAGCCACGAACGGGCTTGTTCGCGAAACTGCCGGTCCTCATGCGTGAAGTGCAGGTCCATTGGCCCCTCCAATCGCCTTGACAGCGCCGGCCCACCATTTAAATAAATGATACATCATCAGTTTTGTAAAAACATCTATGTATATCGTATAAGATTAACGCAAAGCCTATTCCATAACTGACGCGGCGTCGGTTATATTTCGTCGTACTCAACCACGTCGCGCACTGCACGCAGGTCCATGTCCGACGCCACCATCAAGACGCTCGCCCCACACCTCCGCTGCGTGCTCGAGCTCGACCCGAGCGCCGTAGCCATCGAGTCGGCACATCACCGATACACCTGGGGACAGATCTCTGCGGCAGCACGAGAGGTGAACGCGCTGCTAGATGCGGCAGGCGTGTCGACCGATTCACCCGTTGGCTGGTTTGCGCACAACCGTCCGGCGAGCGTGGCCTCCTTTGTCGGACTCGTGCTTTCCGGTCGGATGGTGGTCCCGCTACGCCCCCGACAAAGTCCAGCAGCGGTGCGTGCCGAGCTCGTTTCACAAAATCTCTGCGCTATCGTCGGGCATGCGGAAGATTGGCAGGTCGAGGCCGTTGCTACCGCAGCGAGCGAGACCGGTAGCCTCGGAATCGCACTCGATGACGCGGAAACGATCCGTGTATATACGGTCCCCGGTTTGGCCAAAATCGGCTTAGGCCCACACCGATCGAACCAGCCAGGGATCGTTCTCGAGCGCCTGACCAGTGGCACCACCGGGCCGCCGAAACGGATTCCCGTCGGCGAAGACGTGCTGATCCCGGCACTGCGTGCGGGCGAGCAATCTGCCAGCGCAGACGACGGCCAATCGCTGCGCCTCAAGAAATCACCCGCAATTCTTCTCAAACCCTTCAGCCACGCCGGTGGTTTGTTCGGGCTGCTGCTCGCGCTCTATCAAGCGCGGCCGATGGTACTTATCGATCGCTTTGTCGCCGAGGAATGGGCCGACGTCGTAGCACGACATAAACCAAAGTCGGCAAGTCTCGTCCCCGCCATGATCCGCATGATTCTCGACGCGCAGATCCCACCGGAGAAGCTTGCCAGTCTGAAAGCGATCCGCAGTGGCACGGCGCCGCTGGACCCCGAGACACAGACGGACTTCGAGTCGCGCTACGGCGTACCCATTCTCATCGACTACGGCGCAGCTGAATTTATTGGCGGCATCGCAGGCTGGACCCTCGAAGACTACAAACTGCATGGGAAATCCAAAAAAGGCAGCGTCGGTCGGCCGCGACGTGACGTCGAACTGAGTTTGCGCTCCGCCGAGACCGGCGAGGAAGTGTCGGCTGGCGAAATCGGCGTGCTGTATCTGCGTGGCCCGCGATTCGGAACAGACTGGCATCGAACCAATGATCTCGCCTTGATCGATACAGACGGCTTTTTGTTTCTGAAAGGCCGAGCCGATGACGCCATCAATCGCGGTGGTTTCAAAATATTGCCGGACGAAGTCGCTGCAGTCTTACGTCGCTATCCGGGAATCCGTGACGCGGCAGTTATCGGCAAACCTGACTCACGACTGGGCGAGGTTCCCGTGGCGGTCCTTGAACTCACGCCCGGAACGACATTACCGACCGACGACGACCTACGAGTCTTCGCGCGCGAGCATCTGGCAGCGTATATGGTGCCGGTGGAATTTCGAGTCGTGGATGCATTGCCACGCACTGCGTCCATGAAGGTCAGCCGACCACTGCTTAAATCATTGCTCGGCATCTAAGTTCAATCCAAAGGGCCAAAGACCATGACTCACTACAGCACGCTGATCGTCGAGATTGCCGATGGAATCGTAACGGTCACGCTGAATCGGCCCGAAAAACTCAATGCGTTCAACAACGCCATGGTTCGCGAGTTTCGTTCGCTTTGGCAATCCTTGCGAACGGATGACGCGGTGCGGGTCATCGTGCTGCGGGCTGCGCCCGGTCGTGCGTTCTGCACCGGCGTCGATGTAAAGGAAGGTTGGCGTGACGCGGATGCTGGCACTTCACCCTATGACCAGGAAGATCCTGGCGAGTGGCTCGGCCCCAAGAGCAATAAGGTGTGGAAGCCGCTGATCGTCGCGGTTCATGGCATGGCGGCGGGCGGGGCATTCTATTGGCTCAATGAATCCGACATCACAATTTGCTCTGAAGACGCCACATTCTTTGATCCACACCTGAAGTTCGGGAAGATTTCCGCCGTGGAACCGATTGGCGCCATGGGGCGTATCCCCTTGCAAGAAATCACGCGGATGGTTCTGCTTGCCGACAGTGAGCGAATCACTGCGCAAACTGCTCTGCGCATCAGCCTCGTCACCGAAGTCGTATCGTCCGACCGGCTGTGGGCGCGGGCGCACGAACTTGCTGCGATGATTGCTGCACGACACCCGATCGCCGTTCAAGGCTCCATCCGTGCGATCTGGGAAGCTCAGGGTATACCCCGACCGCAGGCTCTCGCCAATGCCTTGCGCTACATCCAGGTAGGCAAACCGATCGCCACCGACGTCCAGCCAGACAAAACCGCGAACAAGGACTGGACTGCGCGTTGACTGCAGAGACCACATTCCGTCAGTCGCTGTTGCCGACCATGTTGGCAAGTTCGCTATTCATGGATCTGCTGGACACCGCAGCACTCGGCACCGCACTGCCGAGCATGGCCAAGGAATTCAACACCGATCCGCTCGAGTTGAAACTCGCACTGACTGCATACCTCGTGACGGTGGCCATATTGGTACCGGCTAGCGGCTGGATTGCCGACCGGTTCGGCGCCCGTCGCGTGTTCTGCATCGCCATGTCGTTATTCCTCGCAGGCTCGGTGTGCTGCGGCTTGTCCGCCTCCGTCGAGCAACTGGTGGCGGCCCGTGTTCTGCAAGGCGTTGGCGGTGCGATGATGACGCCGATTGCGCGCATCATCCTCATTGCGGCGACTCCGAAGGAACGTTTGGTGCAGGCCCTGAACGCTTTTACATTCCCTGCAGTGATCGGACCGTTGCTTGGACCACCCCTCGCGGGACTCCTGATGTCCGTCGGGAGTTGGCGATGGATTTTTTTCATCAACATTCCCATGGGGCTTGTAGCGCTGCTGCTGACTCGAAAGATCGTTCCGCGGGTTGCGCCACGTGCTCCGGGTCGTTTCGACCTCATTGGTTTTGGTACTGCAGCAATCGCGATCCTTGCGTTGCTGGCTGTTGCCGAGTCGGCGGGCTCTCATATCTTGTCGACGACCGCCACGCTATGGGCTGCAGCGCTGGCTGCGGTCGCCATAACTCTGTTTGTCATCCATACACGACGTGTTGCTGATCCCATCCTCGATCTGCGCTTCCTGCAGCGCCAAACCTTTCGTGCGAGCATGCTCGGCGGCGCCCTGGGTCGTGTGGGTCTTGGCGCAACGCCGTTCATCATTCCCTTGTTTCTTCAAGTAGCGCTCGGATGGTCGCCCCTCGAGACGGGTGGCGTGATGATGGCCCAGATGATCGGTTCGCTGGCGGCCAGACCCGTCGGCACCTACTGCATTCGGCGCCTGGGGTTTCGCAGTGCGCTGATCGGCATGGGATTATTGACGGGCCTACTGACCGCAATCCCCGCGGTTTTTGTTGGTGTCACCTCATCGGGGACGATTGCAGCCGTGTTGTTTGGTCTTGGGCTGACGCGCGCATCTTTTTACGTTGCGGCCATTCCGATCGGCTACACCGAAATCGAGCCAGAAGAAGTCAGTCGCGCCTCCACGTTGGGCACGGTGATTCAGCAACTGACTCTCGGTTTTGGTGTCAACCTCACCGGATTTTTGCTGTTCATGTTCAGTGGTGGCAGCGCACTGCAAATCGAGCATTTCTCAGCGACGTTCGTCACACTCGGATTAGTCGTGCTGCTTGCAGTGATACCTTTTATGCGCCTACCGCCGCATGTCGGTGCGCATATGCGTTACGGAGGTTCAGTCAATGAGTAGTGCCGAATCGGCTGTTCTTTTGAGCCAGCGTGAAGGCAGAGTCCTTATCCTGACTCTGAACAGACCAGAGAAACTGAACGCGCTCAACAGTGAACTTCATGAGCAACTGCACGGCGCGCTTGCTGCCGCAGCAGAGGACGAAACCGTAGGTGCGGTGATCCTAACCGGCGCGGGTCGTGCGTTCAGCTCCGGGGGCGACATGGGCGGTTCGCATAATCGTGCGCTACCTCCCCCCACGCTTGAGCAACGTGCCGACGCCCTGCTGCGCCATGGTGACAGTGCGCGTCTGCTCCATGAAATGCCGAAACCCACCATCGCAATGATTAACGGCGTCGCTGCAGGTGCAGGGCTTGCCCTCGCCCTCGCCTGCGATCTACGAACCATGTCCAAAGACGCCAAGCTAACGACGTCATACGCCAAAGTCGCCATGTCTGGAGATCTCGGCATCAGTTACTTTTTGCCACGACTCGTCGGGGCTGCACGTGCACGTGAACTGCTATTTCTTGCACCGAAGATATCTGCGGAAGAGTCGCTCGCCATGGGTCTCATCAACCGCGTGGCAACGCTCGACTCTTTGGGTAGCGTCACACTCGCGCTGGCAACGGAGTTGGCGACCGGACCTGCCGTCGCTCTTCGCTACATCAAGAACAATCTGGTAGTCGCCGAAACCGGCTCGCTGGACGAAGTGTTGCGACAGGAAGCGTTCGGCATGGCTCGCTGTGGTCGAACGCAGGACGTGAAGGAAGCCGCACTCGCTTTTCGCGAGAAGCGTGCTCCGGTTTTCAAAGGTAAATAAATCTTCAAGTCGGGGATTCAGCGATGAGCGAGGACAAAGGCAGCGGCGGAAAAATCACTCGCGAGGACATCGCGCGCGCCCATCAGCAGATCGGCATCCCGAAGTTTGCATTCAACCCTCCATACAATCGCGAGTCTTCGACTGACGCACTTCGGCATTTCGCATGGGCTTGCGGCGATGACAATCCGCTGTGGCACGAACGCGCCTACGGTCGCAAGACTCGCTGGGGAGATCAAATCGGTTTTCCGCTTTTTTTGCACTCGACCGGCACTAATCTCACGCCGAAACCGGATGCCGCCACGAAGGCGCTGTTCAAAGGTCTCTTCCGCGGGGTAGGCAAGTACTACACCGGCGTTGCATGGACCTGGTGGCGACCCTTGATGCCCGGGAAAAAACTATTCGTCGAGCGCGTGACATCGGAAGTGCGCGTGAACGAAAAGTCATCGTTCAGTGGAGGCTTATCCGTCACAGAGGTGTATCGCGATCTATGGGTGGAGCGGGACGGCACCCCCATCGGCAAGCGCGAAGAGGCGTATCTCAGCGCCGAGCGCGAAGGCAGCAAAAAAACCGGTCGATACGCAGGTATCAAGCGGCAGACCTATACGCCTGACGATATTGCCCGCATCGACGAGGTGTACGCCGCAGAACAGCGTCGTGGCGCCGTGCCTCGCTACTGGGAAGATGTCGAAGTCGGCGAAAAACTGACCCCGGTGGCAAAAGGCCCGCTCACCATGGTCGATATCATCGCTATGCATATGGGCCTTGGCCTCTCGAGCAGCGGTATCGGGCCGCTGCGCTACAACTGGCGTCAACGCAGCAAGATGCCGGCGTTCTTCGTAGAAGATGCCTATGGCGTCCCTGATGTCGTCCAGCGTGTGCATTGGGATCATGACCGCGCGACCGCGCTGGGTCTTCCTACGTCCTACGATTACGGACAGATGCGCACGAGCTGGCTTATTCACCTCATCACCAATTGGATGGGGGACGATGCTTGGCTTTGGCGTCTCGACTGTCAGTCACGCGCTTTCAACTTCATGGGCGATACCACGATCTGCAGCGGCGAAGTCATCGCCAAGCGAATCGAGTCCGGGCATCACGTCGTTGACCTACGAGTCGCCGGCACGAACCAACGCAATGAAGTGACGGCACCGGGAACGGCAACCGTCATCCTGCCCTCACGGGAGCATGGTGCCGTCGTTCTGCCGCTGCCACCCACCGATTTAATTGATCGCGGCTTTGCCATGCGCAAGCAAGCCGATACCAACTCAGAGGAGTAAGCCATGACCGATTCGATTCGTACGTCCATTCCGCTCGAAAACTGGCCGCTCTACATCGACGGCAAGCAGCAACAGCCAACGAGTGGCGAATATTTCGACACTGAAGATCCCTATACCGGCAAAGTTTGGGCTCGCGTTGCGCGCGGCTCTGTAGCGGATGTCGATCGGGCCGTCGACGCCGCGCGCAAGGCTTTTCCCGTTTGGAGCGGTCTTGCACCGGCAGCCCGAGCGCGTCTGATGCTGCGCTTCGCTGAGCTCGTTGAAGCCAACGCCGAGCGGCTAGCCAAACTCGAGGTGATGGACAACGGGAAGTTGTTGGCCGAAATGCTTCCACAGGTCCGACTCGTTGCCGAATGGTTCCGCTACTTCTCCGGGCTCACCGACAAAATTGAGGGTTCTGTTATTCCGACGGGCAAGCCGGATATTTTTACGTATACGCGTCTCGAACCGCTTGGAGTCGTCGCACTCATCACGCCGTGGAACTCGCCGCTGCTGATCCTCACCCACAAGCTGGCAACGGCGCTGGCGGCCGGCAACGTAGCAGTCATCAAACCCTCGGAATATGCATCGGTCTCCACACTGGCTTACGCTGCGCTATTCAGCGAAGCCGGATTTCCGCCCGGCACAGTCAATGTGGTGACAGGGTTTGCAGCTGACGTAGGCGCTCCTCTCGTCGCCCATCCGTGTATTGCGCGAGTGTCTTTCACTGGTTCAGAGAACGGCGGACGAAAGATCAATGAAAGCGCAGCGAGCAACTTCAAGCATGTCGCACTCGAACTGGGTGGCAAATCCCCGAATATCGTGTTCGCTGATGCAGACTTTGAAGCTGCAGTTGTCGGAGGTATCGCCGGTATATTCGCAGCGAGCGGTCAGACCTGCATTGCGGGTTCGCGGCTGCTCGTCGCACGCAGTCTCCATGACCGATATGTCGAGCGGTTGCTCGAGATCGCGCGGGCAGCGGAACTCGGTGACCCGATGCTGCCCACTACCAACGTCGGGCCGATCGCAACCAAGCCCCAAGTACAAAAAGTCCTCGATTACATCGAGATCGCTCGCGCCGAGGGCGCTCAATGCGTACTCGGTGGCGGCCGGCACCAGGGGCCGGCGAACATTGGCGGCAAGATGGTTGATCCGACCGTGTTCATTGGTGTCAACAACACCATGCGTATCGCCCGCGAGGAAGTCTTCGGGCCGGTGCTGAGCGTCATCCCCTTCGATACGGAGGAAGAAGCGTTATCGATCGCCAATGACACGGCATATGGCCTGGCGGCTGGAGTTTGGACGTCTGATATGGGTCGTGCGCTGCGCGCGGCCGAGCGTCTGCAGGCGGGCACGGTTTGGGTCAATACTTATCGCATGGGCAGCTACGCCACCCCCTTCGGTGGCTACAAGCATAGCGGCATGGGTCGCGAGGGCGGAGTCGAATCTTTGAAAGAGTGGCTGCAAAACAAGACCGTCTGGATCAACGGCCGACCGAACACCAATCATCCTTTTGTCATGCGCACCTGATCGACGACGCTTGCAGAAGCCTGTCCCGTTCACTATTCTAAAACTGACGCTTTGCCAGTTTTTCGGGGGATACCATGATCGGTTGGATGCCATCTTTTATTGGCCGCGCTATTCGCGGCATGCGTGCAGGTCTCGACAAGACTCTATTTCACGAAGCCGCTCTCAAGACGATCCCGTCGACCATCATTGTTGAGAGTGCTGCTTTTGCTGCGGGCGGCGCGAAGCCGCGGGTGCACAGCGTCGATGGAGACGGAACTTCGCCGCCGATCAGCTGGCGCAGCGTCCCGGCGGAGACGCGAGCGGTCGTTCTGCTAGCGGAAGACGCGGATAGCCCCACGCCGGGACCGTTCGTGCATCTCGTCGCCTGGGGACTGCCCAACGAGGGTAGTTTCGGTGCCGGTGATTGCAACGCCGGCTCAAGCGCGGCCAAATCGGCAACGATCAGGCTCGGGCGCAACGGCATGATGGCTCTCGGATACACGCCGCCGGATCCGCCGCCTGGACATGGCCCGCATCGGTATGTTTATCAGGTCTATGCGCTCAAGCAGGTGCCTAACTTCACCTCAGCACCGAATCGCAACACACTCGCCAAAGTTGTTCGCGATCATGCGATCGCCAAAGGCATGATCCAAGGGATCTACGAACGACCGTGACCGGTGGGCAGCTCGGGCTGCCTACTTGCCGTGAAACACCGGTGGGCGCTTGGCGAGAACCGCCTCGACGCCCTCGCGGTGATCCTCTGTGAGATGACACAGCGCCTGCGCCGCGGCGGACATTTCCATGACCGCATCGTAGGACGACTCTCGCCCTTGTCTCAGCAGCGATTTGGCCAAGCGCAATGCATGCGGTGGCTGTGCAGACACTCGCTTGGCAAGGCTCATCGCTTCGACGAGGAGCGACTCGTGTGAAACCACTCGACTGACGAGCCCGACGGCTGCCGCCGTATTGGCGTCCACAATTTCACCGGTGTAGAGCATTTCGGCAGCGCGACTATGGCCAATGACGCGCTGCAGCAACCACGCGCCACCATCACCCGGGATCAATCCGACCTTGAGAAAGGTGACGCCGAATGAAGCCCGCTCCGAGGCGATTCGGATGTCAGCAAGACAGGCGACATCACAGCCAAGACCGATCGCCGGGCCATTGACCGCAGCGATGAGCGGCATTTCGAGCGTGTATAAGGCCTTCGATAGCACGTGGATCTCGCGGCGATAGTTGTCGCGGATCGACGTACCACCGCCCCCGAATACGCCCTCGCCGGCACGCATGGCCTTGAGGTCTCCGCCCGCGGAGAACGCGCGACCTGCGCCGGTAAGAATGGCGCACCGAACCTGCCGCTGCTGGTTGAGTAAGTCACATACCTCTCGAATCGCATGACCGTCACCAAAGGCTCCCAGAGCGTTCAGCGCCTCGGGACGATTGAGTGTCAACACTGCGATGTCATCGATGATTTCGCAAAGCAGCAAAGCTGAAGTCGTCGTTGAATTCATTTTTTAAAAGCGCCTTACGGCATCGTGCCGAGTCTGGATTCGTAGAGTCGCGCTCGACTCTCGGAATAATGATCGATGATGAACTGTGCCGCGACGAGCAACAACAAACCGGCAGCGACCCCACGCGCGGCAGGCGAGCTGACGAATGCCGCAAGAACAATTGCGATGATCCCGAGCGCTAACGCCACTCGGTGATAGATCGGATATTTTTCGATGATCGTGGTGATGCGGCCGATTTCCCGCTCGCGTACCACTGCGACAGCACCAGACTGCGCCTCGACCGTAATCGCCGTCAGCATCGGTCCGTCGCGCTTTAGCAGCGAGACCGCAGCCCCCCCGAGCAGTACGGCTGCGATGATGACGGTGAATGCAACCCCGGCAGCAAAACCATCGCGTAGCCGAATCAGTACAAACAATGCGATCAGGATCGCCACGCCTGCCGATATCAGGATCGCGACCATCTCGCGACGCTCGCCGAGAAAATATTCACGACTCGTATCGACCAGCAAAGTGGCGTCGCTCATGCTGCCCCCGAGGGAATATCCCAACTCATCGGCAAGTTGGCGAGCACGATCGCCTCGCTGCAGATCGCCTGCACTTTAGCTCCTGGCGTCAAGCGAAACTCCGGAATACGCTTGAGCCACTCTTCATAGGTGATCTTCAACTGTTGTCTTGCGATGTTCGAGCCAATGCAGCGGTGCGGTCCCGTGCCGAATGCAATATGCGGATTGGCGAGTCGACCGAGGTCGACCGATAGCGGATCACTAACGGCTGTTGGATCAAGATTGGCGAGCGGCAGCGCGAGAATGATGTTGTCGCCCTTGCGCAGCGTAACACCGTGCAGCTCGGTGTCCTGAGCGACGAATCGGTTGGTCACGATCTGACTGTAACGTCGCAACAGCTCCTCGATGGCAACCGGGATCAGCGTCGGCTCGGCGACCAGCCGTCTGCGCAGCGGCGTATCGAGAGCGAGATGCCTGAAATGCAGAACGGTCGCACTTGCCACCGTGTCGAGCCCGGCCAGCAAAAAGAAGAAAAACAAGCCAAACATTTCCTTGTCGGTGAGCGGGCGGCCATCAATGCGCGCCTGCAACATCAGGGTGATGAGGTCGTCGCCTCCCTCATGCGCCCGACGCTCGAGCAATTCACGCTCAAAATTCATCAGCCATTCGATACCGCGCTTGCGGGTTTCGGGTTCATAACCGCTGTGAAGAATCAAACGGACGTTGCTCATGACCTCCATGGTCTCGTCAATCGACAGACCGAGAAAATGACTGAAGAGGCCCGCTGGCAATTTCCGCGCGATACCGGCGAAGTCCGCCTCGCCCTTCGCCTTGTAGCTCTCGATCACTCCGATGGTGTACTCGCGCACTCCGGCTTCGAGCGCCTTGATGCGCGCAGGAGAAAACAAAGGATTCAGAATTGTTCGAAAGTGACCGTGAAGCGGCGGGTCGGCTTCAAGTGGATACGCCAACCATTCATCGCCACCAAAAGCACGGTCGAACCCTGAAATACCGCGGGTAGTGAAATGCTCGGTGTCTTGCATGATGCGCTGGATATCAGCACGCCGAGTCACAACCCAGTTACCCCACTGCGGGTCTTTCACCGTTCGCGGGATATAGAAAAGATCAGGCTCATCGCGAAATTTTTCCGCAAAGTCACGCTGCGGATCTTCACCGACTTCGATGTTGTAGACATCGATATCGCGAACCAAGTGCGGTGGTACATGCGACGGAATGGCGGCGGTCGTGGCTGTGCTGGGGCTCATATTGAATCTCCGTTCGAAATATTTTCTAGATTCGTCTTTGATTGCTGGACGCGACGCTCAATAAAGAGACGAGTTCTGAAACATCTTTTTCCTTCTCGAGCCCTTCGATAAGCTCGATAAACCGATCTACGCGTGATGGGCTCATGAGCCCATCAACAAGTTCATGGAACTTTTCGCGCAACTGCGCGTCACTGGCCGGATCCGCCGGGGACCCGGGCATGTGCGGTTGATGGATTTCGTCCGACCGTCCGTCAGCAAGCGTGACTTTGACCTTCGCCCCGAGCTGTGCCGAGCCTTTGGGCATCTCGAGGGCGTAGGTTCGGACCCGATCTCCCGCAGCCAAAATATCGGTATCCGTCCAACTTGTGGGATCGAGGTAGTCCTGCAGACGATTAGAGCCTCGTGCGACACGCAGACCCAAGCTAAAGGCCAGACTGAACTGTGCGCTGAGACTGTCATGGGGTCGGGTAATCGTCGCGCCGTGGGGAATCGCCCATTCGGACAAGCCAACATCGATGCTGCGAATATCCGACGCGCTGACTCCCATCTTGGTCTGCAGCTTCGTCAAAGCGCGAATGGCGGCGTGATGGGTCCCAACCGACGGGTAGAGCTTGAAAATCGTTTCAAGAATGTGGAATCGCCCGCCTTGAAAGGGCGCGAGATCCGGCGGCTTCCCGCCGCCAAACAACCGATGAATGCCGCGTCGACCCTCAATGATTTCGGCGGGCCCAGTCAACCCGAATTGCGCTAACTTTGCAGCTTGCAGACCTGAACGCGCCGCAAGCCCCGCATGGAAGCGCTTTATTTCACCACCGCTTTGATCGTATTCCATGGTACCCGAGGCGTCGCTCGCGGCAATGGAGAGCGCGTGTGCGCAAGTGACGGCATCAAACTTCGCCAACGAGGCGGCTGCGGCTGCAGCGCCAAATACTCCACCAACCTTCGTGCAATGCCATCCCGTGTCGAGCGTTGAACGATGGATCGGTCCCGCGACTCGAATCATCGCCTGATAGCCCGCCACCACCGCAACCAGCAGATCCTGCCCCGAGGCGCGCACCGATTCCGCCATCGCGAGCGCAGCAGGGATCACGCATACCCCTGGATGACCCGTATCGTAGTGACTATCGTCATACTCACAACTATGGCCAAAGGTGCCATTGGCGAACGCGGCATTGAGCGCGCTCGTGCGCAGTCCGTAGTACGCGATCGTCGACTGTGGTTCGCCGCCTGAATCCTTGACGAGCGTCCATGCAGGCTGCACCTGCGGCATCGTCGCGCCGCGCAGCTGTACCGCGAGCTGATCGAGCAAACATTGCTTTGCCCGCGTGATCACCTCTGCGGGCAGCTCTTCGAACCGGTAAGACATCGCTTCGCGCGAGATCGCAAGAGCCATCGGCTCGGTCGCTGCTGTCGAGACGCCTGCTGTCGGATTATTTTCTTTGTTCATTGGCGAAGAAACTTAGAATTCATGAGTCTAATAACCCGGCGTATCAAATTATTGCGCAAGGTCGCGCGGGAGAGCCTTGTGCGCCGACGAACGGAACCGGAGCACAGCTGAATGCGAAGCGCCAAGCCTGGCGCTCGGCGAGCGCTTGCAGATTGACGTTCACGATGATGTACACCCCGCGGTAACAAAGAAATGTCGCATGCACCTCGGCAAGGCGATCATTGATGGGCGGAATCGGCTCCATCGCAACCGCGTCAGCACCCACGACAACAACCCCAAGGTCGGCCAGCCAATTCGCTGTTTCCGGGCGGATCCCGGCGGCACCGGAGACGTAGCCCTTCGGGTCACTGAAGAAACGATGATCATTGCCCGTGCGCCAAAACACCACGGAGCCGGGTTGAATGTCTGCTGCCGACATACCTTGCCGAGCGAGCGACCCCTCGAGATCCTCGCGCGAGATCACCTCGCCGTTGCTCAACGCCCGACCACGGTAAGCACTCACGTCGATCAACACCCCCGGCGCAAATATCGGGCCGACGTTCTCGATGCCCAGGCGGTGGAAGCCCCAGGGACTGCCGATGTCGGCGTGCGTGTAGCCGTTGTAGTAGTGAATCCTTTGTAGATCCCCCTTCTCACCCAACTGTTTACCGACATGAACGAGCGCGTTGAAGTGAGTGCTCATGCCAGTGAAGCGGCCAGCAATGACTTCATCGTTGTAGATCAAACGCTCTGCGCCGACGGGGCCGCCGGAAGGCGCGCCAGCGGAGGCGAGTACGAAATCACGCTGGTGGAAATCCGGCAGACCGGACTTGAACGGAAAACCGAGGTCGATGACCTCACCCTTGCGGATCAAGGACGCGGCGGCTAGCACCTGGCGTGGGCCGAGATGATTGAGGGCTCCACGCTCATCAGCCGGGCCCCACTGCGACGGCCACCATGGGCCTTGCGCAGGATGACTTGCCTCGGACGGGCTGTTGGACGCGAGCATGACCCCCTCCGTAATCGCTCGGCAATAACTGCTTAGTAACTGACATCATGTCAGTTATTTACAAACGCTGTCCAGAGGTGGATACCCGGATCGTACTTTTAGAAGTACGTCCCGCCGTCGACATTGAGCAGCGCGCCCGTTACGTAGGAGGCGCGCGTCGAGAGCAGGAACGCCGCGACCGCGGCGAACTCTTCCGGACGACCTGCGCGCTCGAGTGCGACCTCCATACCATGGGCCTGCAGGACCTGGGCGTAACGCGCGCGCTCATCCGTGGATCCGTCCCGCAGAATGATTCCTGGCGCGAGGGCATTGCAGCGCAATCCGCGATGCCCATGCTCGAGCGCAATGCTTTTTGCGAGCGAAGCGACGGCCGCCTTCATCGACGAATACGCGACGAGTTGGGGCTTAGGCGCGCGCACCGAGTACGCAGCGGTCAATAGAATGGAGGCGTCCGGTTGACGAGTCAGCGCCGGCAGGGCACTGCGACAAGCGCGTACTGCCAGCATCAGCCCGCCTTGATACTGCTGATCCCAGGGATCATCACCGCCTGTCTGTAAGTCAGCCCGCGGCCCGGCAGGACCGGCGAACACCGCTAGCCCGTGCAAACCACCAAAGCGCTTCACAGCGGACTCGACGATCGAGTCGAGCGCGCCCGGGACTGCAGCGTCGACCGCCATGGCGAGGGTGGCGTTGGCACCTGTAGGCAGGCTCTGTCGAGTGCGCTCAAGCGCGTAGGCGTCTCTGCCGACCAGAACGAGTTGCGCTCCCTCGACGGCGAGCACCCGAGCGGTCGCTGCCCCAATCCCGCGACTTGCGCCGACGAGAAGAATCACGCGATCGCGCAAACAGAGGTCCATGCTCAGATCTTCAGTACCGTGCCGCCATCGACGCACCAAGTCTGACCCGTAACCCAACTCGCGGCATCTGAAAGCAGGAACAGACAGGTGTTCACAATATCCTGTGTTTGACCGATCCGTCGCAGCGGCAGATTGGCAAGCAGCGCCTGTAACCGCTCGGGTGGCACGGCGGTCATGGTCGCCATGGTCTCGACCGGCCCTGGCGCAATGCCATTGACGCGGATATTCATTGGTCCCAACTCGCGGGCAAGTCCGATGGTGATCGCATTGAGTCCCGTCTTGGCGATCTTGTAGTGATTACCCGCCTCGTATGCTGCCGTCGACGATTGATTGACAATGGCACCGCCACCACGTCTGACCATGTGCTGATACACG
>SXGQ01259283.1_pt1 | contig 19253 bp, 24 predicted proteins | sample 3178371 | NCBI WGS metagenome assembly SXGQ01 (sample SAMN11356859, study PRJNA531348) | freshwater metagenome | isolation source: freshwater sample F1-20 | place: China: Fuxian Lake, Yuxi | collected 2017-12-25 | reverse complement strand
TCAAATGGCACAAAATAAACCCGGTTTGATTTTGTATAACGTGATATTGGGCGAATGTTGTTTGCCCTGTATCCAGTTACATTTATGCGATACATCTTGCCCGTGGCGCCAGCGCCAAGCCTTGTGGCAGCGTCTTGCAAATTTGCAGCTGGGCGGTAGCTCCAGCCTTGGCTGTCTGCAGAGGATGGTGCAACAACTGCAATCGGTAGGTTTTGATAGGCGGCACCACCTAGTTTGGAGCTGATGCCAGCAAGATCTCCCTTGAGGCTGCTGCTGCTGTTGCCCCTTAGCAATTGGAAGCTCCAGCCAAATTCCTGCATGGTGCTGCAGCTTTCAGTTCTCCAGCCGCGCTGATAGGGAACTGTGTATTCACCAAAATTATTTTGGTATTCATCTGAATCGAGAAAGCTATCAATATCGGCTTCGTAGCCATGGGAATCTAGGCGTTCTGCGTGAAGGCGCATTTCCTGGAAACTTGCTGGTGCTCTACCAAGCAGATGGCGAAAGGCCAATTCGATATACCTATATCTGGAGCAGGCATCAAAGAAGCGGCTTTGATACAAATTGCTCTTAGCTATTCGGCGAATCAGTTCCCTTACGCTTATTTCACCAAGTTTGAATTGAGATTCAGCTACTACTTGGCGCTCGCTTTCCATTACATAGGCGTTGCCCATCACCTGCCGATATACGGCAGTGATCACCTCTTCTTTTTTGGCGTCTTCATCCCCAGGGAGATTTTCATAGGGAGAATCGCTATCAAAGCGCTCTACTCCTAAGCGCGAGGCGGGACCGAAGGGCATCGATGAGTACAACAACTGGTCGAGACCATCGTCTGATAGTTATCGTGTTTGTGGCGATCTTCTTTATAAAGCTCAACTTTTGCCATCCCCACCCACGGGGGGCTTGTTGAGGTGCCACTCCAGGCTCTTGCGGGTGGTGTTGCGGGTGAAGGGATTCCAGCAGTCGAGTTCCTTGTAGGGCCTGCGCAGCAGCTCTGCAGCGATCTGATCTAGGCCAATGGCTAGGCAGAAGTCTGCCCCCTCAATGGTTTCAGCTCCCTCTAGGCCGGCTTCACTCAAATCGGCGCCGCGAAAATCGGCTTGGTTTAATTGAGCGCCGGTAAAGCGCGTTCCCCTGCACATTGCCCCCTGCAGCACGGCACAGCGCAGATCAGCTGAGATCATGCGGATGCCATCAAGAATTGCTCCGCTGAGGTTTGCACCACTTAAATAGGTGCCCATGCAGGAAGCTCCCCTTAAATCCATCTGCCGCAAGTCGGCACCGGATAAAAACATTGCATCAAGTTTTGCCCCAGGGCCAATGGCCCCGGATTTTTTATAATCAAAATCCAGGGGCCATCGGGTATGGCGAGTGTATTTAGCTAATTTTAAATCTGCATTTTCAAGGTTGCAGTTGCTTAAATCAGTGCCACGTAAATCGACCCTGCTCAGCCGGGCACCCTGAAGATTAATGGCTGCAATTATTTTGCCGCTCCAATCTGCTCCTCTCGCATCTATGGGATTTTTAGTGTTATCAATCGGTTCAGCTAATTCAGGGGGCTGCCAGGCTTCAAGGCTCATAGCTCGGCTTTGCCTCAGCTGGTGTGCAGCATCGACAGTGCAACAATTACCAGCACCCTAAGGATCTCAAAGCCACCGATTGCAAATAAACCAAGCCACACTTTGAGCGCCCATGCTGGCGGTTTGGCGGGCAGCCATTTCAAGGCTGGACTTGGCATATAAGCCAGGGAATTTGGACTTGGTGTTCTCTTCCTCATGGTGTCGCGCCAATCGGAGCCATAGCGCGGGAATTGCTGATATATCGGCATTTCACCTGTGGCCCGGCCGGCAAGGCTTCTCGAGCGTTGCTCTGGCACTTGATCAAGGCCGAAGGCCTTTAAGTACTCCTCACTATCAAGCAGTTGATTTACAAAACCCTCAAGACCTTCCTTTGCAATCACTATCGACCAGGTTCTTCTCTCGGCGTCGTTATAAACAGGTCGGCCTAACACCCTGCCAACAATTTGATCTACCATTCGATAGTTCGAATTGCATTGGTAATATCCTTCTTTGAAGCGTCTTGAAAGTAGTAAGCCGCGGATAAATTCCCTTACAGGTATCATCCCATTGCGTAATTGTGATTCCAGATGTTCAATCCGGTCGCAGCGCATTGCATGGAAAAAAACCTGTTTATAGGCTTTCTCTATTAGTAGATCAACGCCGCTGCCTTGGGAATATGATCCCCCAGCATCCTGGAGAAAGTGTAGCGCCGCAAGGCTTGCTCCCCCTGGAGGTGCTACCCGTGAATTTTGACTAGAGAGGGGATAGGCGAGCAGCGGTAGCGACATGGGCGTTTTGCCAGAACATGAAAAGCTGTTGCACCATCATTCAGCAGAATTGCCTAGAAATCAGATTTCTTTGCAGCTCTTCATCAAAATTTGGAGCTGTTCTTGATTTAGGGCAGGGGAAGCGCATAGCCAGCCATGCCTTTCTTTATAAAAGGCCCAGCTGATTTCTGTGCAGAGCCCTGGGCAGGCAGTAACGATTTCTGGGGCGATTGCAGCTTCGCCACCCAGTTTGATTAGAAGTTCAACAACGGCAGAGGAGCTTTTAATATCCATTCCCCTTATGGCAGCCCCCACTACCCAGGTGAGCTTTGTTTGCCCAATCTCAACCCCATCGTTATCACAGGCAAGGATTATGTTTGTATTGGGGAGGCTTTCAGAAGCATTTCCCCATAATCTAAGATCATCTAAATTTAAATTAATACGCAATATGCTTTCACCCTTAAGGATTTTTTGTTCCTTTATGCCACTGCAACCAAGATAGATGGTAGAAATTTGATCTATTGCCGAAAAAGCCATGGCCCCCTTTGGTTATGTGGATGCGTAAGGCCACTTTACAGCCTGGGCTCTGGCGCTTGCTGGCATGGTTGTTAACATCTTGGCAAATCAGCAAAAATGCTTGCCATGGCCTCCCCACAGCTTTTGCAAAGCCTTTTAACTCAACTGCATGCGCTTTCAGAGGTAAATGAAACCCTCACGGTTCGTTTGTTGGAACTGGAAGAGCGCGTGGCCCTATTGGATCAAAAACTTGTACCTGGGCAGCAGGAAATACCTGAAGGAGACAGGGTTTTATTGGCAGCAGCGGATTTAAGGATTGAGCGCATTAGCGGGATGCTGGAGCCAACTTCAATTCGCCCTAAGGCTGAGGTTCTTCCAATTGGTGAAACCATGTATGAAGATGAGCCTGAGCAACTATTTATGGATGAGGCTGCTTAATTTTGCTCCCATGCCTTACGCCATTGATTTGGTGGTGGTGCCACTGAATTTTTATGGCGCTTAAATTCAAATGGGCCAGCCAAAGACCCCCAAGCCATTTCATTGGTTTCAATGTTGTAACCCCGATCAAGGGTTGTCATGCCAATTGAACTAATCAAAAAATGGCTTACTAGATAGGTGCTTACCCCATTACGCTCTACTAGGCATTTACAGCCTGGTTCAATTAAGCCCTTAAATCCGCCGCCCTCTGCGGAAACGTTGTAGGTGCATCCTGTTAATAATTTCAGATCAGCTGCCGTAACTTTTAATAACCGATCGGCGGAGCCCGTGGCTCCATAGAAGCTGCTTTCGTTTTTTAAACCCTTATTAAGGATTTTTAGCTGCCCGGCTTCAACAACCACCTGGAGCACCCTTAGGCGGTAGGGCTCATTTGGAGCCACTGTGTAGGCCTGTTCCAGCAGCAATGAACCTGGTTCTAAATGACTTAAAGCCCTTATGCGAACTTGAATATGGGCATAGATGGGCTGGTTGTTGAAGGCCTGTTCTTGGTTGCAGAAATCTCCACAAAGCAGTTCGCAGAGCTGAAAGGGGCTATCCATGCCATTAGATTACAAAAATATGATCGAATCTCCCATGGGAGGCAGGTTCTTCAAATTTTTAGCAATTGGCTGGCTGCCCTCGCTTGGCTTTTTGGCGGGTTGTGAGGGCCCCCTAGCCAGACAAATCTTCCAAAATGTTTCCCAATCCGCTGGGATCGGATCCACCATCAGCTTATTAGTTGAAACTAAATTGGGCGCAGATCCCTTGGATCAGAAATTAAATAAATTAGTTGTTAGGCAGGAAGTTGATTTATTTGAACGTTTTAATCCCGGCGTTAAAATTGACATTAGATTTGTTCCTAATGACCAATTGATAAAGCAGCTTAATTTTCAATATAGCCGTGGCTTGGCTCCTGATTTAATACTTTTAACTAACAATAATCTGCTGCCGCTTTGGCGCCAGGGTTTGATTAAGCCCGTTGAGCTAAAGCAGTTTGAGAAAAAATCAATTCGAGCAGCCCTCCTGCCAGCATTCATATATAAAAAGCAATTGTTAGGCATACCTGTTTTGATTTATCCTCAAATCGCTTGCTATAATCGCAAGAGGTTGAAAGATCCGCCTGCTAATATTGATCAATTGATTAAGTTGGGCCAGGCTGGATACCCCATTGGGATATCTGGAAGTTTTGAATCCTTGCGCTGGCTTTATACGGGATTTGATGATAGCGCTCACGCCAATATCAGTGGCCAACAATCTAATGATCTATTTAAATCTCCTTCGTTGCCATTCTTGTCTTGGCTGCGCTTAGCTAATTTACAGCCATCCATCAGCTTTGAATCAGATCAGCAACTCTTGCGAGATGGCTTGGTTTCCGGTGAATTTAGTTGGATTACTTGTTCAGGATCTTGGTTGCAAGGTTTGCAGAAGCGCATGGGTTCAAAATTAGGGATTGCCTTGTTGCCATCTTTTACCTCTGGGCCAGCGCAGGGCCTCTTGAATGCGAGAACATGGGCGTTTGGATCCCAATCCAGCTCGATTCAGTATGATTATGCAAAAAGATTTGCATTGTTTTCCGTTAACATCGTGCAGCAACGTAATATGATTTTGAGATTACGCAATGCAATGCCCGTGAATCCAGGCATTAGTTTGCCACTTAAAACAGATTCCACTTTGGCTTTGATTGTTGAGGCTGGCTCGAACGGGAGGCTCTTAAATCTCCAGAATATTGATTCACTTAATGCAATTGATCCTAAAACCAAGCCTTATTTAGATTTGGTGTTAAGTGGTGACCAGAGTCCCCAGGCGATCGCCCCCAGATTCGATTCCCTTTTAAAGCAAACAGAAAGCCGATGAATTCTTTAGCGCCAGTGCTGGCTGATTTTATATCAGATTTATTAAGGCCTTCAGTGCTTCTTCAGTTGTTTGCACTTGTTTTTGGCTTAATTATTTGGTTTTTTCTTCAGATTAGCTTGCATTTAGAAACGCGTAGATGGCCTTTTGAGCACCGCTTTAAATACATAGCTTTATTTAAACCTTTGGCAAATGAAGTTTTGCTTCTGGTTATTCTTAGGATCTTTGCTCTGGCTTTGCATAATATCAGCGGAGTTGCCGGGCTTGCATTGTTTATATCTGGCTTCTACGGGTTTTGTGTTTCCACGAGAGTATTTATAATTTTATTGCGGTTGCGTGTGCCAATTTCAATAGTTAAAAGCTTTGATATAAGTGTTCTCAGGCCTTTTCTTGTTATTTTTGGTTTTCTTGGTTTTATTGCTCAAATTGCCGACCTGCCAAGCCTTTTAGATGCTCCTGTACTGATGTTGAGCTCTAATGATTTCAGCTTTAATGATCTTCTTCTGCTTGTATTTGGTAGTTATTTTCTTGCCACTGGCACCGCTCTTCCCGCCTGGTGCTTAACGTGGTTTTTTTCTGGGGTCTTTCAATTATCAAGGCCGGCCCATAGGGCCGCAGAGCTAATTATTCGTTACCTGATAACAGGAGTGGGCTTTGTTTTGATATTTATGATTGTGGGTGTTAATTATACATTTCTTGCGGCAATCGGCGGCGGTTTGTCTGTGGGCCTTGGCTTTGGTTTAAAGGAGATTTTTAGTAATTTCATTAGTGGAATTTGGTTGTTAATTGAAGGTGCTGTGCGGCCCGGTGATGTGTTGCTTTTAGAAAACGGTAACGGAGAGGATCCTTGCGAAGTGCTTGAGCTTGGCATGCGTGCCACTACCCTTTGGCGCGATCGCGACAATGTGGAACTTGTAGTGCCGAATCAATTATTTTTTACCCAGCAGATGGTTACCTACAGCGGCGTTAAGGATCGCTATCGCCGCGGGCAGGTTTTAATCGGCGCTGCCTACAGGCATCCGCCTGAAAAGGTGATTGCAATCCTTGAGGCGGTTGCAGCTACGGTTCCACGGGTATTAGCAAAACCGGCACCTAAGGGTTTGCTTTTGCGCTACGACGATTCGGCAATTACCTACGCAATTCGTTATTGGATTGAAGATCCAATGAATGGCATTTCTGTTGCCAGTGAGGTGGGAATTGCCGTTTGGAATGCCTTCAGCCGCGAGGGCATAGAGATTCCCTACCCCCAACGGGTGTTGCACATGGATGGAGCTTCTAATGCCAGGACCCAGATTTGAACTGGGGACACGGCGATTTTCAGTCGCCTGCTCTACCAACTGAGCTATCCCGGCTTGGGAAGGGCAATCTTAACCCACCCACTCCTGCTTTTTGGCTGCGGGTGTGCGGGCAATGCAGGCAAGCCCCAGCAGGCCATGGCCTGCTTTTTCAAGGGCAGCCATCGCCGCAAGGGCCGTAGCTCCTGTTGTGAGAATGTCGTCTACCAGCAGCAAGGGTTGTAATTGTTGACCTGCCGGCACCACGCAGTGAAATACACCATCCAAATTGCTGAGCCGTTGCTTTCGGTTTAGGTGGTGTTGCCCGAGGCAGGCCCTTCGGCGCTCCAGGGCTTTTATCAATTTATGGCCGCCTGCATTTGCTATCGCCTTAGCTAGTTGCCATGGCATTGAGCCTCGCCTTGGGCGCCGCTCTGGAATCGCCGTAACCAATAGGGGCACTCCAAGATTTGGGATCTGATCATGTAGTTGGCGACCTAGGGCCTGCACCAATTGCTGGTTGTTTTGTTTGCGCAGTTGCAGCAATTGTTGGCGCAGGCCACCTTCATAGCTGCCCAAGGCCCACCAGGGCAGGGGCCACTGGCCCTGGCTGCCCTCTATCTCAAGGGCCAGGCTGCGGCGGCAGCTGATGCAGAGTTTGCGGTTTTCTGTTTGCCTTTGACAGCGGGGACAACTTGCTTTTAGCAATAACCCGTCTAGCCATGGGGGCAGAAACAAAGTCACCGATTTTTTAAGGCGGCAATAGGCCTAAGGCTTCCCCTTTATTCAGGTTTGGGGCATGGCCTTCAACATTGCCACCAGGGTGCGATGGGCATCTTCACTATCGCTGAGGGGATGGTCGAATCCGATTACCAATTCAGTGCCATCCACAGCAAGCACCATTTGCTCAGTTTCAACCCTCAGTAGCGTTGCAGAAACTGGATTTTTGAGGCCGCCGTAATGGCAGGAAAAGGCCAACACAGCCTCTGCATGGTCTTTATTCATGTGCCTGCAGATGCGGTCACTAACGGCTGGAGTGAGGGGATCAGCGGCCATGGCAGGGGAGTGTTAATTAGTTGTGCAGATTAAAAAGCAGCAGGCCAAGGCGCACACCACTGAAGCCCACATAACCAGCAAGCAGCACAAACAGCCCGAGGGAAATGATTGTGCGCAGGCGGTTGGTCATGGGGGCTTTGCCGGCTGTTCATTCCAGTGTGACGCTTCGCAGGGCCAGCAGAGCCATGGCAGCAGCAGCTGATGCATTTGCTCGATTAAGCACTGGCAGCCCAATTGCTTGCTCCCTGATGCGGCGCCATTGGCTATTGCGGGCGCCTCCTCCCACCGTTAACACCCTTTTAATAGGCGTTGCACCCAGTTGCTGCAATCTTTGCCAGCCCTGTTGTTCGATTTTGCTTAGGCCCTCAAGCAAGCCCTGTAGATACAAAGCATCACTAACGGGCCTTGGTGTTAGCAGCGGCTCTAAACCAGGATCATCAATTGGAAAGCGTTCGCCCACAGCCGGTAGTGGCAAATAAGTTAAACCGCTTGCTTTATTTGGATCTATTTGACGGCTTAATTCCTGCAATTGCTGATCATTGAAAAATTGTCTTAATACCCCAGCACCTGCATTCGATGCGCCACCAACCAACCAGCGGCCGCCGATGCGGTGGTTGCTAATGCCAGCTCCCACAAGGGGGGTGCCATTGAATTGTTTGCACACCAAGGTGGTTCCCAAAACAGTAACGCCATCATTTGCTTGGGGATCGGCGGCGAGCACCATGGCATTTGCATCGGTACTACCGCTCACCACTTGGCACCCCTGGGGAAGGCCAAGGGCAGCACTGGCACTGTTGCTGAGGGTTCCAAGGGCTACTCCGCTGGCCACAATTTTGGGCAATGCTTTGGCCCAGGGAGCAGCACTAATGGTGCCCGCCCAGCTGTTTTGTTCTAAATCCCAGCCCAGTCGAAGGTTGTTTCCCTCTTCTCCCCAGGCCCAATCCCCCAGTAGCCAGCCCATTAGCCAATCAGCTTGATGCCGCAGCAATGGCAAGGCTTGATTCGGTTGCCATTGCAGTTGCTCCAGTAAGCGCAGGGCGCGCGCCAAGCTGCCACTGGCGCTTGCCGCGGCGCTATCAGCTGGTACCAGGTCTTTTATCGCAGCCGTTTGCTCTTGGCAGGCGCAGCTATAGGCAATAGCAGTGCTAAGGGGTTCACCCTTTGCATTGCAGGCCAGCAGTGTGCCAGAGGTGCCATCAATCGCTACGGCAACCACCTGTTCCCTTAAATGGGCAGGAAGTTGCTGGCTCAGTGCCGCAACCCCCTCCTTCCAGCCATTGGCGTTGTTAAAGCTGCATGGATAGGAACTGTGGCGTGTTTCAATCAGGCTGCCATCAGAGGCAACTAAGGCCAGCCTTAAACCGCTGCTGCCGAGATCTATGCCAAGACCGATTGGCAGCATCTAGCCGCGCAATTTGGCGGCGATTGTTTCCACATTTTCCCAGGGAAGATCAAGATCAGCCCTGCCGAAATGTCCGTAGGCAGCCACGTTTTGGTAAAAACGTCCGCCCCTGGCTTGGGGTAGGCCGCGCAGGTTGAAGATTTCGATAATGGCACCTGGCCTCAGGTCGAAATTTTCCTGCACCAGTTCGGTGAGTTCATCGTTGCTCAGGGCGCTTGTGTTGAAGCTTTCCACCAAGATGCTCACCGGTTTTGCTACGCCGATCGCGTAGCTGAGTTGTACTTCCACCTTGCGGGCAAGGCCAGCTGCCACAAGCGCTTTTGCCACATATCGGGCGGCGTAGGCGGCGGAGCGATCCACCTTGGTGGGATCTTTGCCGGAAAAGGCGCCACCACCATGGCGGGCATAGCCGCCATAGGTATCCACAATGATTTTGCGCCCAGTTAGGCCCGCATCACCTTGGGGGCCACCCACCACAAATTTGCCAGTGGGGTTAACCAAAAAGCGAGTGCTATTGCGATCTGGTTTTAGGGCGAGATCAGCGGTGGCGGGTTCCACCACATGGGTCCAGAGGTCGGCGGAAATACGTTCCCGTAAACCTTTGTCATCACTGATTCCATCTATTTCAGCGATGTGTTGGGTGGAGATCAGGATCGTGTCGATCGCCACTGGTTTTTCATTTTCATAAACAACGCTTACTTGGGTTTTGCCATCGGGCAACAGGTAATCCAAGGAACCGTTGTGGCGCACTTCTGCCAAACGCCTTGCCAAGCGGTGGGCCAGGCTGATAGGCAGGGGCATCAACTCAGGTGTTTCATCACAGGCGTAGCCAAACATGATGCCTTGGTCGCCGGCACCAACTTTGTCTAGGGGGTCGCCATCGTGGTCGTCTGCTTCATCTACGCCTTGGGCGATATCTGGTGATTGTTGATCTAGAGCTACCAACACAGCGCAACTATGGGCATCAAAACCACCGGCGCGGGCGCCGTTGTAGCCAATTTGTTCGATAACACCGCGCACAAGGCTATTAAAATCAACCCTTGCGGTGGTTGTTACTTCGCCCGTAATTAAACAAAGGCCTGTGTTAACAACTGTTTCGCAAGCCACCCTGCTGGCTGGATCCTGGGCAAGCAGCGCATCAAGCACGGCATCGCTTACCTGGTCGCAGATTTTATCGGGGTGGCCTTCAGTTACTGATTCAGATGTGAATACGTAGCGACCCATGGGCGGATTCCAGTGCGCTGCAAAGGCTACAGGGGAGCGAATTGATCCCAATGCTGCAGGTGGCCATGGCTTCCAGAAAGCTGTAGCGGCAGATCCCAACCACCCTGATAGGCAAGGCTCCAACCCAAACCAGCGGCAGCCGCCATGCTGAGATCCGCTTCGGCATCACCCACCATGCCGCAAGCTCCAGGCTTCACAGCAAGGATTTCACAAACGCTGATGGCAGCTGCCGGATCCGGTTTGGCCGGGTTGCGATCTGCCCCATAAATAGCCTTGAAAAAATGCATTAATTGGTGCTCCAGCAAAAAATCCTCCAGGCTGGAGCCAATGTCACTACTCAAAATCGCCATGGTGATTCCCCTGTTCTGCAGGCGCTGCAACATTGCAACCAGGCCTGGAGTTGGTGGGGTGAGCTTTGCCTTGCGATCAGCTAGAGCAGCATCAGCTTGAGCAAGGGCTGTTTCGGCCCATTGTTGGGCCTGGCACCAGTCCACCCCATGGATGGCAAGCACCGTAGCTGTGGAAATTAAATTGTTTTGGCGGCTGGCAACTGCTGTGGCACCAGCTGGATCAATACCTTTTTCGCTGATGCCATAGGCAGCGAGTAGGGGGGCTTGCAGATTGTTAATGCCGCTAAGGCGCTTACAAAAATCGGCCCTGGCTATGGCCAGGGCCGTTAGGTAGGAACCACTTAAGCAAAGGGTGCCATCTTTATCAAATAGCACTGCCTTTGTGTTGTTTAAAGGAACTTGAAATTCAATCAAGCTCAGCTGTTTCTTCTTCTCCCAATGAATCTGTTTCAGATTCATCGGCTTGTTCAAGCAGCATCTGCTTATAGCGGGCTGCCATCTCCTCAGCGTTGTCGAACACTTTTTGAGGATCGGTGAGCATGTCGCCAGGTTCTGGTTCTAGAGCCTTTGTTGATAGGGAAATTCGTCCCCTTTCAGCATCTAGATCGATGATCATTACCTTCATTTGATCATTCACATTCAACACCGTGTGGGGTGTTTCGATGTGTTCGTGGCTGATTTCGGAGATGTGCAAGAGGCCGCTTACACCACCGATATCGATAAACGCGCCGTAGGGCTTGATGCCACGCACGGTGCCAATAACCACTTCGCCCACCTCGAGGCGATTCATCTTGCGTTCTACCAAAGCGCGACGGTGGCTTAGCACCAGGCGGTTGCGCTCCTCATCCACCTCAAGAAATTTGAGGGGCAGGAAATCTGCCACCAGATCTTCTTTTGGCTTTCTGGTGCTGATGTGGCTGCCGGGAATAAAGCCCCGTAAACCCTCAACTCGCACCAGGGCACCACCGCGGTTTGTGGCAAATACCTCGCTGTATATGGTGGCGTCTTCCTTTTGCAATTGGCCCACCCGTTCCCAGGCCCGTTGATATTCGATGCGGCGTATTGAAAGGGAAAGTTGGCCGTCTTCATTTTCATCGGTGAGGATGAAAAATTCCCGCACTTCGCCTGGTTCAAGTACCTCTTCAAGGGTTTCAACCCGGTTAATCGATACCTCCTGCAGGGGCATAAACGCCGCTGTTTTGGCGCCAATATCAATCAGGGCACCTTTGGGCTCAAGATTGAATACGGTGCCGTTAACAACATCGCCAGGTTTGAAGTGATAGTCGTATTTACTTAGTAGTGCGGCAAATTCATCCAGGGTGAAACCCACATCGTCGCCACTGCGGCTTGCCACTCGAATGCCTTCTTCTGCGCTAGGCACTTCGTAGGGGATGTCGTCGGCCAGATCATGGGCCATGGCATCAAGGCTTTGCTCCAGATCAAGCATTGAATCTGCAGCCAGCGCTTCAACTTGTTCAGTGGTTGATTCAGTGGTTGATGGGGTTGTAGTCATGGATGGAAGGGGCGGCCTGCCTCAGGCAGGGGGGAAGGGTGCCGCTCATAACTCCGCCAAAGCAGAACGGTAATCTCCAACCCTATCAGCCGATCTCCGCCAATTGCCGCTTCACTTGATTGCGTTGACGCAATTTTTCAAGGGTGTCGATGAAATCTGAAACACTACGAAACTTGCCATAAACCGAGGCAAATCTCACATAGGCCACCTCGCTGAGATCACCTAATTGATCAAGCACCAAATCCCCTAACTCCTGGCTGTTTATCTCCCGTAGATTGCGCTGTTGCAGCTGGATTTCAAGGTCGTCTAGCACTAATTCCAAGCGGCTTGTGTCTAGCCCAGTTTTTTCGCAGGCCCGCACTAAACCGGTGAGAAGTTTGCTGCGACTAAAAATTTCACGGTTGCCATTGCGTTTAATCACCGTGATTGGAACTGTTTCAACCCGTTCGTAGGTGGTGAAACGAAATTCGCAATTTAAGCATTCACGCCTGCGCCGCACTGTTCTACCAGAGTCGGCTGCCCGTGATTCGAGCACCCGACTATCACTGTGCTGGCAGGAGGGACACTGCAAACGAATTACTTAACAAGCTTGCTGATTGTAGACATTAATAACCCCTTTGAAAAGCCCCACTAATTAGAGGGAATTTCAAAGGGGATTTGTTTATCAACAAGGGATTAGCAAGGTTTACTTGCCAATCTTGGGGGGATCCCGGAGGGCAACTGCAAAAAACAGGGTGCCTAACGCGAAGGCGAGGATCAAGATGTAAGCGAAACTTTCCATTGTTGGGGTACTCCTTAATGGTCAGTTGATGGTGCTGCCAGCCGGAGGCACATAGCCCTCGGGTAGGCGGCGGGTGGTTTTGTCGCCGAGTTTGGCAAAAAGGCCAAATTCAACTTGCTCGCCGAGATCTGGATCGATTCCGGCAAACACATCCCGGTAAAGGGTGCGAGCCCCATGCCAGATGTGTCCGAAGAAGAAGAGCAGAGCAAATGTGGCATGGCCAAAGGTGAACCATCCACGGGGTGAACTGCGGAAGGTGCCATCGGAGTGGTACTTCTCACGGTCGAACTCAAAGCCTTCGCCAAGCTGGGCTTTGCGGGCTAAGCGCTTCACGTCAGCGGGATCAGTGAAGGTTTTGCCATCAAGTTCGCCGCCATAAACGGTGGCGGTTACACCGGTTTGTTCGAAGGAGTATTTCGCCTCAGCCCTACGGAAGGGAATGTCTGCTCTAACAATTCTGTCTTTGTCTTCAAGCACCACAGGGAAGTTTTCAAAGAAGTTTGGCAAGCGCCTCACCTGCAGATCCCTACCTTCTTTGTCTGTGAAACTGATGTGGCCGATCCAACCGGTGGGTAGGCCGTCGCCGTTAACCATGGGGCCAACCCTAAAGAGGCCACCTTTGGCAGGGCTGTTGCCCACGTAATCAAAGAAAGCGAGCTTCTCAGGGATAGCTCCATAGGCCTCGCTGGGACTTGCCCCCTGGGCAATGGCTCCTTGGGCCCTACGGGCAATCTCCTGTTTGAAATAACCCTGGTCCCATTGGTAGCGGGTGGGGCCAAACAGTTCGATCGGTGTGGTGGCACTGCCGTACCACATGGTTCCAGCCACGATGAAGGCGGCAAAGAAAACGGCAGCAATTGCACTGGCAAGCACCGTTTCGATGTTGCCCATGCGAAGGGCCTTATAGAGGCGCTCGGGTGGACGGGTGGTGATGTGAAAAATGCCAGCAATGATGCCAACGATTCCAGCGGCAATGTGGTGGGCCACCACACCACCAGGGTTGAAGGGATTAAAGCCCTCTGGTCCCCAGGCAGGCTGCACTTTTTCTAAATGACCACTAATTCCATAGGGGTCGCTTACCCACATGCCGGGTCCAAAAACCCCGGTTAGGTGGAAGGCACCAAAGCCAAAACAAGCAAGGCCAGCCAGAAGTAGGTGAATACCAAAAATCTTGGGTAGATCGAGGGCGGGTTCACCGGTGCGGGGATCTTGCCAGATTTCCAGATCCCAGAAAGTCCAATGCCAGATGGCGGCCAAAAACAACAGGCCGCTCAGGATGATGTGGGCTGCGGCTACCCCTTCGAAGCTCCAAAAACCAGGATCAACGCCGGTTTCACCGGTGATGCTCCAACCGCCCCAGCTGCCGGTAACGCCCAAACGGGCCATAAAGGGCATAACGAACATGCCCTGCCGCCACATGGGGTTGAGAACGGCATCGGAAGAATCAAAAATGGCCAGCTCATATAAGGCCATCGAACCGGCCCAGCCGGCCACCAAGGCGGTGTGCATTAGGTGCACGGCCAAAAGGCGGCCCGGATCGTTGATTACGACCGTGTGCACCCTGTACCAGGGCAATCCCATTTGATTCTGTGGGGGTAAACGAGACAGGAGCTCCGCAGTGGCTGCGAAGATTTGGTGATCGTAGAGGTTAAGAACCAAACCCTGGCTTGAGGTTTCAAAGGGAAACATTTCGGGTTGCTGGTGGGGCGCCCTTCAAGCCGTAATCGCGTCACAATTCGCAACACATAGCAAGGCAGAATGCAGCCTGTTGCGGTTTAGCGGATGCCGGTGGTGCGTTTTGTGCGGGAGGGTTGCGAAGTGGTTTGTTCGGAGGGAACCAACCTGAGGGAGTTGGCATTGGCGGAGGGTTTGCAGCTGTATGGCCTCAAGGGTCAATTGGGTAATTGCGGTGGCTGCGGCCAATGCATCACCTGCTTTGTGGAAGTGATAGCGGAACGCAATGGCTCGGCTTTAAGTGAGCGCACTGCAGTGGAAGATCAAAAATTGCGGAGGCGTCCTTCCAGCTGGCGCTTGGCTTGTCAGGCCCTGGTGTTGGATTCCGTTGCGGTGCTCACCAGGCCCCAGGTGGGCAGGGAATCCCTCTCCTCCCAAATCGAGCAAGCCCGCCTTGAACCTCTGCCAAAGGGCCCGGTTTTAGAGGAAGAGGAGCCGCCGCTGAGCGACGAGCTGTGAACGCCAGGTATCACGGCCACTCTGGCGGTGATACCCTCCCGAGACATCCACCAGCGGTCATGGAAACCAACGATCTCGGCTTTGTGGCCAGCCTCCTATTTGTGTTGGTGCCAGCAGTGTTTTTGATTGTTCTCTATATCCAAACCAATAGCCGCCAGGGTTAAGCGCTGAAATTCAGCGCTTTTCCGGCTCTCGCACCAGTAGCACTGGCGCTGGTGCGTGCACCCTTACGTAGTCGCTAACGGAACCACCCAGCAGTTTGTCGAGGTCTACTAGGCCCTTTGCCACTAGTGGGCGTCGATCTTGAGAGGCGATCACAAGCAGATCAGCCTTGATTTCTGCCGCCGCTGCGCAAAGCCCGCGGCCGATATCGCCGGTTTTGTGCAAAGCAATCAGTTCAACGCCGAAGCTGCGGGCCCTTTGCTTAGCTTGATCGAGCAAACTGTCTGCTGCCCTTGAGCCGCTGCGGCTGGGGGCCAAGTCGTGGTGGCCGATGTGCACTCCGGTGAGGCTGCTGCCGGGGATATCTTTTGCTATTTCGCAGGCAAGTTTGAGGGCGTCATCACCCACGCCGGTGCCATCGATGCCCACCATCAGCCGGTTTACGTGGCGCACGTAAAGGTCGTCGCGCACCAAAAGCATGGGCCTGGTGGAGAGTTGAAACACGTATTGGCTAGCGCTGTTGGCAAGGATTGATTGCAAGCGGCCCAAGCCGCGGGAGCCCATCAAAATCAGGTCGGCATTGAGCTCATCCGCCACTGTTAGCACCGTTTGTTTGGTGTCCCCCTGGCGCAGGATCGTGTTTATTTCCGTGGGTTTTAAGCCGAGGCGATCCACGGCATCGGCCAGCAAAGTTGCGCCTTTTTGCCAGTGATCTTTGAGGTTTTCGCTCGTTTGTTCGGGCACCACGTGCAGCAGGTTCAAGCGAGCCTGGGAGAAGCAGGGGATATCGCGCAGCATGCGCACCATTTCCCCCACGTGGCCCTTGCCAGAATCGGCGATTAACAAATTTCGGAACATGGCGGGCAAGGCGGCTGTTTTTAGCCTATGGCGCTAGTAGCACCCGGCCTGTATGCTAGTACTTATGTATTGAATTTTGGGCTGGTTTGGCGAATCAAGGTTTAGTGAATCGGGATTTGGCCTTGCGGAGGCGTTGGTGGTGGACCTGGGCCCAAGTGGAGGGGCTTGGCGAGCAGCGCATCAAACTTTTGGAGCGCAATTTTGGAGATCTTGCTGCCGCTTGGCATGCTTCAGCTGAAGCATTACTTGGCCTCCCTGGGGTGGGGCCGGAGTTGGTTGCTGCCAGGGATCGGCTTGCAAACCGCCTTGGTGATCGGGGAGTGCCCTTGGTTTGTCCGGCCCGCCTGCTGCTGCCCTCCGATCCAGCTATGCCCCAAGCACTTGGCTGTTTGCAGCGTCCGCCCTTGGAGTTGCATTGGCGGGGCCGGGGCAGCCTTTGGCCCCTCCTGCGCCACAGGCGTGCGGTGGCGGTAATCGGCACCCGGCGGCCATCTCCCCACGGCTTGGATTGGGCCAAGAGGCTTGGCATTGCTTTGGCCGCAAACGGTTGGCCAGTTTTGAGTGGCCTTGCTGAAGGTATTGATGGGGCCGCCCATCGGGGCTGCCTGGAGGCTGGAGGTGTGCCCGTTGGGGTGCTCGCAACCAGCTTGGATCGGGTTTATCCGAGGCACCACAGCCAGTTGCAGGCTGAGGTGGCAAAACAAGGTTTGTTGATAACGGAACAACGCCCTGGTGCTGCTGTGGCAAAGGGGCATTTCGCCTCCCGCAACCGCTTGTTGGTGGCCCTGGCGGAGGCGGTGGTGGTGGTGGAATGTCCCCATGGAAGTGGCGCGCTGCATGGGGCTCGATTGGCCTGGGCCCAACAGTTACCCCTTTGGGTGGTGCCTGCCGACACCAATCGAAGTTCAGCTAAGGGCAGCAACTCCCTTTTGAGCCAAGGGGCAACGCCATTGCTCGATCCTGCCGATCTGCTCACGAGCCTGGGCCAAGGGCCACTGGCCGTAGCTAGTTCAATGGCCCGCACCACTGAAACCTCGATGGATCCCCTGCTGGAGGCCCTAGGTGCTGGCGCCAGCTTGGAGCAACTTGCTCAAACCCTGGATAAACCATTGCCAAAGCTGGCTGAACGCTTATTGCAGCTGGAACTTGCCGGGCTAGTGGAGGCAGCCCCTGGTTTGCGTTGGCGCCCACGACAGAATGGATTGTTGATTAGTTAGTTGTTAATGCTCACCATTAGCGGCGAACAACTAAGGGCTTGGCGCAGGGAGCAGCTGCGCATAAATCCTGGCTCTAGAGCGGGTTTGGATTGGTTGCTGGAAATGGAAGGGAAAGTGCCATGGCAAACGCTGCAGGCCAGTTGGCTTTATCCAGAGGAACCGGTAACGCTTGCTCAACCATTGCAATTGCTGGCTGGTTTATGGGAGGAGCACATCAATAAGCAGGTGCCTTTGCAGTACTTAGTGGGCCGTTGTCCCTGGCGCGACATGGAGTTGCAGGTGGATAAAACTGTTTTAATCCCGCGCCAGGAAACTGAATTATTGGTTGAGATAGCCCTTGATTTGGCAATTAAGCAGGGCTGTTGCCTAGAGCCTTGGCTTGATTTGGGTTGCGGCAGTGGCTGCATAGCCGTTGCTTTGGCTCGGGCTTGGCCCCAGAGCCAAGGTTGGGCTATCGACATCAGCTCGCAAAGCTTGAATTTGGCCCAGGCCAATGCCCGCGCCCATGGGGTGGAGCAGGCCATTACTTGGTTGCAGGGCAATTGGTTAGAGCCCCTGCTTGGGCAGCCAAGCAAATGGAAATTATTAATAAGCAACCCCCCATATATCCCCACTGGAGTGGTGGATAATTTGGAGCCATTGGTGCTTAATAATGAACCACGGCTTGCCTTAGATGGTGGGATAGATGGTTTAGATGCGATTAGATCTATTTGCTCAATGGCGCCGCATGTATTAGCCCCGGGGGGATGGCTATTAATTGAACATCATTATAATCAAGCAAACGATGTTGCCCGATTACTTAAAACAGCCGGACTGATTGATTTGGATGCTGCCATGGATCTAGAGGGAAAACTGCGATTTGCTATTGCTCGAGCACCTGGGGAAAGTTGATGACGCCAGTCGATTTGCCAACGGCCCCATTGGCTTGCGGAGATTTGAGTGCGCTTTTAAGGGCAGGCCACCCCGCTGCTTTTCCCACCGATACCTTGCCGGCTTTAGCAATGGCACCCGCATGGGCAGCTGAGCTGTGGCAAATAAAGCAAAGGGCGGCAAATAAGCCTTTGATTTTGATGGCTGCAGGGCAAGATGAATTGTTGGCAGCCCTTGGTATGCCGCCGCCCCAGGGTTGGGAGCAGTTGGGAAATCAGGGTTGGCCGGGTGGGCTCACCTTGGTGCTGCCAGCTAAGGGGGCTGTGGTGGAGGCCCTCAATCCCGGTGGAAGCAGCCTTGGGCTTCGCATACCGGCGTGCCCAATGGCGTTGCAGTTGTTGCGTTGCACTGGCCCCCTTGCCACCACAAGCGTTAATCGCTCGGGGCAGCCGGCCTGCACAAGCCCAGAGGAGATTGCCAGAAACTTTCCAAGCCTTGCTTTATTGGCACCACTGCCGTGGCCGATCGGTTCGGGAAAGGCCAGCACGGTTGTGGGTTGGCAGCAGGGAGAAAATGGCAGTTATTGGCAAATATTGCGCCAGGGTAATTTGCGCATCAATATTGCAGAAATAGGAGGATCGGAGCAGAGCTGATGGGCTGGTTGCTGCTTTTAGTGGGATTAATCCTAACTGTTTTTGATTGGCTGATTAAACCGATTGTGCTTGCGCTCGAGCCCCTGCTGAGCCTCAGTGCTTTGGCCTGGGTTGCCCCATTGTTATTTATTTGGTTGCTGCTAGCTAAGAATGAAAAGTAATAAATGTTGAGCGATTAATCACTGTGGCTGCGGCCTATCAGCCAGGCGCTTACTGCTAATAGTGTTACACCGCCGCAGAATTGCAGTAGTTCAAGCATTGAACTTATTTTAAAGCTGATCATTGTTTTGAAAGCTGAAACTATTAAAGCTACAACTATTACATTGCTAAGCTTCTGTTTTAAGCTTTCAAGAGATGTGATGCTTAATAGGTTTCTGCGCCGCTCTGGCATTGATTCATCGCGAGGATCAATATCTGAAATTACAAGCTCATAGATGCCATAGCCAAATATCAAAAGCGCAATACCAATAACATAGTAATCAATGCCACCAACCATGGTGCCAATCAGTTTTGTTGAATTGCTGTGGTCG
>SXGQ01200163.1_pt1 | contig 19257 bp, 28 predicted proteins | sample 3178371 | NCBI WGS metagenome assembly SXGQ01 (sample SAMN11356859, study PRJNA531348) | freshwater metagenome | isolation source: freshwater sample F1-20 | place: China: Fuxian Lake, Yuxi | collected 2017-12-25 | reverse complement strand
GTTTCGGTGTTCAAAAATCTATAGGTTGGCATTATTTACTTTTAGTCCTTCAGAATACCAAATGGGAATCTCACGTTTAGTCCACTTAGCGAAATGGTTCTTACGCTCTATATAGTATTTGTGGTAGGACGCAAGTGAATCATTTGGAATTTTACACTCATCAGGCATCGCAGGCGTAGGCGGAGAAAAAACACCAAGAGATATTTTTTCAGGCGGAAGATAAAGTGCATTAAGCAATCGTGTTTCAACCGAGTGTGTTTTGCCGTAGCGATAGGTATACTCTTTACACAAATAATACCACATACGATAAAGCCAATTGTAGTTTTCATGGCTTGTCCGAGTCCACACACCAGACGGATGATTAATATGTGATGCCTTCATTAGCACATTTTCTAGTCCATCACTTAGACGCCAACGCTTGATAGAACGGCCATTGGCAGTTTTATCAATGTATGGTTGGCCATCAAGAACACGATGAGCTGTGGACATTAGTTGGCCCATTTCTATAATCATTTTTAACACATGGCGATCACAATGGAATTCAGCACATTCACGAGGATTTTCTGATAGATAAAAGATGTTCATAAAATTTTCCAATCGCAATAAGTTCTTCCAGTGAAGCGTCTTTTTTTAGTATGTTAGCTCTCCTAGAAATAATCATTATATTATCTTTTGTGTAACCTTTTTTATTGTCAATCCTGTCAATTGATGGAGCATGATACCAAGTTTCTTTATTTTCTCTAAAAAGTTTTATACCTAAAATTGGACAAACATTTGGAATAACAATATCGTTTCTTTCTATAGAAAATTCAATATTGGCTTTTTTAGCTCTAGCTTTGGCATTCATGTAAATAACTTCGTTAGCACGATATTTCCAATCTCGGTTTCTAATTTCAATCATTTTTAGATTGCGGCTACATTTTTTACATATACTTCTATAACCAGATTTTGACCCAAGTGTTCGGTCATTATAAGAAAAACATTTTCTTGGTTGTTCTTTTCCGCAATTCAAACATTTTAATGGATCAAAATTTTTTCCGTATTGGTTTGCCATAGCATACTCCTTTTTAAGTTTCTCCAGTATTTATAATTTTTAAGTATGCTAAAATTCTGTTCATAGAATAGTCCAGATAAGGGGCACACCGTCTATCTCAACGACAGTCTTTTTGTTGTTTAAGAGTAGGCAGATTCTCACGTCCTGCTCACTCCCCCATTATTATATATCATTCGGCTACGGTTTCCGTAACCTCAACAATGGTCAATTCATCTGAAACTGGTGCAACGGCTACTACTGGTTGTACCGGCTGTTTCTTGACCTTTGCCTTCTTAGCAGGTGCAGCCTTCAAATCGGACAACTTAGCAATTGATGGCTTCTTTTCAATCTGACCGGGAACAAAACCACTTTTTGAGACACCGGTGCGATTCAAATATTCAGCCACTTCCTTGACATTGATGATTTGATACGCTGTCACCTTACGACCATCTTTAATGGTCTTCACAACACCATTGGCGTTCACTTTAATGTGCCAAATGTAGGTTGATAAACGATACATGTAAATTTCTTTACCAAGAGTTGCTTCAATTTCAGCGATGGTCACAGGTTGACCAGAGGCCATCACAGTCAGCAACTTTTGGAACGGTTTAAGTTTTGTAGACTTACCACGAGGCATAACAAAATCCTTTCATATTCATTTTGAGATTACAGTATAACAAAGACTTAAGCAATTGTCAAGGGCCCTCTGCATTATTACCGATTTAGAATTAGGGAAATCAAATACATTCCTGCCAAAATACCAAAGGTTATCAGGCGACCACAAAGAGCACCAACAAAGGCACCAACCATAAACATAGCTTGATAACTAAACAAAATTTCCATGATTACCTACGCATTGAGGCTTGGTCTTTAGCTTCTTCACTTGAGAAAATTGGCACAGCATTTGATTTGTGTAAAGTACCAATGCCAAGCATTTTATCACCAGTGTAGCGTTTACCTTGAATTGGTTTTGTACAAGCCATAGGCAAGTTGGTTGTATGGCTTGGATAATTTGGTATCTCACGCACAAATGGCTTACTGACAACAGGCGAAACCAACGGCTTGACTTTGCGAACAGGCTTCTGGGGAGCATGTTGAAGCATCAAAGACTCCCAAGCCGCCTGAAGCTCACGCTGTTTGGCATTTGGCTTTCGCTTTTTAGATTTTTGATGAGTATGAATAATCAATTACTACTCCAAAACGTAAGGCTTGTTCCACTTGCCAATGTTCAAACTAACATAGTAAGCAGTATTGAAATAATCAATTTGAGCATCCGAATTATCATACCAATTGGCACCTTTGAGAGCCGCAAAAGCCTCAGTAAGAAATGCCTTCGCTTTGCCAGTATAATGATCCTGAAACCAGTAAGGATTAACATCCAGATGGTTTTGTTTCCGAATCGTACCAATTTGGTAATCGCTTAGATGCCGACCATGAGGCAGAGCGGCATCGGTATTCAAATAGTTGCCAATAAAATCAATTTTGCCAGATTTGACGGTCAAGCAAATTGTTGAATGATTGCGAACCGATAACGAGCCCTTGACACCATATTTTTTGAAAATGGGTTTCAAAAGAGCTGCGATTTTTGCTTTCATTTGTTGATTCATATAAGCCATGATATATCCTTAAAAATTAACGACCGTAAAAAACTTCGGTAGGAGAATAGGTAATTTTGCCTTCGTACTGTAACTGGCTACGCTCAAATTGAGTGAGGTAATCGTCAGCAACAATTTCCCAATCAATAATGTGCTCACGAAGGTAATCGGTATCGTGCTCAATTTTGTCACGGAGAACCATCATGTAAGAGCCAATAGCATTGAAATTGGTAAAGTTTTTGACAACATAGTCCATACCACCTTTGGCTTTCCAGTAAGGCTTTTCAGCAGAGCCGTAGTTTTCGTAAACTTGGGTAGTGATAAGTAACTTTGCCATCTCTTTCTCTCCGTTCTCAGTATGTGTCCATTATACAGTAAACACGGCAATTGTCAAGGGCTTGCTAAGCTGTTGTTTTTTCGCAACTATTTTGTAGTTTTTCCACAACAGCGTCTCCGTGCTTGCATTTGCCTCTAAAATTGAAGCCTGTACAGGTGCAAGTGTAACCGGAACTTGACACTTCCACATCATAAACCTTCTGGCCGGATTGGACTTTGAAGATCCGGACGCCTGCCGGTTTTTCAAAGTTAGCCAATTTTGCCAGGCCTGGATGTTTTACGATTTTGAAAGTCCGATAGCGTTTATCAAGGACCATGGTTCCGGACTTGCTAACAACAATCTTTCCAGAACCATCTTCAGCGTAGGCTATAATTCGGTTCTTATTGTCAAGCAAGTAGGTGTGATTGGCCACGGAATAATCCGTGGACCAGACTGTAGTTTCTTTTAAGATTTGCATGTTACCATCCTACAGTAAATGGTAACTTTGTCAAGAGCCTAAGTATTGTTTTTAGGCAACGTTGTTTTTATACAACATTACCCTTTAAGCAACATCTTTTCGTCCTCCTCCCGAAGGTCTTCTTCAAACTCTTTTATTTTTAATTCTTGTAACTCTTTTCGGAGGGCTTCTACTTGTCCATACTTGTTATCAATTTGAGCTTGAAGTTCGTTGATTCGCTTTCTGATGTAGTGCTTATGCGACATGTTCTTTCTCCTGTCTTAATAAACGATAATAAGATTTATCATGGTGTTTGTGACGCTCATTTTGATACTGGTCGTATTCTTTGTTTTTTCTGAATTTTGTTTTTTGAGTCTTAATGACTTTTTTACCAGTTGATTGCATGTTAGAAAATACTCTCCTTTATTCAACTAACGAAATGCCGGGTCCAAGTGTGATAAAATGTTTTTTCTTCCAAGGGTATTCGCCGCCACACATTTCAAGTGTTTTTTCGTTGCCTTGTAAGAAAAATTCTTTTGTGACAGAATTTGGATTGCCATCTAAACGATAATTTGAAGTATACTGGCGTGTTCCTTCAAATTGTGGAAAATGTTTTCTTAATGCGGAGAAGAATTGGCGATCAGCACCCCATTGGCCATACCATGCGTGACCAATAGCAACAGCAACGCTGCGCCTAACTCCGAAAGAGGAGGTATCAACGTGGAATACTGATGGGTTAACATATACAGGCCATTTACCAAGCGACTCGCAATTATCTTCACAAATAAATTCTCCACCTTTGTCGTGAATATTTCTAAAAGAGTAAACCCAATCATATCCGGCCTCTAATTTTTTGACGATGGTTTCAACATGATTTGGCTCAAACCAATTGTCTTCATCCAAATAACATATAACATCAGCGTTTACAAGAAATGAACAGGCAGCATACACACGATGACCATACCAGCCTTTACCAATGTTTTCTTCCAACGAAATTGTTTTAATTGTTTTTTTGCCAGATTCCTGGTAAAGAATTGGATGTATTTTGTCATAGTGCTCTTGGCCGTCTAGAAAAATATAATGTGTTAAATTAGAATAGGTTTGATTTTGAACAGATTGAACACATTGTGCCAAATATTCGGCACCAATCGTTGGCGTTACGACAGCAACTCTCATAGTAAACCAGGAAATGTTTCTTGGACTAGTTTTGGTGTAAGGTGTTTGATGCCTAGATTTTTTTGTATAAGGCGAGTAAGTAAATCAGCCTCATCTTTATGAAGAGATTCTAAAATCACCAGAAGCAATTGTCTTTCCCTGTCTGGTGTTAGACCTTCAGGTTTCTCTGGATGGTCCTTAAGAAACCTATAGATTTTAGCCATCTCAATATCAAGATAGGTAAAATTGAGGCCTGCTGGTTCTGGTGCAGGCCTGTAAGGCGGGATTGGTACATCAAATTGAACATCAGGATGAAATGCGGCCTGAAGAAACAAGCGAAATCTTGGATGGTCATATTTTTTCAATACATCCATTCGTTCTTGTTTTGTGGTCGCCTTATCAAACTCTTCAAAAATTTCAGAATATAGTTTTTCTGCACTCATGTTTTCTCAATTAAAATTCATGTGCGACTTCAAGCAGATTTTTTAGCCGATTCGCAATCATGTAGTTCATAAATTCCTGCTTAGTCTTTCCTTTCGCAGCTTCATAAGTATTTAGTATATTCTGCTTCAATGAATCGGGCACTTTTGTAAGGTCAATCATTATTTCATTCCGTGAGTAATTACGGAACATTTCATCGTTACAAAAGTCTTTAGGGTCCTGATTGAGCCATTTGATAATCTTAGACTCAGTTATAGGTTTCTGGCGACCACCCGCCACAAAAACATCATCAGAAGAAAGAATGTTAGGAATCCCATCGCCTTTATCGCCACGGATAATAAGTTGTTTAAGTTGAATAAGTGGAAAGGGTTCTTTAACAAATTTCTTAAGTATGGGTGAAAACTGTTCTACATTTGGATATCGTTGAAGTTGAGCGAAGTCCTTATCACTTGAAAGAATCATAACCTTTTCGTTGGCTGAATATTTCTGAACAAGTGTGCCAATAATATCATCGGCTTCAGCACCATCAACATCAATCACTTTATACGGAGAACTTTCCTTAAGTTCTTCACGGATCTTATTTAGTGATTCAAAGATAGAAGACCAATCATGGCCAGATGCAGCACGAGCTTTTTTACGGCCGGCTTTGTAGTGTGGAAAAACATCACGGCGCCAGTAATTTCGGTTATCACAAGCAATGATAACTTCCGGGCCATGAGACTCTTTGAATTTCTTTACATAGGTACGAATGGTGTTCAAAATCATATGGCGGACAAGATTCTCATCCACCGAAGATTTTGAGGAACCAATTTGTTCCATCAGATTAGAAATAGCGATTTGTTGGTAGTCAAAAATTATAATTTCAATTCTCCAGTCATAGCAACATCATAACACCATTATGTAGGTATTGAGGCAATCTTACTGTTCGGTGTCTCTTTTTTGTATCGCAAAAATCAAATCGGTAATAAACTCAATGTCTAATTCGGTAGAGTTGTTGTCTTCAAATGGTATAACTTCTACATCATCAGTGTTTTCATCATACCAGACCCAAATACAAACCTCTTCTTTCGGTCGGTGCATCAAAGCCCATGGTGTTTGGTCGTGTGGCGGAAAATCTTCAGTCAAGGAGTTTTTATGAATGAATACCGCAAAAGACTTCATGGTCTTATTACCGGCTTCTTCATATACATATTCGCCGTTTTCATCTTCGGTTTCTAAATCACCAAAACCATCAAAGATAATTTTTACACCGGCGGGAGCTTCACCAGATTCATTTCCTGGATACAAATCTTCATCGTCATCCATCGTAGAAATAAATTCACGCACCCAGCCTTCAATAATTTCTGAGTAGTCACGTTCATCGTTATAGTAAATAGTCATTTTGTAACTTTCAATAAAATAATGTCTTCATTCAAACGGCCATTCAAAGGAGATTCAACAGCACGAATACTTTCCATAAAATTACGAAGAAATACTTTTCCTCCGGCTAGAAGCTGGGGCAAGGAGACCTCGGGCTTTCGCAGCTTCTTCTGTATAGATTTGCTCTCGTTGAAGTTTAGAATCGTTGTCCCTTTGATTGTAAAACCACCAGCATCTTCGGCTTGATAGCATCCTACTTTGCGATACTTTGTGTTGTATACCCATAGTTGTGTAGCTCCGAGAATAGATTTTACATCAATAGATTTTAGATTTAATTCTTTAAACTCTTCACAAATCTTAACTTTTGAAACGATTTGATCTGGCGTTTTGACTTTACGTTTTCTTGGTTTCCTTGATTTTACCGAATCTTCAGAAACTCTACCACAATCCAAAATCACTTGGTCACAATAGGCAACTAACTTCTTCAATTGTGGTTTTGAAAAATTTGAGTAACCTTCTTTTACATCCTTGTCAGTAGTATTTAGCACAAAATCAAATTCTTGTCTTTTGTTTTTGAAATGGTCTACCACATGTTTGACATGAGCACCTTTCAAAGCAAATCGGTGAAATGTAGCGTATGGTGAGGTGTTAGCTTTGAAATCGGAAAGAATTAGGTCATCAAGTAAACCTTCAAGTTCACCAATACATTCGGAGGCTTTTTCTTTTACTCGCTCTTGAATATTGATTACATTTTTTTCTGTAACTTGAACAGGTTTATCTGTTATGGTTTCTTGTTGAATTTCGGCAAGTTCTTTATCAAACCAAAGTTGATTTTCAGATGGTAATAGTCCGCCGTTTGAAAGTATACGGCAGATAAAACCAAACGTAGAACCTTTAGACTTAAGAGCCGAGGTTGCGGTAATCTTGTGGTGTTTCTTTAAATAATCTGCCGCATACTTTAAGGAATCTTTGCGATCCTTGTTTTGCGAATACCACGATAAAGTTGAGGTAAGTTCAGATTGTGTTAATTCACCAGAAATTTTAGGTTCGGTATCTACTACCACACGGGTACGAGCCATCACGTTTCCTTTTCATCATTTGAATCGTCAGTATAACACAGTGAAAACCATTTGTCAAGGGCAGGTTTTCTTAGGTGGATCAATGTTTGCCAATATATAATACGGCAAATACAAGCAATTGATCCACATTCTTACCCAAAAGTCAAATAACATTTTATTTTCCTATAAATATTCTTATTGTTTATTTAGAGTGAAAGATGCCAAGAAAACCTCAAACTCTGCCAGTTGAATATTCCGTAGGCCAGAAGGTCTTACTGTGGATAAAAACAAAACCCGTTCATTCAATCATAGCATTATTGTTCAGTGTAGCATTAGTGTTAGCAATAATTGCAATTTACAAAACACCAACCAAAGAACCTGTTGTTGAGCCTCCGCAACAAATCATCACCGTAAATCCCATAAACGCTCTTGAAATACAATTGGAAAAACAGAGCGTACTGATTCAAAAATTAGAAACTGAAAATAACAACTTAGAAAACAATCTAAAATTATTAGAGAAAAGACTTCAAGCTCACACCGATATAATGAAGAGAATGTGTGAATACATTATAGTCATTACCGTAGATAAAAAGATAATTCCAAGGCAGTGTTTACCTGAATACAAATGGAGTAGAGAAGAAAATGGAAACTAAACTAGCTACAATAATATGTAGTGATGTTATTGGATACAGTTCTTTAATGCAAAAAGATGAAGCGGGAACACTTGCAAAACTAGATGCCTGCCGAGCTGTTATTGATCCTTTAATTGATTCCAGTAAGGGACGTTTATTTAATACCGGCGGAGATAGCGTACTCATTGAATTTGCCAGTGCTGTAGATGCTGTTCGTTTCGGAATAGAAATGCAATCTCGTATGCGTAAATTAAACAATGGTATGCGATGGCGTATTGGTATGCACATGGGTGAGGTGTGGATTTACGGTACTAATCTTATGGGTGATGCCGTTAACTTGGCCGCTCGTACGGAAAGTCTTGCTGACTATGGTGGAGTAACAATGACTGATACTGTTTATAGATTAGTCAATCCCAAAATCAAAGATTATAAGTTTGTTAGCCGTGGTATACAAGAATTTAAGAATGTAGATCCAATGGAAATTTGGAGTGTAGTAATTGAAGGTAGTGAACCTAATCCACATTTGTCTAAGGCACCTAAACCGCAGAATGTTTCAACTAAATCTCATAAAGAATTAATTACAGCAATCACTAATGATAATGCTGCAAGAAATAGAACACTTGTTGATGCACAAAACTTTAAACGTGATGACAAATATGGTCCTGCTGTCAGAATTCTTATGTGGCGTATTACTAAACAAGATAAAGACGCAGTAGATGAATTAATTAACATGGGAATGAAAGATTTAGTTCCCGCTGAATTTAAACAATATGTAGACGCTGTGTTCAAAGAATTCTGCACTAAACTTGATAGCAATAGACTTCTTAAGATCGCTGATTTACTTGAAAAACTTGAATACAAATCTTCAGCATTTCAATTTGTTAAGGCCGCTGGTAAAATTGATGAAGCAGCACAACAACGATATGCAATGATGGTATTTGAAGATCCACATAGCAGTGATAATGAAATCAATTCTATACTAGATGATTTGAAAGAAATGGCAATGAAAAGAAATGTACCTGCTATGCTAAAGTTAGGTGAGTTTTATGGTAAACTTAACGATAAGAAAAATTCATTTCGTTGGTTGTATGCTGCTCGTGCTGAACACAATCAACAGGCACAAAAGATGTTAGAAGAATTAAACAAGACACTTTCAAAAGCAGACTTTAATAATTATAAAACGGATGCGGACGCATTGGTTGACCAAATCAAATTCATTGATGATAATCGGATGCGTATGTAATTATTTGTTCAATTTATTAATTTGATCCCAGAGAGCACTAATTTGCTTGTCATAATTTTTCTCCAAGTAGTCCAATCTCACCTTAAGCGTTACTGCATATGCTGCTATAGCAACTATACCAGCACCTAGAAACCAAAGTTTGCCTACCGCATCTGTGAGAGTTTCCATTTTAACCTCATCTATTCGCTAATGGATTATCTAAAGCCTTCTTTAAATCATCGCTTATCTTTTTGTCTAATGCTTTTAATTTGGCATCAATTTCTTTATTGTTTGCAGCAATAGCTTTAGTATTCTCAGCAGCCATGCGATTCATTTCTTTAGTTGCAGCATTCATTGAAGCATCAGCGGACTTTTGTATTGCTCTTACTTCTGTTTTAACTTCTGTAACTGTTTTATCAATTTCTCTTTGCTGAGTTTTATTACTTCGTTCAACTTCTTCAACTGTTTTTTCAATTCTTCGTATATCGTTTTTAAGGTCATTCTTTATGTCTCTTGTGTATTCTGCTGTTTTATCGGAACCCTCTTGAACTGCTTTTTGTGTTTTACTTGCGTTCTCTTCAATCAAAGCCAAACGTTTATCAAATTCAGTCAAATCTGGTGCTACATATTCAGCGATTTTCTTTTTCATACCAATATAATCTTTATATACCTCAAAGGCACCATAAAGTCCACCTAGTATTGATGATACCAGTGTGAACGCTACCATTAATTTTGCTGGTGTAAATTCATAACCACCGATTGAAATTACAGTGTCTTTACTTGCGTATTTTTTAACTGCGGCTTCAGCTTCATCAATTTTCTTATTTACATCTTTAATTTCTTCAGTCATCTTTACCTCGGTAAGTATTGTTGATCCACCATTTGTTGGTGTAGTCTGTCACTTGCCAGTTGTCTCAATGCTCTAACATTATCAACGGTTTTTTGGTTACGATAAATTTCTTTTGGTGCATAAAACGCAGCATCATTTAACGCTACCAAATAAGTATTGAAACCGACAGGAGTCCTAGCGATAGAATCAATAGATACACCAGTGGCTGCATCGTTATCTTGAACATTAGATTTAACCTGTCTTGTGTTTGTGTCTTGTTTCTTTTCTTCGGTTTGTGGTTTACTTTCTATAAGACTATTAATCGGATCAGCCTTGTTTGTTAAAAAGTTTGATTGTAATGCTGGTGTTTCTTGTATTTGTCCAACTAAAGGGTTCAATGATGCTATTTGTAATGGATTTATGATTGTGTTATTTTGAAGTTGTTGTGTAATAATTTGTTGTGTTGGTGTTGATGAAATGGAAGTCTGTTGTTGAGTTGCATTTACTAAGTTTACAACAGAAGTGTTTTGCACTTTAAGTGTAGACTCTTGAGATGCACCGGATGTGAAAGATGATGAACTTTCTGGCGCCTGTAACATACTAAATTGCTGTTGAGAATTAGGTAACTGAAAAGTTCCTGTTGCTATAGTGGTTGGTGCTTGAAACAAAGATATAGATTGTTGTGATTTATTCTCTTTATTCGTTTGTTGAGTATTCACTTGTTGTTGTAATGATGAACCAATTTCAATACTTTGCCTAACAGCCTTTGATGCAACTTGCTCTGCTAATCTTGTTGTTTGTTGAGATATTTTTTCAGTTTCTTTTATTGCTGTTGTTGATGCGTCCTGTGTAATTTGTTGTTCTCTTTCTTGGTTATCTTCTATTTTAATTAGTGTATCAATCAATCTATTCATATGTGAATCACCATCATAAACACCTGGTTCTTTTTCTCCAAGCACAAGTTCATCTAGTGATTTTGGTTGACCTGATGATTGTGATTGTTGTGAATCAAATTCTGGCGAAGGCTTAATTGGATCGTTTGTTGTCGTTGTTGATGCTAAATTTTTCTGTAATGTTTCTTGAAATTTAGGACATTCTGGACTATATAACGGATTATTAACGCAGGGGTCGGGTTTATATTTAAGTTGAAAATTTACATTAGTAACTTCTGGTCCATAGGGCCCCTGCCAAAAGTTATTATCTTTTCCTGCGAATCCAAAAATTACTGTAGATAGTTCTGAGGATCGTCTATCTTTACTCCAATTTTGATTCCAAGTAAAATCTGTCCAATCATGTTTAAAATTTAAATCATAATTATAATTTTCAATCCATTGACCAGACTTAGTATAACCTTGAACATACGCTTTAAGTTGATCTAAATTTCCATCATCCCAACCATTACCATTCTTGCTTCTCCAACTAAAAGTATAACCTGTTGTCACCAGTCCCGTTCCAGAATTGGGCAATGCTTTAGCAACACTTAGATTTTGATACAATTCTGTATATGAGTAACTAAAATTTATATTACTACCAGGACGAACATACGGTGTACCTGGACTACAATTTGGATCCCCGCCTTGCCAACAAGTTAAGGCATTTACATAATAACCGTTTTGCCAAGTAGAAGTTGTAGTAGTAGGTGATGTTGTATTATTGACTAGGTTTCCAGTTGAACTTATTGTTTGTGAAAATGCTGGCGCTAACAATAAAATAATAACAACTAACACAATAAAGGCTATAAATCCTTTTGTGTGTTTATATCCGTAATTTTTATCCATTTTCTTTCATCAGTTTAGGCATTTTATCTGGATTCTTTAACCATGCTTCTTTGGCTTGCTCACCTATAAGTCCTTCAAATGGGCAAGGAGTTCCAGCCATCATCATAGCATCAAAGACTCGTCTATCTTGACACATAGTAGCCACTGCTGCTACTTTCATTCCCATGTCATAAAGCGTTTTACTTAATTTTAATCTTTCACAATTCATATCACGTTGAGTTCCTCCTAAAGACATACCAATAATTTGTGTTTGTACAGCGCCAGATTGTCCTGTTGTACATAGGTCTGGGCTTCCCCCACTCATCATTGCGGGAGCTATTGCGGTTGGTGGTGGTTGAATTACCCTCTGAGTAATATTTGTATCATTAATGTTTCTATTGGTCATATCACCTTGCTGTATATTGGTGCTAACACTTGTACTATTGTTTTGGTTTAGATTGGTGCTTGTTGCAGTAGAGGTATTTGTATTAATATTTCTATTAGTCATGTCACCAGTTTGAACATTGTTAACATTACTTGTAGTATTGTTGTTATTATTGTACGTCATAGTACCAGAATTTATATTTTCATTCTTACTAGTACTTACATTATTGTTGTTGAAGGTCTGTGTTCCTGAGTTTATATTTTCATTTCTGCTGGCAGATATATTAGTATTATTGTATGTCATTGTGCCGGTGTTGACATTGTTATTATTGTATGTCATTGTGCCGGTGTTAATGTTTTGGTTAATATTGTTACTAGTTGTGTTATTGTTATTATTATATGTCATTGTGCCGGTGTTGACATTGTTATTATTATAGGTGACAGAACCACTCATAGCATTGTTATTATTGTAGGTCACCGACCCCGACATACGATTATCATTAATGTTTGTAGCAGTGCCACTTTGAACATTATTGTTGGTGTTTACATTGGTGCTCGTGCTAGTATTCGTATTTGTGTTTAACGAATTACTGTTGACGGTACTTGTTGATGTAGATGTGGATGTGCTAGTGCTCATGTTGTTTGTGGTAACAGAGCTGGTACTATTTGATGTGGAATTGGTGTCTACTAAACTACGGCCGCCGTCATATGTACCGTTGTTGATTAATCCAGTGGTGCTTGTTGTAGTGCCGCCAGTTGTGTTCTGTGTGCTAGTATTGGTTTGAGCTGTAACTAAACCAGCAGCCGCAAACATAAAGATAGCGACTAAAAGTTTTTTCATGGTTTCCCCTGTGGTTATTTTCATAACTGCAACCACAGGTTTCATTCATGTATATCACCAATCTATTTATATCGGGAAAGAGTCTGTCTTGTTTTTGTCATATCAGCACAGGTCCATTCCTGATACCAAGGTCTGATATTTTCTGGTACCGGCACTTCCCGTATTTCACCACCAATTTCTTGTGCTATCTCCAGAAAACTTTTTGGTTCACCAGAGCCTATATTCCAAACGCCATTTTCTTCAACTTTTAGAAATTGTAAATGATAATTAACCACATCATTCACATGGACAAAATCACGCTTGTATTTTCCAGCTGGCGCAAATACTTCAATATAACCACGTTCTTCTTTTTGTTTTCTAAATTTGGTAAACGGACTGGCCTGGTTACCTTTGTGTTCTTCACCAGGACCATATACATTGAAATAACGAAAACCTTGGACAGTTATATGTCCAGGATCATTTTGTTTTACATATCGCTCAAACAGATATTTTGTCCAAGCATACGGTGACCTTGGATCTGGTGGTGCATCTTCTTTAAAATTTGTGCCTAATCCATACAGTTGAGCCGACGAAGCATATTGTAAATTAACAGCATTATCAAAACAAGCATCAAAAAGTTTAACTGAAAAATCATAGTTACGCTTCATAATTTTTTCAACGTCACTTTCAGTTGTGGCACTTATCGCACCCAAATGAATGACCCAATCAAAATTAGAAATATCAGGAAAAAAACCACCCTCAACCCAATCAAAACCAGAAACATCATGGTCTTTTGATAGAGCCTTAAACAAATTTGAACCGATGAATCCTCTGTGACCAGTAACAAGTATATTCATATTAAACTCCAGTGGAGCGGGTAGAGGGAATCGAACCCTCAACTCAACCTTGGCAAGGTCGTGTGTTAACCGTTAGCACCACACCCGCAATTATTCTTATATATTTGGTCTCGGATGTAGGAATTGAACCTACGACCTCCTGCTCCCAAAGCAGGCATTCTACCAAGCTGAACTAATCCGAGTTATTGGTACCACCTAAAGCAGCGTAAACCATATTGAAACACACTACCTTTACGACACCACTTTCTGTTATGAAAGTCTCCAGCAATACGGAACGACTCGGCGGTCCTTGTAATGTGCTTCAATATGGTATCGGCTACTTATTCCCATAAGCCCCGATTTGAGTTGTTACCCTGTCCGGTGTCTTGTCTATCGGATGACACGGTCGTATCTTTTGTTTTACCCTACCGGATGAATGGCCCGGAGAGAGGAAAAAAGAAACCTAAGACCCCTAACGCTGGTCTTGTTGCGCCTACTGATAACCGGCATAGGTCCGGGGATCTGGTGGGTACTGAAGGAATTGAACCTAACTGCCAACCACCCTACATATTATGGCAACGGATTTACAGTCCGCCGTAGGGAACAGCACCCATAACTGGAGTGAGGGATCGGATTTGAACCGACGGCTTTACAGTTTTGCAGACTGTTCCTTTGGACCTCTCAGGCACCCTCACATTATATCTATATTTTGGTGCCTTCGGTCTGAATCGAACAGACAGTCACGGATTACAAAACCGTTGGTTTACCACTAACCGACGAAGGCGAAAAAACTTGGCGGTCCCTACGGGAGTCGAACCCGTCCCTGCGGCGTGACAAGCCGCTATACTAACCGATATACTAAGGAACCATATTGAAATGCACTACTCATCGGCATACTACACCATTTGTCTGTTCGGCAATGCACTTCAATATGGCGCTCTCACGGGGATTTGAACCCACGCTTTCTGCCTTGAAAGGGCAGCGTCCTCAAACCAATAGACGATGAGAGCAAAAATTTTAAAGATTCTTACTGCGAGACACTGACGTATCAGCATCACAACAAAATCTATTATACAGTAACCATCTGGTTTGTCAAGCCCTCTGGTTGTTGTTACCGTACAACGTTGCTTTTTTACAACACAACATATGTTTTAGGCAAAATTTTTAATTACCGTTTCTAACCAATCCATATCTTCACTACCGATAAAATGATTGTTGCCGATATACACGCCATTGTAGTGTAACGTATCAACAATTGGAAAATATGTAGGTGTAGCAAATCCATAGTCTTTCAAAAATGGTTGTTTCAGTAAATTTCCACCAACGATTGGCCTGTGTTCAATTCCATAATGGTCAAAATGTTCTCGTAATTTTGACAACAGCGTCATGTCTCGGAGCACAAACGGAAAAGCAAAATTACTGCTACCAACTTGGCATTTGACCGGATGAAATAATTTTGTATAACTGTTTATAATCTCCGTAAATCTTCTGAAGTTTCTACGTCTTTGTTCAATCATTTCATCAAGGCGTTGTAATTGACTTAAGCCAAGCACAGCATTGATTTCAGAGCTACGAAAATTGTAACCATCGGTCATAAACAAAAATTGCTTGTGTATATGTGGATATTCATCAGCATATTTCTGTAGGTTATTTGATTCTCTTGCTAAACCATGTGAGCGTTTCATTCGCATAAGTTCGTATAACTCAGAATCATTGGTGTTAATCATGCCACCTTCAATCGTTGTCATGTGATGGCCAAAGTAAAAGCTAAAACTTGCGGCTAAACTATCGGCACCACGTTTCCGACCACTTGGTGACAGACATCCATGACTTTCACAAACATCATCAATAATTAACGCATCTGGAAAAATATCCTGATAAACTTCATTGTCAGCACTGAAGCCAAGTAAGTGTGTCACAAAGATGGCACGAACATCCGAATGGGCTTCTTTGATTTGTCTTAAGTGTTCAACATCAAAACTGTAATTGGTTAAATTTATATCACAAAAAAGCGGTTGAAATCCTAATTGTATTACTGGACTAATATTTGTAACCCATGTACAAGCAGGAACAATCACTTTATCACCATTTTTCAATCCAAACTTTTCTTTGATAGCCGCTAACATCAAAAAATTAGCCGTAGAGCCAGAACTGACCATTAGAGCGTGTTTACTACCAATCCACTCAGCCCACGCTTGCTCAAACTCACGGACTTTCGGTCCGTTGGTGAGTTTATCGTTTGTCAGTAGAAATTTAATCAGAGCAAACTTATCAGACCAAGTAATGGCATTTTTCATTAACGGCCATGTAGTCATTTTTTATCCAGTCGTGCAAATAATTCTAGCCATCGTTGTCTTAAATGATCCGTTGTGTGTTTATACAATACTTTTGGAAATGGCAAAGGAAATGTGATAATTCCGTTCAGATAGCGTTGAATAAGTTGATCGGTAATTTCATAACAAGCACGAACATGATCCCCACGAATTGGTGGCATGGTATAAGAAATACTACGTCCTTCGGATGTTTCAGGATGTGCGTGAAAGTCGGTGTGAATACAAATACAGCCGCAAGCCAACGATTCAATCAAACTAATTCCAGAATTTTCAAGCCAGGTACAAGGATACAGAAAAAAATGTGAATTGTACTTTGCTTCAATTACATCATTGTAGTCTGGCGCAAATCCACGGTATGTAATATTCTTGTGGCTCTTAATCTTATCAAAAAGTTCAGCATAATATTGGTCAACATCATCCCAGTTATATAATTTGTAAGATGAAAAAACAGTCAAATGTAAATTATCGTATTTTTGCGTCAATAAGTCAAATGTATCATACAGAATATCAAGCCCACGATCCGGAACACTTGCATAGACGAAATTGATTTTGTCAGTCGGTTTTTCTATAACATCTTTTGGTACAAAATCAATAGCGGTCTCAATCACCGAAGTTTTTTCATACGGTAAACCATGTTCTCGTATAAATTGATGCCTTTGCCAATCGGAAATAAAAACATACTCATCAAAATGATGTTTTCCGACCGGAGTATCTTGGTCGCAATGATTATCCATTTCCCAAAGAATTTGAATCTTGGAATTGTCAACCGGTTGTGTTACTTTTGAAATATGAATCTGAAAGTTTTTGTAACTTTCTTTTGGAACATATTTCATAAACATCCGAGCCATATTTTCAGTGCCGCCGTGAGAACTGGCCATTCTTGGCGGCATCCGTAGTTCACCGTCAATGATACATGACATTAAAAACTCCTAAGTTTCAAAAATTTTCTCACAGCGCATGTTGCCGTTGACTTCTCCGTTCATTTTTTTGTAATAGAGATAGCCTTCTTCATCAACGGCAGCATATCCGTCAAAAAAGTATGTGTCCATCTTTACAAGTCTTGGCATTTCACGCTCATCATAGTGATAAATATTAGAAACTTGTGTTCCGAGCCATTTTGAAGCATTGTAATCTGAATTTTCAGCGATTTTTTTCGCTATTTCTTCATTTTCAGCTTCAACAATGTGAACTTCCGAGAAGGTGTTCACGGTTTCAACAACAAAAAGACGTTTTTCACTCATTTTCTACACTCTTTCCAAATCCAAATTCAACACGGCGAACGGAATCATAACGAAACGAACGCCAATCTTGATTTTCTACATCAAAAACAGCAAGAGCTTCATCACTTGACGCTTTGCCAGCACCTTTTGGTCGCTTGTCTTCGGGAATTTTACTCTCAATTAGCGTACAGTGTAGTTCCCGGCTAGTTCCGTCAAGTTTATCAAAGGTAATTGTAACAACTTCACTTCGCAACAGACCTCTGATCCACTCTTTTCCTTCAGGCGTTGCGATTTCACTTACTTTTTTTACTGCATTTTTACGTTTTGCCATAATTATTCATCCTCATCTTCATCATTCATACGATCCTCAAGTAAATCCCGAAGATTCCAGTCTTCAATTAAGTGTTCCGGTATGTAGTCCAGAGAATCCAGGTCTTCATACTCGTAACAGTTATCAAATCCATCTACAAATTCACCAACAAAAGCCATTCCTTCTTCATGGTAAGAGGCACGAACATCAAATTCCTCATCAACCATGAACTCATAAAGAGCTAAAGGAGGGCCCCAAGGTGAATCAAACCAGAAGGAAATTGTGTTTTCATCAATCCGCTGCCAATCATTAGCGTCACAATTCCATTTGCAGCCCCAATTATTGATTGACCACTCATACCAACCATCATTTATTAACTCTTCTGGCAGTGGCCGAAAGTGAGTAAACCATTCTTTACCATCATTCTCATTCAAAAATTTTTCAAACTCATCAATCCGTTCTTTTGTAGCTTGAACTTTGATTGTATTATTACACCAATTAGGCATGATATAGTCCTTATAACGTCACTTTTTAGATTCAGCGATTGATTCCGCCAGAAATTTCAACTTTATTATATTACACTTTTTCTTTGCATCATCCAGGTATTCTTTCCAATAAGTGCCTGAATGTTCAGTTTTGCGTAGAAAGGTACCGTAGACATTGGCACCAATTAAATTTTTTACATAGACTTCAGGATCGGCAAAGATAGCCTCAAATTCATCATCAAATTCTGGATGGCCAGTTTCACCTTTACGAAAAAAGGCTACATGAAACATATCTCCCATTTTGGTAGACTCAATTGGTTGTCCCATTTCTCGTGATTTGATACGAAAAAAAGATAAGTCAATTTGGTTATCATTGTCTCCGGGAGTAAAAAAGAATCCATCAAACTCCGACATAGGAGATTTCCTTGCGAGTATTGGTTTTTTCGTGGTTGCGGTCATACTGCTTTTTAGATGCAGCTACACGCATACGATATTTAAGAGTCCGAAGATCCTTTGCAACCCAATTTCTTTGTTTAAGTGTCTTCACCAAAATCTCTCAATACAATTTTTATAGCGTCAATCGTTCGTTCAGTATGTGGAATATCATGGGGGTGTAACCAACCATTATTTTCACGGTGATTCCGAAGAGCCGTTTCCAATGTATCCAAATAATCTTTCAAGCGCATCACCGTAATTCTATCAATCGTATCATAGTCAAGGTAAATACCAATACGGCCATCTTTTGTCTTATCAAAAAGTTCTAATTGTTCCATTTTTATCTCAAGTTAGCAGCAATAGCTTCAATGTCACGTTGGCGCTTTAATGATTCGGCTCGTATTTCAGAAACCTCCTGAATTACATCATCAAGGTCAATCATGTTCATCAAGCAGGCAGTTACAGCAATAGCCTTCATTTCTTCAATGTTCAGGCTAATTTTCTTTTCATCAAATGCAAAGTCAGCACCCTCACCAGACCACCACTCGGAGAAATGTAGAGATACTGGATTGAGTGAATC
>SXGQ01334654.1_pt1 | contig 19262 bp, 23 predicted proteins | sample 3178371 | NCBI WGS metagenome assembly SXGQ01 (sample SAMN11356859, study PRJNA531348) | freshwater metagenome | isolation source: freshwater sample F1-20 | place: China: Fuxian Lake, Yuxi | collected 2017-12-25 | reverse complement strand
GAGATTCTTGTCGCCGCTACAGATGCTGCCGGTGCAATCGACGCGATCGTAAAGGCTGCTGGCACTGGCTCAATCGGTGATGGCAAAGTCTGGTCAATACCGGTGGATGAGGTTGTTCGGGTGCGAACCGGAGAGCGCGGCATCCCAGCGCTCTAAGTTCTGTTAGGCAGTTAGGCTAGGGGAGTGTTTGATGCACTGACCTCGCGGATGTCGCGGACCCTAGCCGGACTACGAAGTCGTGGGCGGATCAATCCAGTTGATTTAGAATCGACATGTGGGGAGATCCGCACTGCATTACTAGAGGCAGATGTAGCCCTTATCGTCGTCGATCAGCTGATCTCTGAGGTAAAGCGACGTGGCCTTGAAGCGATTTCGCTCAAGCAATCGGGAATTAATCCCGCTCAACAGGTCATCACAATCATCCACGAAGAGATTCTCAAAGTTCTCGGTATTAACTCCCGTCCGCTGGCTCAAGCCAAGAAACCACCCACCAAAATCATGCTCGCAGGTCTGCAAGGCTCAGGAAAGACCACTCTCGCTGGGAAATTGGCGCTCTGGTTGAAAGAACAGGGAAACACCCCACTATTAGTTGCATGTGATCTTGTCCGACCCAATGCCGTTACACAGTTACAGATAATTGGAGAGCAGATTGGCGTACCAGTCTTCGCGCCAGAGCCAGGAAATGGAGTTGGTAATCCCATCTCAGTTGCCAAAGATGGCCTTGATCATGCTAATCAAAAATTATTTAACTATGTAATTTTCGATACCGCAGGGCGATTAGGTGTCGATGTTGACTTGATGAAAGAAGCGCGTGCTATCAAGGGTGCAATTACCCCTGACGACACACTCTTTGTCGTCGATGCGATGACCGGCCAAGATGCAGTCAACACCGCAAATGCTTTCGATTCTGGTGTGGGTATCGATGGAGTAGTGCTTACAAAAGTCGATGGTGATGCGCGAGCGGGAGCGGCGCTTTCAGTGACTTCAGTAATCGGTAAACCAATCCTCTTTCTCTCTACTGGTGAGAAGAGTTCTGAGTTCGAACCTTTCTACCCCGATCGGATAGCGCAGCGAATTCTTGGAATGGGTGATGTTGCCACTCTTGCGGATCAGGCAAAGAAAGCCCTTGATGAAAAGAGCGCTGCTCGTCTAGAAGAGAAATTTATCTCGGGTGAAGATTTCACCTTCGACGATTTCTTAGAACAACTACAGGCGATGAAGAAGATGGGTTCGATCTCTAACCTATTAGGTATGTTGCCAGGAATGCCTGGGGCGCAAGGTGCACAAATGAAAAAACAGATTGAAGCAATCGATGACTCAGAAACCGATCGCGCCGCTGCAATCATCCAATCGATGACTCCGCACGAACGGAGCAACCCAAAGATCATCAATGGTTCTCGCCGGCTACGAATTGCGCGGGGAAGTGGGAATGAAGTTTCCAGCGTCAACCGATTACTGGAGCGATTTGCTGGAGCCCAGAAGGCGATGAAGCAGATGAAAAATATGCGTCCAGGAGGTATGCCACAGATGCCTGGCTTGGGGGCGCCACCGGCTCCACGGCCACCCCAACGGAGTGCGAAGAAGTCTCGTTCGGGCAACCCCGCAAAGCGGGCGCAAGAGGAGCGCGGATAGGCCCCGTTTTGGAGGCCCCGTTTTGGAGGTTAGCCTCGCGGCTGGCAAGATATGAGGTCTTGAGCACAGGCCCTCTCTCCTGCGCTCATCACACCCCGAGGCAGTTGCCCACTTCCTCATTACATCAAAGAACTTGGAGAGTTTGTGGCTGCAAAAATTCGTTTGGCTCGCATGGGAAAGATTCGTACCCCTCATTTCCGTATCGTCGTGGCAGATTCACGTTCTGCTCGTAACAGCAAGGCGATCGAGGAGATTGGTCGTTACTCACCAGCACAAGAGCCATCGTTGATCATTGTGAACTCAGAACGTGCTCAGTATTGGATGGGGGTTGGCGCAACGCCAACGCCAGCAGTTGAAGTGCTTTTGAAGATCACTGGTGATTGGCAGAAGTTTTATGACCTCCCTGGCAAAGAGGGCACGCTCAAAGTTGCACCGCCACGACCTGATCGCCGAGCAGCATTCGAGGCTGCTGCAAAAGATGCGATGAACGAGCCAAAAGATGGCGCAACCACGTTGAAGAAGCGTGCATCTGAGAAACTTGCCGCAAAGAGTGCACAAAAGGCTGAGCCAGTGGCAGAGGTAGCGGAGCAAGCAGAGGCTCCTGTTGCACCTACAGAAGAGAGCGCACCTGAAAGCGCTCCAGCGAGCGAGTAGCAATGATCGATGAGGCGCTAGAACATCTCATCAAAGGCATTGTTGATCACCCTTCTGATGTGGTTGTAAGTGAGAAAAATGGTCGTCGCGGCTTAACCTATGAAGTACGCGTACATCCAGAAGATATTGGCAAAGTTATCGGTCGCGCTGGTCGCACCGCTAAAGCGCTTCGCACCGTAGCAAGCGCACTTGCTCGCCGCCCGATTCGAGTAGACCTGCTCGAGGCTGACGAATAACAATGCTCCTGACCGTCGGCCGTATTGGTCGCGTTCATGGAATTCGCGGTGAAGTTACCGTAGAAGTGTTAACGGATTCACCGGAAGAGCGCTTCTATTCGGGCGCAACGTTGCTCACGCAGCCCTCTAGGGAGGGTGGGCTCACAGTCGCATCTGCTCGTTGGCATAACTCAACGCTTCTGTTGAGTTTTGAGGGTTTCCTCGATCGAAACGCTGGAGAAACTCTGCGAAATGTGCAATTACTTGCCGAGGTGGATCTCGATGATGTTGATGAAGATGAGTATCACATCCAGCAATTGATTGGCTTAAAGGTATTCCTTCTCTCGGATACTCAATTAAATAATGAAATTGGTGTGGTGAGCGGGGTAATCACTGGCGTGGCTCAAGACCTTCTTGAAGTTACCAAGTCAAATGGCAGTGAATTCCTCATTCCCTTTGTGAAAGTCTTAGTGCCGACTGTCGATATCGCAGGTGGCAGAATTGTGATTGATCCACCGGGAGGGTTGATAGATGAGGATTGATATCGTCACGATCTTCCCTGAGTACTTCACGCCACTCTCGCTCTCGCTTCTTGGTAAAGCAGAGGCTGATGGTTTACTTTCGATAACCACACATAACCTCCGTGACCATGCACCGGGCGTTCATAAGAGCGTTGATGACACGCCATATGGTGGTGGTGCCGGAATGGTGATGATGGCTGAGCCCATTGCACAGGCAATTGATCCAATTGTGCACGATGACCCTCGGGTAGCGCTGATAATCCCCACACCCTCTGGAAAGAAGTTTACTCAGGATAGTGCTCTTGAGTTATCGAAAAAAGATCATCTCCTGTTTTTATGTGGGCGCTATGAAGGTATCGATGCTCGTGTGCCGGAGTACTACCGCAACGTGATGCAGATACAGGTAGAAGAGATCTCCCTTGGTGATTACGTTCTAGCTGGCGGCGAAGTTGCATCACTTGCCATGATCGAAGCAATCACTCGATTGATTCCAGGAGTATTAGGAAACCCTGATTCTCTCGTAGAGGAATCACATGTCTTGCGTGAAGGAAGTGGTGAAGAACTTTTGGTGGAGTACCCCAATTACACCAAGCCTCCACAGTGGCGAGGCCTTGACGTCCCGGAGATACTTACCTCGGGCAATCATGGCGCGATTGCTCGCTGGCGCCTGGAGCAGGCAAAGGCCAGGACTGCCCGCGATTTTGAGTAAATCAGGGCCTTACGGCAGACTAGGGCGCCTTGGCGAGAAATGCGCCCCGCCGTAGGGGAGCGAGTTTCTAATCGCTGAGTGGTCCTCATTCGGTAACCGACCTGCGGCGATTACCTGAAGAAATAGAGAAATAGATGAATACTCTGGACGCACTTGATGCGGCAACCCTTCGCCGCGACCTACCCTCCTTCCGCCCCGGCGATGAATTGAAGATTCACGTTCGAGTTATCGAAGGCAACAAATCCCGTATCCAGGTCTTCCAAGGCTTGGTCATCCGACGTCGCGGAAGCGGTGTTCGGGAGAGCTTTACTATCCGCAAGATTTCCTATGGCGTTGGTGTTGAGCGAACCTTTCCAGTTCATACCCCAGTTATTGAGAAAATCGAAGTGGTTCGTCGTGGCGATGTTCGCCGCGCTAAGTTGTATTACCTCCGCGAACTTCGCGGCAAGGCCTCCAAAATACGCGAGCGCCGTGGCGGCAACTTTGGTCCGAGTGAAACAATCGTCTTTGAAACTGGCGAGGCAGAAGAAATTAGCGAGGAGCTCTTAGCTCCAGTTGAGAGTGAATCTGAAGTTTCAGCAGAGGCGCAAAGCCCGGCAGTAGCAGAATCGGTAGAGGCACAGGAAGAGAAAAGCCAGTAGTGAAACTTCCGCGCAAAGGATCCCTCCTTCGCGAAATTCCTATTCTTGTTCTCGCATCTCTCTTCATCTCTATTGTCATCAAAGCATTCCTGATTCAGGCTTTCTACATTCCATCAGGGTCGATGCAAACGACTTTAGAGATTAACGATCGAGTCATCGTTAACAAGTTGGGTAATTTCTTCAGCGATGTAAAACGGGGTGAAGTTGTGGTCTTCCGTGATCCTGGCGGGTGGTTGCCTCCGGCCTATCAAGAAGAACGTTCAGCACCGACACAAGCGCTCCGTAACGGATTGGTCTTTGTTGGACTCGTTCCTGATCCTGCCAAGCAGCACTTGATTAAACGAGTGATTGGTGTGGGTGGCGACCGCGTGGTCTGCTGCGACAAGAGTGGCGCACTGACTATCAATGGCAAAGCGGTTGCGGAGAAGTACATCTACGCTGGAAATAAACCGAGTGAGATGACCTTTGATGTCACCGTTCCCAAGGGATATATCTGGGCAATGGGTGATCACCGGGGAGCGAGCGAAGATTCTCGATACCACCAAGAAGATGCGAACAAAGGGATGGTTCCACTCAATAAAGTAGTGGGGCGAGCATTCCTCATCATCTGGCCTGTTAAGCATTTCTCACTCTTGCCACGACCAGAAGCGTTAACCTCAATTCCACTGCAATGAATCCCGAAGCCTCTCTCCGCTCAGCAGGGTTTCGGCTGATAGCTGGGGTAGATGAGGCAGGGCGAGGCGCCTTTGCAGGACCTATCGTGATAGCGGCGGTAATTCTCGATCCTGATAATCCACTTGATGAAGTGGGCGATTCCAAGCGTTTTTCTGAGCGCAAGCGAGCAGCTATCGCTCAGACCATCAAGGAGCGCGCACTTGCCTATTCGATTATTGCGATCGAGGCAGAAGAAATAGATGAGAAGGGGCTGCAACCGTCGAACATTGGTGGGATGCGCCGGGCAGTCACATCCCTGACCATAAAGCCTGATTACATCATCACCGATGGATATCAGGTTAAGGGTTTGGAGATTCCCACAATTGCGATGTGGCGCGGAGATAATGTCAGCGAAACGGTAGGCGCTGCTTCGATTTTGGCAAAGAACTATCGAGATGAAGTGATGATTCAATGGGGTGCACGCTACCCTGAGTATGGTTTTGCCGAGCATAAAGGATATGGGAGTACAGAGCACGTAGCAGCGTTAGAGAGATTTGGAGTACTTCCACTTCACCGAAAATCCTTTGCGCCAATAGCAACATTACTTAAAAAGGATCAGGGTAAGTAACCTACTTTTATACACAAGTGCATCTCATATTTCATTCTCTGTCAGAAGCGCTACCTACATTCTCCCCATGTCTTCACCTACTCACCAGCCTCCCCGCTCTCACCAGCCTCATCTACTAGGAAGAAAGGGCGAAGATGAGGCAGTCCGCTATCTCCTCGCCTGTGGTTATGTAATCATCGAACGGAATTGGCGTGGCTCTCGCGGTGAAGTAGACATCATTGCAGGTGCGCATGGTGAAGGATGCGAAGAAATCATTTTCATTGAGGTCAAGACGCGAAGTTCACTTCGTTTCGGAGATCCCTTTGATGCAATTACTGCTACGAAATATCGTCGGATCTACAAATTAGCACGGGAATGGATCGCAACTCATCGCCCGAGATCTCCCTGGCGAATCGATGTGATTCTCCTTGTAGAGAATCGCAGGGGATTTGAACTCGTTCATCACAAGGGGTTGATTGCCTGATGATCGCCATCACTCAAGCACTCTCCCTCGAAGGGCTTAATGGCTTTCTCATTGATGTCGAAGCAGATGTGGGAAATGGAGTCCCAGCCTTCAATCTTCTTGGCCTGCCCGACGCTTCCCTCTCTGAGGCGCGTGACCGGGTCCGTTCAGCAATCATCAATTCTCAAGCGCAATGGCCAAATAAGAGGATTACTCTGGCGCTCTCACCTGCTTCGCTACCCAAGCGTGGCTCCGCCTTTGATTGTGCAATCGCACTTGCCTTATTGGCAGCAGCTGAAGAGATCTCCCTGGAGCGATTGAACGGTTCGGTGATCTTGGGAGAGTTGACGCTCGATGGTCGAATTAAGGCGGTCGCAGGAATTCTCCCCGCATTACGCGCTGCCGCACACCACGGCATATCGAGAGCAATCATCCCTTCACAGAATTTTCACGAGGGATCTCTCGTCTCCAGTATGGAGATTTCCCACTTTAGCCATCTGCGCGAATTGATCGGGTGGTGTAAGGGCAATGAACTCGCTGAGCCGATTCACAGAATCGCTTACGGTGAATCTGATGAGATAGAGAAGGTGAACTCCACTCTGGATTTTTCTGATATCTCCGGACAAGAGAGTGCGAAAGAGGCGCTCGAGATTGGTGCAGTAGGTGGCCATCACATTGCGATGGTCGGTCCGCCTGGGGTGGGCAAGAGCATGTTGGCTGAGCGAATTCCCACCATCCTTCCCGAATTGAACGAGCGAGATTCGCTTGAAGTAACCTCGCTCCACTCCATTGCAGGGAAAATCTCTTCCGAGAGCCGTTGGCCATTAATCGCGGTACCACCATTTGTTGCACCACATCACACCATCACCCGAGCGGGATTAATTGGTGGTGGTTCGGCAGTGATCTCGCCAGGGGCTTGCTCATTGGCTCATCGCGGAATTCTCTTCCTCGATGAGGCCCCAGAGTTAGCCCGTACCGTTATTGAATCGTTACGGGAGCCGATGGAGTTGGGGGAGATCACTCTCACGCGCCTGGGACGTAGCGCAACCTTTCCTGCCCACTTCACATTGGTACTCGCATCGAATCCATGTCCATGTGGATGGGCGATTGGCAAAGGAAAGAGATGTACCTGTACCCCTTTGGCAAGCCGTCGCTATCGAGAACGGCTCTCTGGTCCAATTCTTGATCGGATTGATTTGCGGATCGAATTAGAACCACTATCCCAGGCCGATCTCTTACGTACTGGAGAAAGTAGCGATCGGATCAGAGAACGAGTTGCTCGAGCACGTGCTCGAGCAGTAACAAGATTTCGCGATATGCCTTGGTCAATCAATTCTGAGATTCCGGCTGTGGCGCTCAGGCATCAATTTGCACCAGAACCTAAAGCGCTCGGAGTGCTCTACCAGGCACTTGATAATGAAGAGATCACTGTGCGAGCGCTTCATCGAATTCAGCGCGTGGCATGGAGTATTGCCGACTTACGAGAAGAGCCTTCTCCTAGTCGCTCGACCATAGATCGCGCCCTTGACTTACATTTGCGAGAACGGTTATGAAAGAAGAGATTCGACGGATCACCCCAAGAGATTCAGAGTGGCCAATGCAACTTAACCTATTAAGAAAGGTACCTCAAGAACTTTTTGTACGTGGTCGCGATCTTCGAGAGATAGCCTCAGAGAGCGCCGATGTTGTAGCGATAGTCGGAGCTCGAAATTGCACCCGTTATGGCGAGAAGATTGCCCGGGATTTCGCTACCTATTTTGCCGCTCTCGGCTGGACTGTGACGAGCGGTGGCGCATTCGGCATCGATTACCAGGCCCACCGAGGTGCGCTACTTATCGATGGCATCTCTATTGCGGTGCTGGCAGGCGGTTTAGATAATCCATACCCACGAAGTCATTCGCCGCTCTTTCATGAGATTCTTGAACGGGGTGCGCTGATCTCAGAACAAGTACCTGGTCTTCACGCAGCAAAGGGCCATTTTCTCACGCGGAATCGGATCATTGCCGCTCTCAGTCGAGGAACAATCGTGGTTGAAGCAGCTTTCAAAAGCGGTGCCATTCGTACTGCTCGCGATAGCGCCGAGTTGTTTCGCCCGGTTCTTGCGATTCCTGGGCCAATAACTTCCCCGCAAAGTTGTGGAACTCATACTCTCATTAGCGATCGAATTGCTGAATTAGTGACCTCACCATTAGAGGCTCGCGAGATAATCATGAGAGAATTATCGAGTGGATAAATTTCGTTCAGGTTTCGTCGCCTTAGTAGGGCGTCCCAATACGGGTAAATCGACCTTACTCAATTCTTTAGTAGGCGAAAAAATCGCAATCACCTCAACACGTCCGCAAACCACACGCCGTGCAATCCGCGGAATCGTCAATAGACCTAGTGGTCAGGTGATTCTTGTAGATACTCCAGGTATCCATAAACCAAAAACTTTACTTGGGGAGCGTTTAAATGCCCTCTCCGCGCAGACTTATAGCGAGGTTGATCTGATTATCTGTTGCTTGCCAGCAGATGAGGAAATTGGTCCAGGTGATAAAAGAATCATCAGTGAGATTTCTGGCGGATCCATTCCGCTCATCGCTGTGGTGACAAAGAGCGATCGCATTGCTCCACCTACCTTGATGGAGAAATTAGCAAGTGTTGGCAATCTTGCGCCGTGGAAAGAGATCATTCCCGTCTCTGCAAAGAAAGAGATGAATTGCGAGAAACTTCTTGAGCTATTGATTGCCAATCTTCCAGAAGGGCCGGCTCTCTATCCAGAGGATTACATCAGCGAAGAGAGCGAGCACGACATCTATAGCGAGCTCATTCGAGAGGCAGCGCTCGAATTATTACATGAGGAGTTGCCACATTCGCTCATGGTGACCATTGAAGAAATCACTATGGGTGAGGATGGGAAGACTCCGGTAATCTACGGGAAGATTTTCCTTGAGCGCGATAGTCAGAAGAAGATATTGCTCGGTAAATCTGGTGAGCGAATCAAAGAGATTGGCACCAAGGCGAGATTGGCGATTGAGGCGTCCCGAGGCGAACGGGTATTTCTTAAACTCCATGTGGGTGTGGAATCTGAATGGCAGCGGAATCCACGCGCCCTAGAAAAGTTTGGTTTTTAGCTTTTCGTAACTAACACTGCGACTGTTGGATGGGCTGGCCTCTGGCAACGCTCGCAGATCACCATTCCATTGTCGGTGACGCTCCAGGGGGTGCCACACCCACACTGGAGAAGGGCAAGAGACATGCAATAAAGATTAGGAGGCGTGGCTACTTTCTGCCCGTTGAAATATCAAGAGGTCGATTACTCCGAGATGTAGCAAGGTACGAGCCGAGCAAGACCATCGGAAAGCCCACCACCATGCCAATAGTTACCGGCTCACTCAGGAGGATGACTCCGAGGGCGATTGCGATTGCGGTATTGGGGTAAGTCACGGTCGAAGCCCTGGGGGCGCCGATTAAACGGAGGAGAGTGAAGAAGAGGTAGAAAGCTAAGGCTGTGCAGAAGAGTCCGAGGGCAAGGAGCGAGAAGAGCGCTTGATTGGAGGGCATCTGTGATGGCAGTGAATTGAGCGCGGGAATTGCAAAAACAATCGCAGTCAATGCCATCGCTAATCCATTAACGGTGACCCCTGAAATGGAAGTCAGGTGTCGTGTTGCCATGAAAGTGGCGAAGGCATACGAGAACGCGCTGAAGAGAATTTTGAGCATAGCGAGAAGGTCATGGCTTTCCATAAATGAATCAACGCCAACGAGCGCTACCACACCCATGAAGCCAATGATTATTCCTATCATTTGACGCGGATGTCGCACCGATCGATCGCCAGCTAATGCAGCGAGAAGATTTGCCCAAATGGGAACGGTTGCGATGAGCAGACCTGCAAGTCCAGAACTCACATTCCTTTGGCCATCGGAAATCAATGTCCAAGGTATGAACATTTCAAAGATTGCATAAAGCGCTATGTATTTATAACTTGAACGTGGCACTCGCAGTGAACCTGCGCGCATCGCTAGCGGAATAAGTATGAGCGCACCAATGGCGACTCGGGTAAATACAATGACGGGAACAGAAAGTTCTTTTACCGCCACACTCACGAAAAGGTAGGGGATGCCCCAGAGGGCGCTCACAGCGAGGTAATACCCGATGTAGCGGTTATCGTGCGCTGGCCTCATTGGCCCAAGAGTAACGCGAGCGCCGTACACCTCCGCACCGGTACCATTAAGACCCTGCGAATACATCGACTGATAAGGATTTTGAGGTGACTAGTTATGCGCGTGGGCGTGCTTACCGGTGGCGGAGATTGCCCCGGTCTCAACGCGGTGATTCGCGCTGTCATCCGCAAGGGCGTCAAAGAGTATGGCTATGAATTCGTGGGGTTTCGCGATGGTTGGAAAGGCCCGCTCGAAGGGTTAAGTACACCGCTTGATATCAAAAGCACTCGGGGGTTACTTCCTCGGGGTGGAACTATCTTGGGCTCTTCGCGCACAAACCCATTTGCAATCGAAGGTGGCGTCGAGAAGGTCAAAGCTAATCTTGCCGATTCGGGAATTGATGCGCTCATCGCTATTGGTGGCGAAGATACTTTAGGAGTAGCCACCAAGCTCCATTCGCTAGGAGTCAATGTCGTTGGGGTTCCCAAAACTATAGATAACGATCTCAATGCAACGGATTACACATTTGGCTTCGATACCGCCGTCAATATTGCAGTCGAGGCTATCGATCGTTTACATACCACTGCTGAATCACATCATCGGACACTCATCGTTGAAGTAATGGGACGTCATGCTGGTTGGATTGCCCTTCACTCTGGATTGGCTGGGGGCGCATCCTGCATTCTCATACCTGAAGTTCCATTCTCTATCGAGAAAGTCTGCGAGTATGTGGAATCGCGTTACAAATACAATTACGCACCCATCATCGTCGTGGCAGAAGGTGCGCTACCGCAAGCAGGGAGCATCATCACGAAAGATGGATCGCTCGATGCCTTTGGTCATGTGAAGTTATCTGGAATTGGTGAGTGGTTGGCAAAAGAGATCGAATCTCGAACCGGCAAAGAGGCGCGAGTCTCGGTCCTTGGCCATATTCAACGCGGAGGTACTCCAACGGCATTTGATCGAGTCTTGGCAACTCGGTTTGGTCTCCATGCAATTACTGCAGTCCACGATGGCGACTGGGGAAAGATGGTCGCACTTCAAGGAACTAATATCGTCCGAGTCCCGCTCGCTGCGGCGACGGAAAAATTGAAATTGGTAGATCCTGCCCTTTACGCCGAGTCCGAGACCTTCTTCGGATGACAGACCGATATGAGATAGGTGCGATAAGAGAATGAACTCCAACAACACTTCCCTTGAGAATCTCTTTGATTCATCATTGCTGGCAGCCCAACAACCACAGTGGCCAGATCAGGCTGCCCTTGCTCAAGCAGTAGCCGAGTTACGCACCTTTCCACCGCTGGTCTTTGCTGGAGAGTGTGATGAGTTGAAACGCCGAATCGCTCAAGCAGCCCGTGGGGAAGCCTTCTGGCTACAAGGTGGGGATTGCGCGGAGACATTTACTGGCGCAACTGCAGATTCAATTCGAAATCGAATCAAAACCATTTTGCAGATGGCTGCTGTACTTCAATATGGCGCGAGTCTCCCAGTAGTGAAAGTTGGGCGTATGGCGGGGCAGTTTGCCAAGCCACGGAGTAAAGATACTGAGACCCGCGATGGAATTACCCTTCCGGCATATCGCGGTGATGCCGTTAATGACCTTACTTTTGATGAACGCTCTCGGACGCCTGACCCACAGCGCCTCGTAAAGGTCTATCACACTTCGGCAATGACACTCAATCTTGTTCGGGCTTTTACCCAAGGTGGTTTTGCTGATCTTCGTCGCGTCCATGAGTGGAACAAGGGATTTATCCGCGATGCTGCATTTGGGGAGCGCTATGAACAGATGGCAAATGAGATTGGTCGCGCCTTAGCATTTATGAAATCTGCAGGAATTGATGCAGATCAATTCCGTTCGGTAGATCTTTTCTCAAGCCACGAGGCGCTGATTCTCGAGTACGAGAAAGCGCTAACGCGTATCGATTCACGTACCGGTACTCCTTACGATGTTTCGGCACACTTTGTCTGGATAGGCGAGCGAACTAGACAGATCGATGGTGCCCATGTCGATTTCTTCGCAAAGATCAGAAACCCAATCGGTATCAAAATTGGACCAAAAGCAAGTGTCGATGAAGTATTGGCGCTGATCAATAAACTCGATCCAGATCGTGAGCCAGGGCGGATTACGCTCATCACACGCATGGGGGCGGGCGTCATTAGAGAGGCGTTACCGGCTCTTGTCGAAGGTGTGACGAAAGCCGGAGCGGAGGTCTTGTGGGTATGCGATCCGATGCACGGCAATACCTATGAGGCCCCTAGTGGATATAAAACTCGGAAATTTGACGATGTTATGGATGAGGTCAGGGGCTTCTTCGAAGTTCATCGCAAACTAGGGACCCATCCCGGTGGAATTCACATTGAGTTAACTGGCGATGATGTCACCGAGTGCGTAGGCGGAGGTATGGAGATTTCGCACGAGGATCTTGCATCTCGTTACGAGACGGCCTGCGATCCACGCCTTAATCACACTCAATCACTCGAGCTCGCCTTCCTCGTTGCCGAGATGTTGCAAGCTCGCTAGCCAGTACGCCTATGCAGTTGCTAACGCAGTTCAAAGTAGGCACGCCGATAGGGCAGCTCTATCTGATTACTGATGAGCGAACTCTCCTTGCCGCTGGTTATTCGAATTTCGCTGCACTTTGCGAAAAACTTTCACCTGCGGATAAGTTACGGAAGTTAATTTCAGCTCAAAGAGGTACATGGCTTGCTACCGTGATTGAAGATTACTTCGATGGCGACCTCAACGCGTTTAAAAGCCTTCAGGTACGTCAACCCGGGAATGAATTTAGTCAGAGAGCTTGGCAAGCAATGCGGAAGATTCCCGCCGGCAAAGTAATTACTTACGCCGAATTGGCCGCCAAGTCTGGATCTGCTGCTGCGGTAAGGGCTGCCGGAACTGCGTGTGGTCGTAATGCAATAGCGCCAATCATCCCATGTCATCGCATCATCCGCAGCGATGGTGCGCTGGGAAATTACGGCTATGGCGTCAGAAAAAAAGAGTGGTTACTTCGCCACGAGGGAGTTATTGAGTAGTTTCTTTTGCGTTAGCGCGGACTTGCATAAGTAGCATCGCGGCAAATATGAGCGAGCCACCAATAGTCGCTCGAATTGTCAAAGATTCTTGGCCAGCAAGTACCGCAAAGAGCGCTGCGAAAACAACTTCTAACGTCAAAACTACTGCGACTACCGTTGCATCCATCTTGGATTGTGACCAGGTTTGAATGAGGAATGCAACCGACGTTGCTAGAAGCGCAGTGAAAATTGTCGCAATCCACTCTTGATTGGTATTCGGCGGTTCGTATCCCTTATCAACGATGGCAAGGATTGTGGTGAGAATTGCGATTGTTCCCAATTGCACGATGGTTAGGGGATAGGTCGCAAATTTTCCTGACCAGCGGCCAAGGCCAAGGATGTGTAGCGCGAAGAAGAGCGCGCTTAGCAATACCGAGAGTTCACCAAGCCCAATAGTGAAGCCTTTAAACGATAGGAGGGCTAGGCCAATAGTTGCCATGACCACCCCAATCCACTCATTCCGAGTTACTGTCGATTTGAGGAAAAGGGCACCGAGGATTGGCGTGAAGACAACATACAGCCCAGTGATAAATCCAGTTGTCGCTGCCGTGGTCAGATGTAGGCCAATTGTTTGGAAAAGATAACCTGAACCGAGGAAAATCCCTAGCAGCGCACCTTTCCTTAGCATCTCTGAGTTGATTTCCGATAATGCTTTGGGTCGGAACAAGATTAAAGCAAAAGTCGCGATGATAAAGCGAGTAGCGAGAAAATCATCAACGCTCTGCCCTTTAAGCGCATCCTTCATCAGGACAAATGATGCCCCCCAGACTGCAGCTACAGATGTGAGTGCAAAAAGTGCAAAAATCTCAATTCTTCGAGTCATCTGCGCAACTTCTTGAGGATCTTTACTTCCTTGCCGTGCTCAGGTTCTTCGCCAGGCGTCTCCAAAATAAATGGCACCCCAGTCATCGCGGGATGGCCCATTAGAGTCGCAAAAGGTTTCTCACCAATGTGGCCAGCGCCAATAGATTGATGTCGATCCTTAAGCGCCCCACAGATATCCATTGAATCATTGGCATGGACCAATTTGATTCGCTCACTTGGAATCAGAGCGGTAAGCGCACCGAGCATCTCATCCACACCATCCTTCTTGGCGATGTCATGTCCGGCGGCAAAGACATGACAGGTATCTATGCAGATTCCAACTTTGGGATGGTGCTCGAGGGCATCAAAGTACTTGATTAACTCCTCAAGTCGACGCACCAGAGATTGACCTTGACCGGCAGTGGGTTCTAGTAGGAGAAATGGATCATCTTCTTTCAGGCGTTCAAGTATTGGCATCATCCCATCATGAATCTGCTTCCATGCCTGGTCGACAAACTCCTCTTTTACTGCAGACCCGGTATGTATCACCGCACCTAATGCACCTAGATCTCGACTTCTCTTGAGGGAGTATTCGGTGGATGCTAGAGAGTTCTCGAAGGTCGCTTCAGTTGGAGAGCCAAGATTTATCAGGAATGGAGCATGAACATACGTGGTGATATCCATTGATTCTGCTGCAGTGCGGAATTCTCTATCTCCCGTGGGATTTGCATCGGGCATAGCCCAACCGCGTGGATTAGAGGCAAAAATCTGAATTGTCTCTGCTTGAATTGTGCGGGCATAACCCAGGGCCCGTTTAACTAACCCACCTGAAGTGGGCACGTGAGCCCCAATTCGATTTTTCACGTGAGCCCCCATGAGGTGTCAGGCTACTTCAATTCGATAGTAATTTCCGAATTTGGCTTGACTAGCGCTCCTTCGCTTGGCGTGACTTTGATGACGATGAGCTTTTTACCCTTAGGGGTTTTTGCAGGTTTGAGCACCTTCACGGTAAAGCCATAATCCTCGAGTAACTTCACTGCCTTGCCCTCATCTAATCTAAGCACCCCAGTTGGCACTTTAATTTTTTCAGGACCTCTGGAGACCGTTAACGCGACCTTTCCGCCTTTGACAAGTTCTGGTTTTTCGGGTTTTTGTGCTATCACCATTCCAATCGGATAGGAGTCGCTAAAGGCATCTTTCTGTGTCACCTCAAAACCTGCATCAGTTAACTCATTGAGCGCCTGTTCGCTGCTCTTTCCAATATAACTAATGAGCGAAATCAACTCTTCCCCTTTACTCACCAGCAGGTTGACTTCAGTATTTTTCTTCACCAATGTTCCTGATTCAGGGCTCACAGAGATGATCTGCCCTTTGGGAATTTTCGCGTTGAAAGCCTCCTCGGTCTTGCCAATAAGCAACTTCTCGTTTGCAAGTGCCACCGTTGCCTGAGAGATACTCTTACCTTTGAGATTGGGAATGGAGTAACGCTCTGGTCCTTTGGAGATGACTACGGCAACACTTTCGCCCTCGCTAAGGCGGCTTCCTGCTGGGGGAGCCATCGAGATGATTTTTCCCTTAGGCACCAATTCATCAAATTTATTTTTTGTGACTTTTACTTTTATTCCCAGGGTTGCCATCGTCTCTGTAGCTTCTGTCTTAGTAGCACCAATCACTGAAGGAATCGCGTTTTGAGAGCCAGGTCCAAAGAGTTGATACCAACCTGCGATGCCGATAAGGGCTGCAATAGCCACGGCTACAAATCGATTACGACGAACACGCTTTGAGGTGCGCCGTCGCAACTCCGCAGTATTGCTTACCTTCGCGTTGGTCATCTCAGTTATCCGTTCTGGGCTCTTGTTTCGTGTATTCCCTGGTCTCTCTCTATTCGATGGCACTTTTCCGGCGTTTCTTCCGGTGCTTTTTCTGGCTCGACGCAACTCTTCAGGGATGCCCAGCGGCAGACTCAATTGTTGCTCGTTTGGATCGAGCAGGAGCAAACTCTTCCGTATGGATTCCTGAAATTCACTGACACTTTGATAACGTAAATCTGGATCTGGAGCTGTCGCACGCAAGACAATCAGATCGAGGTCTTTTGTAATTGCTGGCAAGAGAGTCGAAGGAGCAGGAACCCGGTCGTGAACGTGGCGATAGGCAATTTGGATTGGTGAATCACCCTCGTATGGCTTCTTTCCGGTGAGCATTTCAAAGAGCACGATTCCAAGGGAGTAGATGTCACTCTTTGCATCGGCAATCCCACGTTGTACCTGTTCGGGGGCAAGGTATGCAACAGTTCCCAGAAGTACATTCGCATCTGCGGTTAAGGTATTTCCCATACTCACCGCACGTGCCAAACCGAAATCGCCAAGTTTGGCTCTGCCATCCGAGGTAATCATGATGTTCTCAGGCTTGATGTCCCGATGGATTATGCCAGCACGATGAGCATAAACAAGCGCGGAGAGAACTTGCTCGATAATCTCGAGCGATTCTTTTGTACCCAGGTGTCCCACTGCAAAGAGGTGATCGCGCAAGGTAGCGCCGGGGATGTATTCCATCACAAGGAAGACTGCAGGTATCCCACCTTGATTCCATCCTTGGTCATAGACCTGAACTAGATTTGGATGGGAGAGCGCTGCTGCTGCTTTTGCCTCACGAATAAAGCGCGAGACGAACTCCTCATCTTGAGCGAGATGTTCATGCATGATTTTGATAGCAACAGTTCGATCAAGGCGCAAATCCATCGCTGAGTAGACAGTTGCCATGCCACCGCGGGAGATTAGGCTTGTAATCTCATAACGGCCATCAATGATTTCGCCTACTCGGTCCGACACTCCAAAAGTCTATGAAATTACTCGGTTAATGCTCGGCAGGCGCTCCGTAAGGTAAATGGATCGAGCAGTTTTCGCGATTGTGGTGCTCTGCAAAAAACTCTGTCTGCCTCGCTATCCACGCAACCATCTCTTCTTCGATATTCGAGCCATCGCGCTCGAGAACTCGCGCTAACCCCAATGACGGTGGAATCTCCATCCAAATGGAGAGGTCTGCAATATTCGTCATACTTTTGAGCCCAGCGCCTACCCCTTCAAGTATCAGGAGCCCAGTGGCAGGCACTTCGATTTCACTTTCATAATTTCCTGATATCCAATTATATTTTTGGTAGCGCGGCATCCGAGATTTACTCACTGGCTCGATGATCCATTCTCGAAAGTGACGCTCCAAAGTAGGTGTGAGCGCATCATGCCAACCGTTGTAGAGGTCATCGCAGTGGATCACCTCACCTTGGCCCATCGAGGTGACTATCTGCCGCGCGAGCGTAGTCTTTCCTGCTCCTGCCGGGCCGTCAATGACGAGGAAAATGGGACGTTCGCGCTCTGAATCAAGGAGCGCGGTGATGTTATCGAAGAGAGCGTTGCGCATTTCGATACCAACGTAACCAACCTAGTATCGCGATGGCTGTGAAGACCAAATACACCAAGGATGTGAAGTATGCACCGCCACGGAAGTATTGGATAGTCAAGACGATATCAACTGCAAACCACAATATCCAACTCTCCCATTTCTCCTTAACCATGATTACCTGAGCGACCAAACTTCCGAGCAATCCGAACGTGTCGCTCCAAATTGCAACCGCTCCAATAGATTTTAGGAACGGAGCAAAGGCAATCCAGCAGAGCGCAAATGCGCCCACTGCAATCGTTCGACCTTTGAGCGAGAGGGTTGCTGGCTCTGCTCCAGTTTGCTTCCACGATAACAGACCCCAAATGCCGAATGCGATGAAGATGAATTGTGTGGCAAAAGACCCGTAGTATTTCGCATCAAAGAACCAGAGTGCATACAGAGCTGAGCTCGCTATCCACCATGGCCACATCACTTTGCGCCCAGTAGTGCCAAGATAAACCGCGATCAAGGAAGTGATCGCTGCCGTGAATTCCAGGAGTGTCACTTGATAGCTCCATGCGGTGAAGAGAACCGTCCTGAGAATCTCTAACATGAAAATCACTTACCCCTTCCGAATCCGCATTACCGGATTGGTTGTAACGGTCGGTGGCAAGCCACCCTCTCAGCCGCATCTCGGCTCCCGCGCGTGTAGAAGGATAGCATTGGCCGTGCTCAAGTTCGGTTACTTAGCCATGATCGCCTTCACGGTTGTTGGTTCATTCTGGCTCGAGTTATTGCTCAAGGTGGGAGTGTTACGTCGCGCCAGAAGGGTCGCGTTGAGCATTCTTCCGGTATCGGCGATATTCATCATCTGGGATCTGTATGCAATCAGGAGAGGACATTGGCATTTTGATAGCAAGCAAATAATCGGTCTTCTCACTCCAGGCGGGATTCCCCTCGAAGAAATTCTCTTCTTCACTGTGGTTCCATTGGCAGCAATCATGACGATTGAAGCAGTAGGAGTGGTTAAACGGAAGAATCCGAAATGGATTTTTGGTGATGAGAAATGAGTTACACCCAACTTGCGTTGCTAGCGGTGCCCACAGCAATTCTCTTTGATTTATTTCTTACTAAACGTCGAATGATTCTGCGACGCGCTTTCTGGACCTCTTATGCAATCGTCCTGCCTTTTCAATTACTTACCAATTGGTGGCTCACCTCGCGCGAAATCGTGATGTATCGCGATCCATTCATTACCGGGTTTCGAATTGCCAGCGCACCAGTGGAAGATCTGCTCTTTGGTTTCGCTTTGATTCTTGGAGTTATCAGCCTTTGGATCTATTGGGGATCGCGCGGCGTGCAACAAGAGCGCGACCGAAGGCCGGAATAGCCACTGAGAGTCGGCGATAGGTGGAAGTCTTCGCCCTTTTATCGAAAATCTGGTAATCGATCTTCTCTACCTCATCGACAATTCCACAATAAAGTTCACTTGCAGCTTCGATACACGCCCTACTCTCGGGGGCAAGGAGCGCAATTCCAGGGGTCGCCTCGCGTTGCAACTTTCGCACCCGCTCGATATTGAATCGGAGCACTTCTTTTAATTCTGGAGTTAACCTCCGTTCATGAAGCATCTCCTCTGAGACATTAAAGGAACGGAGTTCATCAAGAGGTAAATAAATACGTCCCCGATCAAGATCTTCACTCACATCTCTGATGAAGTTTGCCAACTGGAATGAGATGCCCAGCTTCTCGGCTGCGGGGTAGGCATCGGG
>SXGQ01800337.1_pt1 | contig 19264 bp, 14 predicted proteins | sample 3178371 | NCBI WGS metagenome assembly SXGQ01 (sample SAMN11356859, study PRJNA531348) | freshwater metagenome | isolation source: freshwater sample F1-20 | place: China: Fuxian Lake, Yuxi | collected 2017-12-25 | reverse complement strand
GCAGCGTGGTCTGGGGCATGCCCGGCTTCGTGGCGCGTTCCGGCCTCGCCGACAAGGTGCTGCCGCTCGAGCAGGTCGCCACCGAGATCGAAGCGCGCACGCTGGAACGGCGCGCCGCGATCGCCGGATGAATCGCGGGCAACCACGCCGATCCGTCAAACAAAATTGACAGCCGCGCGCCGCGCCGGTCGCCTCAGAACGAGTCGACCGCCTCGAGTTCGGTCAACAGCGCCGCCAGCGCCCGCAACGCATCCGTGGTGGTGAACACTCCGAGCAACTTGCCGTCGTGCGCCACGACCGCGCTGCCGAGACGCTGCTCCGCCATGTGCGCCACGACGCGCCGCAAGTCGTCTTCGGCCTCGACTTGGTAGACGTCGTGCACCATCGCCTCCTCGACCAGGGTTTCGTGGGGATCCGAGGCGCACAACGATTGGATCAGGTGGATGTCCCGTTGCGACAGGATCCCCACCACCTTCCCCGCTTCGACCACCGGCAAGTGCCGCACCTCGTGCAGCCGCATCCGGCGCGACGCCTCGGCGATGGTCTCCTGCGGTCCCACGACGACTAGGACGCGGGTCATGTAGTGCTCGATCGTCAACGGTACGCGGCTCATGGTCTGGGGCTCTCCTTCGGCCTTGGGGCCATTGGAGAATGGAACGGGGCGGGAAGCGCCGGACCAGAGGGCGCAGGGGGGCGGGGGTGGAGTGCGAATCCGATGCTGGTCCCCCTCGTTGTGCGCGACTGGATGCGAAATCCGGCCGAACTTGCTCCGTCGACCCGGCGCGGAGCGTCCTAGTTCAAATGGGAATCAAGCGATGGGCACCCCGCCCGAGGTCCGGCAGCCGCTCTGGCGTGATACAGGCGCAAGCGCAGGGCCCCGGCAGGCTCTAAGGCGACAATTTGGAGAGCAACCCTCTGGGGACGCTCCAATTGCTGCCGCGCATTAGGTCCGCGAAGGTCCGCGCTCGAACGAACTGCACGCTCTCGCCGCGGGCGGCGTTTGCTCTTCGTGCTCGAAGGTCACCGGACCTTGGTCACCGTGTCTGGGTTGCACAAGTGCTTCGGAGCTTGGCTTGGACTGAGGGACCAACCAAGCATCCCATTCTGCATTGAACGCAGTCGGACTCTCAGACGTGGCAGGTCCGCAGGAATGACCTCAAAGCTTTACCCCACAATTCCTTATGAGCGTGGCGGCCGCGCACAATCAAGGGGGCCAGCATCCCTGCAAGCGTTCTGCACGATTTGCCCTTATTGCACGAATTCCGACCCGCAGGCCCGAATACTCCTCCAAGCCATGCAGACAACTCGAGCCCGCGCGCGAACCATTTACGTGGAGGCCCGTCTCGGCGACCATCCCGTCGCCATCCAGGGCCGCAAAGGCAATCGTGATCTCCCGTTCCAGCGAGTACGCCATCCGTGCCCTGACCTTTCTGGCCATGGAGGGCGATGGACGCCACCACTTGGCGCGCGACATGGCGGAACGATTGGGGATTCCCGCCCCGTTCCTCGGGAAGGTCCTCCAACCGCTCGTGACGAGCGGGTTGCTGCATAGCCAGCGTGGGCGCAGTGGCGGATTCAAGCTCGCCAAGGCCGCCAAGGACGTGCGGCTGGTCGACATCGTGAACACGCAGGAAACCCTGCATCCGGCGGACACCTGCCTGCTCGGGCAGAGCGAGTGCCGCGATGAAGGGGCCTGTCCGCTGCACGCGTATTGGACGAACACGGCGCGCGCCTTCCACGCGCGGCTGCGCGAAACCAACCTGCAGGAGTTGATCGAGTTCCGCGCCACCCACCCTGGTTGCGCCTACCCGGACCAAGCGCTCGATCGCGTGGCCCGTGCGCGTGGCGCTGCGCAGGAGTCGAGCGCGGTGCCGGCCTGACCGCCGCGCGAGCCCGATTCGAATCGGCGCGCGCCGCCCCCGCAGTCGCGGGAGGCGGCGCGCGCCGTGCTTGTCAAGCCGATTGGACAGATCTCAGCTGCCGCGGATCTTGACCTTGCCAGTGGGCGTCGGCTCGATCTTCGGCACGACGACCTCCAGCACGCCGTTCCTGAAGGTGGCGGCGACCATGTCGGCTTCGACGCGCGCGTTGCGCGGCAGCGGGATCGAGCGGCGGAACGATCCGTAGCGCGATTCGACGCGCACCCAATCGCCCTTCTTGCTCTCCTCCTCGAAGCGGCGCTCGCCCGAGATCACGAGGCTGTCGCCGCGCGTCTCGACGCAGATGTCCTTCTCCTGCATCCCAGGCAACTCGCAGGTGACGGTCCACTGCTTGTCGTTCTCGGCGATGTTGACGGGCGGAACCAGCGACTCGCCGAAAAGCGACGGCAACCGCCGCGGAACGGCCAAGCCGGACTCGAAGAAGGGCTCGAACATCTGTTCGAAGGTGTCGCGGATGTCGCGGATGTCGGCGACTTGCTCGTTGGAACGTTGGCGGAAGGGCATGATCTTCATGGATTCGTTTCCTCGTGCGCATGCACCAATGCATGCATGCGCTGGATCATGCGGCGCGCGCGGCGATCCCGACATTCGCAGCGGATCGAAGGCCACGGCCTTCGCGTGCGTAGGAGGTTCAACAAGCGACGGGCTCCAGCGCAACTCCCAGTCGGCACGCCAGCGAAGGCGACAGCCAGCGTTCACCGGCGGCCAGCGCGTCGATGGCGCGCGGCAATTCGTCCGCGACCGCCTCCACGTCGAGCACGCCCTCGAGATCCGCGGCGAGCGCGTGGCGCGCTTCGTGCTCGTCGAGAGCCGCGGCGAGGACCAGCAGCGAACCACCGCTGGTGCGCAGCCGACAGCACAGGTCGAGATCGAGTCGTGGCAACACCACGATCAGCGGCCGCGTGTCCTTCAGCTCGCAACAGCACGAGGAGACGGTCAACGGCCGCCCGCCGAGTGTGCGCCGCAGGAGGAGCGCGAAGGACAGCGAGAGCAGGCTTCCATCGGACGGCATCCACAGCGTGGGCACTTCGCGCATGCAAGCAGGATCGTCACCGGTCGCGCGATCCGGTACAGGCTTGCGTGCGTAGCCGACGACCAACGGATCCGTAGGCGAAGCGCGCGAGCGGTACGGCCGAAGTCGTAGATCGCGCGCGCGCCTTCGCCGCGACTCGCGCGCCTCAGGCGCCCAGCAAGCCTTCCTTGATGGCGAGGATGGCGAGCTCAGCGGGCGAGTGGCAATCGAGCTTGCGTTGCAGGTTCTCGCGGTGCTTCTTGGCCGTGCTGACGGTCATGCCCAACTGCTTGGCGACCTCCTTGTTGGCCTTGCCCAAGGCCAGGAGCTGGAACACCTCGCGCTCGCGGGGCGTGAGCATCTCGATGCGGCTGCGCGTGGCGGGGCCGCTGGGTTCGCCGCGCGACGGACGACGCAAGAGCGCGCCCGCCACCTTGGGAGACAAGTAGGCTTGGCCCTTGGAGACGCTTTCCAGCGCCAAGGTCAGCTCGGCCGGATCGGAGTCCTTCGACAAGTAGCCGTCGGCGCCCGCCTTCAACGCCTGGTCGACGAAGCTCTCGCCTTCGTGGTGGGTCAGCATGACCACCTTCACCCGCGGGTGCGCCTCGCGGATCAGCGGGATGGCGTCGATGCCCGACAGCCCCGGCATGGTGATGTCGAGCACCACGATGTCGGGGCGCAGCTCGCCGATGCGCGCCACCGCCGAACGCGGGTCGCCAGAGTCCCCCACCACGGCGAAGCGCGGATCACGACCGAGCAAGCTCTTGAATCCAGCGCGGATCATCATCTGGTCGTCGACGAGGTAGACACGGATCGGGGAAGCGTTCACAGGAGTTCCAAGGATGCTCATGATGTCGTGGTCGCGGTGGTTGGTGGTCGCGGTGGTTGGTGGTCAGAGCCGATTCGGCCAGAGACGGATCGAGAAGCGCGCGCCGCCCGTGGGTGCGCTGCCCACATCGATGGTGCCGCCGTGGGCCTCGACGATCTTCTTGCAGATGGGCAGGCCGAGGCCGGTGCCTTGGGACTTGGTGGTCACGAATGGACGGAAGACCTCCTCGCGCTTGGACTCCGGAATGCCCGGCCCATGGTCGTCGACCACGACGCGCGCTCCATCTCCGCTCCGCTCGGCGCGCACGACGACCTTGGCTCCCGGGCCTTGCGCGTCGAGCGCGTTGATCACGAGGTTCGCCAGCACCTCCTCGAACAGCGCCGGGTCGAGTTCGAGGCGCAAGTCCTGCGGCGCGACCTCGACGCGCACATCGGCTCCGAGCTTGACCACGTGCAGGCGCAAACGCGCGATGCAGCCCTCGAGGAACTGGCGCGCTTCGACCGGAACGGTCTTGAGCTGCACGGGCTTGGCGAACGACAGCGTGCCGCGCATCAGTTCCTGTAAGCGCTGCATGCGCGTCGCGAGGTCCTCCAGCACGACCTTGTGCTCGGCGCCCAGTTGATCGGCCACCGCGCGCAAGGCGACGTTCACGGCCGTGATGGGGTTCTTGATCTCGTGCACCAGCACCGCGGCCGACTCCCCGACCTGCGCCAAGGCGCGCAGCATCGACGTCTCGGCTTGTTGGGCGCGCTTCTGCTCCGTGATGTCGCGGCCTTCGGGGATGAGGTACTGGACCGCGCCCTGCCCATCCCGCACGGGCGTGATGGAGAAGTCGATCTCGATGCGTCGACCGTTGGGGCCGGAGATGACCAGTTCATCGCGCACGATGACGCCGGTGCTGGCGCGTTCGACCAGCGCCTTGATGCGCTCTGGCCCGGAGTTCGTCGCTTGCCACCAGGGACCTTCCCAGAACTTGAGTCCGAGCACCGCCTCGCGCGGCGTCCCGGTGGCCTGCATGGCGGTCGCGTTGGCCTCGAGCAAGGTGCCATCGGGCGCGAGCAGGCCCATGAACTGCAAGGTCCCGTCGAAGACGGCGCGGAAGCGCGCTTCGCTTTCCTGCAGCAGATGCTCGGCGCGCCGTCGTGCATCCACGTCGCGGAAGCTGCCGAGGAAGACGACCTCGTCGCCGGGCAGCACCGCCTGGCTGACCGACAAGTCGGCGAGGAAGGTCGAGCCGTCCTTGCGCTGCACGGCGAACTCGCGCGTGCGTCCGATGATGTGCGTGATTCCAGTGCGACGCCACGCATCCAGATACCCGTCATGGGCCGACTTGTGGGGCTCGGGCATCAGCACGCGGATGTTCAGGCCCGACAGTTCCTCTTGCCCCCAACCGAAGACGCGCTCGGTCGATTCGCTGGCGAGCAGGATGCGACCGCGTTGGTCGATGGCCACGAGCGGATCGAGGCTGGAGCGCACGAGCGCACGCAGCAGTGCCAGTTCCGCATCGCGATCGGCGTAGGACTTCGCCTTGGGCGTCTCGAGGGTGGGATCGTTCATGCCTACCGGATATCCACGAAGAACGGCGCCGCCCACTCCTGCGGAGCTCGCGCCTGGTTCGGATATCGTAGTTGCGCGCGTGTCCTTGCCTGTCACGAGGGCGAGAATAGGGTGCTTGTCAGACCCGCGCATGGGACCTAGGACGCAGGAGGGAACGCACTTGTGCGTAGGACTCAGGGGATGCTGGCCCCCTTCGTTGTGCGCGAGTGTCAGGGGGAAATTCGGCCCGCCTGCTGCCGGGAGCACACCGGCGCGCGTCTAGTTTCAATTGGGCCGCGCAGGTGGACCCAGCCCGAGGCCCGGAGAGATGGCTTCCGGGAGCCTGGACAGCTAGCCCGGCATCAGGTGCGGGTCTTGGCTAGACCGCGGCCGGAGGGCGGGCGCGCGTACTGCCGAGGTACAGCCTAGGAGGACTTCGACGCGCGTGCGCGAAGGTCCTCGTCAGCAGGCCAGGTGGGTGCTGGGAGGCTACGACACACCACTCGCTGCCAGCGTCATGGGAGGCGCATCCAGAGCGTGTGCGCGCGTGCCGTCGCCCGCAACTTGGCGGAAGTCCCATGCTCCAACTACTACTTGGACGCTGGCGGGGAGATGCGGTGCAGCACCCCGACCGCCAATTTTCGCAACACGAACGCGCAGACGGCTGCCACGCACCCGGTGGCGCGCACAACGAAAGGGACCAGCATCTAGCGTGGCGCTTCGATGCGCAACTCGCGCGTCTCCCCCGGCGCCAGCGGCGCGATCGGCACTGACCCGGTGAGACGCCCATCAACCCCGAACGGTGCGATCGAAAGCAGCACGCCCGCCGGCGCCACCGCCCGCGCGGACATCCACCCATCCCTGGCATCCGCCTCGAGGCGCGCAACGGCCCCACCCGACTCGTCGACGAGCCATGCTTGCCAATGCGACTCGAAGGGACGTCCGCGTCCATCTTGGGCCACCTCCAACCTGACCAGGCTCTTCGGTGTCGCCTCGATCACGAAGGTCGTCTCGGGGGCGATCAGGCGCAGTCGACGCTCCGCGACCGCGACGGCGGAGCTGGGGGCGGAACGCAAGAGCCATTCGCCTTCAGGCAAGTCGAGGCTCGCGACTCCGGGAGGGGCCTGGCGCCAGCCATGTTCGCCCTCGGCGAGTCGCAGCTCGAGCGCGGCCTGCTCGGCCCCCACGAAGCTCGTGCGCACCCGGGGCGGGAGATCGAGCTGCAACGCCTCGTGCGGCGCCACGACTCGCGCCACGGGCCACAGGTCCTCGATCAGCAACTCGTGCGCGCCTGCCTTGACGAGCAAGTCGAACCTCGCGGCCCAACCACCGGGCTGGCGCTCGGGAGCGCCGAGCGGCGCGCGATCGACGCGACCGCCGCCGACGAGCGCCAAGGTGAAGCGGCGTGGTTTGTCCATCCACGAAGGATGGATGCGCAACTCGCCCACCAGCCCGACCGCAGGATCGCCGCGCGTGACGCCGCTCGGCGCGTCCAAGATCGCGCGCGACTCCAGTCCGGGCGCCAGGATCGTTCGCGACATCTCGGCCGCGCCGAGCCCCGTCGTTTGGATGACATGCTCGCCCGGCGCGAGGCCCTCGAAGAGGACTTCCTCCGCCCAAGGGACGCGCGCCACGACCTGCTCGCGACCTGCGACGAGTCTAGCCACGACCAGCTCGTCGACGGCCGTCCCCGCCAAGGCGCGCGCGTCGACGACGAGCGTGCAAGCCGGCTCGAGGGCCAGCGTGGCGGACGACTCGGCGCCTCGCACGAGATCGATGCGGCCCCAAGCGCGGCCTGGCGCGCGCACCCAAGCCGTCGCAGGCGAGTGCCAGCGGCGCCGCGGTGGATCGGGCAGGACCAACGGCGAACGCGCGTCGCGCGCCACACCGTAGCGCGTGGGCGGCAAGAGCAGGCCCTCGGCTTCGCGCGACTGCAGGCCGCAGACTTCGACGCCCTCCAAGTCGGCGCCATCCTCGGAGGCGACGACGCGCAGGCGCCACGGTTCCAGCAAGCGCAGCTCGACCAGCGGCGGCGGCGACCCGGGCTCGATGGGCGCGAGCGGCGCGACCACAGTCGCTGGAGCACCTTGCAGCTGCGCGCTTCGGGGCCACAACCGCAAGCCTCGCGGCCCGTCGAGGCGATAGCGCCCGTCGCGGATCGCCGCCTTGCGCTCGCGCAAGAGCTGGCCATCGGCGGCGAGCTCGTCGAACCACAGCTCGCCGCGCGCCGCGTATCGGCCATCTACGAGGCGCACCTCGCCGCCGTCGAGCTGCGGCTCGGAAGTCGCCTCGCGCGCGATCGGCGCGGCGAGCGGCGGCACCTCGCGCGATGGCGCCGCGTCGGGAAAGGTCGCCGGGCGCGCTGGCGCAGGCCTCTTGCCCTCGTACCAAGCCGCGACGAAGATCGCCGCTGCGATCAACCCGAGGTACGGCAGGAAGCGACGCATGCGCCGAGGCTAGGCCGCGCGGGCTCGAGCGACAAGCCCGCGCGCCGAGCGCGCTCGCGTCAGGCGAGCACCGTCCACAGGCCGAGTCGCCCCTCGTGCACCAGGTGGTCCAACCACAAGTTGGCCAGCTTCTCCTGGGTCGAATTGGCGCGCAGGCGCTGCAGGAGGTTCTCGAAGTCGACGCGGTCGAGCTCCTGGTCCTGGTTGAAGCACGAGAACACCGGCGCGGCCTCCTTGCCGGTCGCCGGATCGACCTGCTTGCAGAGGCATTGCGCGCAGATCTCCTTCATCATGCACTGCATCGGCGCGTTGATGCTGCCGATGGCGACATGTCCTTCCTTCAAGTGGGGCCGCAGCACGCCGCGGCGCGACTCCTTGACGGCGTTCATCATGCGATCGGAGCCGATGACGATGAGGCGCTCGGCGTCCTTCAACGCGATGGGCATCGCGCCGAACTCGCCGCTGGCGTAGGCGAGCATGGCCTGCACGACGTTGCCGCGGAAGTGGCGGTCGTGCGGGCGATCGGGGTTCGTGGCGATGGCCTCGCCGGCGTCCGTCGACCACACGACCACATCGGCGGCCGACTCCATCTCCTCGCGCTTGTACAGATCCTCGCCCTTCTTGAAGGCGGCGAAGTACACGACGCGATTGCCCTTCCTGCGCAGCGCGCGCCCGATGGAGAACAGCACGGCGTTGCCCAGTCCCCCGCCCGCGAGCACCACCGTCTCGCCTTCGGGGATCTCGGTCGGCGCGCCGGTGGGTCCCATCACGACGACCGGCTCGCCTGGCTGCAGCAACGCGCACAAGCGCGAAGTCACGCCCATCTCCAGCACGATCATCGACAAGAGGCCCCGCGCGGGATCGGTCCACGCGCCGGTGAGCGCGATGCCCTCGAGGGCCAGCGTCGTGCCGGCCACGGTGGCGGAGCGCGATTCGAAGTTCTGCAGGCGGTAGAACTGCCCAGGCTCGAAGTTCCTCGCTTGCGCGGGCGCGTGCACGACCACCTCGGTGATCGTCGGCGTGAGGCGGTTGACCGCCACGACCTTGGCGTCGAACTCCGCATGCAGCCGCCCGAGGTGCGCGCTCCAGGCCGCGTCGCGCCGCGCCTGCGCCTCGTCCGAACGATCCAGCGTGGCGAGCGCGCCGGCGAACTGCGCCACGACGGCGTGGTATCCATCGCGCGCCGAAGCCATGGCCTTGACGACGTTGCCGGCGTAGGCGGGGTGATTGTCGCCGTAGACGCTGACTGTGCGTCCGTCCTTGACATGGCTCGTCAGGAACGCGGCTCCATCGCCGTCCTTGCCGCGCTCGACGACCTTGAAGCCGCCCTCTGATACGCGGCCGACCTGGAAGTAGCTGCCGCGCTTGTCGAGCCCGAAGGTGCCGGGGCGCTCGCGCTCGTAGGTGACGTTGGGCGCCGTGCCCGCGGCGACCAGCACCGTGCCGGCCGCCATCTCGACCATCTCGCCGCTGGCGTGCCACTTGCCCTCGGAATCCTTCTTCTGGCGCTCGAACACGATGGCGCGCACCGCGCCATGGCGGTCGAGCTTCACCTCGACGGGCGACATGTTCTCGACGAAGGTGATGCCCTCCTCGAGCGCCTTGGCGACCTCTTCGTGGTTGAGTCGATACGCCGGCGAGTCCTCCATGCCCTTGCGGTAGGCGAGGCGCACGCCGCCCCAGGCGCGCACCAGGCGCTGGAAATCGGGCTCCGAGCCCGCCGCCTTGGCGCGCGCGCGCTCGGCGATCACGGCCTTGCCGTGCTCGAGGAACTCGGCGAGGTGCTCGCGTTCCTCCTCGCCGAAGAAGCGCTCGATGTTCGCCTGGCCGAAGCGCGCGACGAGCGTGGCGTGGCGCCGCGCCATCTTCTCGACCTGCAACGGATAGTACGCCAGCGACTCCGTCGCCGTGTCGATGCCCGTCAAGCCGCCGCCGATCACGACCACCGGCAAGCGCAGCTGCAGGCAGGAGAGCGAGTCCTCCTTGAACGCGCCCGACAACTGCAGCGCCATCAGGAAGTCCGAGGCCTTGCGGATGCCGCGCGCCAGGTTGTTCTTCATCTCGACGATCGTCGGCGTGCCCGCGCCCGAGGCGATGGCGACATGGTGGAAGCCGAGCTTCCAGGCCGACTCGAGGTCGAAGGTGCCGCCGAAGCGCACGCCGCCGAACAGCTCGAAGTTCGCGCGACGCAGCAGCGACAAGTACGGAAGCGTGAGGAAGTTCTTGTCCCAGCGCACGGTGATGCCGTACTCGGAGACACCTCCGAAGCCGAGCAGCACGCGCCGATCGAGGTCGCGCTTGATCTGCGCGTAGCTCTCGACGGGGACCGGCGGAACGACCGCATCGACCGGCTGCAGGCGACCGGACACGGACTTCTGCAGCGGCTCGACCTTGAGGCCGTCGACGCCGACGACGCCGAAGCCCTCGTTGGCGAGGTAGTGCGACAGCGTGTAGCCCGCGGGTCCCATGCCGACGACGGCGACGTTGATCCCGTTGTAGGGCAGCGCATACGGGCGCTTCTCGCGCAAGGGATTCCAGCGCGTGAGGAACAGCCAAATCTCCGGGCCCCACGGCATGTCGAGCACGTCCGTCAGCACCTTGGTCTCGATCAACGGGATGTTGACCGGTTCCTTGGCCTGGTAGATGCACGCCTTCATGCAGTCGTTGCAGATGCGATGGCCGGTGCCCGGGCACATCGGGTTGTTCACCATGACCAGCGACAACGCGCCGAGCGGATCGCCCTCGGCGTAGAGCGCGTGCATCTCGCTGATGTGCTCGTCGAGCGGGCATCCGGCGAGGTCGATGCCCAACGGATTCCTGGCCAGCTTGCCGCTCTTCTTGTCGAACAGGCCCTTGGAGCACGAGTCCTTCTCGCGCTCGTGGCAGAAGACGCACTGGTCGACCTCGGCGAGCACCGACTTGTCCGTCCCGCGCGGATCGGTCAGCTTGAAGCCGTCGCGCAGGCGCTTGTGCTCCGGCAGGCCCTCGATCGCCTCGGGCAGGTCGGCGTGCGGACGCACGTGGTGCACCAACCCATGCGCGAAGTCGAGGTCCTTCATCTCGCGGAACATGCGCCAACCGGAGCATTCGCCCGCGTCCTTCATGGCCTTCAGGCAGGCGGCCAGCGTCTCGAGCGCGGCCCCCGCGGTCGTGCCCGCCACCGGCGCCTCGGGGGCCAGCGACAGCAGCGGCCACACCTTGCCCGCGAACCGCTCCTCGGCGTCCGTGTCCACCCCCGGCGTGCCGGAGAGCCGCTCGAGCAAGGACTGGCCCGCCTTGCGCGCCGCCTCGGCGGCCATGGCATCCTGCTGGACCACGCGGCGCATCTGCTTCTTCACGAAGCCGTTGCGCACCTTGTAGACGATTTGGCGATCGAGCAGCGACTGTCGGCGCTGCTGCGCGTAGTCCGCGAGCCGGAACAGGCGCGCCACGAAGGTGGACACATGGCGCGAGACGCGGATCAGCAGCTCGCCCTCGGCGGGCCCCTTCTGGCGGTCGCGATGATCGACGTGCGCCAACCACCGCGCGTGCAGTTCGGCGTCCCCTGCGGCGAGCTCCCGCAGGAAGTCGGAATGCAAGTCCGCCAGCCGCTCGGGGCGATGCAGGTCGAGGAAGGTGTAGCCGGGGATCCCGAGCGCGAGCTCGTGGGAGGTGCGGGCGAGCGTGGTGTCCATCACAGGGGGGCCTTGGCGCCGCGCGAGACCGTCGGGCGGGGCGAAGGACGCCGCAGTCTAAGGACCGGAGTGCCCTCTACGCCATGGCGGTTGGGGGGCCAGCACCGAAGCCGCCCAGCGATCCGCGCAGGATGGTGGTCCAGTTGGCTGTTGGGCGACTCCGCAGGGTCGCCGCGCGCGCCGTGGAGGCTCTCGTGAAGGCATTGGGGCCGGGCCTGGCAGGCTCCGAGCGGCCCCCAACAGCCAACTGGACCACCATCCTCAGGGGTCGCGGGCCAAGAGGCGCGCCGCCGACTCGACCAAGTTGGTCAAGCGAGCCTCGTCCAGCACCGCCTGCGCATCGTTATGGATGCCGACCAGCGCCCACCAGCGGCCGCGCCCGTCCTTCAGCAGGAAGGCCAGGCACAGGACGCCCGGCTCCGAGCCACCCTTGAACCCGCTCCACTCGTGGCGCGCGGCGACCGCCGGCAAGCCGGGATTCACGGCCAAGATGGCGCGCAGCGGGGCGGCGGGCCCCTCCTCGGTGGCGCGACGCAACCAATCGAGAGTGCGCGCCAACTCGCGCGCCGAGGCGAACCACTCGACCGAGTCGATGCGCAGCGGACGCGAGAGGCGCGACAAGTCGAGCTGCTCGCCCGGCAAGGGCGCGGCGGCCCACTCTTCGAGGCGCGCGCGGCGCGCCGCCTGGTCGAGCTCTTCCCACGGCCTTTCCTCCAACGGTCCGCACTTGATGCGGAACATCTCCCCGGTCGAGAGCAAGGGCAAGTTGCGCGACGCGGACGCGAGGCCCAACGGCTCGAGCAGGGCCTCGACGCGACCGCGACCGAGCGCGTGCAGCAGGTGGTCGGTGGCGGTGTTGTCGCTCTCGGAGACCATGGCGGTGGCGAGGGTGAAGAGGGTCGCGGGCGCGCCATCGGGCCAGTCCTGCATGCGGCCCGAGGGCGGAGCCTTCCAGCGTCGATCGAGGCGGACCACCTCCGCGCCAGAGAGGCGCTTGGCGCGCACCTCGTCGACCAACGCGCCGAGGATCCAAAGCTTGAAGGCCGAGCCGATGGCGAGCGGTTCGTCGACGAGCCCCGCGCTCCGCCATGGCTCGGGACGCGTGTCAAGGGAACGGGACAAAGCGCCGGGCGCGGGCGCTTCGAGCAAGAGCGCGCAGAGGGCGGCGCGGCCCGGGAGGGCGCGCGTCGCGACGTCCAGCGCCCTCCAGTCGGCGTGCAGCTCCTGCGTCGCGGAGAAGTACAAGCCGACGACCTGGTGCGGGGACCGCGGCGAGATCGACAGGGTCGCCACCAGCACGCGGCCGCGCTCGAGCGCGAACTCGAAGCGCCCGGACCACGGACCATCGCGGCGCAACGGCGACACTTGGACCACTACGCCGCCCTGGCGGTGGATGCCCTTCGCCAGCGAGAAGAGGCGCTTCTCGGGCACGGCGGCGAGGAAGTCCGCGCCGAAGGCCCCGGGCTCCAACCGCGGCTCGGCGGCGATCAACGCGGCCACCTGGCGCGAACGCGCGTGCAACGGGTCCTCGACGACCGCGCTCGCGTCCACGGCGGGTCGCGCATCCTGCGCCCGCGGCGCGGCGAGGCAAGGCGTGCAGGCCATGGCCAGCAAGAAGGAAGTTCCACCGAACAGGGCGCGCGCAAGCATGGCGCCCAGCCTAGCGCCGAAGGAGCGAGTAGCGTTCGGTGTCCCATGTTGCCCCTCATCCCCGTCGCGGCGCTGCTGCTGGCGCTCGTCCCGGCCGGTCCTTCCTCGGGTCCACGATCCTTGGACGCCCTCGCACGGCCGGCTTGGCTCGGTGGCGACCAGTTGCTCGACGCCTCGGCCCAGCTCGCGGAGGCGCGCGCCTTGGCGCGTCGTGGCGACGCGGAGCTCGAGTTGCGCGCGTGGGAACGGCTGCTCGACCGCTGCGAGGCCCCGCGCGAGGCGCGCAGCGAAGCGATGGCGCGGGTCGGCGAGCTGCGCCGGCGCGTCGGGCCGGCGCACGCGGACACGCGCGACGCGAAGGGCTGGCGCACATTGGTCGTCGTGCTGCGCCGCGTCGAATGCGAGTACACGGACCTCGCCGGACGCAAGCAGAGCTACGCGGCGACGATGGGCGAGGACGATCTGCGCGGCATCCGGCTGTCGATGGAGTCCTTGGCGGACCATGTGCGCCAAGGCACCGGTGGAGTGCGCCGGCTCGACTGCGAATGGCGCATCGTCGATCGACCGCAACGCCGCTGGTCGGGAGACGCCAAGGACGGGTTCTGGCTCGCGCCTTGGGATGTGCAGGCCGAGCTCGCGCCGCTCGCGGCCGAAGCGCAGTACGAGTCGGTGTTCCTCTACGCCAAGTACGCCGAGTCGGGTCGCGCGTTGCCGCGCGCCTACGCCGGCTGCACCTACGGCGCCGACCTCGGTCTCGGCGGCGCGGGCTGGACGCACATGACTTGGACGCCCGACGCGCGCGCGGATGGCGAGATCGAACTGCACGAGTGGCTGCACCAGGCGGACTGGGCCTTCGCGCGGCGCTGCGGCTACCCGGACGCGTTCGTGCCCGATCCCGACGAGTCGCTGCCGCACGGTGTGCGCTCCGGGCAGAAGGGCATCGACTGGTGCCTCGCGGCGATGCGCGAGGACGTCACGCGCGGCATGTGGCACGAGTTGTCGCTGCGCGATCCGCTGCCGAATCCCTTCTCGCGCCGCGCGCTCGTCAAGTTCAAGCACATCGGGCCGGTCCCCGCCAAGGACGCGCGCGAAGCGCATGCAACCTCGTTCCTGCCCGAGCGCTCGCTCGCGCTGCGCGGCCGGCCGGAGGGCGCGAGCGCGGCGTGGCGCGAATTGGATCTTTCGCGCGCCGCGCTGCCGGCCGCGTCCGCCGTGGCCGCGCACTACCTCGGCACGCACCTGGAGAGCGACGCAGAGCGGCAGGCGATGCTGTTCCTCTCCTGCGACGCGCCGCTGAAGATCTGGCTCGACGGCGTGGAAGTGGCTGCGCGCGACGGCGGCGCGCGCGACGAGTGGCTCCCTCTGCGGCTCGCGCGCGGCGAGAATCGGTTGCTAGTCAAGGTCGTGGCCGGCCTCGCCGCGCCGAGCCTCGTGCTGCACCTCGCGGACGGCGCGGGCTCGCCCATCGCGGGAGTGGAAGCGCGCGTCGACTAGCCGCGTCCCAAGGTGCCGGGCGGAGACTCGACGAACGGCGCGATGGCCGCGAGGCGCTCACCGCGCGAACAGGAAGTCCGACTCGTCGGACCAGGCCATGTGGCGCATCAAGGGCACGAGGCGCGTTGCTTGCTCCACCAATCGTCCGGGCACGTCGGGCTCGCACAGGTGGGCGCGCGCCCCGCGTGGCGCGGGCACGCGCTGCTCCACCGACAAGGCGTGCTCGGCGGGCTTGTAGTACTTGAGGAACTGTTCGAGCTGCAGGGCGTCGAGCTTGCCGCAGACCCACTCGCCCTTCCAATCCGCCAGGCGCAGCACGAAGCCCTCGAGCTGGTTGAGCTGGTCGCGCCACGGCTTGACGCCTTCCGCCTTGACGCGGTTGACGAGGTTGGTGCCGTCGAACCACGCGTCGGCGTGCACCCGCAGCGAAACTTCCAAGGCCTCCGCCTCGAGCGCCACGCACAAGTAGGCGTTGCGGTACGCGGCGTCGAGGTCCTTGGCGAGGTCCGCACCCAGCACGGACTTGAGCTTCTTCTTGGCCGCCTTGTCGCGCATGGCGTAACCCCACAGCCGCCGCACCTGCATGCCGTTGAACACGCTGGGTTGGTGCAGGCTCGAACGCGCCTCGAGCGCCAAGCCGGCCTCGCCGCAGCGCGCCACCAGCACCTTGGCGAGCGAGAGCAGCTTGCGCCGCGCAACCAGGCGCCGGTCGTTGTACTGCGGGTCGCGCGACAGGCCGCTCGACAAGCAGTGGAAGTCGCCATCGTCGAAGGCCGCGAGCTCGAGGGGCGCCGCCGGTTCCGCATCGTCCTTGGTCTTCGCCATCGCTCCTCGCTTCGTTTTCCGCGTGCCGACTGTGGCGGTCCGCTCGCGCGCGAGACTAGCATCGGTGCGGCCATGCGCTTCGCCCACTTCGAATTCGACCCCGCCGCCGACAAGCTCGGCGAAGGGCCGCAGTCGGAGGTCTTCCGCGCCGTCGACACGCGCCTCGGGCGCGTCGTGGCGCTGAAGATCCTGCGCGCGCACGTCGAGATCGATCCGTCGGCCGACGACCGCTTCCTGCGCGAGGCGCGCCAGACCTCGAGCCTCAAGCACCAGAACATCGCGGTGGTGTACGAGTACGGCCACGACCATGGCACCTCCTACATCGCCATGGAGCACCTCGAGGGCCGCACCCTCGACAAGATCCTCAAGGAGCAGCAGCTCGGCCTCGAGGAGGGCGTGCGCATCGCCCAAGGCGTGTGCTCGGCGCTGGCGCACGTGCACGAGAAGGGCATCGTCCACCGCGACTTGAAGCCGGGCAACATCATGGTGCTGGCCGACGGCGGAGTGAAGCTGCTCGACTTCGGCATCGCGCGCGCCAAGGACGAGCTGCGCATCACCCAACAAGGGATGCTCGTCGGCACCGTGCTGTACATGGCGCCCGAGCAGGTGCGCGGCCAGGACGTCACCACCGCCACCGACGTGTTCTCGCTGGGCGCGGTGCTGTACCACGCCTGGACCGGGCAGCTGCCCTTCCCCGGCCGCAGCTTCCCCGAGGTCTACATGGCGATCCTCGAGGCGCGGCCGCGGCGGCCCTCGGAGGCGCGACCGGGCCTGCCGGGGCCGCTCGAGCAGTTCCTGCTGCGCTGCATGGCGCCGGAGGCGTCCGAGCGCCACGCCGACGCGCGCGCGGCGCTGGCGGCGCTCAACGCGGCGGCCGACATGGTGCTGGGCGGAGATTCGGGTGGCGCGACGAGCCTTGGCAGCCTCGCGATCCAGCCCGCCGAGCTGGTGGGTGGAGGCACGAGCGCCGCGCAGGCGTTCGCCGACGCCTTGCGCGCCGACCTCTCGTCCGAGCTCGAACGCGTCAAGGGACTCTCCGTGGCCAAGACCGCCGACGCGCAGGCCGACCACGAGCTGTCGCTCTCGCTCGAGCTCTCGCCGTCCGCCGGCGCGTGCGAGTGGACCTTGGCCACGCGCACGGTCGCGGGGGTCGAGCGCCACTCCGAGCGCGTCGAGTACCGCTCGGCGGACGAGTGGGAGCTGCAAGGCGGACTCGCGCGACTCGTGGCGCGCGGCGCCAAGAAGCGCCTGCAGGAAGTCTCGCTGCTGCCGGCGGCGCCGGTGCGGGACGCGGCCGCGTCGGTGCGCCACGCCAAGCACGCGCACAACCTGCTGCACCGCGGCACGACCAAGCACCTGATGGCGGCCATCAGCTCGTTCCGCCGCGCGATGGAAGCCGACCCGACCAGCGCGCTGGCCTGCGCAGGCATGGCCGAGGCGCTGGTGCGCAAGTACCTGTACTGGGACGGCGACGAGGCCTTCCTCGACGAGGCGCGCGGCCAAGCCGCCAAGGCGTTGAAGCTCGATCCACGCTGCGCCGAGGCGCACACCTCGCTGGGCTTCGCGTGGCACTTGTCGGGCCACCCCTCCGACGCCGAGCGCGAATACCGCGCCTCCATCGAGCTCGACCACGGCGAGTGGCTGGCGCACCGCCTGCTCGGCGCGTTGCTCCTGAGGCGCGGCAACTACAAGAGCGCGGCTTCGTTCCTGCGCGTCGCCATCGCGCAGAAGCCGGCGCACATCGGCTCGTACGACCACCTGCACATGGCGCTGCAGCGACTCGACCGTTACGAGGAGGCGATCGAGACAGCCGACGAGGGCATCGCCGCCGCCAAGAAGCACCTGTCCGCGGCGCCCGACGACCAGGAGGCGCGACTTTCGATGGCGCTGCTCCACGCGAGGATCGGAGCCCACGACGCGGCGCGGGAGACAGTCGCGGCGGCGCGCGCGCTGTATCCCAAGGACGGCTACACCTCGTTCCAGTCGGCTTGCGTGCTGGCTGTGCTGGGCGACCTCGAGGAGGCGCTGGCGGCGCTGGTCCAGGCCCAGGAGCGCGGCTATTTCGTGCGCAGCGAGCTGTACGGCAACGCCGACCTCGAGGTCCTGCGCGGCCTGCCGGGCTTCCAGAAGCTCGTCGTGTAGGCCCCGGTCCCGCGCACGCATTCGTTCCGCGCGCGCGCCCCCAGGTGAAGGCGAACGCGTTCGAGGAAGCACCAGGCTGACGGAGGAGCTCGGCTGGAGGATGGGTTCGTCGAGGCAAGCCTCGAAACGCGGCTGGCGCGCCGCGGTGCGACGCGCCAGCCGAGCGAGACGCCGAGCGGCGCCCGAATGCACGCCGCGATCAGCGGCGTACGGCCTTCTTCGCGGCCTTCTTGGCCGCCTTCCTGCCAGCGGGCTTCGCGGCCGGCTTGGCGACCGACTTCTTCGCAGGGACCTTCTGCGGAGCGGGGAAGACGGCTTCCAGCGTCGCGCCAAGCGCGTCGGCGACACGGTAGGCGAGACTCAGGCGCGGCTCGTGGGCGCCGCGTTCGAGGGCGTGGATCGACTGGCGGGAAACCCCGGCGGCCTTGGCGAGGTCGGACTGGGACATGCCGCGCGCTTCGCGCACTCGTTCGACGTTGTTCTTCATGGAGCGGCGTATTTCGCCGCCGCGCACCCGCCGCGTCAAGTGGTCCTGACCGTCAAATTCGTGTGACAAGCCGCGCCAGGGCGCGCGACCGCCTCCCCCCGGGATGCGCCGGCCTCCAGCGCGTCCATGGCCAAGCTGGAGGCCGCGCATGGCGCCACGGCGCGTTCGGAGTAACCTGCTCCGACGGGGCGAAGGCGCCCCCCCCGCTCGCCCGCATGCCCCGCAGACTGGTCGTGTTCGACACCGAGACCGCCAACGGCGGACTCGCCATGCACTTGCTCGAGCTCGGCGCGGTGGCGATCGAGGACGGCGAGGTGGTCGACCACTTCCAGAGCCTCGTGCGCCCCGAGATCCCGATCGACGCGCGCACCAGCGAGGTGCACGGCATCGTCGACGCCGACGTGCGCGACGCCGAACCCGCGTCGGCGGTGGTGCCGCGCTTCCTCTCCTGGATGGGCGAGTGCTGGCTCGCCGCGCACAACGCGCCCTTCGACGTGGGAGTGCTGGGCTACGAGGCCGCGCGCCACGGCTTCGCGCTGCCGCCGCGCCCGGTGCTCGACACGCTCAAGCTGGCGCGGCGCCACATCGGCGAATCGAGCGACCACAAGCTCGAGACGCTGGTGCAGCACCTCGAACTCGACATCCTCGAGCACCACCGCGCGCTGTCGGACGCCACCGCGGCGTGGTTGGTGGTCGAGGAGTGCCTGGCCCGACGCGCCGCCGAGGCGGACGCGCCCTCGGGCGAGTCGCTGTGGGCCGAGTTCCTGCACCATGGCGCGTCGCGCCGCGACTTGACGCAGGCGTTGCCGCGCGCGCCGCGCTTGTCGCCGCGCCTTCGACCCTTGGAGGCGGCCTGCCGCGCCCGATCCGAAGTCCTCTTGCACTACGGCGAGCACGAAGGCGGGCTCGCCGCGCTGCGCGTCCTGCCGCGCATCTTGTACGAGTCGGGCGAGAAGGGCTACCTCGAGGCCGAGTGCCTGCGCTCGGGCATGTTGAAGACCTACAGGCTCGACAGGGTGCGCCGGGTCGAGCCGTAGTGCCTCCGGCGCGCGTCGCCTCGCTCGCCGCCAACCGCCCTCCACGACCCCTTGGGGGCCTACTTGGCGGCCCTTGGTTGTGCCTTCGCGCGGTTGTGCCTAACTTGTTACGCCCCCATTCGCGCCCCGGGCGCCACACATGACAGCCAAGCAGATCCGCAACATCGCCATCGTCGCCCACGTCGACCATG
>SXGQ01582371.1_pt1 | contig 19268 bp, 17 predicted proteins | sample 3178371 | NCBI WGS metagenome assembly SXGQ01 (sample SAMN11356859, study PRJNA531348) | freshwater metagenome | isolation source: freshwater sample F1-20 | place: China: Fuxian Lake, Yuxi | collected 2017-12-25 | reverse complement strand
GGAGATGCGGTTGTGGGCCATGAACCACGCGAGGTCGTCCTCGATGACGCTCAGCGCGTATACGGTGCACACCTGTCGCAGGAGGTCTGCGGCCTCCTCGTCCTCGCAGCGGGCGATGCCGGCGGTGAACGCCTCCAGCTACCCGTCCTCAATTGCCAGCAGCGGCTCCGCGCTCTGTTCCGTCAGCTCGTCCTGCTCCAAGAGCTCAGACTCCAGTGCCAGTGGATGATGACGATGTTCCATTTGACTTCGAGGAACCTGCTGAAGCTCCAGCTGAAGCTCCAGTTCAAACACCATCCAATCGTCTGCGTCAAGCAGCTCGTCAGATTACTGAGCGAGAAGCGCCTGGATCATCCGGAGTATCATCTGTTGATGATGACGATGATGTGACTGACGAGGTCCGTGATCCAGTGCCTCACGCTCGTGTAGACGACATCAGCATCGAGGATGCTCCTCCTGCCCCAGTTGAGAAGGTTCAGACACGTCCTTCGTCTCGCATGTCGGACAAACTTCGCAGTGCAATTAGCCGTACTCAGCAATGAAAAAACCGTCGCTACCCCAAGTCAAGGACAAGGTCCTTGCAGCCCTTCAGAAACTTACTTCAGACAAGAAGGGTGATCCACTCGCCGAATTCGGCCGTATGTCTTCGTCTATCCTCTCAGACGTTAGACATGTCCTCATGATTGACAACAAGGTGTATGATGCTGTGACAGGCGCATTGCCTTTTGGTCGTATCATTGAGGTTTATGGAATCGATGCGTCAGGCAAGACAGCATTGGCCAAGAAGGCTGGCATCAGTGCTCAGCTCAAAAACATCTATAAGCGTGTGGTAACCTTTGGCACTGATAATGTCAAGAGGACGACTTATGAAAAGCTAGATGCAGAGAAAATTGACACTCATGTGCTCTACATTGACAATGAGCAATCTTTCTCTGATGACAACTCATTGACCATTGATGGTGTCAAAGCTGACTTCATTCTTGGTCGTTGTGACACCATTGCACAGATCTTCGATGCCATTGAGCGTATCGTCAAGGTTGTTGAGGAGAGTTCTAAAGACACAGATCGTGAACAGTTCATCCTGGTGGTGATCGACACGATCGCATCAACATCCACTGAGCAGGAGCTTAACCAGGAATGGGGACAGCAGGACTTCTCAAGACATGCAAAGGAGCTACGCTCTGCGTTCCGGAGAGTCTCCCGGGCGATCAATAAGCACAATGTCTGCCTGCTCTGCATCAACCAAGTCTCTGATTCTTTTGCTCAAAAGATGAAGAAGAACCCACATGCTCTGCCAGACGAGAATGACTACGCTACATTTGGTGGCAGAGCCTTGAAGTTCTACGCGTCACAGCGTATCTTCGTGCAGAAAGTTCCTAAGAAGTACAAGCTACACCCAGACAATAAGCTTGAGGATGGTCTCTTGATTGAGATGAAGACGGTCAAGAATCGAGTAAAGAAGCCATTGAGAAAAGGCCGAATGGTCTTGTTGTTTGGTGATGAAGATAGCGCGGGTGGTGGTTTCAGTCAAACCTTCTCTATGCTTGAAACATTCATCATGCTAGACATGGCCAAGGATGAATCTGGAACTATCTCTTTCAGGTTCCAAGCAAACGGCGTCACGCCAACCACATTTGAGTCTAAGAGGGCCAATCCTTCCATAGACTCTCGAATTGACTGGCCTGCATTCTACAACGAGCACAAGGTCGACTTCGATGCCTTGTGGGCTGCTACAGAGAAAAAGATATTCTCCTCTGAAGCCCAGATTGATGCGTTGGCGTCTGATGACGACGATGACGAAATGTTTGGTCGCAAGAAAACTAATGATGACGAGGAACTTATCTAATGCCTACTGAGTACGAACAAAGCTCTGAGGTTGAACAGCTTGTCAACGACGTACTGGCTGAGTCAGATTTCACAGCTCTGGTAACCCACGGAGTTTCCATCACATCTTGCCTAAAAATCAAGATGAACAGCGACAACGAGTATGTGGCAAGCAAGGGAGATCCTGCTCAGCTAAAGAAAGTTGGTGCACCATTCAATGCTTTTGTTGACAAGCATTACATCGTGGTTTTCGACGCCTATGCGTGGCAAAACTTTCCAGCCAAGCGTGAGGCAGCCATTCACAAGGCTTTGATGCGCATATCCATCAAGTTGACAGACAGTGGCGAAGTAAAGCTTGGAAGTCGATCACCAGACGTACAGGAGTTTACAGCCACCGTGCGTCGATATGGCAATTACAACCCAGAGCTGGAAGCACTGTCAATGGCCAACGCTGAACTTAATCGTATCATGCGAGACAGCAATAGTTGAGTATTTCGGTTTACCCAACCCCACAAGTCACCAGAATCAAAAAGAAGTAAACAAAAATGGACATGAAAGAAAACGTAGTTACATTTGCAACTGTGTCAAAGATTGAAGAAATCCTCCTTAACACAGATGAGCTCAAGGGTAAGATTAACAATTCTGAAAAGATTGATGTACCCAAGCGTGGCAGCTCCACCCCTGTAAAGGTTTTGAAGTTGGCTGCTGAAGTCACCAAGAAGGTTGAGAATGCTTACGCTCCACGTAAGGACGAGGTCATAAAACTAGCTCTTGAGCTTTTGGCCCAATCTCAGCCAGAGGATCAAGAGGATGCCCCTTCGACTCCTTCGGTTGTCAAGTCCTCGGGGTCCACCGCTAAATCTTCGGGAGTTCCAATAGGTACCGTTGAACACTCTGAGATTTCTAAGCGTATTGCTGCTGACCTAGAGCTGGATTTGGCCCTGGTAGAATCTATCGCTGGTGCGTTCGTAAGCCACGTTTCTGGCAGTTTTGTGCTAGGTTTGGTAGCTTTGTCCAATAGCTTGCATTTTATCGCGTCATCACATGACAAGATGCCTGGCCACGAGGCTCGGGTAAAAGCTATTGATGACATTCGTCGTCAATATGTTGAGGCTGGAACGTTAACTTCCCGAAAGTCGCGTTCTTAGTATCATGCCGAGAGTCGCCAAAGATACTAACCGAACTAAGGATGAGCACATTTTCCCAGAGTCAAAAATTCGACCATTGGTCCTTAATTGGAAAAGACTGATAGACGAAGACAAGACCTGCGAAGCAATGGACCTCCTTGAGGTTATCATTGTCGACTCCACCGAGATGTTTAAGCGTCTCGCACAGCATGAAAAATTCCATCATACCGTACCGCTAGACTCCTTAGTGGTAGCAGCACAGGAGAAAATTCCTAAATGGCTCATGAAATGGGACCCCGCTAAGGGGTCCCTTTTTTCGTGGTTGTCTACTTGTGCTAAGAATGTCTTCAGATCTGAGTTGGTAAAGACCACAACATTTACTAAGCGTGTTCATTGCACAGATGATGATATTGCGCTTGAGCGACTTTCTGGGTTTACAGACGATGGTCAAGACGCCAAAGATAGATCAGATGCCATTATGGCTAAGATCCGAGGGATCAGTGCTCCATGGGCATCAGAGGAGATGAGAGGCGCGATACGTTACATGGTTGAGTGTATGAGGGAAGATGATCACAGAAGACAAGACTGCATTCGTGGTGCAGCTTTTGCTTGGGGTCTTAGCATGGATACATCAAAGTTCCTCTACTCTTGGACCCATATCCAGATCAAAACTGAGCTATATGATGAAAAGTATGTACGTTTCACTGACCAAGATCTTTTCATGGCTCAGTATCGAAATACCATATGGCCACAAATAATTGACATTGCGGGTTGGAAGACAGTTTTGAAGTTATTTGCTTGTGTTGGAGGCCAGAGAGCCAAATTCCTAACCATCGCTGAACTAGCTCGCTTGAGACAGCAGGGACAGATGGTTCAGGAAATACTAAACTCTGACAAGGACCCTGATGCTATTGCCAAGATAGCAAAACGCTTTGGTAAAACAGAAAAATCTGCTACGGATGTCTTTGTGACCATGACAGGTATCATGAATCCAAATATGTCTGGAGAGTTCCCCGTATATGATGACTACCCACCCGAAGACAGAGAAGAGGACGACATCCTATGATGATGACGTCATAGACTACAAAATACTAGACAGGGATGCACGACTTCATTGTGTGCATCCATGCGATTTCGAAAATCGCCCAACTGTTTTTGAAGAGATTTTCTCAGACACTGAGAATCTAATTCAAAATGTAATTCGACCATACCTTGATCTTGGCTGTGTCAACCTCACCGAAGAGGAGTTGAGGTCAGAGTGTCGTCTTAAGATTGCTGTCTTATTCCATAATGGAAAACACATCGAGATTAGCAGCCGGTTTGAATTTTTTAAGTATCTAAAAACTGCTCTAAACAACCACGTTAAGGGACAAGTTCAACGCCACAGATTTACATTGAAAAGAACTGGCATTCGTCCACCGGAAAAGGGTGACTTTCTTGCTGAACACCACAAGCCCATTGAGATTTCCATTGATGATCCTGAGGCACGCCTGCAAGTTGAGTCACGCCTGGAATGTCTAGAGTCAGATAATTACTTTGGGTCATTTGGAGCTGAACTTCTTGAGGACTTGCGTTCTGTGTTGACACCCCTCGAATCACTTATTATTCAACAGCTTAGCGCACCAAACGCGGCAGCAGTTCTATCCGCTAAGTATGAGATGTGGGGCGACATGGCCAAACATGGCCGTAACTCTAATCTTAAAGTCACTTACTCTCATATGGCTAGTGGACTGGGTCTGTCCACTGAGCATTTTTTAGAAGTACGCAAACAAGTTCAAGCTAAAATCGAAGTCTTTATGTTAACATCCTCTGAAGATTATTCATGGAATGCCTCCGTCGCTTTTCTATCAAAAGTGTTTGCGGTTGAGGTTCCTCGTAGCACGGATAGAGTCGTCGTAAGACGCCTTTTTAGTTTAGCCGCCCGTAACATGTTGAGCAAGATCAACGAGGAGGTTAAGCATCATCTGTCTGTCGTCAACGCCAGACTTCCAGTCGATCAAGGACTCGCGTTGAGTTGCTTCGGTATCATGTACGAAGATCAGCATCAAAAGTGTATGGGCTGTGGAGTTAAGTCAGCCTGTGTGGTTGAGACGAGGTCTTTGGGCCTGGACAAGATCACCCCACATCCATCTATTCTTGGAAGTCGCACGAACAGAATACCCGCAGTCAACATCGATTTGCTAACCAGTGATGGCCAAGTGCCTATCCGGGCTCTTCCAACTATTCCAGTTGATGACAGTGTGAACGAGCGAAGTGTCGAAATCATTAACTTCCTTAACTCTAATTTCAAGCGAGCTGAACAGTCCAGAAAGGACAGCAGCCAGGAAAAAATCATATCCTATGCTTTGAAGCAGGGAAGCAAGTCGCCTATCTTGTGGTTGAGCAAAAACCCTGATGATGGCGAATTGTCTTTGCGTTTTACCCGGCCCTCATCTCAGTTAAAGAAGAAACTTGTGCAAGTGGCCAATGGTTATTACTTGGACAAGAATGCCTCTGTCAAGGACTCAATAAAGCTCATTGAGCAGTTGGCCAATGAAAAAATAGAGAAAGGTGACCTCGAATGAAAACTAATCTTGACTTGCCTCGTGAGCCAGAGAATCAGTTTGACTTCTTAGTTATGCTGGGCTTTTTGCGGTGGTTTGATGCACCATTTATACTTGGAATCATCACTTCGCCCATAGACATCTTTGTGATCTACAAAGTGTGGCCAGAATCACTTACAAACGCACTTTTGGGAGGCATTCTTTTCTACTTGATGTGGATGTGTATTCTAATCTTTCGGTGCATGCACTTTGTCATTAAGAGCATCGGAGAAACCAAGAACGTTGGTTTTGAAGCAGCTAGAATGGCTGCTACCTACCTCTCTGGTGGTAAACCATGAACTTGGATATCAAAACGGCCCAGGAGTATTTGATTATTCTTGGATACAAAGTATCTAAGAATAATAAATTTGAAACGTGTTTAAGGCTATTTCAAATAGACAACAGCATTAATGTCACTGGACTTTTAGACACCTCAACTTGTCAGAGGCTATATTCAAAAGCTGTTGGAAAAATCAAGAAAGAACCTGAAACGATGGGCCATAACACCACGATCGTTATTCCTTATTCTGTTGACGCATTCAAAGTATCAGCGGTGTTTCATGTTGTTGTAATAATAACAGACGAAAACGATGACCAAGTGAATCAATGCATAGCCAAACTTGATTCACTTTTGGAAGGCAAAAGTTGGTTTCTTACCATTACACATCCTGGACGTGCGCCAATGTTGAATGCCACGTCGGCCAAGGAGACAAATGTTATAGACTATGGCCAACACTGGTGGTCGGTGGGTGCGAATGAAGCCTTTAAACAGGCAAGAATCAAAAACATACCGGCTAATCTCTATCCCATCATGGCTAAAGACATGGTGTGCGATGACTTAGTCAAAAGGATTTGGCCACTGATGGAAACCAACAACTACCTTTTTGTAGTTGCTGATTGGCACTGTGGTATTTCAAACTCTGTCTGTGTGGCTAGAAAGGACAGTATTCTGTGGGAACAATCACCCATTGGTAGTGTCATTTTTAACGTGAGTCTTGTTCCTGTTGTGTCGATGAATACCATGCCGGTACTTCAACACAACGCTGATCATGCCACATGGATGCATTGGATACTATCAGGAATTAAAGTCAATCCAATAAATTGGACAGCTTGCAAGATCACACGGCCTAGAGTAGAGGAGACTGAGTGGACTCTATTCAGAGCTCAACTTTTCTCCGGATGGAAAAAACCAAAAGTCTCAGCGCTAATGATTACTGGCAAGAATGCAGAGCGTTACCCACTCGCCAGAGTTTCTTTAGGCTGCTTCTTGGATCAAACGTGGCCCAATAAGGAACTTGTCATCATAAACCATGGCAACGAAAAAGTGTGCAAAACCCCTGATGCTAGAATCAAGGAGGTGTTTGTTACTAAGGGCCAAGGAGTAACACTTGGTGATCTAAGAAACTGGTCGATAGATAATGCCACAGGCGACTGGTGTATGACGTGGGACGACGATGACTGGCATCACCCCACTCGTATCGAGAATCAGATGGCTAACACACGCCAAAAGCACATATCAACATTGATATGGCAAATACGTTGTTCATTGACGAACAACTGTGCTTTCTATGACAAGATGCCGACAGGCCAACAGATGTCAGTTATCTACGAAAGATCTACACCAGCTCGTTATCTTTCTCTTGAAGTGAGAGAAGACACAAAATTTATAGAATGGTTTTCAGACAGAGTTATTTTGGTTGATAACCATGTGGGTAACTGGAATTGTGACCCAGCACAATACATTCGTTTCTATCATGGTCGAAACATCTGGGACTTTGGCCATATGATGAATGGTTCAGACTGTCAGTATGTACCTGAGCAAGATAAGATCGATCTGACTCCGTATCACAAAAATCTTCTAAACCAGATTGTCTTGAAATTCAAAGCTGAAGATGGTTTCAGTGTGTCCCACACTCATCCTGGTGCTCCTTTTTAATGCTAGTAGCTTCTTGCACATCTGGGCTTTGCAACAGAACCCACTGCTTGCTGGGTTCAAAAATCATAGCGGATGAATTGGGCCGTGATTTCAAAGTCTACTGGCCTAGGAATAGTGAGCTAGACGCTAACTTTCAAGATTTATTTGACACAAGTATAAAGGATATTTCTCAGGATGAACTCAATTATCTGGTGTCTGATTCGCGTGTAACGTGCAAGATCTACAACGCTGGTCTGCAAGAATCTGTAAACATACATCGTGACGATCATCACGACATCATAGTAGTAAAGTCGTGGACTGCTCCACTATTTGTTGGAGAACAACACAACCACAGTTACAAAAACTTGCTTGAGAAGCATCTGGCCATCTTGCCTTTTAAGAGGGAGATAACCCAAAGGGCTGAACCATCAAGATATGCCTCACACGTTGGTGTGCACATTCGTTATGGTGATTATCGTCCTGATGGCCAGAATCACTTAGAGTACTTTAGCAGAGCGTCTGAGGGTGCTTTCAGAAGCATCATGTCCAGAGTAATTCAGTTGCGACCTGGCACACGATTCTACTTGAGCTGTCCAAATGAACAAATAAAGAAGTCACTGGCTTCCTCATTTGATGTAGACTTCGTTTCCATAAATCCTTACAGGTCAATGGAAGGAATTCAGGATGCTATAGTTGACTTGACAAATCTTAGTGGCTGTGCATTTGTTTTTGGTTCATCACCCAGTCAATTTAGCCAGTTTGTGGGTTTGATGTACCATAAGTTTGTGGGCATGATTGGCGGGGCTGGAGGCAACCATGAACTGGTTTGTGGTCCACTGTCTGTGGAGTCCACCGAAGAGGCCATGCTGTCTTATGCGTTTGAGCAGTTAGACAGTCGTGTAACCCAGTAGAAAGTCAGTGTCCGTCCCAACATCGTTGATGGAATCAGTCTGTCGATTCCTCACCAACGAAAAGCCCAAGTATGGGGTAGTAAATGGGTATCTCTTAGACTTTTCTCGCATTGTTGTGCTAGCAACTCTGTCTAGCTCAGGCTTTTCAGCCTGTGATATTGTTGAGTTAACCTCCTGGTGTTTAAGCACTGGGGTTGATGGATTAATGTCCACACAATACTGCTGTATTCCCATGATGTTTTGGTGGCCAGCATAGCGAGCTCTTATAGTGTAGTCACAGTGCTCCTCACCAAATCGGCCAAATTGAGGATCAAAATACCCAATACTTTCCACGAGCTTTCTTGTGATTGACATCATCATGCCAGTCATTCTTGAAAGCTTTTTAAGAGCAAATCCTCTATAGATCACAGGCGTGCACTTGTACTGTGTGCTTGTGAAGTCACAGAAACAAAAAAGCTCAATCTGGGTTCCGTCATGAGCATCTCTATAGGCTTTTGCTGCGTTTCCAACAAACTCAATATCATCATTGCATAGCAGCAAATGATCAGCTGTGGTCTCCTCCATGAACCACTTAAGTGCTCTATTGCTGTTGCCAGCAACGCCTAGATTGTCTGTTCCTAGATATGCGTGAACGGTTCCACTACCAAGAATGTGCTGTGTAGCCATAAGATCTGGTCTTGGTATCTTAGGCAAGGTGGAATTAAGCCAAAAACGAGTGGTGTCCTGCTGTCCACAATCCTCAAAAATAGCTATGTCTTTGACTTTGTTTTGACTCATGATGCTTTCAAGAATCTTTTGCAAGGCCGGAAGACGATTGTAAGTCAGAATGGCAATAGCAGTCATGTGCTCAAGAACTTGTATCTAGATTGATGTCGAATCAGCCACCTATGGTTGAACCTCTGCCCGTTCAACCATCACAACCTCTCACTATTGAGCTAAGAAGAGAACCGGGCCTAGACTGGTTTGTGCTTAATGTTAATGATGGCTCGTCAGAGGAATTAGACCCAGAAGATGCCCGTAGTTGGTTTAGAATGCGTGGGGCCAATATGGACGCAGTTGAAAAAGCGTTAGACTACTGTTGGAACTTCTATAACGCAACAATTGTAATCAAGAACCCAAAGACGCCCAAGCGCTCACCATTAGAGCCTACAGTGTAATGTCCGAAGATTAGCTTTGAATTTCAATCATTTTAGCACTGATAGAGATAAAACGTCTGAGTCATCGTTTACACCCTGGCTTTTAATACGTGGCAAAGCAATACCTTGTTGATTCATGCGATTTTATTATTGATAGACAGAAAGGTCTATTCAATGAAGATCTCGGTGGTGGCTTTAAAGCCACAAAGGCCATAGGTCGCCTTGGCTTTTGTGACGAAGTAAATGGTAATCGCCGAATCTATACGAGAAAGGTTTGGGAGGCCAACTTTAAGGATGGAAGTCTTCTTCGTAAGCGTTTGACTGAGAATAAGACTTTTGGTCTTCTTGAGCATCCATCTGATGGTCAGGTAACATTGCTCAGCCCAATCAGCCACATCGTTACATCCGCTCAGCTCAATGAGGACGGATCTATAACAGGTGAGCTTGTATTCCTTGACACAGCTGAAGGCCGCAAGATGCAAGCGTTGATTGCGGCTGGCTACAATCCAACAGTCTCAAGCAGAGGCTATGGTAGCCTGGTTAAAAATTCAGAGGGTATTGACATAGTCCAAGAAGACTATATTTGCGAAGGCTGGGACGTCGTAATGACTCCTAGCTTTTCTAATGCCATAGTTGAGCCAGTCGGTGAATCCAAGATTTCGAAGCGCTCTGTTACAGCAGTAACAGAGAGCTCGATTCAGGGAGCCAAAACTCCAGTAGCTAAACAAACACCAAAAAATACCATGGACGCGAATCAAATTCGTCAGTCATTGCAGTCATTCGCGGGCCTGGAAGTCAGCAAGCTGACTCCACAACGGTACGCTGAAGGCATGCGCCAGATGGAAACTCTCCATCAGCATGTTGAGGCTTGGTGCAGTGAGGATACAGCTAATCGTCGTTGGGACGGAACACGTCTCCACGAAGAGATTACAGCCATCCAGAATACCTGGAGCTCGGCTATTGCTGCACCTACTGCCCAAGTTGAGCGTCTCAGTGTGGAGAAGCAGAAGCTGCTTTCAGTCACCGAGAAGATCGTTCAAACCGGCGTGACCTTAAAGAACAAACTCAAGGAATCGCTTGACGCCAACACTATGTTGATGGAGGTCAATCAACGTAACCTTGCCCGCGGCCGCGCCTGGAAGCAATTTGCTGAAAGCGTTCAAGCCGACCAGGCTACGCTGAATGAGAAGTATGATGTTGCTACCACTGCGTTGGAGATTCTGGCCAAGCGGTACAAGTCACTTCAGGTCGAGAGCAACGACTCTGTCGTTCGCCTTGGTCGTCGAGTTCTCGAGCTTGAGTTTTCTGATAAGCTCAAGACCGATACTGATTTTGCGGCAAAGTTGAAGGAAGCTAAGACTCCAGAGGCTCTTGCCTCTCTGCGTGAGTCTATCCAGCCAGCTAAGAAGGCTCAAGCTCCTAATGCTGCCGCGGTTGAAACCCCAGCGGCTTCAACAACCACTGTCTCTGCGACGAATGAGTCTAAGGAGAATGTTGAAACCAAGGCCACTATTACTGAGGCCAAGGTTGAAACTTCAACCCCAGTCACTGAGTCAAAGAACACGGGCAAGCTCGGTACCATTGTGGTTCCGGTTGGCAATCCCCGTAACATTAGTGAGAGTATTGCCATTGCCCGTCGTCTCTCGACTTCGGGTTCACAACAATAACAACAACATCGATAAAATATGGTCATCATTGCACCTAGTGGCCGCCCTGAGCTGGCCACAGAAGGCGGTGGCGTAACACGCTTCACCGAAATCTATGAGTGGGGCAAGCGCCTGGCGGATACTGACGTCGGAGTAGCAGAGGGGTCTGATCGTGGACTCTGGGAAGCTCTCGGATGGAAGCAGTTCGTCTCGCACATGCCGGAGTACAAGCGGCCCATCGCTGCTATCATGCTCGAAAACTGCCGTCGTAAGTTCGGTCGCCTCGATGAGGTTACCCGTACTTCCAACCTCGGCACTTTCGACAAGTGGATCTTCCCAGTCATCTCCAACATGGCTGAGAATGATGTCATCGACCAGCTCGTCGCCCTCCAGCCCATGGCTGGTCCGGTGTCCCAGATCGTCTACCTCGACATCATCACTGGTCGTCGTAAGGGTCAGACTCCTAAGGGCGCTCCTATGTGGCGCGCTCTCGGTGGTGCGGTTGACCGCGATGACGATAGCTCTGAGATCGTTTCTAACGAGACCGGTGCTCTCGCTGCCGGCGCTGCTACCCTCGAGTGGACTCCACTCCGTCCTGGCACTGTCCAGCTGACGATCGGCAATGACACGACCACCGATGACGGCAACGGTGCGATTATCGCCACTGGCACTATTACAGGTGGTACTGTGAACTACGTGACTGGTGCCTTCACTGTCACCGGCGTTTCCTCCACTGCTTCGTACACGGTCACCTACCAGTTCAACTCGGAAGGTAATCAGTCGATCATGGACTACGAGGTCAAGATCAGCTCCACCCCTGTCACTGCGCAGGTAATGAAGCTGAAGGCCATGTGGTCCGAGGAAGCTGATCAGAACCTCTCCGCGATGTACAACATCCGCGCTGAGTCGATTCTGCTCAACGCCATCACCAACGCGCTTCAGTATCAGAAGCATCGTCAGGTCGTCTTTGATCTGCGTGCCCGTGCTGACGCTGGTTTCGTTACCTGGGATGCTACGCCTCCCTCGAGCGTTAACTACCAGACTCACAAGTACTCGTTCATTGATGCTATGGAGACTGCCTCCAACTTCATCTTTGGTTCGACGAACATGGTTGCTGGTAACTGGGCGCTGCTCGGCCTCCAATCAGCCACCGTTGTTGCCACGCTGCCGCACTTTGTGCCGCGTAACAACCGCGTTGAGATGCAGGGCATCACTTACATCGGTGACCTGGGTAACAAGAAGATCTTCGCTGATCCTCACTATCCGACCAACGAGTTCCTCGTTGGCCACAAGGGTGACCAGTTCCTCCGTACCGGCTACGTCCTAGCCGAGTACCAGAAGCTGTACACCACCCCTGATATCATGCTGCCTGACTTCCTCCATCAACGGGGCTTCGCGACCAGCTTCGCGAAGAAGATGATCAACTCGAAGTTCTACGCCCGCGGCATTGTTCAAAATGCTCCGAGCTCCTTCGGTCCAGTCATCGGCTAAGCTAGCTGATTAAGCAAAACCCACCTGGATTTCTCCAGGTGGGTTTTTTCATGCACGAATGACTCGGCTTGCTTTGATGGAATAGTCCGTTGTTCCAGCTTTTCTCTTGTACTTGACAACTTTGCCAATGATATAGACCCTTTTCCCACCAATAAGAGGTTCAGCCACTGACCAAGCGTTGGTGTAATTGACCCACACATGATCAGCCAGCACTGTCTTCTTGCCAAACATCCTAATATTACTAAGCATCAAGCTTTTGTTGGATGGCGCAACAAAACCTCTATGACTAATAGTGGCTGAGAAGACAATTCTCTGTTCATGTCCACAAAGGACACACAGCAATCGACTGTCTGTGATTGAGAAATTATTTGGATTGTCAATCTCAGTTAGAAGCTTATTTCTCCAACATTCAAAGTACTGTTGAAACGAAGTTCCATCCACATAATTTTTGATATCATATTGTTGCTGACTAAAGTCAAGAAAACAGCTAAATTGGTCTCTAAGAGCATTATCACGTTTCTCAGGGTCAAAGAAATCTAACTGGTCTGTCCTAAGTTGAGGCCACCAGTCCAGTCCTCTTACCAAGGCCGCAGCCTTTTTATTTTTGGTTGTCAACCAACGATTTTTGATCAGCAAGTCTGGCTTATTTTTCCTGCTGATTTGGTGAATCGATGTCACCAGGTTATGTCCATATGAGTTATTCATATGTAAGCAGTGTACTCACCTCACCCTAAATTGTAAACATTTTTCATGGAAAGTATCAAGACGAAAGTAAAAGCTAAGAAGCTCGTTGACTGTGAGAGCCTGGAAGAGATGGCTCTTCACGCCTGGTTAATAGTCCATGAGCACTGTCGCAAGGAGTTTTATGACAGCTGGAACTCAATTAGCTTGGCGTCTGTGGACGTGATCTCTGAGGAGTTTTTCTTTAGAAACTACCTCTGGTGCGTCTATGTTAGTGGTTTCTCAGCCAAGGCCGTGACAACCAACTATGACAAACTTCTTGTGGCCCATAACCTGGTCGATGGCCGTGGACGCTTTGTCCCGTCAGAGATTGCCAGTCCTCCGGACAAAGACCAAGTCTTTAAGATCTGGCGAAACCATGCAAAGTTCAAAGCCATCTTTAAGACCAGAGCTGAGGTAAGGGAGGGCTGGTCTCCTTTTAGAAAACGCTATCTGGAGGACAGAGATCCATTAGCCATACAAAACATCGCCTTTATGGGTCCAGCGCTCTCCATGCACCTTGCACGTAATCTGGGAGCTGTCCAATTGGTAAAGCCTGATGTGCACCTTGTTAGGCTGGCCAAGAAGTTTGGATTTGATACAGCCCATACCCTTTGTCTGGCTGCTCGAGGTGCCTGTCCTCGCATGGCTGACTGGCCACTGGGCAAGGTAGATTTGCTACTCTGGTACGCTGCTGCGACGATACGTAGTTAGTATGTGACGACAGCAGCTGCTCAAGCACAAGCACTAGCCAACGGGTTAGCCCAATCAAGTAAGTCGATAGCTGACAGTACAAAGGTTACTAGTCAGTACTTTGACTCTTTTGTCAAACGCATCAAGGAAGCTGATGCGGTGTTCAATAGTGGTCAAATGGCTAAGACACTCAAAGCGATCACTGGCGATGCTAGAACCACTGATCAGGCGAGAGTGGCAGTCAGTCGTCTGTCCAACGAATACCGTCAGCTTCAAGCCTCAGTGACAGGTGGGTTAGGCACAGCCATCACTGAGATTACAAATGCATTGGCTCAAGCCACAGCTGCTGGCATTCCTCTGGAAATATCCAAAATCAATGACGAGCTTACCCGGCTAAATGAGATTGCTGGACAGTCTGCTTTGTCTGGTGTAGTTTCTCAAGCTTTCAGGCTTAAGACTCTGATCACGTCAGCTCTCACTGACACCAGTGATTCAGCTGGTCAGAAGATTAAGAATATCGCAGCTGGCACCCTTAAAAACTTTGAGTCCTACGAGACGGGCCTCAAATCATTGGCCATTACCATCAGCACAGATGCTCAAAACATAGCCACTGACATCAAGAATCTTTCTGACACCATCAGAACCACTCAAGCATCTGATGTTGAGAATCTTCGGGCCATGTTGCTCAATCTTGGCGCTCTTCAAGAGAGCTTCCAAGCTGAGATGGACAAGAGCAAGACTGTTGTCACCCAGTTCACCAGCCAAGCTGATTTGGTTGCGGCAAGTCTGCAACGCATACGAAATGCTGACCCAACAGGAGCACTCACATCGACAATATCTTCATTTGAGGACTTGGTTGAGATGGCCAGGGATACGTCTAAACAACTTCTTACGAACGTTGCTGAAGACAGATTTAAGCAACTGCGTAACATTGGTTTCAGAATTATTAATGAGATCAAGGACTCGTTGTTTGGCCAGTTGTATGGCCTTGTAAAGACACAGCTTGACGCCTTTCAGAAAGGCTTTGAAACGTTTGCTAGCAACATTGGCACACGTAGTATTCTCTTCGCTCAAGGTTTGAAAGCTGCCTTTCAAGGTGGTGGCACAGTGGATACCACTTTTAAAGCCATGGCCACACTCGGCAGACTTAATTTCAAGGCTGGAACGGACGAGTTGACCACATCTGCAGCCATGGCCGTCAAGATGGCTGGGGCTCTTGGAATCAGTGGTGACAATGCTGCACACCTGGTCTTCTACACCAAGCAAGCTGGTGTGGACCTGGTTCAGATGGGTGACACACTGGCCACCATTCGTGAGAATACTCGTCTCACAGCTGATGAGTTTGGCCGATTCACTCAGGAACTGGGCGAAGCCCTGATGATCATGGGCAACATCAGCAACTACGCTGAAGTTATCAAAAGCACCCTAAAAATTGATGATGCTCTTCGTCAATTCACTGGCATGTCGGGTGACTATGTCCAGTTTTTCAAGCGCATGGCCACAACGACTGAGGGCATGCAGACAGCCATGGCGTTGGGCATTAATCCTGAGAATCTTGGCAATGACACTGAGCAGAGACGATTCATCGCCAGCATGGGCGCCTATGTGGACCAGCTGACAAAGAATCAGCCAATGCTCCAGCAGATTGCTATACTTGAGGATCTTTCAGTTCAAACTGGCCTGTCTGTAGTGTCACTGCGTAATCTGTCTAAGGCCTCTGCAGAGTTGAACTCTCGTACAGAGGATTCTATATCGTTAGATCAACGATATGCCAACCAAGTAGCAAACCTTGGACAGTCTATTTCATCAATATCTGAGAGTCTCCAGAAACTTCTGGCCGCTGGAATGTTACCATTTGTTGCTGTGCTTTCACAGGTGGCTGGTGGTGTTGCTTGGCTGCTTGAAAAACTTAGAGGTCTTCCTGGAGTATTCGAGACTCTGGCTGTTGTTGGCGGTGTTGTAGCTGTAGGTGCTTTAGGGTTACTCATCAACAGTATCAAACAATTGGCCATAGTTGCTCCTATTGCCATGGCTGGACTTCGAGCCTTGAATGCTCAACTGCTGGCCACTAGCACTGGAGCGGCTGTTTCAGGAGCTATGTCAGCTGCAGCTGCAGGTGCAGGAGCTGGTGCAGCAGGTGCTGCGGCCTCCACGGGTATAGGGGCCATGTTAATGAATTTTCTGGTTAACCCTCTTAAGGTAGTTTTCGTGCCTGTGGCCAAAGCCCTACTCGCCCTTGTTAATCCTCTCACGTTGGTTGCTGCCGCATTGACTCTAGCTGCTGGTGGAATCTACAAGCTTGTAACTGGAAGAAACCCTGTATCAGATCTAAGAGACGTAATTTCTCAAGGTAGAGAAAATGATGAAGCCAGAGGTCGCGATGCTGAATCAATCAGAAAGTCCATTTTACGTCGCACATCTGAAGCTCGTGGCGCCTCAATAAGCACGGATGAAGGACTAACTGACGCTGAAAGGTTGAAGTCAATCACGGTTGAAGGTGCTGGCGGTCGTTCAACAAGTTTTGGCCAGATGCTTGCCACTCGTGAAAAAGACATCGCTGAAATGATGAGTGGAGCGAGTGGAGCTCAAACCATATCTGCCGCTCAAGCTGCCGAGTTCAAGAGTGAGTTGGCTCAACGTGATGTTATCTACCTTAGAAATGCTATTGCAGCTAAGGAAAGCCAGCTTGTCACTGAGAGTCGTCCTCCTTCTAAGAATGAGACTGATCAGTTGGCCTTGCTAACTGAAATGGTTAAGTATCTCGAGAGACAAGTTTCGATCTCACAGAACCAAGCTGATGATGCTCGTAAGCAACAGGACGAACGTGACCTCTACGAGCAGATGCAGCGAATCCAGAGGTATGGTGACTACTCTACACAATCTGCTTTTTAAGATATGCCCGCACAATACCCCATAAGCCAGAAACAAGGCTACATCAGCCCTCCGGTCAACACGCAACGACCGTTGGACAGACGCCCATCTGTTCTTGGTCGTCTTGTCTCACTGGGCTCTACATACAATGGCGTGGCTGACTACTTGACGAGTAATCGAAGCAAAGAGGCTTCATCGTCAACTGTTATCAACTTCCCTTCAATGCCTGAGGTTGTAGAGTTGGCCAGAGAAGCTGAATACCGTCAAACGTCGGCTCCTTACACTCCTGACGGCATACACCTGTATAAAAAGACCCTGCCTCTAAAGATTCCAATCGCTTTTTCACTGCACTATCAGGATCCATTCTGCAGCAAAGGTGGACTGTCCCTGCTGCTGATGTCAGCCAAGCTTCATTCACTCCTGTTGCCCATAAACAACAGTGCTGATCGCTCTAATATCTCGGTGACAGTGGGCAACTACTACAGTTCTGCTGCGTCTGGACAGACTAGGACTGGTGGTCCACCCAATCCGCCACAAGATTCATCAGCTGTGGGCACACCGGCCTCTGTGGGCCAAGATGAATCGATTGCTTTTAATGGCAATGCTGGCCAAGCCACAACTGTGTTTCCTCCGGCCTGTCTATTAGACTTGATATCAGTTGGTGATCGTAATGGAGCCCCTGGAATCAGGTGCTATGGGTACGTCAACAGTGTCAATGTTAAGCTTAAAGGTCCATGGATGAGAGGTGCTGTGGAATATGGGCCAAATGGAATCAGAAACGTCCCAACATCTGCGGAATTTGCATTTAATTTTATTCATGCTCCAGGCTTCTCAAATTACTTTGGTGGAGCTGCTACGTCCCCATTCCAGCTCAGTGGTCTCAGTGCTTTTGCCCAAGACGTGCTAGGAAACTTATACAACACTGTTCCTCTAACTGAAGGTCAGCCACAACTCAACCGATATGTAGGCATTGGTGAGAATCCTAACAATCTCAACCAGAACACAGTGAACAACAGAGGCATTTAGACCCACGAGAAGGTCGTGACACCTTCTTTGCTTTTCGTGGCTCTAAGGACATGATCAGCATAGGCAGAGACTTCTGGGTGGTGGTCAACTGCAAAGATTAAGATTCCTAGCCTGTTCGCAGTCTCTTTAAGGTAGGATAGTATGCACTTGCGAACTTTTGGATCCTGTGAGTTAACGACCTCGTCATACCAGCGAAATCCAATACGAGATGAAACTCGTCCAACTTCAGTAATGGTTTCAGCCACGATGAGGTTGGTTAGGCCACTCTCACCCTTTGAGTTTCCTGTTACTCTGGAAGCTCCTCGTGAATTCTTGACCTTGATGTTGAGGCAGTTTTTCTCATCTCCACTGGTCAACTCTTTGGTTGTCTCATAAGAAATGCCCAGGGTGCCACCAGACATCCGGTGTGATAGTGCCATGGAAACTTGATTGAGTGGATCCACGGACCTTGAAAGCACCATATTAGGTATGCCAGAGCTGTTGAAAGCTCCAGACCAGTATTCTACCACCTTGCAAAGCTCTTGGTTTTCTTCTAACTCAGCTGTCACACTGACCAGTTTTTCTTCGTACTCAACAAGACTAGACTGCTTTGAATCCAGTACGCCTTGAGCTTTTACAAGATTAGAATCTGATGGCCCTTTGTCGAGCAGAGCAACTTGTACCTCTAACGATTTGCACTCATTGAAGGCTTTAACATCAAGCTTGTCAAGAGCGTCCAACTCGTTTGAGAATCCCCTGACTTGGTCTTTTACACTCAGCTGTCGTTGCTTGTTCTGGTGCTCGTCAATCTCCAGCTGTTTGGCATCCTCACGATCACGGATCTCATCAATCTGGGCTCTTACTTGTTTAAGCTTATCTGAAGCCTGTTGGACTTTGGTCTGGGCTTTCTCAATGTCAGAATCAGATGGTCCTTTGTCCCAGGGTTTTTTGCATGTGGGACATTCTTTGGGCTTCAACTTTAGACTTTTGAGGTCCAAATCGGCCTTGTAGTGTTCATTGCTTGCCTGATTTTCAATTAGTGTTAGTGGCTTCTTTTCTTGAGAAATGTAGGCCTTATCATTTCGAAGCTTCATCTCTTCAATCTCAAGAGCCTTATTTTGATCTGCTAGGCTATCCTCAATCTTCTTGATACTGGCTTTGATGTCCTTACGTTTCTTTGCCCTTTCGTCAATCTCAATCTCTAAGCCCTTCAGCTTCTTGGTGGCTTCTTCCAGTTGTTGAGCCATCACGGCCTTTTGGTTTTCGAAGTGGGTCTTCTCTTTGTCTAGCAACTCACCTGCTTTGATTATACCTTGCTTGGTTGTCTCAATCATCTCAAGCATAGTC
>SXGQ01766790.1_pt1 | contig 19269 bp, 14 predicted proteins | sample 3178371 | NCBI WGS metagenome assembly SXGQ01 (sample SAMN11356859, study PRJNA531348) | freshwater metagenome | isolation source: freshwater sample F1-20 | place: China: Fuxian Lake, Yuxi | collected 2017-12-25 | reverse complement strand
GCCTGTGCTGATTTCATCATGGTCACAGCACGCTGGTAGGTGGTTTGGTGCGAAACCCCAGCATCAGAAGCATAATCTTTATGGAAAGCCTTTTCCATCTCGTTCAAGAGAGAGACCCTAGAGTTAAACTGGTTTTCAGAAACGAGCGAGTTCAAGTTGGCAACACCTGTTTTTGCATCAGCAATATTAAGGGGCTGGTGCTTCGATCCGAGGTAACCGGACCCGTAAGACCTACCACCATTAATCGTGACAAAGTTAGGTATTGGAAGCAGGGGGTTACCTGTTTCCATGGAAGCAATGGAGCCTAGGCTAGGATAGGTCAAACCACCTTGCCCCTCCTTGTAGCCGGTGTGAAGATAATAAGCTGCTCTTGCATGGGCACCCTCTCCAGTGCTCATACCCCTAAGTAAAGCTGATTTATGCATCCACTTAGCAAGTTTGGGGAAATGTTCACTGATCTGTATGCCACTGGCGCTGGTGGAAATTGGTTTGAATTCGCCGGCACCTTCGGAATCGGGTTTCAAATCAAAGGTGTCTTTATGGCTTGGGCCACCACTCATGTATAAAAGGATGCATGATTTATGTTTTGCTTGCACTTCCGCGGCGTGCCCTGCAAGAACATTCATCCAGCCAGATACAGATGCGCCACCGACTCCGAGGGCACCCAGTTTCATAAAGTCTCTTCGGTATAAACCGCCAATCATTTCATTGTTCATTATAAAATCCTTTAAAAAAACAGGTTACTTTTAGTGGTTAAGAGTGAATTCACTGGTGTTGAGCAATACCCATAATACATCCGCCAAGCCTTTGTTTTTGTCAGTGGCTTGGGATAGGAAGTTGGACATGCGTGAAAATTCCTCATCGGTTGGCATACGATTCAGAACAGAAAGATAAACCTTATCGATCGCAGTCTTAGTATCAGTGTTTTTGTCAACCAACCTTTGAATGATGTTGGCGGAATTCATCTGGGGGGAATTCATCAGGCGTAGAACTTGGGGAATGCCTGTTTCATAACTGAGCGGCGATGTGCCTTCCTCGGGTTGAAAGAAAGCCACGAACTGGGCCCTTTGTCCCTTGGGTTGATTTTTTGCTGCTTTGACCTTGCCAAGCTTTTGTTCCGCCTTGGTTGCAGCGCCCATCACAGTTGTCAAGCTGTCAAAAAGTTGTTCCGGAGTCATATTTTTAATTGGCATGTGGGCCAATAGGGCGATGTTTGTGTCTTTGTTTGATTCGTTGGGTTTGCTGCTACGCTGATAAGTCTCAGAATTGCAGATTGCACGGACAAGGAATTTGAGATCAAAGTTTGATGCGGCAAACTGCACAGCAAGCTCGTCCAAAAGTTCCGGATGGGTTGCAGGATTACCATCATGCATGTCATCAACTGGGTCTACCAGGCCCTTTCCAAAAAACTGGGCCCACATGCGATTAACCATGGCTTTGCTGAAAAATGGGTTCGTTTTAGAAGTAAGCCAATCAGCAAGAACAGGCCTGTATGGTTCCGAGGAATTCAACTTTGCTTCCTCAGATGCCAGAAACTTGGCTGGTACAAACTGGGCTGCCTCAGGAAGGCTCTTCTTATTTTTGTTGATTGCTTTTCCCTCGGAAACTGTCGGAGAAGATGTATCTTTTCCGCGCGGAGGATTGGCCTGGACTTTCATGAAAAATGCCGCCAACCCCCAATAGTCTTTTTGTTTCCAGTCAACAAAGGGATGATTGTGGCATTGGGCGCACTGGAGTTGAACACCTAGGAAAAGTTTGCTTACGGAATCCGTCATCTTATCAACAGAACCATTTGAAATAAAATAAGTGATCGAGCCATTTTTATCTTGGGGACCAGTGGAAGTTAACAATTCATTTGCAATTTTGTCCCAGCCAGTGTTTTCATTGAAATGATTTTCAAGCCAGGTGGTTAATGGTTCTGTTTGAACCCGTCGATTGTCTGAAATCCTAGGCAAAAGTAGTGATTGCCAAATATCAGCCATGTGTTTTCCAAATTCATCGTCAGCTAACAGGTCATCTATAAGCTTTACTCTTTTGGTTGGGGAAGAGTCGTCAAGGAAAGACTTGGTTTCATTTGCAGTTGGTATTCTTCCGATAATGTCAAGGTAAGCTCTTCTTTGAAACTCGGAGTCATAACTTTTGGCGGATGCAGTTACTTTTTCTTCCTTAAGCTTTTTTTCTATCTCACTGTCAATCAAAGCTGAAAGTACCTTGCTTTCAACTTTAGGTTTCGATGCTAGTGGCTTAGCGGAGGTCGTGGCCAGTTTCTTTTCTTGATTTGCTTTTGGCTTGGTGTCTTTAGCGTCTGGGGAGGCGGCATCGGCAATTTCAATGATCGCAATTCCCAATGTTACCGCAAATAGTTTTATCAGCAGTGATTTATGAAGATTTAACATGTATGCACCCTGTTGTAAGACACTAAGACAATTTAGGTTAGGTAGATTTTAAACACTTTATTTGATTGATTGTTTCGTAAATTTAAAAATATTTCACAAAATTGTTTTCGGAGTTTTTTTGTTGTAACTTAAACAAATATAACTACTTAGGTGTATTTTTGTGGTTGGCTATTTGTTGGCAAAGTAAAAAAAATTGGTTTTTAAGGGATACTGGGACCGTATTTAGGGCTGAACTACCTTCAGGAGTTTTAAGGCATTTGAGAAATGCTTCGAGAAAAGGGATGGCGGCTTTGAAAAGCTCAATGTTATTCTCGATATTTGCGCCACTTAACGAGTCATTGGGCCTTACCCAGGTTTTTGTATGATCAAGGAATTCTTGTCCCAGTGTTGAGTTTAATTCGACTTGATCCTCATTTTTACCAAAAAGATTTTCAAATAACTGGTTTTTCTTATTGATCGATTCCAGTACTTTTTCCTCGATGCTTGCCTTCATTACAAATTGAAAACATTGCACCGATTTTTTTTGACCCATCCTGTGAATTCGGGCAAGTCGTTGTTTTAAAACCGCTGGATTCCATGGAGTGTCCAGATTGAAAAGAGTGTCAGCAAACTGCAGATTCAATCCTGTGCTTCCAGCGTCGGTACTTAAAAACACCAATATTCCGGGATCATCCCTGAATTGTCTGACGATATTGGCGCGACTGACTCCCGGAAGTTGCCCATGTAAAAAAACATAGCCCAACGAATTGTTTTTAAGCAGGTTCTCCAAGGAAACAAGGAAATCTTTGGATTCGCAAAAAACTACAATTTTTTTGGTTCCGGACAATTTTAGATCCTTCAAGCGAATCATCAGTTCAAGAAGCTTGGGAGATTCATCCTCATTCATGCTTTCATCGACCAATGAGGCACTGTTGCAGATTAATCTCAATCTTGTGAGGATTTTTAAAATTCTTGTGTGGTCAATGTTAGTGAGATTTTTTCTTGATACAATTTTCGCAAGCTGCTCCATTCCTTCAGCGTGAAGTCTTTGCTGTGATTTGGATAATTCTAGATGGATGGTGAAATCATTGATTTCAGGTAAGTCCTGAAGTATTTTCTCGCGCGTCCTTCTCAGAAGAATTGGCTTGAGTTTTTCCCTTACCTGGTTCAGGTTCCTGTACCCGATGATTTTTCCCTGTGAATCAACTGTTCGGTGGTCCGCAAGAAATTGGAAGGCTGGTCCAAGCCTTCGTGCGTCAACGAACTCAACAATGCTATACAGTTCCTCGAGTCGATTCTCCAAGGGAGTCCCGGTAAGCACGAATGCGAATTTGCTTTTTAATTTTTTTACCTCCCTAGTGGTATCTGATTCCCAGTTCTTGATTCTTTGGGCCTCATCAAGGATGACAAGGTCAGGTTCCCATGCATTAAGTTTCTGAAGGTCGGATTTTACAATGTCATAATTCACAATCCTGTAGAAGGTTGGTAAGGAGTAGCTGTTTTCCCTGTCTTTTTCAGGGCCATCAATCAACTGTGCCTGCCTGGATGTGAATTTGCGAATTTCCTCAACCCATTGGAATTTGAGAGAGGCGGGGGTCACCACGAGCACCCGTTCCAAGTTTCTTTCCGCCGCCATGAGTTCAACTGCCGCCATCGCCTGGATGGTTTTCCCGAGTCCCATGTCATCTGCGAGAATGCATCGGGCTCTATGGGCAAGAAACAAAGCTCCCTCAACCTGATGAGTAAGTAATTCCGTATGCAACAATTTTGGATGCCATTGGTCATTGGCGTACAAGGTGCGTAATTCATTTTCCCTGACTGCCATTTTTCTTGATTCCAGTTCAAGATTGATGAAATCAAGAGCATCTGAATAAACAGTGATCTCCTCAGGGTTTTTTTCAACCTGTTTCATTAATTCTTCAAGGTTTGCATCATTTTTAATATCCCCATTGGCATCAAAAAAAGTTTGTCCAAGTGCAAGTAACGCGGGAGAGGGACGGTTTGGGAGTAAAATAGCAAGTCGTAATTTTGTGTCGTATCGAAGGATAATTTCAGGCCGGGTGACTTGGGCGTGTTTTTGCTTGGGCAAACCATGCGCGTTTTTTTGTAAAATATCAAGTACTGCTTCAATGTGCTTGCATGACCCAAGGGTGTTGGTTTTAAAATCAGGGCATTCGCAGAAGTTTTCGCCGGTGTTGAATCCCCGGATGCTGACCTTATAAGCGGTGTTTTTACGATTGTTTATGACTCGATAATCACTGAAAACCTTGTTTCTTCCAAGGTTTTCAATTCTAAAAATGGATTGAGCGGCGCGTTGCCGCCTTAAATCAAGCTGTTCTTCTCGTAACATCTGGCCCACCTATGAAAAAACCAGAATGTATTGTAGCCAGAAATCTGGTTCCTAGGTGTAAATAAGTTGCTGTAATGCCAAGGCTTAGTAAATTATAAGCATGATCAGTTACTGTAACTTGGGTGAGAAAAACATTGGCAGAATCCAAAGATCCAGCTCCTGAAAAAGTCAGGGTCGGCCTTGAGGCCAGAAGTTACGATATTCAAATCGGGCAGGGATTGCTTTCAAATATCCCTGCTCTTTTTCCCCATGTATCCAAAACCACATTGCTTTTCATTGTTTGTGATGAACATTTGAAGACTCAAGCCAGCTTGATTTCAAAGGTGTTCCACAATTTGGGTATAAATGTGGCAGAGGTGGTCCTGCCTTCAGGCGAAAATCAAAAATGCCTTGATAGTGCTTCCAAGTTGTTCGACCAACTGGTCAACGCGCGGGCTGACAGAAAGACAATGGTGCTTGCACTGGGTGGAGGTGTTGTAGGTGATCTGGCCGGGTTTGTGGCAGCTACTTACAATCGTGGTTTAAACCTTTTCATGGTTCCCACGACTTTGCTTTCGATGGTGGATAGCTCTGTCGGTGGCAAGGTTGGCATCAACCACCCCATGGGTAAAAACTTGATTGGTGCTTTTCACCAACCGGTTGGCGTCGCAATCGACATCAATGTGTTGAATTCATTGCCAGACCGGGAATTCCGCAGCGGCCTTGCCGAGGTGGTTAAATACGGCATGATCCTTGACGCGGGGTTGTTTGGCTTTCTTGAGGCAAACGCGGCGGGTATCCTGGCCAGGGAACCCGGTTTGCTGGTTAAAATCATCAAGCGTTCCTGTGAATTAAAGGCCCAGGTTGTCTCCCAGGATGAACGAGAGGAAACAGGTTTACGGGCTATTTTGAATTTTGGCCATACTTTCGCGCATGCCTTTGAAACCATCGGAGGCTACGGTGCATGGTTGCATGGCGAGGCGGTTGCTGCGGGCATGGTTTGTGCCAACAAGCTTTCATTAAACAGGGGAATGATTGATGAGAGCATTGCGGCGAGAGTGGTGGCATTGTTAAAGGCTTTCAATCTTCCCACAGACCCGCCAAAATTATCCTCCACTTCACTTTTGGAGGTGATGCGAAATGATAAAAAGTCCGTGCGTGGCAACCTTCGATTTATTCTCGCGAAAAAACTTGGTGAAGTCGCATTGTTTGATGATGTCACGGAAGAAAATGTAAAAGGAGTTTTGTCACCCTTAAATTGAAAGGTTCACATCGCCCATGTATGAACCAGATGTTGAAGATTTAAAGCCCTGGATTTTATTGAATCTTGTTCCAGGCCTGGGCCCGCGACTCACCAAAGCCTTGTTGGAAAAATTCCATTCACCTGAAGCGGTCATCAATGCCAGCGTTCAAGACCTGGCACAGGTACCCCATCTCGGGTTCAACACGGCCACCAAGCTTTTTGATTCTTTCAAAAAGTACAAGACTGACCAAGAGATCGCCTCGATGCGCATCCATGGTGTGAAGGCAATTGTGATTAACAAGCCTGATTACCCATCAAGTCTTAAGTCGATCTGGGATCCACCACCAATACTTTTTTTAAAAGGTGAGATTTTGCCATGCGATGATAAATCAATCGCAATTGTGGGATCTAGATCTTGTACCGAGTATGGAAAAAGAATGGCCCGAAAGTTGGCCAAAGGTTTGGCACTTGCGGGTTACACGATTGTGAGCGGTTTGGCCCGGGGAATTGATGCTGAGGCCCATCGCGGTGCCTTGGAAGCGAGCGGAAGGACAATCGCGGTCTTGGCAGGGGGGTTGTCCAAAATTTATCCACCAGAGCATGCCGGACTTGCGGCTGATATCACAGGGAAAGGCGCCATTCTTTCAGAGGCACCAATGTTGCAGGCGCCTCTTCCGGGAATGTTTCCAGCAAGGAATCGGATTATCAGCGGCCTCAGTAAGGCGATTATATTGGTGGAAGCTGCTGAAAAAAGCGGGGCTTTGGTTACCGCAGTCCATGCTTCTGAACAAGGCAGACCAGTGCTTGCTTTGCCCGGAAGTGTGGAATCATCGGCAAGTGGGGGAACCAATTCATTGATTCGAAAAGGTGCGGTTTTGATCAGGGATGTTGACGATGTGCTGCAGGAATTGAAAGATTGGGCGCCCTCCTTTTCCCAAAAACTCCTTCCCGGAATTGAGGAGGCTGAAAAATCATTGAAAATACCAGACAATCTCGATGAGGCGGAAGCGCAAATTTGGCAGGCTTTGTCGGAAAATGAGTGTAATCTTGATGAACTTATCAGGGCCAGTGGACAAAGTGCCGGGATTGTGGCGGGTAAACTTTTGGGAATGGAGATGAAACGCATCATCAAACGATTACCAGGCAGCAGATTTACCATTTGTTAAAAACTCTTTGTATCTTTTGCTTCACACCTTTAGAATCACTTTTCGGTTGTGATTTCATTTTCATTTTTACGAGGTTTAAGATGAGATTTTTATCAAGTAAAGTTTTAAAGCCGATTGCCGCCTCTTTGATCACTGCATTACTTTCCAATTCGGTGGCTTTTGCTCAAAAGGAATTCAAGAGTGGTATTGAATGGCCCGAACCCAAGGTGGTTAACCCGGGTGGTGCTGGTCTTGCGCCCTCGGATGCGATTGTGCTTTTTGATGGCAAGGATCTTTCGCAATGGAAAAATGGTGAAAAATGGATCATCAAGGATGGTGCTGCAATTGCCAGCAAGTCTGGTATTTCAACAAAGCAGGCCTTTGGCGATATCCAGTTGCATCTTGAATGGGCTTCACCTGAAAAAGTTGAAGGTAATGGCCAGGGCAGGGGAAATAGTGGGGTTTATCTCATGGGCAAATATGAAGTGCAGATACTTGATTCGTTTGAAAACAAAACTTATTTTGACGGCCAGGCCGCATCCATTTACAAACAGTATCCTCCCTTGGTTAACGCTTGCAGGAAGCCTGGGGAATGGCAGACTTACGATATAATTTTTAACGCCCCGAGGTTTGACAAGGAAGGCAAGGTGTCAAAGCCAGGTCATATAACTGTCTTGCATAATGGTGTTTTGGTTCAAAACCACTCGGAACTCCAAGGCGGAACCATGTATGACCGACCGCCAGAATACAAGGCGCATCCAGACAAACTTCCCATAGATATCCAGTTTCATGGCAACCCTGTGAAATTTAGGAACATTTGGGTCAGGGAATTCAAGGAGCTTCTTCCTCCTGAAAAAGCAAGTGTCGCAAATAAACTCAAGGAGTTGAATAAAACCCAGGAGCCCAAAAAATAATCAGGCCAAATAAAAGAACCCCGATGGAGATTTTCCACCGGGGTTCTTTATTTGAATCAACTCTTACTTGATGAAGAGCATTTCGCGGTAGGTTGGCAATGGCCAGTGATCATCAGCAACCATGGTTTCAAGCTTGTCGGATATGGCTCGAAGCTTGACTATGTTTCCAAGAATGTGATCACGAGCATGGGTTGCATGAGCGTGTTCATCTCCTGATGGATGTTCGCCAAGCGCCTTTTCCAGATGCCCCAAGGCTTTTTGGAAGTCGGTTATGGTTGAAGTAAGGTTCTTGAGGATTTCAAGCTGGGCACTGTTATCAACACCTGCGGCCTTGGTGGCATTCACAGAGTTGGCCACTTCACCCTGATAACGGATGGCGGCTGGTAAAATCATGCCTTTTGCCATCAACACAGCAGTCTTACCCTCGATTTTAACTGTTTTGACATAATTTTCACAAAGAATGACAAAACGGCTTTGAAGTTCCTTTTCAGTATAAACCTTATACTTGGTGAAAAGTTCAATGCTATCTTTTCGAATGATCACAGGCAAAGCATCAGTCGTGGTGCGAAGGTTTGGCAATCCGCGCTTTTCAGCTTCCTTGTGCCATTCCTCGGAGTAGCCATCGCCGTTAAAGAGAACCTTTTTGTTTTCCTTGATTATGCCAAGTAAAACTTCTTGGATTGCTTTATGCAGATCCTTCCCGGCCTTGGTGCTCTTTTCAAGTTCCGTCGCGATGAAGTCAAGCGACTCTGCAACGATGGTATTTAGGACACTGTTGGGGCCAGAGATCGACTGCGATGCGCCCACAGCACGAAACTCAAACTTGTTGCCTGTGAAGGCGAAAGGACTTGTGCGGTTACGGTCACCCGCGTCACGGGGAAGCTTTGGAAGAACGGTGACACCGATCTCCATTTGGCCACCCTGCTTGGTGGACTTGGCGCCACCTTTTTCGAGCTGATCAATTATATCCTGAAGTTGATCGCCCAGGAAAATTGAGATAATCGCGGGGGGAGCTTCATTAGCACCCAGGCGATGATCATTGGCTGCACCGCTGACAACAACCCTCAGGAGTTCGGGGTATTTGGCCACTGCGCGTATGACTGCGGCACAAAATACCAGGAATTGAGCGTTTTCGTGGGGAGTGTCGCCAGGATTCAGCAGGTTCTCGCCCGTATCCGTTGACATGGACCAGTTGTTGTGTTTGCCTGAACCATTGATGCCTGCAAATGGCTTTTCGTGGAACAAGCAAGCCATTCCGTATTTCGGAGCTGTTTTTCGAAGGATCTCCATCAGAAGGTTTTGGTGATCAGTGGCAAGGTTTGAATCTTCGAAAATGGGTGCGATTTCATACTGGCTAGGAGCAACTTCATTGTGCCTGGTTTTCACAGGGACACCAAGCTTGAACAATTGCGCCTCGCAATCAGCCATGTAAGCGATAACCCTTTCAGGAATGTGGCCGAAATATTGGTCTTCCATTTCCTGACCCTTGGGTGAGGCAGCACCGAAAAGAGTCCTGCCCGTGTGAAGCAAGTCAGGCCTTGCAAGGTAGAAACTTCGGTCAATAAGGAAGTATTCCTGCTCAGGTCCAACCGTGGTGAATACTTTTTTCGCATCCTTGTTGCCAAAAAGCTTGAGGATACGAAGAGCCTGGTTTGAAAGGACTTCCATGGACTTCAGCAAGGGAGCCTTTTTGTCAAGGATGTCCCCGGTCCAGCTCAGGAACACCGTTGGAATCACAAGAGTGGCGCCATTGGGGCTTTCCAATATGTAGGCTGGGCTGGTAGGATCCCAGCCTGTGTAGCCACGAGCTTCAAAGGTTGCTCGAATTCCGCCTGATGGGAATGAGCTGGCGTCTGGTTCACCTTTCACAAGTTCCTTGCCACTGAATTCAACAATTGCGTTTCCTGATCCATCCACACTGAGGAAGCTGTCATGTTTTTCAGCGGTAAGGCCAGTCATTGGTTGGAAAATATGGGTGTAGTGGGTTGCGCCTTTTTCAATTGCCCAATCTTTCATCGCGCTTGCAACGCTGTCAGCGATGGTTGGATCCAAGGCGACTCCCTGCTTGATTGTTTTTTGAAGAGCTTTAAAAATTGGCTTTGGAAGGCGTTCTCTTTGGACTTCCTCATTGAAAACATTGCAGCCAAAGAGTTTTTTAAGGGGTGTCTCTTGAAAGTTAAGTCTTTCAAGAACATGTCCTGAATTTGCAATGGCTTGGATGGCTTGCGAACGGATGTTGGTCGAACTCATAATAATAATCCTCAAATCCTGTTAAAATAAACGCGGAGGTTCGCCCGAGTCATTGGTGTTGGAAGGCCGCGCTTTCCTTCATTCACCCACAGGGGCTTGGAGAGGCTGCTTATAAATCATAATAAAGCGCAAATTCATGGGGATGGGGTCTGGTTCTTATCGCCTCCACCTCATGTTCGCGCTTGTATTGAATCCAAGTACGGATTACATCTTCCGTAAATACATCGCCTTGTAAAAGAAATTCATGGTCCTTTTCCAAATTATTCAAGGATTCTTCCAGGGAGCCTGGGGTACCAGGTAGCTTCAGCCGTTCTTCAGGACCAAGGTCATATATATTCCTGTCCATCGGTTCGCCTGGATGTATCTTGTTTTTGATGCCATCAAGCATTGCCATCAGCATTCCTGCGAATGCAAGATAGGGATTGCTGGAACCATCAGGGCATCTATATTCAATTCGCTTTGAATTTGCCTTGTGAGAATGCACGGGAATACGGATGGCGGCGGAACGATTTCGACTACTGTAAGCCAAACGGGTTGGGGCGTCGTAACCGGGTACCAACCGTTTGTAGCTGTTTGTTGTTGAATTTGTTATGGCACACAAGGAGGGGGCATGTTTTAAAAGGCCGCCGATGGCGTACATTGCAGTATCGCTCAAACCGGCGTATCCGGTGCCACCAAATAAATTTTTCCCACCCTTCCATAGCGAACAATGGACATGTAATCCGCTGCCATGATCTTGGAATAATGGTTTGGGCATGAATGTCGCGGACTTGTTATGCCTTCGGGCGACATTCTTCACAATGTATTTGTATTTAAGGACGCTATCCGCCATTTCAACCAAAGTGGAAAAACGAATATCTATTTCGCCCTGGCCCGCGGTTGATCCCTCATGGTGATGTGATTCGATTTCGATGCCGCAATCAAGCATCGCAAGCATCATTTCGCTTCTTAGGTCATGCCCCGAGTCCGAGGGTTGGCAGTTAAGGTAACCCTCCTTGTAGCGGATTTTATGACCAAGGTTTGGAGCCTCATTTCGCCCGGTATTCCAAGCGCCTTCTGCACTCTCTATGAAATAATAGCCACTATGTTCATTTTGATTGAAACGGATGTCATCAAAAACAAAAAACTCAATCTTTGGGCCGAAGTAGGCAGTGTCGCAAATACCAGATGCCTTCATGTAGTTGTTGGCTTTTCTAGCGACATTCCGAGGGTCCCGGGTATAGTCTTCACGGGTCAGAGGATCCTGGATATTGCAAATCATGGTTAGAGTCTTGTCCCTTGCGAAAGGATCAAGAAACGCAGTTTCAGGGACTGGCATCACAACCATGTCGGATTCATTAATGGTTTGCCAACCTCGCATGCTGGCACCATCAAATCCAAGGCCTTCCTCGAAGGTTGATTCTCGCAATGCTTCCGCGGGAATGGTGAAATGCTTCCAAAGACCTGGAAAATCCATGAATCGTAAATCTATCGCCCGCACTTCTTTTTCTCGAATGTGAGCTAAGATTTCTCGGGGAGTCACTAAAAAAACTCCAATAAAGGATGGCGGCTAGGTGCCAACCTTTTATTTTGCTTCGGGAGAGAAGAGGAACCAATAAGTATATTATTGGTGATTTGTTCCAAAGGCAAACAAAACCCTCTCAGAAAATTAGATTATCTTTTGAAGCGTGTTCATGTTGTAATCCCCCTTTAATTTATGCTTTGTATTTTGATTCGATTTAAGTGCTTTTCCAGGGGGGCACGGAAAAATACTCTACGGGAATTAGTATTTAATTGATGTTGAAAGAATACCATGCCAAGAAATGTTGAAATTAAAGCGAAAATTGACAAAATCGAATCTCTTTCTAAACAAATATCCATATTTGCAACCTCTGGACCGTTTAAGCTTTTCCAACATGACACTTTCTTTAATTGTCCCCATGGAAACCTTAAACTTCGAAGTTTTTCTGAATCCGAGGGAGAGTTGATTTTTTATAAGCGTCCGCTTTCCAACACGCCAAAATTATCCGTTTATCAAATATCACCAACTTATCAGCCTGAGACTCTTCGAACCATCTTGACTGCCGCATATGGAGTGCTCGGTTCCGTTAGAAAACAAAGATTTCTTTATCTGATTGAAAATACCCGGATTCACTTGGATAGAGTTGAAGGCTTGGGCGATTTTCTTGAAATTGAGGTTGTTTTGGATGATCTTCAATCGGAAAGTTATGGAGAGAGTATTGCCATTGAACTCATGGCAAAAATTGGTTTATCAAACGCTCAACTTTTACCAGCGTCCTATTTGGAAATGTTGCAAAACCCCAATCGCTATATTTGAACATGAGAAGGCAAAGTCTCAAGTTTACCAATTACGAGATGAAAATTCATGAATTTCCATGTTTGTCATCGGATCGTGGGATTGAATCTGAATTGAGCCAGCTTCGATTCGAAGTCCTTTTCGGGGATTATCGGATTTTTCCCTTGTGTCTATCCATGACACAGTTTGAAAACCATTCACCCAAACGGCAATTCTAGGACCATGGGCGATCACAGTCATACTAAAGGGCTGAAAATCCCTGCTGATCAACCGTCTTGCTTGCATTCGGTCATCTATCGCGCCTGTCGCCCATTTGGTCGGTTTGGCTGGGTTGTTTTCATCACATCGGTTATAAATTTGAGCTTCATAACCATTCATGAAATCGCCTGGTATGCAGCGAAAAAAAACTCCACCATTTGAGTGCCTTGCCTTTGTGGATACTTTTATCCGGATGATCATATTGGCATGAAGCTGGTTTTCCAATTCAAGTGCGGCAGGACCGCCGGTTGCGCTTATTTTTCCATCCGCTATCTGCCACTTGGCTTGAGATTTTCCCTTACGGATGATTTCTTTCCAACCTGAAAGATCTTTGCCATTGAATTGTGTTTTCAAATTTAATGGAAACATTGAAACTTCTTTTAAACTACCGGATTCAATTTTTAAAATTTTATTGGATGATGAAGATTCGATTATGGCAGGATTGTTGGGATTAATATGGTGAATTTTATCGCCAAGTAAAATCGAGGATTTTTCTTTCGAACTTAATTTTAATTTGCAATCAGTCAATGGGAGTGAAAAACTTCCCTCAATTAGGGAATTATTTGACACTTTGCCTTTAATCCATCCGTAATCGGTGGTTGAATCGAAAAGGCTAAGCCAACCTGAGGTGGCCTCTTCCATGGTCAGGCCAAATCCCGCTTCGGGAGGTCCTTCTGGGAGAGTGTCCTCATGGTAACCAAAGGATGTTGGAGAAGAATATAGGATTGGAATGGTGGCAATGCAGAAAATTCGACGGGAAAAAATCATTGAATTTGTCCTTCATTTTGGGCTTCAATAATGTGGACTTGTTTCATTTGTGCCGAGCCATCCGGGGCAAGATATACTTCTGAAACAAGTTTTTTCTTTGATATTGCATCTTCGTATATTTTACCTTTTCCCTCCTGAACATAAAAAGCTTCGATACCAAATTCGATTCGATTGTTGGGTTTTAAATTTCCCCTCAGGTATCTTCCGGTTTTTGGTGGGGTGCTTGAGAAAAAGACTCCCGAATAAGTGTTTTCCCTGACATTAAACTTGAGACTCACATAAACTATGGCGTTTTTTGGCTTCTCATATTGATTCTTGCGTGTTTTGGTTGGCTCATCCATAAGCGATTCATCCTCCGGTAATCTTGAAAACTCATATCCAAGTATGATGTATTCACCACGAAATATATCCCGTGGATCAACAGGCACAACATTGAAGCGTACCCTGTCGGAGGTTATGCGAGGCACAAGTCCCTTGCCGCTCAAGGCTGCAAGGATGATCAATTGGAAAATGAATGCCGTGAATATTGCCAGTCCTATTTTCGCAGGGTCTTTCCAAGGTGGCAGAGGTTGCGCGAAATTGCTAGTTGACATGGATGACAACCTTTCTTTTGCGCCAGAAAAACGCCAGCCCAATCAAGGCGATTGAACTAATGAAAAAGAGAAGTGAAGCTCCAAGCATACCACCATGTTCACCAAAAAGATCAAAGTATCGTAGTATAGTCCATAATAAAAATGTCCCCACCCCGAGAAAAAATCTGGGAGTGGAATTCGTCTTGAGTCCCTCGTCCATCATTATTGCCGAGTAAACAAGCATAAGGCCGTTGGCGATCAGTACCATTGTGAATGTGAGCTGTGAGCTGAAATAAAAACTGATGGCCGGAGCCAGGCTTAATTGTGATAAAATCGCAAAAGCAAGTAGCATTTCTTTTGAATTGATGGACTTGGAGTTGCGTTTTGAAATTGCTGAAAAACAGCAAGTAAGGAAAATTGCAATCCCAATGATAAAAAAGAGAAAACCACTTAAGGTCGCGTATCCAGCGACATGATCAGGCCTTGCTGTTTCTGTGATAAGTTTTTGGAAGTCATAAAAACTGAAAATGCAAAGTAGAGGCCAAATCCCTATCATTCCAATTTGATGAGTTGCCGCAGCAAGCTTCTCTTTGATTTTGATAGTCATTCCCAAAAGCCAATATGTTGCAAGAAGCGAACCTAGTAGAGGTAAGCCAAGGTTGTTGAATTCCCATGCTATCCATAAGCTAAGGCACCAGCAGGCAAAACCAATTAAATGCAGTGCCATTGTCTTGGGGCAATCTTTCAAGTAAGCCCAGATTAAGCCGGGTAATAATAAAAGGGGCATGGGGTAGGCCGCAACGGGCAGATTTGTGTTTCTACCTAGAAAAAGCCAAAGCGAATTGGAAAAAGCCGAGGCTTCAGTGAAGCACCAAATAATTTCCAAGGTGATGACTAAAAACCAAAGTAATGAGGATTGTCCGAGAAATGCCAGGGGGAGCGAACCGATGGCCCACCATAAAAATCCATCTGGATAATGGGCGTTAAGGTTGAAGATCTGGGCGATAAGCCAAATTCCCGCTCCAAAACTGATGCAACTAAGGAGACTGAAAATCTCAGATAAGGCGATATTGTTCCAACGAAAACGGGATACCAGGGTCAATCCTTGGAAGGTTATTGTGATGCCGAATATAATCCCAAGCTTGGCTATATAATTCATGGCTTCCCAGTTGTTGCCAATCAGCAATAATAGGGCCGCACCTGCCAGAACCGAGGCTGCGATTATCAAGGTGTAGAATGCCTTGGATTTTTTTTGGTCAGCATCAGCCTGGGAGTCATATTTTGAAATGATGGATTCAAATTGGCCCGGTGAAATCGTGCCCTCAGCCAGCCATGTTCTCAGTTCTCCCTGAAGCCATTCCATCATGTTTTGAGATATTGGTTTTTTCATGAGGGTTTTCTTAGGGAAATCAGTTAAGGTTTGTTCCCAGTTGCAATGATTCCAATGCGATGATCCTGCCCTTGGGAGTTAATTTTAGAACTTTGTTCTCCTGCGTCGCGCAATATGTCTCAACCGCTTCAAATGCGACCGAGCGTGCTTCATATTCATCCCATCTAAGATGAAGGTGAAGGCTTTCAATATGGCATTCCTCTTCCTCCCTGATTGTACCCTCGTGCTGGGTTAGATGCAAAAGCAAAAGGGCCAGCTTGAATTTTCGGTTTCTGACTTTGTTTCGATTCCAAACGGATAGCAATCCCCTTTCCGGGGCGAATAAAAATGTGAAACCAAATATAATCCCAGTGATGGTAGACATGGATCCAGAGATGGACGCATCAAGAAAATGAGCCAGCCAGTATCCCAGGACCGCGCTTGCCATTCCAATAATGCAACTCCATGCCAGCATGTTTGAAAGTTTGTCTGTCAAAAGGTAGGCGGTAGCTGCGGGTCCCGCCATTAATGCGACAACAAGGATGGAGCCAACAGCATCAAATGATGCGACCGCGGTCGTTGAAACGGAAAGTATCAGCCCCAGATGTATCCAGTATGGGTTGAACCCTATTGCCTTGCTAAAAGCCGGGTCGAAAGTTGATACCTTCAATTCCTTAAAAAAAACAAATATGAATCCAAGATTCATGATGATAATTGCAACCATCAACATCAGGGACTTGGGGCCAAAATCATAACCCCAGATTTCCATTCTTCGTGAGGGTAATGGAGCAAGGGCGATTTTTCCCACAAGCACTGAATCCATGTCGAGGTGAACATTTCTTGAGAAAATTGATATTAAAAGCACCGCGATGCTGAATAACGCGGGGAAGACAAGGCCTATTGCTGCATCCTCACGCACCACCCCGGTTTTTTGCAGGCTTTCTACCATTAAAACAGTCAACACCCCTGATGTGGTCGCGCCAACAATCAGCCATGGTGATGCCAAGTCTCCTGTCATAAAATAAGCGATCACGATTCCGAGTAAAACGGTGTGGCTGATTGCATCGCTCATCAGGGTCATTCGTCTTAGCACCAGGAACACACCACACAACGAGCATGCAACCGCAGTCGCCATCGCAAGCAATTGGATTTCAATTTGTGCCTGTGTCATCTCAGTTGGCTCCCATGTGGGAGGTTTTTTCCGCCAGGTATTCAACTCCCTTGGAAGTGGGGATGAAGAACCCTTTTTCCACTTCCTTGACCAGTCCCAATTCTGTCAACTTTTGGACACTTCCTGGAACACCAGATGGATTTGAGCTTATTTCCTTGAGCATCGCAATGCTATGGCCATATTGTTTTCCACTATGTTCCCTCGCGAGGCTTGAAAGGTTTGCGAGGACTGAATCCAAATGAAGGATTTTGCTATCCCTCCAATGCTTGAATTGATACCAGACAATCCCGCGGGCTGGGGCGAATAATATGGATAACAGAACAATCAAGGTGATGAACAACACAATGACTGGACCAGTGGGGATGCTGGTTTTTCCCATGTTGCTTAGAATGGCCCCTGCGATTCCAGAAAAAGAGCCAAACAACCCCGCAAGTATCGCCATGTGACCGAGTTTGTTAGTCCATTGCCTTGCAGCCACCGCGGGGGCGACCAGAAGAGCGCTCATCAATACCACGCCCACGGTTTCGAGGCCTACCACAATCACCATCACCAGTAGCAGGGATAAAAGAATTTCAAAGAGCGATACCGATATCCCGAGGCTTTGGGCAAATGAACGGTCGAAACAAACCAATTGAAATTGTTTCCAGAATAAAAAAATGATCAATAGGCACGGTATCGCGATGGTTGCAAGAAACCACACATCTCGATCCATCAAGGTTGCAGCCTGGCCGAACAAGAAGCGGGTCAAACCAGCCTGGGCCGCATCAGGCCTTCTTTGAACCCAGGTGAGAAGCATCAGCCCGAAGCCGAAAAAAACTGAAAGGGTTATTGCCAAAGAGCTATCTTCCTTGACCCTGCTGAATCTGGTGATGCCCAAAACAATAAGTGCAGCGATGGTTCCTGAAATAGCCGCCCCTAGAATCAATAGCCATGAATCCTTGCTGTTAAAAATTATGAATGAGAGGATTAACCCGGGTAAACAGGCGTGGGATATCGCATCCCCCATCAGGCTTTGCTTTCTTAAAACAGCAAATGTGCCGACGGTTCCGCACAAAAACCCAAGAATTGCGGTTCCCGCAAGAACGCTTCCCAATCCAGGAACTGAAAGCGATTCAAACAAGTGCTATTCCCCCCAGGGAAACTCTTGAACCAAAAGTCAGCTTTAAATTTGCATCCGTGAAAACTTCGTGAACGGGCCCTGCCGCAATTTTTCTCACATTTAACAAAACGACCCAATCGAAATATTCCTTTACAGTTTGTAAATCATGGTGAACAACCAAAGCCGTGGCACCCTGGTTCCTCAACCCTCTCAATAGTTCAACGATGGATTGTTCAGTTACAGAGTCCACACCTTGGAACGGTTCATCCATGAGGTATATCTCCGCATGCTGTACAAGGGCCCGCGCAAGAAAGACCCTTTGTTGCTGACCGCCGGAAAGCTGGCTTATCTGCCTGTTGGACAATTCATAGATGCCGACTTTTTCAAGCGCATCCTGGGTGAGTTTTTTTTCCCTGGCACTCGGGCGCCTGAACCATCCCAATTTTCCGTAGGTTCCCATTTGCACCACATCAAAAACAGTGGCGGGAAAATCCCAGTCGACGCTGCCTCTTTGAGGCACATACGCTATTTTTTTGATTCCCTGTTCGATTTCCAGCCCTAGGATTCTTGCGGAACCCGCCACTGGCTTGAGAAGTCCCAAAACAGACTTGATAAGAGTTGTTTTACCCGCCCCGTTCGGGCCGATGATTCCCACCAATGCACCTTGTGGAATTTCAAGATCAATATCCCATAGCACCGGTTTGTCTTTGTAACTGACGGTGAGGTCATTTATTTCCAATGCAAGTTCGGTTTTATTTTCGGATGACCCAGTCATGAACCTTCCTGCTTTATTAGGGAGCCAAGGCCTTGGTTATCGTGTCAATGTTATGCCTGACCATTCCTTCATAGGTTCCAGAGTTTGCGTTTGCAGGTCCCAATGCATCGGAAAATAATTCTCCTCCAGTTGAGATTACAAAGTTTGGATCGATTAAAGTCGCAACCTCCCTGAGTTTTTCAAGATTTTTCCTGGGCACCGAGCTTTCGACAAAAAACGCCTTTATTTTGTTTTTTACCATGAATGTGGCAAGATTTCCTATTTCCCCGCTGTTGGCTTCCGCGACAGTGTTGATTCCTTGCACTCCCCTGACTTGGAAGCCATATGCATTACCGAAATAACCAAAAGCATCATGCGCTGTGATCAAAACCCTTTGCGACGCGGGGATTTTTTCAGACTGTATTTTGACATATTTGTGAAGTTCATTAAGAGTGGCCATATGGGATTTGTTGTTGGATTCGTAAATGCCAGAGTTGTCGGGATCAATTTCAATCAGCTTGGATGTCACAAAGTCCAAAGCTTTCATCCAAAGCTCGACATTAAACCAAATATGGGGGTCTGGAGCGTTTGTTTGAGCATCAATTCGGATATCAATCTGCTTGAGTCCATCTGCAATCGCAAAAATATTCTTTTTTTTGGCGGACTCTTCCAGAAGATCCGCCATTTTTCCCTCCAGATGAATGCCGTTGTAAAAAACAACATCGG
>SXGQ01891249.1_pt1 | contig 19274 bp, 8 predicted proteins | sample 3178371 | NCBI WGS metagenome assembly SXGQ01 (sample SAMN11356859, study PRJNA531348) | freshwater metagenome | isolation source: freshwater sample F1-20 | place: China: Fuxian Lake, Yuxi | collected 2017-12-25 | reverse complement strand
TAGCGCAAAGCCTGTTCGAACATCTGTAACAGATGATGTTATTGATGAAGCAGATTTAGAGTTTGTTGAGTCCCCAGAAGGTTGGACAAAAGAGGGCGGCTACACATGGAAGAACGGCGACTGGGTAGTTACCAAAGATGATTTTGGAAACTTTAGAGCAAGCGATAAAAAAGGCAATGGTGCTGAAGGCAAATCTTGGGCAGACATTCTTGACCAAATTGATGAAATAGAACAACCTACTCAAGAACAAGTAGCAAAACTTCCAGAAGCAGAAAAAGTTTCAAAAAAGAAGTCATTTGAATTTGAATATCCAGAAGGTGCTTTCAAACTAAAAGTTGGTCAAAAATATGACCCACAAGGTTTCGGCGAAGATGAAGATGTTCCAAAAGATATTACAGATGATCCTGTCGAGATTGCTCAGAAATTTGACCCTCGTGATATAAAGCAAGCACTTGAAGAAGGAGTTATACCTCAAGGCGAGAATAAAAACGCTTTTGGAGTCGGGCGTCTTGCGTTTAATGACGGAGATGGTCTGATTGAAGCAGGTGCTTTATATAATGCACTTGATGAAGCAGGAGAAGACGCTGACCTTGAGTTAGCAAGAATTTACGACAAAGCAAATGGAAACAACAACAACGAACAAGCACTTCTTGACTCTCGTAAGGGTGAAGAAACTGTTGACCAATCAAAACCAGATGTTGCTGAATCATTTGAACGTGTAACTAAAGAAAGCACTCCAGATGTTGAACCAGCAGCAGAAGAACCTGCATTTGTAGAAGAAAAGCGTGACACTACTCCGCTCCCTGCGCTTCTAGAAGGTTTAGAAGAAAATGAACTTGCTAGATTTATAGAAAGCAAGGACCACACTCCATATCTTCCAAAAAATGAAGACATTGATATGCCAGAGGGATATAACAAACTTAACCCTGCTCCTTTCCAAACGTGGCGTGAAGTAGATGCTAACAATCCAGACCCAGTGCTTCCAGAAGGTTTTAGCGATAACCCAGTATTTATTGCGCAAAATGTTTCTAAAGAAGACCTTCTCAAGGAACTACGTCGTGCTACAGAACCAGGAAATGAAGCACCAGGATACGGCGCTATTAAACTTAAAACAGAAGATGGTGAAGATTTCGTAGCAAACGTTCCAGGAGAAGCAATTCGTGACGCACTTCAACTTCAAGGTGTAGATACAAATGCCGAACTGAGAAAAATTTCTGACGAAGGTATGGCTGGTCAAAGAGATGAAGTCATTATGGATCCACCAAAAGATGAAATACCAGGAGAACAAGATAGAGATACTCCTGTCGAAATTAAAGACCCACCTAAAGATAAAATACCAGCGGAAGAAAACAAACTTGACGTTAAGGCAATGCTAAAAGAGGAAGAAGACCTTGCTGATAAATACGAGCAAGAAGGCGATGGTATGCCTCGCGGTGACGCACAAGCAATTGCTGAAGCAGATATGGTTCGAAAGTATGGAAAAACTGCACTAGATGCATTACTTGAATTAGATCCTAAAGAAGCAGCAAGAATTCTTGAAGAAAGAGAAAGAGAACTTAACGGAGAACTTGACGCAACTGCTCGAACAGTAGAAGTTAGAAAAATAAATGTTAGACAAGAAATTCCACAAGACTTTGAGGTAAATGCTCTAGAAGAAGTTCCAGATGGAAACGAAGAGTATCCAAAGCCAGCAGATGTTGCTCCCGCTGGTGGTGGCAACGGTCCATTCCGTATTGTTTCTAAGGTTTCAGATTTACAAGTTGGAGATATTACTGTTGGTGATCACTTTGTAATTACAGAAATTGGCGAAAAGGTTCCAGGAACTGACCGCGTAAAAATTAAAGGCTATTACCCAGGCCACGTTGAGCAAGACACAAAGCAGTGGAATGAATGGCGTGAGATTCCTGTAATTCGTGGCGCAGAGGCTCCTGAAAAAGGAGACCTTCCAGTTTTATCTAAGCCAAAAGAAAAAGATTTTGGCCGTAGAAAGAAAAACGCAGACGGAACTTGGGGATTTGCTAATCCAGATGACCAAGCACGATTTGATGCTGCAATGGCAGAGTACAACATTCAACTTGATGCCGCTAAGAAACGTTATGCTGACCCAACAGAGCCAGCAAACCAGCCGCACCGTGTAATTTCTCGTGCTGCTGACTTACAACCAGGTGATATCACAACTGACCCTAAAAAAGGTCACTTTGTTATTGAAAAGATTTTTACTGATGAAAATACCAAGCCAGGATTTGTAAGCGTTGAGGGATATTATCCAGGACACGTCACACAACGTAAAGAATGGAAAGTAGACACTGCTATTGACGTTATTCGTAACGTTGAAGCCCCTGCCAAGGGTGATTTAGAAGAATTACATCAACCTCACAATGTTGTTGATGGAAAATGGCGTCCAGATAAGGACCCTGCTAAGCGTGCAGAGCACCAAAAGAAACTTGACGAGGCTGCTGCTCGTTGGCAAGCACCAGAAAATCTTCCTGTCATTGATAATAAAGACAAAGTAGCAGAACCTGACAAAGATATTCCAGACGCTGTAGCAATTCGTCGTCCTACCGCACCGAGACTTATTGAAGCACCAGCATTCCAAGGAGAAATGGCAAATATTGTTCGTGAAGCCAATGGAGATTGGAATAAATTAAAAGAATTACTAAAAGATAAAGATTTAATTTTCTTTGACTTTGAGACTACTGGCGTACAAGCAGAAGACGGCAACGAACCATGGCAAGTTGCTGCTGTTCGTGTTCGTAATGGAGAAGTTGTTGACCGAGTAAACATATTTATGAATCCAGGTCGCTCTATTGCTGATACATATGCTGGACGGGACACAGATGGAGTTCCAAACGCTGTAGATGCTGATGGAAACAAACTTTCTGATGAGTTTTTAGCAAAACAACCAAATCAAGACGAAGCAATGCGTCAATTTATGGAGTGGGCAGGACCAAATGCAATTTTTGGTGCTCAAAACTTAGCATTTGATGAAGAAATTGCTCGTCGTCTTGCTGATAGACACGGCATTGAGTGGAATCCTGCTGGATTCATTGACACACTGCCAATGGCAAGAGATATTTTTAAAGACCAACCAAAAGAGAATCGTCCTAAGACTCCAAAGGGTCGTGAGAGTTATGCTCTAGGCAATCTTGCAAAGTTTTTAGGCGTTAATTTAGAAAACTGGCACGCAGCAGATGCAGATGCCGAAGCAGCAGCACAAATTTTTAATGCTTTGATTGATAAAGGCATTGAACTAGACGCTGGTAAGGACTTGTTTGATGTTGATGCTCGCAACGATGAGTATTTGGCAAAAATGGATGAATACAATGCCGCTGAAAATGCTTATCAAGAGCAACTTGCGCAATACGTTGCTGCTAAAGCACTTCAAGATGGTTTACAAGGCAAAGAAGTTAATGCAGATGATGTTGTAAAGGCTGCCACACCTGCTAAGGCAGAGCGTGTAGAGGTTGATGCTGGTCCTGTTGGTGCTGAACCTGCCCCAGTGCGTGCTCGTGATGAAGTTGTAGTTTTAGATTTTACACCTAACGTTGATTTCCCTCGTGGCAAGATGATTTTAAAAGACCGCGACTGGGCTCTTAACGATGACAACACTGTTTTGTTGCCTCGCGAGAATGTTCGTATGCGTGATTTGCTTCCTGGAGATTTTATGCAATCTAAAGATGGCAACACTGTATGGCAGGTAGTCGCTGTGCGTGCTGGTGAAGAGTTTGGTCTTAAGTCAGGGCGTGTAAAGGTTTATCGTCGTAATCTTGAAAACGGAGAGATTTCTACATACGAGCATTGGCATGGAGTTTTTCTTGATGGAGTGCGCCGTCCCATCAACCCTCGTGACCTTGATGCTCCGCAGACAGTTGTCGAAGGAGAAAATCAACCATTTATTGCTAACAACCCTGCTGACTTAGAAAAGGCTGAAGCAGAAGCAAAAGAAAACGACAATGTTTACTTTGATATGAAAGCAATTCCAGGAATTGGTACTTCTTCTATAAGTATTAAAAAAACAGAAGATGGAAAATATGCACTTCGTGCTGTTTTGTATGACAACGAAGGAAATGAAATTTATGTAGTAGAAGAAGAATACAGAACTATCGAAGGTGCTCGTGCTGAAGGCGAAGCACTGCTTAAAGAGCAAAACGATGGTCTTATCGCACAGAATCGTCAAGAGCAACCAGAGCCAGAAGAGGCACGAGCAAAAGACGTTCCTTTATCTCGTGGAGATATTCCTGGAGACGCTAATAAGGCTCCAGAAGTAATTGAAGTAGAGAATCTTCCAAACGAATTGGCTGGCGATGTAAAAATTAACAATGTTGGATTGGAGAAACCAGACTTTGAAGCGCAAGCAATCCTTCGTGATGCTGAGGGTGATGTTATTGCTCATCAGACATCTAATCATCCGAACAAAGATGCAGCCGAAAAAGAAGGAAGAGATTTCGTCAACCGTGCTGCTGAGGCTGCTCAGAACCCAGAACAGCCTGCTGAAGAAAAACCAAAACGAGCAAAGAAACAATTAACAGAAGAACAAATTAAGAAAGCAGAAGAAAAAGAGGCTCAAGAAAAAGATAATGCTTGGGTTGAAAGCAATGCTGGAAAGATTCCTCCAATTGAAGCAATTGAAATTAAAGAAGGTGACTTCTTGTGGGAACCATTCTGGGGTAACTACGCAGAAGTTCTTGAGGCTAAATATATTGGATACTTAGACCGTGTCGAATTTAAAGTTCTTAATCGCGTAACTGGAAAAATTGAAGATAGATTCCTTAAATCAGATTCTCCTATTCGCAATGTTCGTCGTCTTGGTGTTTCAGACCAAGAGTTTGAGATTCCAGAAGAGCCTAAAGGAACAAACAGAGGCGCTAAGCGTGGCGTCATTAAACGTAAAAAGTTAGAAGACAGAGTTGTTGCTAAAGAAGGTCGCCCAATGGGTGGACGCTTTGAGAGAGAAGGATTCTTCCGCGACAATAATGGTAATCCACTTGTTCCTGGTGATGTAGTTATGCATCCTAAATACGGACGTGGTGTTGTTAAAAAGCGTGAGGGTGCTCAGGTTGAAGAAGGCAAAAAGGCTGGCGGAGTTGTTCGTGGTAAGAAAGTTTATTTAGACCACGTCATGGTTCAGTTCGAGGGAGAAAAAGCAAACTGGGTTATTAATCAAGGTGGACGTATTATCAAGGCAAAGAACTTAGTTCGTCAGGATGAGATTGATGAGCCAATAAAACTTCCAAACTTCCGCGGTGGTCGTAAAGCAGCAAATCTTGTTCCAGGAGATGTCCCACGTCCAAGACCAGCAGTAGAAAAGCCAAAAGAAGAAGATAAAGCAGCAGAAGATAAAGCAGCAGAAGAGTTAAAAAACTTTGTTGCTCCTAACTTTGATGCCTTAGATAATCAACAAATTGCTGATGGTTTGAACTACATCAATGAGCAGTTAGAAATTGCTAAAGTTTGGTACAAAGCCAAGAAGAGAGACAAAGCAACTACTGTAGCAAATGCTCAAAAAGCAATTAATAATTTGTTAGAAAATTTTGATGTAAAAAATCCTGACAGTATTAATTTAGATGAACTAGACGCGGCTATTCGTCGTGTCAATAGAACATCTGACCTAGAAGAAGTTAGACAGTCTCTTGCTGACCTTAGAGACAAACTTGCTGCTGAAAAGAAACGTCTTGAAGTAGAAAGAGAAAAAGTTTTAGTTGAGAATATTGCTAATCCCTTAGCCCCTCTTCCTGATGTTGATGGACTAAATGTAAGCAACTTTGGTGCTGCTTTAGATGAGATTATTGACAGACTTCCACCTAATGGTCGCTCTTCAAATCTTAGATATTTAGCAAATGCTAGAGACTACCTAAGTGGTTTGCGTAAAAGCGTCACTGCAAAAGATGATTTAATTGAAGATGTAAATATTGACGAGCGTCTAAATGCTGCCATCAACTACTTAAATAGAGTAGAAGGCTTAGACGCTACCGTTATCCAGAAGCAACTAGAGGATATGTCAAAACTTGTTTCTGACTATCGTCGTAAGAATAGAAAACCATTTGGCAAGATAAATATGCCATTTGTTGACCCTCTTGAACTTCGTGAGAAAAGAATTGCTGATGGAGAGAACAAGTTTAACCTTGCTCAGGCGCCAAAACTAAAGCAAGAGTTTGCTGACGATAAATTATTTGACGATAACGCATTCTTGCAGCCTTACAAGCAAGAGATTCAAGAGTTCTTTGCTCAAGAAGGAGAAGTACCTCTTGCTCAATTAACTAATGACGCACGTCAGGCAGTTGCTCAGCATGTTAGGGCTATGTTTGCGGCTGGTGGACCAACACAAGTCGATGAGAAAAAGGCTCGTGCCATTGAGTTAGCAACTTTCATGCGTGGACTACACGAAGAGAAACTTGCCTTCGACCCTAACCGTCCTGACTTAGGTCCTGCTGGAGAAGCGCTAAAAGATATCGATTTTAATGCTGTCTTTAATGCTGGACAAAAATTAAGAAACAACAAGGCAACAGATTTAGTAGTAAATGGACAAGACACTGGATTCAAGATTCAACTAGTTGGTGATGGAATTAACCAGTCTTACAACTTTAGACTAATTCATAAAGACACTGGTCAAGTTTTCTACTTCAAGCGTGAGCGTGGATTAGAAGAAGCAGAAGCAGAAATTGCTTCTAATCAACTTGCTCGTGCTCTTGGAATTGTCGGAACACCAATTGTAGTACAACACAATAATGATGCTCAGGTATTGATTATGACTAATGCTGGCGACAATATGGACTGGAAAGAAAAGCCTAGAGTTGCTGGAAATGATGTTGGTGACCGCGCTGCGTTGGCTAGACGAGCAGCAATCATTGATTTGATTGGTCTTGGAATTCTTGATGCGATTATCTACAACAGCGATAGACACAGAAACAATATACTTCTTGCTGTAAACGATAAAGGCGCTGTTGGTGGAAATGGTTTTGAAGAAATTCAACTCCTTCCAATTGACCACGGATTTGCTCAGATATTTCAAAAGAAAAACAGAGGAAGTATCGCAGACGACCCAGGGGACTGGTTTAATAGCGGTAGTGAACGAGACGGTGGAAAGATTGTCAAAGAACTTGCTAAAGAAATTGGCGCTGTAAATTTCAAAGAACTTGCCGACATGACTATTCAGCAAGCAATTCAAGCCATCGAGCGCGGGGAGTATTTAGCAGACGTTAACCCAGCCAATAAAAAAATTATTATTGACAGACTACTTCGCCTCAAAGGTATTGATGCGGATAAGTGGAAACAAGCGATAGCAAAGAAACTATAGGAGCGACGACATGGCACTTAATACATATAGAGTCTATTACTTAGACGACGTTCTTTCAGAAGAAAGAGGTCACCTCTTCTCTATTATTACTACTGAAAATAGTGGTGCCTATGCAATTCCTGCTGATAAAAATATTACAGATTTTGAGCAGTTCAACGACGAACGTGTAAAAGAACTTCTTACAATGGTAGAAGAAAAGCCAACAACCCCCGAAGACTGGGCTTTACTTCTTTCAACAAATATGTCTCGACTAAATGTTAGAAAAGTTGATGACGTTGACTACGAGACCTCAGAAGAAGCAATTCTTTCAGAGTCTTACCGAGCAGAAGATGCTTGGTACTTTAGAAACCCAGAAGATGAATCTGCTCTTACTGCTGCTGTAACTGAATGTCCTCCAGCAACACAAGACATTGCTTTAAATCTAAAAAATCGTAAAAATGCTATAGACACGGCTATGTACGGACCTCTCAATCCAGACGAGCCAAATGAAGAGTATTGGCAAGCACTTGCTACCGAGTGGAATGTTGATACAGAAACTGCAAAGAAACAGCGTTGTGGCAATTGCGCTGTCTTTGTTGTCACGACAGATATGAAGAATTGTATCTCTCAAGGACTAACTGGAGAAAACCAGTCCGATGAGTTTGATGCGATTGATGCGGCTGGCGAACTCGGATACTGCGAAGCATTCGATTTTAAATGCGCCTCCGCTAGAACCTGCCGCGCTTGGGTGGCTGGTGGCCCTATCGACGACAACAAAGCAAAGGAGCAGTAGTCATGGCGTTTACCCCTGAGAACCCAGAGTTTCCAGAAGATTTATTCTGTTTCTGCGACCCCGATCAAAATGAAGCAGTTGTATTAATGTATGAATCTGATGATGGACTTTTTTATCGTGAAAAAGGTAATTGGAAAGAAATATCGCCTGAAGACGATTGGGAGTTTGATTTAGATGGTTTAATTGTCATATATGTAGATCCCGCCTTTACACCTGTTTATGACGAGGCTGATGCTGAAGATTTAGCAGTGCCTGTAGAAACTGTGCTCAAGTACGAGTCTATAGAACCTGAAGAGACGGAGTAAAAAGTGCAATTTATTGGTCGTAGCGGTAATGAAGTTCTTTTCACATTAGAAAACAAAGCCGTACTAATTGATGAACAAAATAAGTTAGTCTTATCTGTAGATACTGCTGATTCTCTAATTGCATCTTTTGTTCCTGAAGGCGACCAAACAACTCCGCAATCATCTGTTCCTTTTGAATTAGCAGTTGCTGCTACAACTGACCTTGATATTAAAGTTTTTTCCAATAATGACCGTATGTACACTATTCCTAAATCAGTTCAGGCTGAAGCAAAACGTGGCCTTGAATGGCGTAAAGAAGAAAACCGTGGCGGAACTTCTGTAGGTTTGAACACTGCTCGCACTCTGGCTCGTGGTGGACAAATAGGTATTCGTAAAATTCGTCATATTGCTAAATATTTCCCACGTCATGAAGTAGATAAAAAAGGCAAAGGATACAAGCCTGGAGTACCTAACTATCCTTCAAATGGACGTATTGCTTGGGCATTGTGGGGCGGAGACTCCGCTCGTTCTTGGGCTACAGCAATTGTAAATCGTGAAAATAGAAAAGCACAGGCTAACTCTATTACTGCTTCCTTTGAATACGTTATGTCTGACTATGAAAATCCTAGTGCTGTTGATTTAAATTCATTTATTGAAGCAGAGGTAATGCCAGAAGAATTAGCCCCACAATTTCACATTCGTATTCGTTTAGATGGTAGTGGAATTGACCGACTTTATAAAGTTTCTCCTGATGGCTCAGTGTTTGTTTGGGATGACGCTATGTGGGAAGATTTAGGAAATGTAAATTATGATTTTGAAACTTACGATAAGTCTTTAGACGACCCCTACGATTCAGTTGAAAAAATTCATCTTCCAGTAGATTCTAAAACAGCAATTGTTCTTTCTGGTTTATTTGATGCTGACCCGTTTGCTCAAGTTCCAGTTACAACTATAGAACCAGAAGAGTCAAAAATTTTTGTTGACGAAATGGATGGCGTTGACTGGGATTTTATTGACAGAATTTCTATAAACGATGACTATGACGATCACGCTATGGACGAGTACCAAGAGTATTCTGAGTACGAAGAATCTTTAACTGCTGCTGGAGAAGCACCTTCAAGTGGTGGACCAACAAACCAAGATGGAAATTACACTCCTGAAGAACGTTCAGAAAAGGCTCGTGCTCAGGTTCGTGACGCCATGGGTAAGTTTGCTAAAGCAGGTGGAAAAGTTATTATTGGTGGCGACCCTAAGTATTCAGGAACAATTGAATCAATTAACTCTGAAACTGGAAATGTAAAAATAAAACTTCAAAATGGAAATTATGTAGATGTTCCAGCAAATAAAACACAGGAGATGGACACTTTTAAGCCCATTCCTCAAGTTCAATCTGCTATATCAACTAAAGAACTTACTCGTAATATTCTAGGAGAACCAAGAGTTCCGATTGACCGTCCTTTTGCAACACTTCCTGGAAAACTTCCACAACTACAATACAGTCAAGTACAGACAGTTGTTTCAGATTATCCAGTATTAGTAGAAGAAGTTAGAAGTTCTGGATCAAACTTAACCGCTACTCCATCTACTCCAACTACTCCAACTAAACCTAGAGAGCCAGGAACTATTCCTTCTCGTGACGAGTTGATGGCGAACAAAACTCCTAACGCATACAACGACCCGCGCCTTCGTGCATTTTTAGAGAAAAAAATAATAAATAAAGATGGAACTGTTAGTTATCCAAACTCTATTTGGTATAGACCAGACACAAAAGGCGTAAAGCCAAGTGATGTAGAGGCTTATGACCCAAAGAAAACTACAGAACAAAACTGGAAGCCTAAACAGTGGCTACAAGAAAAGCCAAAAGGATTTACTTCTGCTGCTGAATCAAAAAATGTTGAGATTACGCCAGAAACATCTGATGTTCCTCCTGTGTATATGGCAATTGTTGCTGCTGACGACCCACAGGCTGTAATGGACTTAGTTGCTCTTGTTCCTTCAGGAAGTAAAAGCAACACTCCTACAACATTTAAGCGTGTGCCTGGGAAGTGGGAAAAAGACGAACAAATTCTTAGAGATTTAAATAGCGTAACTCCTCCACCTGTTGTTGTTTTGGATGACGATAATTTAGCAATTGTTTTAGAGCAAATAGATGATGCAAAGCCTTTTGTATCTTCTGCATTAAGTCAAAACGAACTAAAAATTGTTTCTCTTATGGCTGCTGGCGGTGTTGATAGGAACCGAGGTAACGCTGAGAAACTTCGTCGTTATTGGTTGTATGGAAAAGGCGCTGCAAAGATTCGTTGGAGAACCCCAGGAGACTGGACTCGATGTGTTCGCCAACTTTCTAAATATATGGGTCCTCGCGCTAAGGGCTACTGCGCTCTTCGACATAAAGAAGCAACTGGAATGTGGACTGGTGATAAAGAGCACCGTCAGATGTATGGAAAGAAAGGTCGCGTAAAAAACGCATTTAGTAATGAGGAAATTGTTCCTTTAGACGTAGTGTATTCCTCAGCAGTTGTTATGGCTGGTTTTAATGATGCCAAGGCTCGTGTTATGACTGCTGGCGGGGCGTCAGAGCCAGGAGAGGGTGCTAAGTTTTTTATTGCTCTAGTTATCCCAGAAGACGTTGAGTCTGGGGACGGACGTAAGTTTGTTCCTGGAGCAATTACTATGCGTGAATTACCACTACCTTTCCTATGGCAAATGAAAACTGGCGAAGGCCACAACGGTTCTGTAGTTATAGGAAAAATCACTCAGATGGAACGAGTGGATAATGGCATTGGTAAAGCCTATGGTTACTTTGACACAGGTGAGTATGGAAAAGAAGCAGAACGACTTGTTCGTGGCGGATTTATCCGTGGCGTATCTGCTGATTTAGATATGTTTGAAGCAAAAGAACAAGAAAATGCTTCAAAAGATTCCGACAAAGAAATTGGCGGAAACAAACTAAAGATAACAAAGGCAAGAGTTATGGCTGTAACCCTTGTCCCTAAACCAGCCTATCAAGAGTGCACTATTGAACTTATTGATGATGCTGGAGAGAACCAGGAGGAGAAAGAAATGATTCAAGACGGAGTGTATGTCGATGGAGTAAATCCATTAGACGCATCAGCACTTGTCGCTTGTGGAATCGTTGCTGGAGCAATTCCAGTGACACCACCTAAAGAGTGGTTTAGTAATCAAAAACTAACCAAACCAACTGCTCTTACAGTGACTGATGAAGGTCAAGTATTTGGACACATTGCTGCATGGCATGTGGACCATATCGGAATGGCGTTTGGTACAAAACCACCTCGCAGTAAGAGTGGGTATGCGTACTTCCATACTGGAGTTGTTCGCACCGAAGAAGGTAGCGATGTTCCAGTTGGACAATTAACTTTGGCTGGTGGCCATGCGTCACTAGAAGCATCTGCATCTGAAGCAGTTCGTCACTACGACGATACCGCCTCTGCTGTAGCAGATGTACACGCAGGAGAAGATGCTTACGGCATCTGGGTTGCTGGAGCACTTCGCCCAGGGACATCTCCTGAACAAATTAGATCTCTTCGCGCTTCAGCACCATCTGGTGACTGGCGCCCAATTAAGGGTTCACTTGAACTTGTAGCAGTTTGTCAAGTAAATGTTCCAGGATTCCCACTTGCTCGTGCTCGTGTTGCTTCTGGTCAAGTTATGGCTCTTGTTGCTGCTGGCGCAAGTGTCCTTGCCCAACTAAAACACGACCCACTATCAGAAGTAAAGTCTCGTTTAGATAATTTAGAAGCACCTTTAGTTGCTGCTGCTAGTGATGTAAAGGCTCGTATGCAGGCAGTTACTGCAGCGATAAAAGCAGAAGCACTTTCTAAAAAAGTATCTGATGCTAGATATGAAGACTCTGCCTACATGCTTCAGACAATTGACGATGAAACTACAGAGTTTGCTGTAGTCACTCGTAAGGTTCGTATGAAACTTGCTGAAGAAGGAAAAGCACTTAAAGACGGTTCTTTCCCAATTAGAGACGTCTCTGATTTGAGAAATGCTGTTCAAGCATATGGTCGTTCAAAGCCAGGAAAACGTGGCCTTGTTCGTCGTCATATTATGAAACGTGCTCGTCAACTAGACCGCTCAGACTTAGTTCCAGAAAATTGGAAAGCAACAGAAGTTGTTGACTCTCAAGTCGCTAGCGGTTTGTTAGAGAATTTACAGGAAGTTTCGAGCAGTTTTGCTATTCCTGGAATTAGCGAAAAAGACTTAGAAGGTCTTACTGACGAAGAACTTGACTTACTAAAAAAAGAAGTTAAGGGCGAGAAACAAGCAGAAGCAGAACGTGCCAAATACACACCTAAAACCCAACCCCGCGACGCGAAGGGAAAGTTTCGATTAGTTCTTGCCCGATTGAAACTGGACTTAGGTGACTCTGGTGCAGATGCTGCTTTAAACAAGATTGAAGAAGCAGAGAACTTAGATAATGCTGGAAACTACGCTGGCGCAGCCAAGGCAGCGGGTGACCTTCTAGGCATTATTGACCGATTGGACGCAAAAGCATTAAATCCTGAATCTCTTGAAAACGTTCGTACAAGCGCAGGGGAACTAGGTAAAGTCATTGCCAACCTCCCCTTTGCTTTCGGTCAAGAGGCTCAAAAGATTCGTTTCAGCGATGTCCCTCCTGCGCTGAGAGATCTTATGGAAGACATGATTGCCCGTGTAGAAGACAAGATTGGCCAAGAAGATGCTGATATTGCCACAAAAGACTTGAAGAAGTTTATGTCTGGGTCAGACTTATTTAACCAATCAGAGATATCTAGTCAGATGGCAAAACTTCTTCGGTTACTTACCTAAGTTGTCTAAAAATCGTACAGAATCAAAAATCACACTATTAGAACTAATGTAGTATTCAATACTAGGTGGAGTGCCTCCTCGCAGCATCTATGCGTTTTGGAGTCCCTCGGCCTCGATTAATTAGCGAGATAGGTAAATACACCTATCGTGACTGGCCGGAGGAAGGACAGTTCGTGGACCGAATTAAACAACAAATGGATCAACTTGCAGAGTTGAACGACGAACAAGTCGTTGAACTACAAAGTTCGATTCTTGGTGAATTTGAATCGGTTGAGAAAGAAACGCCAACTCCGCAAACAGTTGACGCGATGACGTCGCTTGCCGATATGCTCGATGGAGTTCGTAACGAAATCAAGCGCCGCGAGGCCGCGGTTCAAGAACTCACTAAGCGTGCCGCAGAGGCCGCTAACCGCGTTTACGGTGAAGACGGCGAAAAAGAATCAGACATGGAAGCAAAAACAGAAGAGGCTCCAGCAGCAGATGCACCAGTTGCACCTGTTGAGGAAGCACCTGCTGAAGAAGCACCTGTTTCTGAAACTCCCGCTCCAATGGAAGAGGAGAAAAAGATGGAGGAAGCAGCAATGCATTCTCCAGAAAAAGAAACTCCTTCTGACAAAAAAGAGGAAGATAAAGAGAAAGAGGAAAAATCTATGACTGAAGCGTCTACCAATGCGGACAAGACCGCTGAGTTCTCAACTGAAACAACACAAGTAATTACAACTGAAGCACCAGTGGCAGAAGCCGCTGTTGTTGAAGAAACAGTTGTTGCTGCTGCTGAAGAAGTATCAACAGAAGCAGAAACAACAATTGAAGCACCAGTTGCTGAAGTTGCATCAGCAGAAGCAGAAGCAGTTGTTGAAACTGCACCTGTTGCTGAAGCAACAATTGAAGCACCTGCTAGTGCAGAAGCATCAACCCAAGAAGTACAAACCACTCAAGTAAGTGAGCAAAATGCTCAAGAAAATATGGAGGCACCCGTGACCGCCGCTGCAGATAACGCAGACAACCTCAACATTGAGGTACCGGCTGACCGCCGTCCTACATCTCGGACATCTGCCGCTCCTGTGGCAATCACAGCGGGTGCAGATATTCCAGGATATACGGCTGGAAGCCCATTGAACGACATGAGCGCAGTTGCCGAAGCAATGGCAAAGCGCCTACATGGCCTACGCCGTGTAAATGGTGGAGATGGAGAACAACACATTGTTGCATCTATTTCTACTCAATACCCAGAAGATCGCACTCTTTCACAAGATGCAGAATCTAACTGGGCAAAAATCCAGGCTGTAGCAGGACCTGAAGCACTTGTTGCTTCTGGTGGCCACTCAGCACCATTTGAAATCAAGTACGACATTTTTGGACTTGGAACAACTGCACGTCCTCTAAAGGACGGGCTACCTAAGTTTCAGGCTGACCGTGGTGGTATTCGTTTCATTACTCCTCCAGCACTTTCTGGTTATGGAAACGCTGTTGGACTTTGGACAAACGCCATTGATACCAGCCCTGGAACTGATGTAAAGGCAAGTCTTACTGTTTCCGCAGCCGCTGAAGAGACCGTTGCAACTGACGCTGTAACTCTTCAACTACAGTTCGGTAACTTAATGACTCGTGCTTATCCAGAACTCATCGCTCGTCACAACGAGTTGGGTCTGATTCAGCATGCTCGCGAGGCAGAAGAGCAAATTCTTTCTCGTTTGACCACACTGTCAACAGCAGTTACCTCGACTTCATTAATCGGTTTTGGTCGTGACTTCCTAGTACAGGTTGGTCGTGCCGCTACTGCTTATCGTCGTCGTCACCGCTTAGAAGCAGATGCTCCACTACGTCTTGTTTGTCCATCATGGATAAAAGACGCAATGGCTGCTGACCTTACTGTTGCAATGCCTGGAGATAACACTCTTAATGCATATGCAGAAATTGAAGGTTACATCGCATCTCGTGGTGTAAATGTTACATGGCACCTCGATGATTCCTATACAGGTGCACAGAGCGCAGCCGCAATGCTAGAGTTCCCAGACACAGTTGTTTGGTACCTCTTCGCAGAAGGAACATTCTTGTTCCTAGATGGCGGCACACTGGATCTCGGAATTATCCGTGATTCCACCCTTGTTGGAACCAACGACTACAAGATGTTCGTTGAGACCTTCGAAGGTGTCGCAAAGGTTGGCATCGAGTCAATCAAAGTCACCTCAACCATTTCTATTAACGGTGTTGCTGCTGCACTCCGTGATACAACTGGTGGGGCTGCTGCTGCGGCAATTGAATACTAAGCCGTAACCAAGTTAGTAGTGTTGAGGAGGAGCCTGGAAACAGGCTCCTCCGATACAAATAACAACACAAACTTTTAGATTAGGAAGTAAAAATGGCTTTTAAAGGAGTTTTTGAGGCACCAATGCATGTGCCTTCAGCATTTGGACTATTAACTGTAGTCAAGCCTGATACTGCACCTAAAGAAAATCAATGGATTCGCGGATTTTCTCAACAGTGGGATACTGGATATTATTCAGCAAAAAATTGGGATGACACAGACACAACTTCATACACTATTGCAACAAATGCAACACCAACTCGTTATGACGAGATTAAACCATTTTTTATTGAAGTTGAAGATTATCGATCAACATTAGGATTGCTTGGAGTTGATCCTATTGAAAGAATTAAAGGTCAACTAGAGGGTATTACACAAAAAGCACTTGAAGAAGAACTTTGGGATGGCGCTATTCGTATTGGAGAAAGCCATGCAAATAAAGCATTAGTTGATCCTGATGCAGATATTATTAACAGCGGAAATGCTTTAAGCCCACGCAGAGCCTTAGCAATGCTTGAACAACATATTGCAGAGGCTTCTCCTTGTGGAGAACAAGGCGTTATTCACATGACTCGTGATTTAGCAGCCTTACTTGCCAGTGACGGTCATATTTTAATGCATATAAAAGGAAAAGAAAAAGAGCACTTACAAACACTAGGAGGAACACCTATAATTGTAGGCTCTGGCTACTCAGGAGCAGGTCCAACCGATGCGGCTGGAAGTACTGAAGACGCTTCACACACAAATAAATGGATGTACGGCACAGGTACTGTCAAGGTTGTTCTTGGCGATATTGATGTCGTCACTGACACTTTAGCGCAGGGCTATGACGTGTCAGGAAATCAGAACGACATTCGTCTTAAAGCAATCCGCCCAGCGGCTGTTTACTTTGATACGACTATTCACGTCGCAGTAAGAGTAGATTTAACGGCGTAGAATTAACCCTATAAGCCCCAAAAGCAACTAAAAAACTAAGGAGAAAAACAAATGCCAACACAGGACTACGCGGCAAGCGTCCAAGGTGTGGCGATCAGAGTCACCAGACTCGACGCCGCTGGTAACTTACTCAATGAACCAGGAGACAGTTACACAACCTCGGCGTTCCTCCGTGCTTCTTTTACACCAGAGTATGAAGAAGGCGATGAAATTGTTGAGAAGTCAGCAGACGGTACAGTCTGTGTTTCTTACAAAGCGCCAGATACTCTAAAACGCATCACTATGGAACTCGCAATTTGCGAACCAGATCCAGAACTATCAGCACTGCTTTCAGGTGGTCTGCTACTTCGTAAAAATTTAGGCACATATGCAACACCAGACAATCAAAGCATGGGTTGGGCCGCGCCAGCCGTAGGCGATGACCCTGCTGGTAACGGTGTAGCAATTGAAGTTTGGTCATTCGCAGTGAAAGATGGAAAGCGTGCTTCTGTACGTCCATACTTCCACTGGGTTTTCCCATATGTCAAACTACGTCAATCAGGTGACCGTGTAATTGAAAACGGTCTTCTTGCTAACACATTTGAAGGTTATGGATTAGGTAATGAAAACTTTAACAATGCTTTAGATGGCCGCTGGGAATATCCAGTCGCTGCTGAGCGTCCATACTCTTACGCCCGTGGTACTTGGGCTCCAACAGGTCTAAGAGGCTTCTACGAGTGGTATGACAACCTATCATCTGTAGTAAATAACAAGTCTCTTACTTCTAACGTAGCAACTCTTACAACCGCAGCAGCCCATGGCTATGAAGTAGGTCAGTCAGTTGTTGTTACTGGTGTAGATGCAACATTCAATGGTACTTACACAATTACCACTGTAGGAAGCACTACAACATTCTCATACGCTAAGACAGCAACAAACGTCGCATCTGCAGCAGTATCCCCAGTAGGAAGTGCAGTTCGTCAACGTGGCTACTTAGCAGTTACTGATTTTGCAACTCAAGGTTCAACAACTGTGTACAACGTACCTGGTAATGAGTCTTACAACGCAGATAACAGTATTGACTTTATCATTGCGTCAACTGAGGATCCAACCTCTTAATTCAATTAGAAAGGCGGGCACTGAGCCGATGGTTTCCCAACTACGGTCTGTGCCCGCTTTTTTACTTAAAGACAAGGTAATGGCATGAGCAATCTTTGGACAAACGTAGAAGATTTAGGTACTTATGCTAATTCTAATTATGCATATGATGCAGTAAAAACAGCATCTTATTTACTTTGGGGAATGTCTGGCCGCAAATATAGCGGAACAACAACTGTCACAGAACGTTATGTTTCAGCATTTGACCCTTACCTTCGTTCTGGAGCATCTTCACTTACCTACTCACCTACTCTTATTGGCGGGCAGGTCTACAACTTGCGTGTGGGCGGTTCTGGGACTTTTGGCGATGATGATTATTTAGGTGATGGAACATCTTCTAACACTCGCGTTCGCCTTCGTGGTCGTAAAGTAGTAAAAATACACACTGTTAGAGATATTGACGGAAATATAATTGACCCGACTCAATATTATTTAGTAGAACACTCAACAATTTTATCTGTGCCAGGAGCGACATGGACTCCTTCTAACATTGAAGTTACCTACACCTATGGAACTCCACCCCCTGCCGCTGGAAAAAATGCTGCTCGTATTTTGGCTATTGAACTAATAAAATTATATGAAAACGACGATACCTGCGCTCTTCCTCAACGAGTAACTTCAGTTTCTCGTCAAGGAGTTTCATATACTATTCTTGACAATCAAGATTTTATTGAGCAAGGTCGCACTGGACTATACGCTGTAGATTTATTTTTAAAAACTAGCAATCCAGACAATGCTCGTGCTCGTTCTCGTGTCTTTAGTCCAGATATTCCAAAGGCCCGTCGTATTACTCCAAAACCTTATCTATTTACAGAGTCAGCCTTTGATTTAAAAGTTTTATCAACTGGTGGAGAAGTAATTCTTTATCTAGATGAAATAAACGGAGAGTTTTTACTTGACGACAACGCTTGGACAGTTTATATGACTGTTTCTAACTACACGGGGTCTGTAACTGAGACTCTTACTGGAGATGCCGTTTTAAATCGTGGCACAGAAAAAATAACACTAACAGTAGATTATGATGACATTTTGGCAATTCTAGGACCAAGAGAGCCTGGTTCATATGACATTTATTGTGTACGTCCTAGTCAACAAAACGCTGCCGTTGATGAAGTAGTTAACTTATTGACAGCAAATGTCTCGTTCCAACTTGGTACACGAGTAGAACCTATCTATACCCTGTAGTATTAGAGCAAAAGAGACGAGAGACAAATGGCTATAATAGACAAATCAGCAGTATCAAGTAATGCTAAAAATCTTGCTAATCTTTTGCAGGAAGTGCTTGACAGAGTTGTTGCTGCTTATGCTTCATACAGTATGCCGTTACCTACACGTCAGTATTGGACACTAGGTCAGCCATCCGTCGACTGCGAACAGTTAGTAGTTTCTTTTGTTCAAATGTATTTAGGTGCTCCAGGGGATGAAGCAACAGAACCACGTCGCTGTAACGACCCACGCAGTGCGACGCTTAACGTTTCTGTATCTCGTCAAGTTCCAGTAGCAGGACAAAACGGAAGACCACCGTCAGCAGAAAATATTGAAAGTTATGCAGAAATAGCAGCATACGATGCTTACATTCTTTTAGATAGTGCTTCTCAACTAGACGCTTGGGAAGAGTCAGGTTTTGGTCTAGGAGTTATTGCAACTGTAGAAGTTCAAACTCCAGAAGGCGGTTTTCAAACTGCTGTTCTTACCTTAACAGTGGCGGTTCCATAAAATGGCACT
>SXGQ01708178.1_pt1 | contig 19290 bp, 26 predicted proteins | sample 3178371 | NCBI WGS metagenome assembly SXGQ01 (sample SAMN11356859, study PRJNA531348) | freshwater metagenome | isolation source: freshwater sample F1-20 | place: China: Fuxian Lake, Yuxi | collected 2017-12-25 | reverse complement strand
TCCAAGCAACAGATTTATTTGTGTTTAAACCTTCAGAAATAGTATATAAAGTAGTAGTTTTACCACTATTATTACACCCACATATTACACTTAATTGATTATTAAACATTATTATATATTTGTAAGTTTTTCAACTCTAGTGAGTAAAGAAGCCATAGCTTCTTCTATATTATCAAAAAGAGGTATAGATTCTCTAGAACATACTATCTGAACATTTCCTCTTCTCCAGAATTTTTTTGGACAACAAACTATCAATTTAGAAGAATTTGTAGCAGATATATGACCAAGTTCTAATAATGAAATTGGAGACATTGTCTCTTCTATAAAATTCATAAAAATAATATCAGAATTATCTATATTATTCATTTCCCAATTCACTTGATTTCTAAATTCTGAATTAGTCTCACATTGTTCCCAGTTCATATCCCATGAAATTCTTCTAGGATTATAAACAGTTAAATTATAACCACTAAGTAGATTTTCTACTTCTGATTGCCAATCAATAGCCTTTCCCATTTCAATAGATCCTGCGAGAAAAATTTTAGGTCCGGATGAAGTCTGTGATTTTGAATCTGGTTTGATAATCTTTGCCATATTTATTTTATTTCTTATAAGGTGAAAAGTTTCATAAAAACTAAGGGATTGGTATATATTTAATATATAATTCATGAATAAAAAGTGTTTAGAATGTGAGTTAGAAAAACCATTGGATAATTTTAATGTGAATAAAGGATATTATAGAAATATATGCAAATTATGTGAAAAGGATAAAAGAAGATCTTATTATAAAAAAAATAAAGATAAGTGGACTTCTTACTATTTTGAGAATAAAGATCATATAAGTGAGTATAAAAAGAATTATAGAAGTATAAATTCAGAGGAAATAAGTTTAAAACAAAAAGATTATGTTAATAAAAACAAAGAATCTCTAAAGGTAAAATGGAAAGAATATAGAGATAATAACAAAGAAAAAATTGAAAATTGGTTTGAAGAGAATAAAGAATATAGAAAGGAATATAAAAAAGAATATAGTAAAAATAATAAAGATAAAAGAAATCAAGTTAGAAGATTGAGAAGAAATAGTGATAATATCTATAAAATAAAAGAAAATATTAGATCTAGAATATCTAATTTTTATAAATGTAATGGTTTCCAAAAAAAATCAAAAACATATGAAATATTAGGATGTTCATTTGAGGAATTTAAAATATACTTGGAAAATAAGTTTGAAAATTGGATGACTTGGGAAAATTATGGTTTATATAACGGTGAGTTAAGTTATGGTTGGGATATTGATCACATTATACCTTTATCATCTGCGAAAACAGAAGAGGATGTGATAAAATTAAATCATTATACAAATCTACAACCTTTATGTAGTAAAATAAATAGAGATATAAAAAAAGATAAAATTATAAACTAATTCTATATTTATTTTTTATCCACAAATTTCTATTACCAAAAGTATGTTTGTGACAATCTTTTTTATTACCATAAAACTTTAACCACTGATCTATTTTATTTTCACCAAATGGATTTTGCCAATCTTTTATTTCACCACCACCAAAACTATACGATTCTTCAAAACACCTAACAATCATATCAAAAAGATATTCTAATTCTAGTTTACTTAATTGATTTATTGTACCATGTGGGTTATAATCTAATCTACCAATAATTTCAGAAAATAAATATGCCCCACTCCGTTAAAATATTTTTGATTAAGCAAAGATTCACCAAGTGGTTTGTTGAAATCTTTACATCCAATATTATCTAATATATTCTTCTTAAATTTTTCAAAATCTTTTATTGAATCCGGTCCTCTTTTTGTTGAGAATCCACCAATTTTATATTTAGGTCCCATATAAAGACCATAAAGTATTAAAGACCAACCATAAGTTGTATCAAATCTTAATCTAATAAACTTAGTAGAATTCCATTCTGATGTTCTTACCCATTTCCAATTACCGGACATTCCCATAAACACGGAAATATTGACTATATCAGAAAAAGATGTAACATCATGATATACATATAATAATAATTCCTTACCATTAAAATCTGCCTTTAATTTAAAGTTATTATCTAGTAATTTAAACTCTTCTGGGTTATTACCCTTTAATACATGAAAAGATTTTTCAAAAACTTTATCACTACAATTCTTATTGATAAAGTCTGACATTATTCTTATTTCTACTCCTTCTGGCATAACAATTCTTTTAGTTTTATTTCTCTTATGACGGCTTTCAGAAAAGTTTTTGCTGGTGCTTCCGGAAATTTGAAACCATCTGAAAAATAACTACGACCGTCATCATAAATATCAGGACTATCAAAATTGTATTCATTTGATAACCAACGCATGAAATTTATCATATTCGTTCCAAATACGGATGATTTGAAATCATTTTTTGAAAGAACTCTATCCATCTCTTTCATAGTTTCTGATTCAGTAAAATTAATTAATCCATCATCTTTATCTTGTATAAAGTTTAATACAGATTGACAACACTCTAATAAATCTAAATTACTCATTACATTTCTTTTTAACCCATTTAACTAAAATATCTCCATGACAAGTTCGTTTAGGACGACACCAACATCCCAACACCTTGTCTTTCAACTCACAAAGAGAGTTCATAAGATCTTCATTAGAAAGTAAATACTCCTCATAAGCATCAATAATGACCTTACGTGGAGTACCATCAGGGAATTTCTCTCTTAATTCTTTTGGATAAGACCATTTATTGAAACCACCATTTGGAAGACGTCCAATATAAATATCATATGGTTCTTTCTTAAAATGAACTACTCGAACTTTATGATCCCATTTTTTTTCAGGCTTTTTAAAACTATCGAAAAAATCATCTATCATAATTCAAAATATTTCTTATTATGTCACACTCTTCTTCAGTAAGTCCAATCCAACTTCTACATTTAACCACATTATTAACATGTGGTTCTATATCAAACACTCTATCATCAATAACAACATAGTTATCTACTTTATTATTAAGTATCCATTCCTTTATTTCTAATCCTCTATCCAGTTGATCTAAATGTGGTGTATAATCAAATATCTTTATATCAATTCCTTGATTGATAAAAACATTTTGTAATTCTTCTTTTGTATGATTTAATCTCCAAGTAGAAGTTATTACTGGTTTGAGATCAAAATCTTTACATAGTTTATTGTAACTGGAAATAGCTTTTTTATCCCACTTTTTTCTCCAATGTGGATTCAATACGCCATCAATATCAGTAAAAATTACAATCATCTATTTTTTCTAATTTCTTTTATTTCACCGAGTGCTTTTAAAATCAGTTCTAGTTCGGGAACTACATCATCTATTAGTTCTTTAGTTGATTTTTTACCTTTTAAAATCCAATAAATAAAATGACTAACTACAAACATAGTAATAGTTAAAAAATCTATTGGAAAAAATCCAAGCCAATGGAAAACACTCCAAACTCCAATAAAAACTATTATTGAGGCAAACCACAAAAAATTCTCAGTAAAAAGTAATCTTAATATTTTAAAAAACTTAAAGTATAAGTTAAATTGCCTATCAGTATATTTACTAGTTCCTTCTAATTCCTCTTTTTTAATTTCCTCGTAACTTTTCATAAATTAAATTTTATACATTGTTCTGTTATATATTTAGAGTGTTCTAATTGTAAGTGTGTTGCTAAACCAATGGTTATGTGTAATCCAAAATAAGGATTTGGATCTAATCCTACAACAGTTCTTATATTATGAGCATCATCTGAATAAGCTTTTAACCACCAGTGTCCTTTCTTATTGGAACGTATATCTAATGGGTTATATTGAATTGTTATTTCTTTTCCATGAAAAAGTTGTCTACCCATTTCATATAAATTATCATCAACAATATCATTTATTACTGTAAGGTGAGTTCCTCTTAATGGCTTATTAAGATTTAGATTGAATCTCTTTTTAAGAAACCAGGAGTAGTAATCCCAAGTATCATCATTTTCAAATCTAACCATAGCAACTTTTTTCCATGATGATTGGTTATCATGTTTTTTAGTCACGTTGATTGGATCAAATTCTAATATACCTTTAATCGTAAACATAGATACAAAAATAAGAAATATTATTTATATCTTAAATAACTTTGATATAATATTATTAAAAAATTTATAGTAACTGAAGAATAATTTATCCATAGAAAAAATCCTATATTAAAAGTAAAATATAAAATAAAGTGAATTATCAAAGTCAATACACCAGATACCCATAAAATATTCGAAAATTTTTTATAAAATTTATCAGAAAGAAGAAATTTATTAAATCTACTTTCTAAGATATAGAAGAAAAATTTAAATTTACTATTTTCTAATAAGTATAACTTTTCGTCTCTATTGCATTTTTTACAAAGAGTAAAATCTTCTTTATCTTTTACTAGTTTGTCCATTTGATCGTAAAATTCATCTAAATCAGCATCACATTTATAACACTGAGTACCAACTCTTTTATAGAGATAATTAAATGATATGTCTTTTTTATTATTTTTTTTAATAATATAAAATGTATATAATATTAAAATTAAATTAAAAAGTGACCATATTAAACTTAAACTCATATACCTAAAACTTTTAATTTGATATCTCTCAATTCAGACTTTGATAGTTTTTTAACACACTCAGGTCCTATCCCACTAACAATAGAAGATGGCACTGTTAATTTTCTATTACACTTACCACATTTACCTTCATGCCAAATCTCAATAAAATCCTGTAGTGTTCCACTTATTAGTTTATTAAATACATACTTAAAAACCTTAACAGATTGAGCACTATCAGATATTTTAGATTTTTTACTATGAACATATTTGTTATTCACAATAAATCCTACATAAGTCCAATCAGAACCAGTTAAAACTTTTAAGAATGAAATTGATCCATCTTTTGATTTTTTCAAATTAAAAGTAAATCTATTACCACTTTCAGTATTTAAGAAAGTAAAAGTAGCATTACCAGCTGTGATGAAAGTAATAGCGTCTGTGTGATTTAATTTATGGATATTACTCATACATATTTTATTTCTACAAATATAATAATTTTTTTTAATATATAATAGTAATATGAGATGATTGAAGAAGAAAAAATAGAGTGGTTAAAATCTAATATATAAAAATAAAAAATAATTATGGATAATAATTTAATTAAAAATCAAACAATCTCAACAGAAGAAGTTAATCTTCTAAGAGAGAAATTTATCACTGAGTATTCTAAAAAAAGAGGATGGAATCATAAAGAATTAACTTCCACTCAAATGTTAGAAATTACGAGTCAAAAAGAGTTTAAAACACCTGGAATGATACTAGGATAATAAAAAACCACTCAATTTGAGTGGTTTTTACTTTAATTTATAATATTATCTATTCTACTATTTCTAAAATCTATTAGATTTACAAAGTTATTTTTATCAATAATAACTATTTTATTATTTTCATCTTTTACAGTCCAAACAGCAACTCTTGGAGTTTTTTTATTTGGTGAATAATTTCTTTCTTCAATAACATATTCTTTACCAACTATTAGATCATAATCTTCACCACCTTTATAGATTAAAATTCTATCTTTTAATTCTAATTCCTGTACTAATCCAAAAAATAAAATGTGTGGAAAGTGTATATGTTCAAATTTTTTAGAAGTTAAATCCATAATCACTTTCTTTTTTCTTTAATTTAATTGTCTCTGATATTTCTTCTCTTGGAATACTTTTCAATTCATCAATATGATCCATTAAATCATTTCTATTTCCAATATATTCAACTCTACCAGATGGACTTTTTGAATAAAGTGAGTGACCATTCCATGTAATTTCTTTTAATTCAGAACAATCATTTGTTAAAAACAACCACTCATAGATTATTTCTTTTTCAAAATCTATTTGATAATTACTTATGTAAACTTTTTTAGTTACACCATCCAAAGAAACATGAGTATAGTTATCAACATCCCAATTAGAATCATCAGATACATATTCAACTTTATTAGATCCGCTCCCGGAGTATGATCCACCTCCCCAGAAACCCCAATCATCATAATCATCATCATCTATGGAATTTTGGTCTCTCTCAATTGGTAATGTTTCCCAATCAATACTAACAACGGTTCTACACAATCTTTTTAAGAATTCTATATCCTGACTTTCACGGTGAGTGTGTTCATTATAATAACCAACAGAAATGTTTGTACATTCTGGAATTAAACTCATAAATTTAGCAGAGTCTGTTAAAATACCTGTATTATCAGGAGCCATTTTCATACCATTATCCGTAGAATTCATTCTTTTTGCTAATTCTAATGCGAAAGTTTCTGAACAACATCTACCAAACATTTGGTAAGTGATAATTGAGTCTGTACCTCTTCTATCAAAGGAAACACATTTTGTGATATGTTCTGAAAATGGATTTGAATTCCAAGTTGCTGAAACTTTTCTAGATCCAACACAACCAACTTCTTCACCTAAAAAGAAATAATATAATCCAGGAACTTCTTTATTTATCATATAAGAGATAACGGTCATTCCTGCTTTATCATCAGCTCCTAAGATTGATGTGCCATCAGTTCTAATTATATTACCATCAAAAACGTGATTAACTCTTTTTTGAGTAGAGTCTGCAGTGTCTAAGTGGCAAGTAAACATAGTGGATGGTTTTTCACCTATTAGAAGAAAGAAGTTTCCATATTCATCTTCTTGAACATTTTGTGGTAAATTTTTAATTAATCCTGATTCAGTTCCGTGTGGGTATGTAAACCTAGTTAATTGTAAAAATTTTTTAGTAATTCTCATTTTTACTTATTTTATGTTAAAAATATATTACAAATATAAGGATAAAATTTAATTTAGAAGCATTTTAAATAAAAATTATTCATCATCATCTTCAAAAAGAATATCTATTTTCTTGTCTCTAATGTAAGATTTCTTTAAATCATCTAAAGTAGATGTCCAATTACTTATTCTTTCGGTTATTATAGTCTCTGATTTTATTGGGAATGATAATGATGTTGGTGTTATACTATTATTATATTTAGTAATAACATGGTAATCACCTATATCATCACTTGTTTTATAATTAAATTCTTTTGCTAATATTATTAGTTTAATATTTAAATCATCACAAATAGATTTAAATTTATCAATCTCCATTAAATTAAATCCCCATAAATCCAATACTATTAGATTGCATCTGAATAAATTTCCCGGATCACTAACTAATTCTCTGAAATGTTCTAGATTTTTAAAAATGAAATTATTAGGCATTTGATGTTTTATAGTAGAATTTTCTCTACAAAATAGAATAGAATTCCAACCATCAATTTCTAAAAACTTAACAATTTTAGAAACTGAATTGGAAACATCATTTGGTGTTCCGGTAAAATAATTATATTTTTTTAAAGTGATCATTTATATTAATACATTCTTTATTTACATCTACTATATATTTAAATTTTTGTAGAAATCTTCTCCCAATTAGAAGAGGATATTTCATTTTTACCCTATTACCTAATGAAATTTGTAGTTTATACTCTTTGTTTCCTAGTAAAATTGGGGTTATTATACTCCATCTTTCCTGTTCATCACCAAATGAACTTTTAACATCTATACTTTTAAATTTATCAAATATATAATTATTATTACCAATTTTAACATTTAGTTTATTATCTACTAAATTTATCTCATCACAGTGTAAGACATTAGACCAAGCACCAGTATCTATTTTACCTGGTATATTTACTAGTTTAAGTTCTGGGAAATGAAATAATTCTCTCCATCCAACAATATTCATAAATAATTATTTTATAATTAAACAAAGATAGTAAAAATATCTATAAAAAATAAAAATAAAATCAAAATGAATTATAATTTTAGCTGTATTATATTATATAGACATAATATACAAAGATGGAATAACTTAAAAAGAGTTTTAGATTGGTTAAATGGATTTTCTGGAGTCGAGATAATAATAGTTGAACAAGATACACATTCTAAAATAGAACATCTAAATTTTCCAGCAAAACATATATTTACAAAATCAAATATGCCATTTAATAGATCTTGGGGATTTAATTTTGGATTGAAAAATACAAATTCCGATATTGTTGTATTTACTGATTGTGATTTAATTATGGAACCAAATTCTTTTATCTCAGCAATAAAAAAAATAGAAGAGTATGATATGGTTAGTCCATATAGTTCTGTTGTGGATTTAAACCCAGAAGAAAGTCAACTTCAAATGGAATCTATATTTAGAATTAATAGACCAGGTAGAGGAGAAACAGATCATCAAAAAATAAATATTTGTGGTGGTATAACTATTTTTAGGAAAGAGGCTATTTTGAGAGTGGGTGGTTGGAATGAAGATTTCTGGGCATGGGGAGCGGAAGATGATTATCAAACGATTAAAGTTAATTTCTTTTTAAGAAGTTATGAACAAAAAGGTAGATGTTTTCATCTCTATCATGACCGAGATGCTCCGGACCAAAAATGGTACCAAAGAAATTTACAGATATTACAAAATGCTAAAAAAATGTCTATGGAAGAAATTCAGAGATCAATAAATTCTCAAATTTCAAAAATAGGTAGAAAAAATAAATGTGATAATTTTTAATTCAAATTATCGACTAATATATTTTCTATATTGTTAATTTCTTTATATGAAATTCTTAAAAGACGAATATTTTGTTTTAAACAATATTCGTCTTTTATTTTATCACATTTTTTTGTATATTCTAATTTTTTATAACCACCTTGAAATCCTATAGGTTTAAAATGTTGCTCTCCATCAAATTCTATTAATATATTTTTATCGGTTATCCAAAAATCAAATGATAATTTGTTTTTATTAACACAGTCATTAAACTTTTTTTGAGATTCATAAATAATATTATTTTTTATTAAAAAATTTTCTATTATAATTTCACCCTTGGATCTATTACACTTTGGACAACCATGTCCTTCTAAATGATTAGAGGGGATTTGATTAAAAATTCCATGTTTTGGACATATTATATCTACTGGCGTTTTAGCATCGATATAATTTGTCTTTGAGTAATCATAGAAATTATTATGAATTTTATTTGATTTAATAGGAAATAGTTGAGAGTATTTCTTAATATTAGTACTTTTAGTCCTAGATGTTCTACAAAAAGGACAACCCTGTCCTGATAAATGTTTATTTGGTGTTTGTGAAAATATACCATGTTTTGGACATATTATATCAACTTTTGTACCATCGTTAACATAATTAACTTTGCTATAATCATAGAGATTATTGTGAACTTCATTTGATTGATTAATAAAACTTGATAAACTTTTTGTAAAACTATTTTTATTTCTATCAATAGAACACTTATTACAACCTTTACCTATTAAATGATTATATGGTAGTTGTTCAAAATCACCATGAATGGGACAGGTTATGATTACCTTTGTTCTAGCGTTTGTATAATTTACTTTATCATAAGTGTAAAAATTATTGTGTATTCTATTTGCTTTATTCAAAAAATTTTGAAACTTACTACTCATAATTATATATATTAAATATGACAACTTCTAAAGATAAATTAAAATCAATAGTTTCTTTTAAAGAAGAATTGGATAAAAAATCATTACCAAATATTCAGATATTTTATATGGAGATGTTCTCAGAATTTGATGAAGAAAGAATGAGAGTTTTGAAGTCACACAATCGTGATTTAGCTATTGATATTATACTTGATGAAAAAGATGAAAGTGAATGGGATAAAAGAGGTGTTCTACCTTCTACATTAGAAGATCAACTAAGTCCATTTGGTGGTGGTATGATTGATACTATTGCTCCAAAAATAATGTCTATGAATGTATCTGGTCAAAAATTCCATGATTATGATACTCTTTATGTGGATGTTGTTGATTATATCAATAATCTAACATCAGTAGGTAAAACATTTACTCAAGTAAATTCACCACATTTGAATTTTACAATAACTAATGATACTGATAAAACAGATGAAGAGAATTATCAATATAATTCTAGAAGGGTTATTAGTAAAATACTATCAGCGTCAAATGTTATTGCAATGGAAGGTAGAATTGGTCCAGGGACAGGTGTTTTAATTGGTCAAAATGTTGATAATAAAGTTGACTTATCACCATTATCCAATTCGGGTATAAATGTGATAATTGAACCTCTAATCGATCCAGATAAAGTTATTGTTTGTAGAGGTGGTAGAGCTGATTCGAGTGGAATTATATTAATAACATATCCAAATGATGTGAGATATTATTTAAAAGAAACTCCTTTATCTTGGAGTAGACAATATTGTTGGTTTACTATAAAATAAAAAAGACATCTAAATGATGTCTTTTTTTATGCTGATACTCTTAATTTATCATATTTAATTAATAATTTATAAAGTTTTTCCCATTCTGATGTTGGATCTTGTACTATTTTTTGACACCATTTGTTATTATTCAAATATTCTACCACCATTCCAATTTTTAAATCATTCATATTTTTTGGAATCCAATATCTTTTAGAATCTTTAAATGAAAAAGATACTCCTTCATGTATATAAGATTTATAATTTGAATCGGTATTGAAAAGTATTAGATCTAATGGTGTTTCAGTTCCGTTAAAATTGACTCTTTTTGCACCTTCTTCGCCGTTGTATTTTACGATAGCACTATTTTCGTGTAAATGATTTAAAATAAAAATAGAATCTCTTCTTAAACTCTCATTATCACCACCCCATGCTAATATAGCATCGTCAAATTCACCATTATAATATTCTTTCATTATTAGAATTTTATATTCTTTGGCATATAATATCGAAGTTATTTCATTTAATCTCTTTGAGGAAATTATCAAATATGATGAATTTTTATTTTCTAGAGCGGTCATGATTTATATATTAAAATATTTATTTATATATTAATTATTTTAAATCAAATTCTCTAATTATATGTTTATTGAAAATATTTTCTACATGTGGTCTCCATTTCTTAGACATTATAATACTATCATGTACGGTTACTAATTTTATTTCAGGGTAGATATCCATCACTTCTCGTATTATTTTATTATAAATCAAATTTGATTCTGCTTTTTGTAACTCATATGCTAATATTTTATAATCACCTCTTTCTTTTTTATATAATTTTATAAAATAGTGTATTGTTGGGAATAATTCTTTAAATATTTTATCAGATTTACTATTTGATGCATTCTTACCGAATAGAACTTTGTATGTTATTTCTTTTGCTTTTTTCTTATCTGATATTTTAAGATGATCCATTAAATATTGATAAAATAATCCATTTATTGTTAAGTATTTAAATAATTCCAACTCATCATTTTTAACCCATAGAGTCTCAGAATCTATTATTATTTTTGTTAAAAAAAGTGGTTGGCTATTTTTAATATCAATTTCGTGAGTTTCTTCACCTTCTATTAAAAGACAATTTTTTCTAATAAAGGATTTTAAGATTGTAAAGTTAGTATGCATTCTACCATAGTTATCAAAATGATAAAAAATATGTTTATCACTTATACATTCAACTGAATATCTATTCTTGTGATAAATATCATTATCATCTGATTTTAAATTATCTAAATAAAATATAGATCTATAGAAATCAATATTAATTGAAAATAAATCATCTACTAATTTCAATTTAATATCATCATCGATTAGGTTATTTTTAATACCCTGCTCTATTTGAGATACATTATTTTTATATTTCTTTAAAAGAACTTTATCTGAATTTGGATATCTTTTAATTGTTGATTTTAATATAGATTCGTTTAGTTTATAAACCCTAGCATTTTCACCTGCTTTATAATTTCTTACAAGTTCAATTATATTATTTTCTAGTAAATAATTTATATAATAATTATATAAATGTCCATACTTTTCTTTTAATATAGTTGACATAATACTAAATCTATTTTCTTTTTTGAAATAATATTTTAATATTAGATTATGTGTTATATCAATTAGATATGATGTTTTTAACTTTTTTTCCTTATAGATGAAATTTTTACACTTAGATACTTCTTCTAAAGAAATTGGTAAAAACTGAAGACTGTTTTTTTTATTTTTTAATTGAGATCTTATAGATATTTCTCTTTTAAAGCTTTTAACTTTCATAAATATTATATCATATTACATGTTTTAGTTCTTCTTTTTAAAAATTTTATTAATCTTATTCTTTCTAAATTCAGCCTTTAATGTTGATACTAAATGTTTTTCAAAATCTAAATTTAAAGATTTTTGTCCAATTAGATCTTTATGCATTTCATTAGTCCAAATAGCCTTAACAGAGGTCTCTTTCATTATTTTAAGTACATTTTAGATTCGTCTCCAGGTATTGGCATTTTACCACCCTTTCCTTTCTTTTTCTTCTCTTCTTCTTCACCCTTTTGTATCTCATCAAATATATCAGGGTATATTTGCCCTGACGCATCTGTATCAACTTTAAAATCTATATACTCGTCAAAGTCTAATAAACCAGTTCTGGTTAATTCTATTTCTCTAGTTTTATTTAAATGAATATCAATAATTCCATTTATTTTATCAACAAATAGATTAAATAATTTAACTGTATTTTCACTAAAAAGACCAATAGCTTTTTTTCTTTTTGTATTAAAGGAGCTTAGTATAATTTTGAATATGTATTCTAGTTTTGGATTTTCACTTATGTAAGATTTCGTCATCTTATTAGATATTAACTCTTTGTTTATTTTAAATTTCTCCTTATCAAAGAACTCTGGTATATTAAAATCAAAACTTATAAGGTCTTCTTTTACGTCACTTAAATAGAAATTATATAATTTTGAAATTAAATTAATATAAATTTCATCTCTTTTGTAACCTTTTAATTTTAGATCTTCTAAATTTACAGATTGACAAAAATTTAAAAAATTTATTATTAGTAGTGAATAAATCTCAACATAATCAGTCTTATTTGAATCGTTCATCTTTTTATAAAGAGGATTTAATAATTGAAATGAAACGTCATTTCCTTGTGATCTAATTATTAATTTTTCTATGTTTTTTTGAAAATCACCATCCATTAAAAATGAGTTTTCTGAAAGAGGATTTAATATTTTATAAAAGAAGAAGGTGAATGATTTATCACCAAATACATATTCTAAATCTTCTTCACTTGTATTTAAAAAGTATTTTATAGCTTCTTTCATCTTTTCAGTAAGAACACCATGAAATATAACAGGTATCATATCGATATTCAGTAATCTAGAATACTCATCAATTTCTTCAATTTTCATATCATATTTACCATTTTTAAAAATTGTTGTTAGTATTAACTTATTTTTAGGAACTTTATCATATTCAATATTAGCTGGTTGATTATCTGGAAAATATTCAAAACAAAACCACCATTTTTTATTCAGAAGAGATTTAACTCTTAAATCTAATGAGTTAAAATAATCTATTGCTGGATTATAATAATTTTGCATAGCCAAATCTATTAGATTAATAGGTTCGTTATTAATTGACTTTGGTTTTATTTGAAATTTAGCACCATCCCAATTTACCCATATTTTACTACCTTGTATGTCTTCAAATATCGTAATTTCACTTTTAAAAATTGAATTTAAAAAGTTTTCCGTTTCTAACTCATTTAATGTTTTCAAATTTTTCATAATTATTATAATAGTAAATTGTTTTTTGTTTATTAAACTAATTTATATATAAAAAATATAAATCCTATTATGGATAAAATGTTAATTATAACACCACATCTATCTACCGGTGGATTGCCACAATTTCTCTTAAAAAAGATAAAAGTTCTTATGAAAAAGTGGAATATTTATTTAATAGAATGGGATAATATGACCGGTGGTAGATTAGTTGTTCAAAGAAATGAAATAAGTGACTTATTGGGTAATAAGTTAATTACTCTAAATGTAGATAAAAATGAATTATTATCAATAATAAGTAGTATTGTACCAAAAGTTATTCACTTTGAAGAGTTTCCGGAAACTTTTATAGATAAATCTTTATTAAATTCTGTTTATATTGAGTATAAAGACAAATTTGGTTATTTTATAACCGAAACTACACATGGGACGGGTTTTAATAAAAATGATAAAAGGTTTATATCTGATAAAACTATGTTTGTCTCAAAAATAAATTGGACTCAATATAGAGAAATAACAAACTCTTCAGAAGTTATTGAATTTGATGTTGATAAAAAAATATCAAGAACTCAAAACTTAGTTGAATTGGGGTTAAATCCAAATATAAAACATGTTATGAATGTTGGTTTATTCAATAGAAATAAAAATCAGTCAGAAATATTCGAATATGCTAAGAGAATGATTGATCAAAATGTTATTTTTCATTTTTTTGGAAATATGGCTGATAATTTTGTGGATTATTGGAAACCATTAACTGATGATATTCCAAAAAATTGTATGATTTGGGGTGAAAGATCTGATCTTCACCGATTCTATCGATGTATGGATTTATTTCTCTTCACATCCAAATTAGAGAATAGACCTCTTTCTGTTTTAGAAGCAACCTCTTATGATTTACCGGTGCTAATGTATAATCTACCAACATATGGTAGAGATTTTACAAAATTTAAAAATATTAATTATTTGACAAATGATATTGAGAATAATATCAACTTAATTAAAATGGAATTGAGTCTTAATACTGAAATTGAGAAAAGTGAAATTTTAGCATATCATATGATAACAGATATCGATTCAAAAAGAGAAGTTGAATCAATGATATCATTGACTAAAATTGAAAAATATGGAATAAAATATAAAGCACTGGTTAATAAAAGATGGGTTGATTTACCACCATCTCATAATTGTGAGTATCCGGATAAAATCAGTATGGATCCCGGTGGTAAATTAACACCCGGTCATTATGGATGTTACTTAGCTCATAAAGATGCTTTTTATAAAGGATTACAAGATAATCCAAATTACATATTAATATTTGAGTGTGATGCTGTTATTGATTTGGAAACAGAGGAGTTTATTAAAAAAATAAATCAAGCTTGTGAAATACTAAAAAATAGTGATTTAATGATGTTTTCGTTTGGATTCCATAATAATGTTCATATAATTGATAAAAATCCAATTTATTGGACTGTTGATAGATTTTATGGGGCTCATGCGTATTTAATTCCTAAAAAGAGTTTTGGTGTAATTGATGATATGTATAGAAATTCAAAATGGAATGTAACTGATTTACTTTTTGCTGAAAAATTAAATCAGTATAAAATAGGAATATTTGAAACCCCACCGACAAAACAATCAGCGGGTTATTCAATTTTAGATAAAGTTTATAATGAAGAAAGATACTAAAATAGGTTTTATAATAACATACTTTCACACATCAGAAGAAAGTTTTAATTTACTCAAAAAAAATATTGAGACTCTAAGTAAAGAAGATTATTACTTAGTGATATCTAGCCACTCACCTATAAGTAGTGACTTACAAGAATTATGTGATTTTTATATTTATCAATCAAAAAATGTGGTTGATAATAGAAAATACTCACATGGAGTAGCAGAAAGTAATCTAATTGAATTGGCTATTAAACATCTTAAAGATCAGAATATTGAATGGACATATAAAGTAACATATGATGTTGAAATAAACGATGTTAATAGATTTTTAGATTGGAGAGTTGATGGATACCAATTTGTTTCATGTAATTGGGGTGACAACATTATTTGCACAAATTCATTTTATTCTAAAATAGATTTTTTATTGGAAAATATTAATTTTTATAGATCTATTGATGAGATGTTCGCATTAAACACAGTTTTGGAGAATTGTTGGGAATATTCATTTAGACAAAATAGAGTTCTGGATAAAATTTACTCTTTTAATGATAAATATGAATTTTATGGTTCAAATAAAATAGACATTCTTTATTATAATTATAATGATATAGATTTTTGGTATTCTAAAGATGATGGTAAATTTTATCTAATAAATTCGAATAAAGATATAGATAAATATAATATAAAAATATTTGACTATTATACAGATTTGTGTATATATGATAATGATTTTGAATTAAAGTCTGATATCATATACTGGTTAGTTCCACCTTTTTTTAATAATGGTGTCGATAATAAAAATGGATATTACTTAGAGACAAAAATTGGAGATAATAATATTAGAAAAAATATACTAATTGATGATTTTGATTACAAACATATATTTTGTAAAAAGTTTAAAACTTATAAAAATGAAAATATAAATTTTTTATTTGGTTATTTAAATGATTTTAAAAAAATATATGAGAATTTAAATCTTCAGAATATTAGAAATTTTGTTGACTTAGGTGCTAATTATGGAATATCCAGTATTTTCTTTATGGAGAGATCTATAAAATGTTATTTAGTTGACGCTGATACTAGAATGATTAAATTATTAAAAAGTAATTTTGATAAAAATTCAAATAATAAGGTTATACATCAGGCAATTTACTCACATGATGGTGTAATAGACTTCTTTGAAGATTTGGATTGTTCTATGGTATCCAGTATATCACCAACAGATTCTAATAATAAAGTTGAAAATAGAACTAAAAATATAGTTAGTTGTATAACACCAAATACATTAATTGAAGATTATATTGACGAAGATTATATTGATTTAATGAAGATTGATATTGAAGGAGCTGAGTATGATCTTTTTAATACAATAACAGATGAAAACTTATCAAAGGTAAATAATTTTTTAATTGAATATCACAATAATGATGATTATAGAATATTAGAAATAATTAAAAAATTAACTACTAATGATTTTAAATTTAAATTTATGGATGGTGAATATCCAATAGAAAATAAAGGAGGACTTATATATGCTTGGAAATAGAGATTTTAAAATAGACTTAATTGAAGATTCTTTGAGAATTGAAAATTTGACAAATAATTATTATGAAAATTGTTTAATAACTTTAACTGATATATTTTATCTGAATTTAGTAAATCATGTTGATAATTTTAAACCAGGTGAGGTAAAAACATTGAATTTATCAATACATAGTTTTTACGAAAATGTTAAAGATGAAGTTTATAAATTGAAAATATATTCAAATCATAAGCTTATTTTTAATAAAAAAATAGGTGATAAATCAAAATGTTATGTTGTTTTTTCAAATGAAAAATTTCAATCATTAGTTGAACAATTGATAATTGGATTGGATAGATATTCGGATGAAAAAATATATCACTATTCTATAAATTATGATTCTAACTTAGAATATCATAATTTAACAAATAAAAGAATGAATATAGATGGTGATATGAATGATAATCAGTTTATGCAATTTTTAAAACCTAGAATATTTTTAGATGTTTTAGAAATGGGTTATAGAGGAGTTGTCTTTTTGGATGCAGATATACAGATTAGACCAAATATTGACGAGACATTTAAATATTTAAATGAGATAGAAGATGGTCCGATTTTTCAGAAGGGTGCTTGGAATTATACAGTCGCTCACGGTAATTATATACCAGGTCCACTTCTTTCAGAAACAATGAATTTACCAAAACAAAAATATCCACAATGTATTACTAATATTGTTATATTTAATAAGTCACATAAAGACCTTTTTAAAGAATGGGATGAAATTTGTCAATCAAATGAAATAAATTCAATTAGAAAAAAGGAATTTATGCATGATGAGTTGATACTAAATTGTTTAATGTGGAAATTAGATGTTAAACCTAAATCCTTTTGGTTTTTTGTAAATGTATTAACACTCGATGATGTTAAATTCTTCTATAATCATATACATAATAATTATCTACCATCTGATAGTGGAGTTTGTCTATTGGATATGAATAAATATGGACATGGTCACTTATCACAATCATTTATACCATATGATAAAAATGAAGTTGTGGGATTTCATTGTGTGAAAGAAATTGATATAGCTGTAAATATTAATAAATTTATATATTCATCTAAAGAATCAAATTTTGAATCTGACTTATTAAATTTTTATGAAAATATAGAAAAATCAAATAAAGTTTTAAATGAGAAATACAAAAATATTAATATAATTAATCATTATATAGATGGACCTGTTGTAGAGATAATATCAGGAGAAGATAAGGAATTTATTGTTGAATTTTTCAATAGTGAGGATTTTTGTGAATATAGAACTACTATAAGATCAAATATGTGGACTAAACTAAATAGAAAGTATTTTAATGAATGGAGATTTAAAGTTTGGGACGGTGATGTTTTAATACACGAAGAAATTTGTAATCCGACTGGGAAAAGAGTTTATGTATCTTTAGAATCAAAATCATTAGGTGATACATTGGCGTGGTTTCCATATGTAGAGGAATTTAGAAAAAAATGGAACTGTGTTATGATATGTTCAACATTTATGAATAATTTGTTTATAGAAAAATATCCAAATATAGAATTTGTTAATCCAGGAACACCAGTTGAAAATTTATACGCCATGTATTCAATTGGTTGGTTCTATGGCGATGATGGTAGTTTTTCAAAAAATAAAAATCCTAACGACTTTAAAACTATACCACTTGGTAAAACCGCTGCTGATATATTGGGTTTAGATTTTGAATATGTTAAAGCAAATATTGGACCTGATAGAATCAAAATAGAAAAAAAGAAAAGAGTTGGTATTGGATTTCATTCGACTGCACAAACCAAATATTGGAATAATCCAGATGGGTGGCAAGAATTGGTTGATTATCTAAATATACAAGGATATGAAGTTATGATCTTATCAAAAGAAAATGATGGGTATATGGGTAATTTCTTTCCAAATGGTGTTGTTAAATTACCACAAGGTTCTATGGAAAATCTCATTGATGTGATGTTATCATGTGAATTTTTCATAGGAATTGGATCTGGTTTGAGTTGGTTAGCATGGACACTAAATGTACCAACTGTGTTAATATCTGGATTTAGTACTCCAATTTCTGAATTTGAGGGAGATAATGTAATTAGAGTATTTAACAATTCGGTTTGTAATGGGTGTTTCAATAGACATAAGTTTGATCCAGGTGATTGGAATTGGTGTCCAGATTATAAGGGTACAGAAAGACAATTTGAATGTACTAAATCGATAACCGGTAATATGGTTATAGATGCGTTAAAAACAGAGGGGTGGATTAAAGAATTGGAATTTAGTCTATAATAAAAAAGAGACCTTTTAAGGTCTCTTTTTGTTCACATTAACTTTTATATCACTATTTTTATTTTGTAGTTTTTTATCTTTTTTATTTT
>SXGQ01438575.1_pt1 | contig 19294 bp, 15 predicted proteins | sample 3178371 | NCBI WGS metagenome assembly SXGQ01 (sample SAMN11356859, study PRJNA531348) | freshwater metagenome | isolation source: freshwater sample F1-20 | place: China: Fuxian Lake, Yuxi | collected 2017-12-25 | reverse complement strand
TGGCCAATCAGCTTGCCGGCAGTGCAGCCGGGCCCATGCTGACAGCCAGTGCGGATGCCATGCAAGCGCTGCAGGAAACCGATCTGATTGTGATTGCCGGCGACCTGCATGAGAGCGTGCTGGCTTTTCTGCGCGTCATCGAGGACGGCATGCCGGGCGAGGCGCTCTTCGTCGTGGCGCGCGACCGACGGCGCGCGATCGCCAACGCGCTCGCCGACCCGCCCGACAGGCTCGCAGCGCTTCTCGAGGCGGGCGATGCTGGCGCCATCCTGTGGCACCTCGAACAACCGGGCCTGGCATCGCTCCCCGCGCCAGCCCGCGCCCTCGCGATCGGAAGGGCGCTCGCGTCGCGCGGGGACCTGCTCGGCGCGGAGGCCGTGCTTTGGCCGCTCGCCGAGGGCGCCGCCAACGCCGCGATGGAGGCCCACGCTCCGCGCTCGGCTGTCGCGCTGGCCCTCGCCCCCGTCTTGTGGCGCCTCGGACAGCGCGAGCGGGCTGTCGCGCTGATGCGCAGCGCGGTGGCGGGTGCGACGGAGCCAGGTCCCGCCTCGGAGTGCCGTTTCCACCTCGGGCGCATGCTCGAGGTCCTTGGGCTCTCCGACCAGGCGAAGGATGTTCGGGCGAGCATCACGGACCCGTGGATCCGCCGCGCCCTGCCAGAGGACGCATGACCAGCGCACACCTGGCACACTGCTTGCGAACGAATCGGTGCGGCCCGGCAAAGTTCGTGCCACACTGGCGCTGGAGGCGCAGACGATGCGGGGCCATGCCGGGTTGACGATGTTCGGGGTATCACGCCACTCGGGGCTCACGGGCCTGTTCGTCTTTGTGGGTCTGCTCGGTCTCGCGGGCGACGCTCGCGCCGACGTTCCTCCGATGCCCGCGCCTGGGCGGCGTCTCGTCGAGACGAGGGTCGGCCTCGAGGGACTGACCGATCCCGACTGGGTCATCGTGGCGTTCCCCGCGAATCAGCGCGCGATCGGCACGCATGCCGTGTTCTCGGCCAGCACCCCCGAGGTGGTCTTCCGTCTCGATGTCGAGATGCACGGCGCGAACACCCGTCTCCTCTCCCGAGCCGCCTACGAGGCGTGGTCGCGCGAGGTGCGGACGCAGGTGGCCGCGCAGCGAGAGGACTGTTATTCCCGGAATGTCGGATGTGTCCATCCGAGCCGCTTCAGCCCGACCTATCCGCCGCCCGAGGCCGGTATCGATTGCGGGCTTCAACTCGACGTCCGGAGCGATGGCCCGGAGGACGGTCCCGCAGAGGCTCGGCACCGGATCCGGGTCGTCGCGCTCACCGCGGACGCGTGCCGCCTCGAGACGATCGCGTCGCCCTCGTCGCCCCCTCGCGCGGGCGGCGGCGGCGTCCCGGGCTGTGGTGCCGCTGGCGCCGCTGGCCTCCTCGCAGCTCTCGCCGGGCTGCTGGTCGCCCGAAACCGGCGTACCGGGACCTGACGATGCCTCCGACGCCGCCCCCCGGGCTCTCGATTCTACTCGAGGACAACCACCTCCTCGTCATCGACAAGCCAGCCGGGCTGCTCTCGCAGGGTGCTCAAGCTGGCGATGACAACGCGGTCAGTCGCGCCGCCACCTATCTGCGCGACACGTATCAAAAGCCCGGCAATGTCTACGTTGGGCTTGTTCACCGGCTCGATCGCAACACCTCGGGGGTGCTTGTCCTCGCCCGCACCTCCAAGGCCGCCTCCCGGCTCGCCGAGGCCTTCGCGGGGCGCGCCGACCCGGGCCTGGGTGAGCGCGCGAGCAAGACCTACCTCGCGGTCGTCGAGGGAGCCCCGCCACCCGAGGGGCGCCTCGAGCACGCCCTCCTCGAAGACGACCACGGGGTCCGTGTCGTCGCGCCCTCGGCCCCGCACGCAAAGCGCGCGGCCCTCGTCTTCCGTCAGGTCGCGTCGTCGCAGGGGCACGCCCTCCTCGCCGTGACGCTGCTGACGGGGCGCAAGCACCAGATCCGGGCCCAGCTCGCGGCCGCGGGGTGGCCCATCGTCGGCGACGTGCGCTACGGGCCGCGCGCGCTCCGCCCGGGCGTCTCCGCCTTCGACCGCCCAGCCCTCCACGCGTGGCGCCTCACGTTCGAACACCCGGTCGCGCGGAGCCCCGTCCGGCTCGAGTCGCCACCGCCCGCCGACCTCCTCGGCCTGCTCGCAGCCCTCGGCCTCTCCGCGCCCTCTCCCGACGGCCCCGCCTGATCGTCACCCGATGTCTCCTGCGCCAGAGCGTGGCTCGCGTGGCTCCCATCGGCTCGCATCGGGCGCCCTCGCCGTCCACCCCCCGCGTCTCGGCTGACGACGGGTCGTGCGAATCGGGGCGAATCGGGCGCTTTTCTGGAACCGGCCCGCGCCCGCGCGCTACCATGCGGCTGCCGGGAATGCAGCGGCGCGCCGAAGCGCTTGCCTAGGGGGCGCTCGCCACATGCCCGTCCCGCAGCCCGCGGCCAGCCCGACAAGGAGGAGACCATGAGGACCCAGCAAGACATCGCCGCCATCACCCGCGAGATCCTCGGGGCCGACTACATGGACCTTCAGGTCGCGTCCTACACGCTGACCGAGGACCTCGCCTCGGGGCGCGCCGCCATCCGCACGACCCTGAATGGGCGCGACATCGCCGGTGAGGGCGTAGGCCTCGTCGACGCTCTTTTCAAGGGGCTTCAGGCGGCATTGATGCCTGAATACCCCTCGCTCGCGCACATCCATTTCGCGGCGTTTGCCATCACGACCGATTTTCGCGATCTCAAGGACGGCTCGCGTTCGGACGCGCCTGGCACCGTGCGCGTCACGCTCGAGAACGCGGGCGGCCGCCGCTTCGAGTTCCAGCACACCTCCCCGTCGATCTCGGCCTCCTCTGCGGCCGTCGTGCTGCAGGCCGTCCAGCACTTCGTCAACGCCGAGCGCGCCGTCCTGCGCGTCTACGGCTGGATCGCCGACGCCCGTCGCCGCAGCCGGCAGGACCTCGCCGACAGGTACGTCGCCCGCCTCGCCGACCTCGTCGAGACCGCGAGCTACAGCGAGACCATCGAGCGCGCCCGGAAGTCGCTCGGCTGATCGGACGCGTGCGGGGTCGGTGTCGGTGGCCCCAATGGCCGGATGGGGCCGGATGGGCCAGATGCGATGCCCGTTGCCACGCTGCGGTCCCTCGTGAGACGCTGCGTCGGCAGCGGGCTCAGCGCGCGTCGGGGTGGACCGGCGTCCCGAGCGCCGCGCGACGCCACGGAGCCCGCCATGCCCGCCACGCCCGCCACGCCCGCCCCCGCCGCCTTCGAGGCGCTGCTCGCCCGCATCACCGCCATGCGCGCCGCTGGCGAAGAGCCCCTCGTCGTCTTCGACCTCGACGGGACGCTCTACGACAACACCCACCGCACGCTGCGCATCCTGCTCGAGTTCGCCCACACCCACGCCGGGCGCTACCCCGAGTTCCACCGCCGCATCGCGTCTGTCGCCCCGAGCCAGCTCGCCTACCGCGTCGACGACTCCGTCCGCGCCCTCGGCTTCGAGGATGCGTCCATGCTCGGCGACATCTTCGCCTTCTGGCGCGAGCGCTTCTTCACGAATGACTACTGCTACTACGACCTCCCGCTCGCGGGCGGTCGCGAGATCGTCCGCCGCGTCCATCAGGCGGGTGGCGTCCCGACCTACCTGACCGGTCGCGACGCGCCCAACATGCTGCTCGGCACCATCGGGGCACTTCAGCGCGACGGCTTCCCGATCGGCCGCGTCGACACGCGCGCCATCCTGAAGCCCGCCTTCGAGATCGACGACAACGTCTTCAAGGAGGGCGTCATCGCGCACTTGCGCCGCATCGGGCCTGTCGTCGCGTCCTTCGACAACGAGCCGCGCCTCTGCAACCTGTTCAAGGCGCACTTCCCCGACGCCCTGGTCGGGCTCCTCGACACGCACTGCGCGCCTGGCGCCCCGCCGCTGTCCGAGGGCGTCCTGACGCTCTCCGACTTCACCGCGCTGCTCTGAGCCCGCCTGCCACGCGCCTCGTTCGCGCCGTCGCACGGAGAATCGCCTGATGTCCAGCCCGTCACCCACATCGCTCCGCACCCGCATCCTCGCAGCCGTCCCATCGGCGCTGCTGACGCTGATCGTCGGGCTGCTGCTCGCGTTCGCGTCGGACGCCTTCTCGGCGTCGCCAGATCCTGCTGCGGGGGTCGCGCCAGCCGCCTCCGTGACCGCGGCCGCACCGGCTTCCGATGCGTCCTCCGTCGCCGCCCCGCAGGAGGGTTCGCGGCCAGCCGCCGCGCCCACCGCGCCAGCGAAGTCCGCGGTCTTGAGGTCGAAGGCCCCGAAGTCGTTCGGTGAATGGATGGAGCGATTCGCGCCGATCCTCATCATTCTCATCGTCATCGGCTTCGTGCTCGGGCGCTTGCCGAAGGTCGAGCTCGGCCACTCGCCGCAGTTCATCCGTCGCCGCGTGATGAACTGGCTGCCGCTCGGCCTGACCTACGCCTTTCTTTACATGGGCCGCTACAACCTCACCGTCGCCAAGGTCTCGCTCGGCGATCTGATGCCGATCGAGGACTTCGCGCTCATTTTCGGTGTCGGCACGGTCGTCTACGGCGTCGCCTTCGTCATCAACGGGCCGCTCACGGACCGCTTCGGCGGCAAGAAGGCGATGCTCGTCGGGGCGCTCGGCACGCTGGTCGCGAACCTCGGGATGGGGCTCGCGACCGACGACGCCCTCGCCACGATGGCCGCGAGCGGCGCTCCGGCCGACGCGAAGTCCCTTGGGTTGACCCCTGTCTTCACGGTTCTCTATGCGGTCAACATGTACTTCCAGAGCTTCGGCGCCGTCGCGATCGTCAAGGTCAACGCGCCCTGGTTCCACGTGCGCGAACGCGGCGTCTTCGGCGCCATCTTCGGCATCCTGATCTCGCTCGGCGTCTACTTCGCCTACGACTGGTCCGACATCATCGTCTCGCTCGCGCCGATCCCGTGGGTCTTCTACATCCCGGCCATCGTCCTGACGGCCCTCGTCGTGATCGACTTCTTCGCGGTCGCCGACAGCCCCGCCGAGGCCGGCCTCAAGGACTTCGACACGGGTGACGCCGGCTCGGGTGACGACGCTCAGCGGCTGCCCGTGGTCGAGGTCTTCCGACGGATGCTGACGAACCCTGTCATCCTGACCATCGCGGCCATCGAGTTCTGCAGCGGCTACCTGCGTCAGGCCATCATGCAGCTCTACCTGCCGTTCTCGAAGGCCATCGCGAACCCGGATCCGCTGGTCACGTGGGTCGGCCAGAACTGGGGCGTACTGCTCTGCGCCGCGGGCATCCTCGGCGGCACCGTCGCGGGCGTCATCTCGGACCGCATCTTCAACTCGCGCCGCGGGCCAGTGGCGGCCGTGCTCTACGGCCTGATGCTCGTCGGCGCGCTCGCGGGCATCTTCCTCGTCGGGACGCCCTTCATCGGACTGCTCGTCGTCGTCATGTCGCTCTTCATCATCGGCGTCCACGGCATGCTGTCCGGGACCGCGAGCATGGACTTCGGTGGACGCAAGAACGCCGGCATTGCCGTCGGCATCATCGACGGCTTCGTCTACCTCGGGACGGGCACGATGTCGCTCGTCTACGGCGCCTTGCTGCCGGGCAAGACGATCGACCCCATGACGGGGGCCCGCTTTGACGCCGATCCAGCCAACTGGGTCGTCTGGCCGGTCGCGATGGTGCCGCTCGCGCTCATCGGGTTGCTGCTCTCGCGTCGCATCTGGAACGCGAGACCGCAGCCGAAGGGCGCTGGCGGGGGGCACTGAGCCCCCCATGACGCACGTCCTCGCGCTCGGTACGGCGCTCATCGCGCTGTTCCTCGGTGCGGCGTGTCGCGAACCCGCGTCCGACCGGGTCCGGGGCTGGCCGCCGTCCGCGTCCGAGCGCGCCAGGCTGGCGGCGCTCTCGGTACCCCTCGACGCGGTCGGCGAGGGGGCGACCGGCGCCGACGGAAGCGGGCCCGACGCGATCGGTGATGTCGCCGCGGAGACTCCGGACGGGGCGGGCGCGGTCCTTCCCTGCGCCCAGCTCGTGGCGCTGGCGTGCGAGCTCTACGGAAGCCACGACGATCACTGTCGCGAAGCTGAGGCCCACCCGCCCGACGACACCCATGGCCCAACCCGCGAGGCCTGCGCCGAGCTGCTCGGGCGGGTCCAGGAGAGTGAGGTGACGCGCGGGACCGCTTGCCATCGGTACGTCAAGGCCCTCTGCGCCGTCCACGGGGCTGCCAGCGAGCGCTGCATCTCCGCCCGCTCGACCGTGGCGCTCGCCCGGACCCGCCGCGAGCAGCGCATCTGCCAAGGGGACTGGCTGTTGCTCGAGTCGCGCCTGTTTCGCCGTTGACGTCGCATCCTCTCGCCGGTTGGGCGAAATCCAGCATTTGACAGCGGCGCGGATTGGATGGAAAAGCATGCGGATCGCGGTCACGCCGCGCCCCTGTCGTACACCGGCGGCGTTCCTTGCGAGGCCGCCCCCGTCCGAGGCTCCATGCGCAACGTCCTCTTCCCAAGCTCGCTCGCTCTCCTGACGCTCCTCGCGTCGCCTGCCGTGATCGCACGCCCCGACGGTTCCGCGGCGGCGGCCTCGGGCGGCGGCCAAAGCGACCGGTTCTTCCTCTTCGCCGCGGGCCAGACGCCGCTCGGACCGCTGGTCGAGTCGGCCTTCGAGGGCGCACAGGCGTTCGCGCCGACCGTCTCGGCCGACCACGGGCGCAAACGGCTCGGCGAGGCTTTCCCGCGGATCTTTGCCGGGGGCAGCGCCGACGTCGTCGCCTTCGAGGCCGAGCTCAAGGCGGGCGTCGACGCTCACTACGAGGACCGGAAGGCCGAGGCCGAGAAGCTGCTCGCCGACGCCATCGCCCTCGCGATGCGCGACCCGGAGCTGCTCGCGGGTGCGCCCGCGACGCTCGCGACGAAGCTCGCCGACGGCGCGGTCGTCCGCTACCGCAATGCCCTCGCCACGAAGGGGCAGGACAAGGTGAAGGCCCTCGCCGAGCTCGACCGCTTCGTGCGCCACTTCCCGACGCTCGGCATCACGGTCGACGACCACCCACCGCAGATCGCCGAGGAGTGGAAGAAGCTCCGCGCGAAGGCGCTCTCGGACTCGGGCAGCCTGTCGATTGGCATCCACCCGGTCGAGTACGAGCGTGCTGGGCAGGGGTGCGAGCTCCTCGTCAACGGCGCCTCGGCGGGTCGCATCTCCGGCAGCCCCGTGGCGCTGCCGCGTGGCCGCTACCTCGTCAAGGTCCGCTGCGAGGCCGGCGCCTCCTGGGTCCAGGCCGCGACCGTCGCGGGCGCTCCGACGAGCCTCACGGTCCCCGTCCGGGCGATGCTCGCAGCCCGCGGCAACCCCGAGACCGGCGGCATCGTGCTCGTCGCGGCCAACGAGGACGACGCGGCGGCACTCGTCTCGGCTGTCAGCCAGGCGGCCGGCTTCAGCGGGGCTGTCGTCGTGCGGACCGAGAAGGATCGCCTCCAGCTCGGCCAGCAGGTCCCGGGGGCGGTGGCGCCGACCGCCGAGGCCGTGGCGCGCTTCAAGGGCAGCAGCGTCACCGACTGGAAGGCCGTCAGCGTCGCGTCTGGCGCCGGTGAGGTCGCGTCGGCAGACACTGGCAGCCGCTTCGGCCCGTGGCCGTGGGTCGTTGGCGGGGCGGGTGTCGCAGGCCTTGCCACGGGCGTCGTGCTGAACCTGATGTACCAGAGCGAGTTCGACGCCGGGAAGGTCGAGAACCTCGACAGCCTCGAGTCCCTCTCGTGGACTGGCTACATCGGCGGCGGACTGCTGCTCGGCGCGGGCGTGGCGCTCTTCCTGCTCGACGACGCGACGCCAGCGCCAGCGGGCACGTCCACGGCCGTCTCGGTCGGTGGCCGCGGGCTGATGGTCCGCTTCTGACCGGCCGCGGCGTCGGTCACTTGCATGTGCGGGCGCTGCCGTAGTAGGAGCGCCCGGCCAAGGCGCGGTCGTGGGCGCGACCGCGCATTTCCTGGATGAACTAAGGGCCTCTGTGGGCCCACGACCGGAGATGTCTTACGAACTCGAATCCGAAACCGCAGCAGGGATATGGGGGGCCTCCCGCAGGAGGTCCCGGGGACCGTGCCGGAGACCGCGGCGGTCCTCCTGGAGGCCGGGGGGCGGTCGCGCCAGGGCGTGACAAGCATCGTGTGAACCGGGAGATCCGGTTCCCGACGATCCGCGTCATCAGCTCGGACGGCGAACAGCTCGGCATCATGTCCCCCGACGAGGCGCGGCGGATTGCAGCCGAACAGGGTCTTGATCTCGTCGAGGTGGCGCCCGAGGCGCGTCCGCCGGTCTGCCGTATCATGGATTACGGCAAGTACCGCTACGAGATGTCGAAGAAGACGAAGCCGCAGAAGACGGCCAAGCTGAAGACCATCAAGCTTCGTCCGAAGACCGACGACCACGACCTCGAGACGAAGTTCAACCACGCGCGCAAGTTCCTCGCGGACGGCGACCGGGTGCGCTTCGTGATGCGGCTCCGTGGGCGCGAGAACGCCTACATCGAGCGCTGGTGTGACGCCCTCATCCAGGACCTCGAGAAGCTTGCGGACGCGGGCACGCTGTCGGTCCGGCCAAAGGCCGAGGGGCGCGCCATCGTGGCCCAGATCGATCCCAAGTGAACCTGTTGGTCGTCTGACCGTCGAGCCCGGCTCCCGCGAGGAGGCCGGGCTTTACTTTGCGGTCGGTGCGGGTGATTCTGCCCACCTCTGGATGGGGGTGGCGCATGGGCGCGGCGCAGACGACGAATGGCACGCAGGAGCCGGCTGGCTCCTTCATGGCGCAACTGAAGAGCTTCGGGGCGGTTTACTGGATCGCCAACTGGATGGAGCTCGTCGAGCGCTTCGCCTACTACGGCGTCCGCACGGTGCTGCCGGTCTTCATGGTGGCGTCCTTCGCGGCGGGCGGGCCCGAGCTGGATCATCGGCAGAAGGGCACGATCTATGCCGTTTGGGCCATCGTGCAGTCCTTCGTGCCGATCCTGTCGGGCGGCTTTGCGGACAGGTACGGCTACAAGCTGAACATCGCGCTCTCGAGCTTCTTCAAGATCCTCGGCTACGTCGTGATGGGGTTCTGCGTGCCCATCGCGGAGTGGCTCGCGGGCCTGCCCATCGCCGAGGCGCGGGCAGCCGGCACGGATAGCGTCTATGGCATCTTCTTCGCGGGTGCCATGATGCTCGCGCTCGGCACGGCCATCTTCAAGCCGGGCGTCCAGGGCCTCATCGCCTACGTCATGCCGAAGGGCTCGGCCTCGCTCGGATGGGGCCTCTTCTACCAGATGGTCAACATCGGTGGCTTCGTCGGGCCGCTGCTCGCGGGCTACCTGCGCGTGCTGGACTGGACCTGGGTCTTCCTCATCTGTGCGGCTGGCATCGCGTTGAATTTCATCCCGATGCTGTTCTTCGCCGAGCCTGACAAGGAGGCCCGCCGCGCCAAGGTCTTCGCGGGCCCGATGCGCCTGCTGTATGACGCCATTCGTGGCCTGCTCGAACCGCGCCTGTTCTTTTTCACCATCTCGTTCGCGGGCTTCTGGCTGATGTTCTATCAGCTCTTCGACATCCTGCCGAACTTCATCGACGACTGGGTCGACTCGCGCGGGGTGGCCGCCTGGCTGACGGATCTCTTCGGCGAGGGTGTGGTCCCGACGGTCAACGACGGCAACCTCACGCAGGAGTGGATCATCAACGTCAACGCGTTGCTCATCAGTTTCCTCGCGTTCGCGGTTGGTTACGTGACGGGTCGCGTGAGGCCGCTGTCGGCCATCGTGACGGGCATCGCGGTGTCGGCGGTCGGCATCTTCATGCTGGGCATGGGGATGGACGGCTGGACCATCCTGCTCGCCATCGCCATCTTCTCGTTCGGCGAGATGGCGGCGAGCCCGACCAAGATGCGCTACCTCTCGGACCTGGCGCCCGAGGGCAAGGTCGGCCTCTACATGGGCTACAGCAACTTCACCGTCGGCATCGGCTGGTCCATCGGCAGCGTCGTCGCGGGCGACCTCTACCAGACAGGCGGCGACAAGATCGAGCTCGCGAAGCGCTACCTCGTCGAGCACGCCGGGATGGCATCCGAGGCTGTCAAGGCGCTGAAGAAGGATGACGTCCTCGCCACGCTGCAGGCGCAGATGAACGTGGACGCGGTCGGCGCGCGCGAGCTGCTGTGGAACACGTACGCGCCGCAGTCGATGTGGATGGTGTTCACGTGGATCGGCCTCGCCTCGCTGCTCGCCATCGTGGCCTACACGCTGCTCGTGAAGCGCGCGAACCAGAACCCGGCACACAGCTTCAACACCGCTGGCGACGCGTGGGTGCGCTGGGGCCTCGTGCCGATCATGGCGGCCTTCGGCTGGTTCGTCGTGACCGGGCTTGACGCCTGGGCGAGCGCCCCCGAGGGCGAGGCGAGCTTTCCGCTCGGGTTGCTGCTGAACACCACCTTCTTTGGCGGCATGACGGCCATCGCGTGGCTGGACCGGCGCAAGCCCGGGGACGCGACGGCGTGAGGCACGGACTTCGTGTCGCGGCCGCCCTCTGGCTCATCCTTGGCGGGCTGGCCCGGGCCGAGGACGCCGTCCGTGACGGCGAGGCCGACCCGGGCGCTGGGCCGGTCTCGACCCCGGAGGCCCCATCGACCGCACAGGCCGCCGGTCCGGCCGCTCCTGCGCGGGTGCGGCTCGGTGGCTACATCGAGACCGCGTGGCAGTGGAACTTCAACCGCCCCGCCAACAGCGTCACGAACTTCCGGGGCTTTGACAATCGTCACGCGACCTTCACGCTGTCGAACGTGGCGCTCGACGCAGCCTGGGACGCGGGTCCGACCTTCGGGCGTCTGACGCTGCAGGTCGGAACGACGCCCGCTGCCTACACCATGGCCGAGCCGGGTCTCGCCGGGACGCCGTCCGTCAACGCGTCCGACAGCGCGCTGTGGCGCCACGTGCAGCAGGCCTTGGTTGGCTGGCGCGGCGGCGACCTCGAGCTGACGGCGGGCGTGTTCCTGTCGCCGGTCGGGCCCGAGACCATCCCGATCCGGGACAGCTGGAGCTGGTCGCGCTCGAACCCGTTCTTCGCGCTGCCGTACTACCACACCGGTGTGCGCGCCGCCCTCCAGCTTGGCGGAGGGGCTGCGTTGTCGCTTGGGCTTCTGAACGGCTGGAACTCCGTCATCGATAACAACGATGACGTATCCTTGTGCCTTCAATTTACGCTAAACAGACCGACGTTCGCGCTCTCGGCGCTGTGGTTCGGCGGCGTCGAGCGCGCGCGGGGCGCGGCGGAGGGGCGGCCGTGGAGGCACCTCTTCGACCTTCACGCGACGTGGCACGTGACGCCGTGGCTGTCGCTCCTTGCGCACGTCGACGCCGGCTTCGAGGCGGGCGACGCGACCGATACCCGCTGGGCGACGGCCGCCGCCTATGCCCGCGTCGCGGCGGGGCGAGGTTGGGCGTTCACGGCGCGTCTCGACGCGGTGCGCGAGTGGGGGCGCCTCGCGTCGCGGATCCTGACGCCCGTCGAGTGGGTCGGGTCGGGCACGTTGACGGTCGAGCGGCGGGTCGCCGAGGGGCTGATCCTGCGCCTCGAGGGGCGCCACGACCGCGCGGCTCAGGCGCTGTACTTCGACGCGGAGAGCCCGCTCACCGGGGCGTCGCCCGCCACAACGCGCCAGTCGACGCTGACCCTCGGCGCCATCGCGAGCTTCTGAAGCGTCCGCAACTTCACGCGCGTGTCACGTGGCTGTTGCGCGCGTGTCACATTTGCCCGAGCCTGACGCTGCAAGGCGTCATCCGGAGGCACCCATGCGCTCGCTCACCACGCTCCTCGGCCGCTCGCTCGCGCTCCTCGCCCTCACCTCGGCCTGTGGCGGCGATCCCGCGCCCCGCGAGGACGGGGTCCCCTCGGTCGACGTCCCTGACGCCGGGGCGGCCGACGGTGAGGGCGCAGATGCCCCCGCCACGGAGGTGGATCGCGTGCCGCTCGCTGCCGACGCGCTGCCTGCCGCACAGCCTGGCGGTCGGGTTCGCGCCGCCCGGGCGACCCGGGAGGAGCTGATCAGTGGAGAATATGCGCAAGGTTTGCCGGGCGACCTCCTGCTCGAGAACGACCACGGCCGTTACCTGATCGGCGACGGAGCGCGCGCGGTCGGACCGTGCGCGTGGGACGGCAACCCCGCCGAGACCGAGCTCAAGCGCCCGGGTGGCGGCACTGGCAGCGTGCTCGGCGACGTCTGCCTGCTGCTGAACGTCGCGCAGACCATCGCGCCCGAGCACGCAGAGCTCCTCGAGGATGGCTCGGGAGGTCGCGCCGTCGTGGCGGTCACAGGGCGCGTCGTGCCGCTCGACTTCTTGAATTTTTCTGCGGTGATCGAGGGGTTTGCGCCGGGCCTGTCCGATCTGCTCGACTTCGATCCGGAGGCCCCGCTGCCGCTGCGGGTGACGTTCTACTATGTCCTCACCCCCGACAGCCGCTCCCTGCGCGTCCTGACCGCGCTGCGCAATGACGGGTCCGAGGACGCCTTCTTTCTCGCCGCCCACCTCGTGCTGTCGGGCTCGACAGGTACCTACTTCACGCCGCTCGGCGGGCAGCGGGGCTGGGGCTACGCCTCGCTCGGGTCGAGCAGCATCTCTGCCGATCCTGTCAGTTTTCTTGGCTATTTCGCGCGCCATGCGGGGTACGCCGTGGTGCCCGATCCGGACCCGGCGATGATCCACCCGCTGCCAGTCGGCGCCGGCATGCTGGCCATCAGCGGCGCCGCCGCGCTCGTCCATGGGACGACCGACATCCTGCCAGCCATCCTCGCGCCACGCTCCGACTGGCCGACGACGCCCGGCATGCAGCAGGTGGCGCCAGGCGGCGTCCTGACGCTCGGCTATCGGCTCTACCCAGCCGACGGCTCGGTCAGCTCGGCCGCGGATCCCATCTACGAGGATCTCGGCGTGACCTCGACCCGCGTCACGGGGCGGGTCGTCGACCACGCAGGCGCCCCGCGCGAAGGCGTCCGGGTGACGGCCCTGCACCGCGGCGAGAGGGCCTTCAACATGGCCTGGACGGCGGCTGACGGCACGTTCGCGATGCGGCTCCCGCGCGCGCTCGGAGAGGGCAGCTGGACCTTCCGGATGCGTGACGACGAGGTCCCGACGACCCTCGACGGCGTGACGCTCGAGGGGCCCGACAAGGCGCTTGGCGACGTGTCCCTCGTCGAGCCCGCGACGCTCGCGTTGACGGTCAGGACGCCCGAGGGCGCGCCGACCCCGGCGCGTGCGGTCATCGCCTGTGCGGAGGCCTGCCCGGAACTGCTGCACGGGTCGAACGAGCGCGACGGGAGCTTTTCACCGCCCAACGGCTGGTACCGCGTCGTCGAGCTCGGCGTGTCGGGCGAGGCCGAGATCGCGCTGCCCGCGGGGGCCTTCCGCGTGGCGGTCAGTCGCGGCATGACGTGGTCGACGTGGCCGTCCGACGCCACCGACAACGGCGGCGCCCTCATCACGACGGCCGCTGGCGAGCGCTACACGATGGCGGCCGAGATCGCGCAGGTCGTCGACACGTCGGGGGCGCTCGGCGCCGACTTCCACGTGCACGCGATGGCCTCGCCCGACTCGCAGGTGGCTGACCGGCTGCGCGTCCTCGACCTGATGGCGGGCGGTCTCGACGTGATCGTCAGCACCGACCACGAGGCGATCGTCGACTTCGCGCCCACGATCGCGGCGCTCGGGGCGCAGTCCGAGGTCGCGTCCATTGTCGGGAGTGAAATCACGACCTCGGGGCTCGGCCACATCAACGCCTTCCCGCTCACCGCAGACCCCACAGCGCGCCGCGGAGGGTCGCTCGACTGGACACGTGGAGGGGGGTACCACCTGACCCTCTCCGAGGTCGTGGACGCCGTCCAGGAGCATCCAGGCGAGCAGATCGTGCAGCTGAACCACCCGGCGAGCCCGATGGGGGCGATTGGCCTGCTGGGCGTCGATGTGCTGACCGGGCTGTCCTTCGTCGCCCCGGAGACGCTGCGGATGGCGCCGACCGAGGCCGACCCCGTGACGGGGGACACACGGCTCTGGAGCGAGGGTTTTGACGCGATCGAGCTCTACAACGGCTTCGGCATGGAAGATTTCTGGGCCTACTTCCGCTGGTGGCTCGCGATGGTCGGCCGAGGCTTCGCGCCAGCGGGGACGGCCGTCACCGACACGCACGGCCTCTACGGCAGCCTCGGAGCGTCGCCGCGCAGCTTCGTCTTCGTCGATGACGCCGCCGACACCCCGGCGACCCTCGACGTCGGCCACTTCGTCGCCCGTATCCGCGATGGGGCCCTCATCGGCACGAACGGGCCGTTCATGCGGGTCGAGGTCGAGAGCGGCGATGGCGAGCGCGCTGGCCTCGGCGGGACGCTCGACGTGCGCGGCGGGCAGGCGCTCTTGAAGGTCGCGATCGAGGTCCCCACGTGGATCGACGTGGACACGGTCGACGTCTACCTCACCACGCCAGGCGAGGGCCTGACGGGAGCGCCTGGCGAGGCCTTGCGGGCGGCGCTCGAGCCGCAGCTGAGCGTGCCGGTCTCGTGGGGGCCCGAGCACCGTGAGGTCGTCGCCACTGGCGCGTCGCCGCACGTGCGGCTGCGTCAGGTGGTTGAGATCCCGCTCGCGGTCACGGTCGACAGCTTCGTCGTCGTGCGGGTCCACGCGACGCAGGCCCGCTCGATGCAGCTCGTGGTCGGCGGCAGCCCGCTCCCGATGGCCTTCTCCAACCCGATCTTTCTCGACGCCGACGGTGGCGGGTACGACAAGCCGCCGCTCGCAGCCCTGCGGGCGGCCCGTCTCGCGGAGGCAGGCGGCGCGTCAGCCCGTCAGGCGGCCCTCTCCAAGGCGCGCGCGTCTCAGGTCGTCATTCCCCGGGGCGTCCGTCCAGCCCCACGCGATCTCGGGCGTCTCATCGAGGCGATGAGCTGCCGTCATGGGCCTGGCGCCGCCCCGCATCATCACGCGCATGGCGTGCGTGCGGAGGTCTCGAGCAAGAGCGCCAAGGGGCAGCGCGCGAACGCCAGGCATGACCATGTGCATGGGCACGAACACGGCCACACGCATGGTGGGCCGACGCACCGGCACTGACGGGGCTGCGCTCGGGAGGTAACTCCCCTGGCGCGAGTCACGCCGTGGGGGCGGTCTCAGGCTGGCGAGGGCGCCGCCGCAGGGGCCGAGCTCTTGCGCCGCCGCCGCCGTTTGCGCTTGCGGGCGGCCTCGGCCGCCTCTCCGTCCTCGGGCACGGCTGGCGTCACGCCCTCGGTGACCGCAAGCGGCTCAGTCTTTGGAGGCGCGGCTGCGGCCTTCTTGGGCCGGGGCTCGCGCCGCTCGGTCGGTTTCGGCGCATCGGCCGGCTTTGGGGCGGGTCGCCGCGCGTCCGGACGCCCATGGTCCGGCGCGTCGCCGCTCTCGTCGCGGGGCTCGAAGGGGGCCGCCCACAGCCCGACCGCCGCGGCCGCCGTGGCCCAGCTGTCGTAGGCACCGGCCACCGAGGCGTCACCGAGCAGGAAGCGCGTCCGGAGCACGGTCAGCGCGAGCGGGACCCCGAAGTGGCGCAGATGCTGCGGCGACGGCCGCTTGTGCGGGAAGTAGTGCAGGCGCTTCAGGACGTCGAACATCCCGGCGAGCGTCTGTCGGAGGCGCACCGGCACAGCGAGGCGCAGCGCCACGGCGCGGGCATGTCCAAGCGCGTAGCGCCCCCAGGCGAGGTCGCGCGCGTCGGGGCGGGCCATCAGATCGGCCCAGATGAACGGCCACAGCAGCAGCGCGAAGGTCGCCTCACGCGGCAGCGTCCCGTGGATCCGCTGCAGGCGGTCGAGCTGGCGTAGCCAGGCCTCGATGTGTGGACGCCGATCGGGGTGGCGTGCGAGCCACGCGTCGAGCTCGGGCACGAGGTGCTGCAGCGCGCCGAGGCGCTCGAGCCAGCCCAGGACCTCGACCGTGTAGGAGGACTCCGCGAGCCGCAAGAGCTCCTCCGACACGCGCGCGAGAGGGCACGTCGCGACGAGCGGGGCTGCGATGGGGGCGCTCGCCTCGAGCTCCGGGTCCATCGAGAGACCGAGACGGGCGGCGAACTTGACCGCACGCAGGAGCCGCACCGGATCCTCGCGCAGGCGCTGCTCGGCGGGCCCGATCGAGCGCAGCAGACGTCGGCCGACGTCGGCGGTGCCGTCGACGTGGTCGATGACGAGGTGGCGCGCGGGATCGTAGAAGAGACCGTTGACCGTGAAGTCGCGGCTGCGCGCGTCCTGCTCGGGCGTCCCGAACGTGTTGGCTCGCACCACGAAACCGGACTCGTCCTGAGCGGTCTCCTGATCGTCTGGCAGACCACGGAAGGTCGCCACCTCGTAGTAGGTGGCGCCGCCGGTGTAGACGTGGGCGAGGCGGAAGCGACGACCGATGATGCGACAGCGTCGCCCGAAGATCTGTTTCAGCTCCTCGGGGCGCGCGGTGGTCGCGAGGTCGAAGTCCTTCGGCTCGCGGCCGAGCAGGAGGTCGCGCACGCAGCCGCCGACGAGGTAGGTGACGTGCCCCTCCGCGATGAGGCGACGGGCGATGTCGAGCGCGTCAGGGTCGAGGTGCGCGCGGGGAAAGGTCGGCGTGAAGGTGTGGACCACCGGGGCGGTATAGTGTTTCGGTTGGACTTCGGCAAGGACGGCGGGCAGGCGGACGGGGACATCCGGTCGATTTGAGTCGTCGTGCAAGGGAGGGGCCATGGACGAGGGGGCGCTTGAGGCGTTGCGGCGCGGAGCAGGGATCGCGGTGGACGTGGACGGGGTCTTCACGCAGCACGGGCGGCTCGTGGAACATCCGCGGGTTCAGCGCCTGTTCCACGCCGGCCTCGCGATCCGTGCGGACGGTGAGGTGGTGCTGACGGTCGGCCCGTGGTGGTGCTACGTCGAGGTCGCGCGGACGGCCTTCTTCGTCGAGGCTTTCCGTCGGGCGGCCCGAGAGGAGTCGGAAGCCGGGCCAGCCGCGTCCCCGTGGGAGGCCGCCTTGCTGGGCGGACGCCAGGTCTCGCTCGCTGGGGGCCTGCTCGGCTATGGGCCCGACGGTCGCATCTACCTCTGGGCGCCCGAGCTTGCGGGGCCCGCGATTCTGTTGCGTTCGGCACATATGCAGGTGATGGGGGCGTTGGGCTCCAGCGACAGCGCCGATGGGCAGGCTCTTGGGGTGCTCTTTTGCGAGCTCGAAGCCGTTCCGACGCATCAGACGCCGAGGCCGATGGCTCAGGCGGGGTTGTCGATCTCGAGGTAGCGGACCTCGAGGGTCGGAAACGACGTGGCCAGCCGCGTCGCCAACGCCATCGGCCCGAATCGCTCTGAGCGGTGATGTCCGCAACAGACGACGTGGATACCCTCTTCGAATGCGGTGGCCTGGGTCTGTTCGGTCGCCTCGCCCGTGATGTAGAGGTCGCAGCCGAGGCGGAGCGCGTCCTCCACCATCCGCGGTGCGCCGCCGGTCACGATGCCGACCGTGGCGACCTGCTCCGGCCCGCCCGCGAAGAAGTGGTGCGTCGGAAAGACGGCGTCGAGCCTCGCGCGCAGCGCGTTCACGGCGAGAGGTTCCGCGAGGTGGGCGGTGCACCCGGCTGCGGCGCCGCGGGCGATGAAGGCGGGACGCAGGTCGGTCAGGCCGAGCGCGCGGGCGAGGTTTGCCGCGTTGCCGACCTCGAGGTGGGCGTCGAGGGGCAGGTGGTAGCCCGCGACCGACAGGCCGTGGGCGAGCGCGTGGCGCACGCGTCGGCCGAGTGCACCGGTCACGGTGATGGGGCCGCCGTGCCAGTAGAGCCCGTGGTGTACGACCGCGAGCTCGGCGCCCCAGGCCGTGGCGGCCGCGAGAAACGCGAGGTTCGCGGTCACACCGGTCGCCACGCGCGTCACCGGGCGGTCGGCGTCGATCTGCAGGCCGTTCGGTGCGTAATCCTCGAAGCGACCGGGCTCGAGCAGGGTGTCGAGCCACGCGACGAGCTCACGGAGGGGGTGTGCGGTCATGTCTGGCTCCTGTGTCGGGGCGAAGTGTCCCACGATGTCTCATGGGACATCTCGAGAAATGCTCGTGATCACAATGGGTTTTGGTGCGCTGTCCCGCGTGGGACAACGCGTGGGACAGTCTGCGCTCGGAATGATGGGCTCAACGCGTTGAATCAATTGCTTTGCGTTCTTGGCACGCACCTTGCTTCGGAGTCCTCGCGTCAAGCGGAGGTGCTCATGCTGGCCAAGGCTACCGGAATCGCGATTTACGGAATCGAGGGGTTGCCCGTCTACGTCGAGGTCGATCGACAGGACGGTCTTCCCGGTGTCGACATCACGGGGCTGCCCTCCGCGAGCGTCAAGGAGTCGCGCTACCGCGTGAAGAGCGCGGCCAGGGCGATGGGGTTCGACTGGCCGCTCGAGCGGATGATCGTGAACTTCGCGCCAGCCGACATCCCGAAGGTCGGGACCGCGCTCGACCTGCCGCTCGCGGTGGCCGTGCTGATCTTCCTCGGGGTCGTGACACCCGAGCGTGCGGCGAAGGCCGTCTTCTTCGGCGAGCTCGCGCTCGACGGGACGGTGCGGGCTGTTCCGGGCGCCATCAGCGCCGCGATGGCCGCCCGCGATGCCGGTTACGAGGCCATCTTCGTGGCGCGCGAGAATGGCCCCGAGGCGGCGGCCGTCGCTGGGGTCGCGGTGTATCCGGTCGAGAGTCTTCGGGATCTGGCCGACGCGTTGACAGGCGAGGATTGCCCGACCCCGCGTCGGCCGGCTGATGCGGTGCGCCCGCTGCGTGGGCGGACGCTGGATCTCGCGATGATCCGAGGCCAGGGACACGGGCGGCGGGCGCTCGAGATCGCGGCGGCGGGTGGTCACAACCTGCTCTTCATCGGACCGCCGGGCTGCGGAAAGACACTGCTCGCGCGTGCGCTTGGCGGGATCCTGCCGCCCATGACGCTCGAAGAGTCGCTCGAGGTGACACGGGTCCACAGCGTGGCCGGGCTCGTGCCGCGCGGTGAGGGGCTCATCGTCGATCGTCCGTTCCGTGCACCGCACTCGACCGCGAGCGAGGCGGCCCTCGTCGGCGGCGGAAACCCTCCCGGTCCCGGCGAGGTCTCGCTCGCCCACCGCGGCGTCCTCTTCCTCGACGAGGTGCTCGAATTCCGCCGAACGAGCCTCGACGCGCTGCGGGCGCCTCTTGAGGACCGCGTCGTGACGGTGTCGCGGGCGCGGCGTTCGGCGCGGTTTCCGTCCTCGGTCAGCCTCGTCGTCGCGATGAACCCCTGTCCCTGCGGTCACTTC
>SXGQ01084210.1_pt1 | contig 19295 bp, 17 predicted proteins | sample 3178371 | NCBI WGS metagenome assembly SXGQ01 (sample SAMN11356859, study PRJNA531348) | freshwater metagenome | isolation source: freshwater sample F1-20 | place: China: Fuxian Lake, Yuxi | collected 2017-12-25 | reverse complement strand
GTGTGTCTGACCGCAGTCTCAGGATCCATTGCTGGCTCCCTTGCGGATCACGAGTTGATAGTGATCGGCCCTCGTACGGCTATCGCTTTCGGTCAGTTCGCATCGCGTGTTGCTTCGGCAACGATGCTTGACGCACTCGCAGCGGCCGTCGCTTGGAGGCTCGACGAAACCGCGCTTCCTCATGCGAACGCGCTCCAGACGGCCCTGCGAATCCGGACTTCCGAGACGAGGAGGCAGGGCACTCGCCCACCGCGCCAAGCATGAGTGTGGTCTCCAAACCACTGATTTGCCTTGAAACCGTCCTTGTCCAACCGCTCGCCAACTTCACTGGCCCGGGGGAAAGACGCCGTTCAGGTCGGTGGAGCGATCGGGTGCTTCGAATGATGGCCGGCCAAGGCGGTGCTCAACCTCCAGGGTGATCCGGTACGCCTCGGCCTCCATTGCGCGATTTGGTGCCAAGGGGGAGAGTTGAACTCCCGGCCAAGGGCTTATGAGTCCCCTGCTCTGCCACTGAGCTACCCTGGCTTGGTTTCCTGTCCTCTCCCTGCATCTCACCTTGCCCACCCCAACCCGACAGACAATGGCCCAACGATGCTCGGGACAGAACCCTTCGAGTTTACCAAAGCCACCAGTCCCGACAGTCCATGATTCGGTGCCTGCGGACACTTGCCAACCCCTTGCCGGCACAAGCCCCCCACTCCCGCCGGTGCGACGCATCCGTTCCATCGGCATGGGAACTTCACTGATGACACGGTTGCTAAGCAGGGATGATGTCCTCGGGTTGCTTGATCCCGATGCCGTCATCGAGGCAGTGTCCGGCGCATTTGCCGCGTATTCCCGGGGTGCGACGGATACGCCACTGCGCGCATCGGTCACCGCTCCAGGCGTCGCCGGCGTCATCCTGGCCATGCCGTGCGCCATCCATGACCCAGCCATCACAGGCACTAAGGTTGTGTCGGTCTTCCCGGGGAACCCGGCGCGAGGCCTGCCAACCGTCGCTTCGCTCTACCTGCTCTCCGATCACGGAACTGGAATGCCACTCGCAGTCATGGACGGCACTGCCCTCACCGCGGCCCGGACTGCGGCCGGTTCCGCCGTGGCAACCCGCCATCTGGCCCGACCGGACGCGCACACCCTAGGCATCTTCGGCACCGGCGTGCAGGCGCGGGCACACGTCGAGATGATCGCCCGAGTGCGGTCACTGTCCCGGGTCTTCGTCTCCGGACGCACGATTGAAAAGGCCGAAGCCTTCGCCAAGTGGGTCACCGCCCACTTCAGACTGGAGGCCTCGGCAACCTCATCAGACATCACCGCATCTGCCGACATCATTGCCAGCTGCACCACGAGTTCCGTGCCGGTCATCGAGAATGCCCGACCGGGCGCGCACGTCAACGCCGTCGGGGCATTCACGCCGGAGACACGCGAACTCGGAACCGATCTCATTTCCCGGGCGGAGGTCTACCTCGATACCCGGAGTGGCGCCCTTGCCGAGGCGGGCGACCTGCTCATCCCCATGCACGAGGGTCGCTTCCATCCGGAGCGAATCGCCGGGGAGATCGGCAACGTCATCAACGGCATGTCTCCCGGACGTCGCCAGTTACCCGAGGGCGCCGTATCGGTGTACAAGTCGGTCGGCGCCGCATTTCTCGATGCCGCCACCGCACGGCTCATTTTCGATCGCGCCGAGGAAACCGGCACCGGGTCGACATTCACTTTCATGGCGACCGGCGAAGCACCCTAACGTTGATGCAACCGCGCTGCTTCGGACTGCATCGCATCCCAGAGGGTGGCGACGTGTTCGCGTTCGGTCGTCTCGGCCCCGATGCTCACCCGGGCAATCCACTCACCATTGACACTCGCCGCGGTGAGATAGGCGACACCTGACCGGTTGATCGCGTCGCATAACGCCCGCGCATGGGCATCGAGGGCCTCGGCGCCCATTCCGGGCGGCTCATGCCTCACGCAGACCGTTTGCAGGCGGACCGGCACGACCACCCGCCAACCGGGTGTCGCCTCAACCTGCCTGGCAAGCCACTGGGCGTTGTCCAAGTCGCGACGCAAGCGCGAACGCAACGCCTCAAGACCTTGACCGCGCAGCAGGGCCCACAGCTTCAGGGCGCGGAAACGCCGGCCAAGCGGTATCCCCCAGTCGCGCAGGTTGCGGACCTCACCGTCCACAGCGCTCTGGAGGTAACTGGGGTTGGTCCCCATAACGCGGACCAAGTGTTCGCCATCCCGCACGTAAAAGAGCGATGCATCAAAGACCACGCCAAGCCACTTGTGCGGGTTCAACACGACCGAATCTGCGCCCTCGACACCTTCCCAGAGTGGTCGGCACTCGGGCAGGATCATGGCACTACCCGCCATCGCGCCATCCACATGCACCCACGCCCCGTGGGTTCGCGCCACTGCCACGATCGCATCGATGGGATCGAAGGCCGTGGTCGCCGTGGTGCCAGTCGTCGCCACGACGGCGCAGGGCACGCGTCCCGCGTCCCTGTCCGCACGCATCGCCACTTCCAATGCATCCGGAAGCATCGCGTGGGACGCGTCACACGGCACGAGGTGCACGTTCTCGCGACCGAACCCGGCCAGAAGGGCGGCCTTGTCGACCGAACTGTGGCCTTGTGCCGACGCATACACGACCAGCGGTTGTGGTTCGGCCTGCATGCCACCACGGGCAAGGCCAAAACCCGTTGACCGTTCACGCGCGCACAACAGGGCCACGAGGGTCGCTGTCGACGCAGTGTCGTGGATGACACCCTGCCAAGCACCGGACAGGCCAATCGCCTGGCGGACCCAGTCGGTGACGACCTCCTCGACTTCGGCCAAGGCCGGTGCAGCCTGCCAGGACAGTCCGACCACGCCAAGACCGCTGCTCAGGAAATCCCCGAGAACACTTTCCAAGGACGCGTTGCCGGGGAAGTACCCAAAGAACCGCGGGTGCTGCCAGTGCACCAGGTTTGGGGCGATCACATGGTCAAGATCGTGCAACATTCCGTCAAGCGATTCGCCAAACTCCGGCGGAGACGCCGGAAATGCCTTCCGAACCTCGCCCGGAGACGTCGGCGGTGCCACCGGTCGCAATTCGATGGTCTCCCGATAGTCGGCAATCCAGTCGATGACTCGGTGGCCAAGGCGTCGGAACTCGTCTGGGGTCATGTCCAACTTTGCCACAGCAGTGCCCCAACGATCACCGACGGCGTGTCCCTTGTCACGAGGGCCACGCCGTCTTCTTGGTCAACGCGAGGTAATTATCTCGTGCAGGGGGTTGCCTTCGACCCCAGTGAGTGGCAACGCGATGCGGGAATGGGTCCGGCTTGACTCGTAACTGGCGAAGATCAGTTCGGTGCCACGGATTGCCTTGTGCACGGACAGTTCGGGTTCATGGCCATTGTCGAGGCAGGCAATCAGGTCGGCCACGCCGGCACCGATGGCATCCTCGAAGTGGTCGGCACCGGCAAGTGGCGGTTCCTGCCACCCGGGGGCGTCACCGTTGAGAATGCGGATTTTGGCGTTATACGTCCCACGCACCCCGACTTCGATAACCCCGGCAGTGCCAACCAGACGTTGCATCGCCCCGAGGGCCTCGCGGCGTGGCTGAGTGCCATCTGCACGCGGGGCGCCGTCGGGAACCGTGTCACCCGTCGTCATGAAACCGCGCACGCCACTCTCGAAGCCCACAAGCGCGATAGCCTGGTTTTCCATGTTGACCGCAAAGGCCGAGGTCAGGGTCTGCGTGTCCGTCTGGGCAATCACCCACGATGCCGGTGTCTCGCCAACGTAGAAGAAGAGCATGTCGAACCAGTGCGTGCCCCAGTCGAAGAGGTTCGGGCAGGCGAGTTCCACCTGCACGAGATCGCCAATCGCGCCGGCACGGACGAGACTCCGGGCGGTTCGGTACGGGGCTTCAAACCGGCGCTGATGGTTGAAGGTGAGTTGCGCACCCGACTTCGCACAGGCCTCGGCCATGCGTCGCGCCTCACCCCATGTTGGCGCCATGGGCTTCTCGCAATGGATGGCGCGTACACCCGCTTGGGCACACGCAATCACCATTTCGGCGTGCAAGTGCGGCCAGGTGCAGATCGATACGACCTCCGGCTTTGCGGACTCGAGCATCTCGTGATAGTCGGTGAAGGTCACCGTCCCGGCGTCACCATGTTCATGGGCAAAGGCCGTGGCGTTGTCGGCAACGACATCCGCAACCGCAACGAGGCGGCACCGGCCGGTGGCGGCATACCCCTTGGCGTGCGCGTGCGACATGCCAAACCCGGTGGCACCGGTCTGGGAACGCGGTCGGCCGGCACCGATAACGGCAACCCGGTAGGTATGGGCAGATGCCTTCGCACTCGTCATGGTCGATCTCCCTGCGCGCCGGGATGATCCCGTCGGCACGCCGAACGTAGTTGTCAGGCTATCTCCCTCGGGGACCCAGGGGCAACCCATAATCTCGAACCACCCGAACCACACCACGCGACGCCACGCGGACTTTGCAGACGCTTCGCAGTCGGACCGGGCGCGATACCCTCTGGTGATGACCTCGCCACTGCCGTTCTCGAGGACCGATGCGATCACGCGCGACCTCGCCAACCCGCTACGCGCCTTCCGTGAGCGGTTCCACCTGGACCCGGGCACCATCTACATGGATGGGAACTCTCTCGGCCCGCTTAGCCATGATGCCGAGGAGGCAATCCTCGCTGCCGTGCAATCATGGAAGACACACGGGATTGACGGGTGGACCCAAGGTGAACGGCCATGGTTCTGGCTTGGCGAGGATCTCGGAGCCAAGCAGGCCGACCTGGTGGGCGCACACCCTGACGAGGTCGTGGTGACCGGAAGCACGACGGTCAACCTGCATGCCCTTGTTTCCACCTTCTACCGGCCCGAGGGAGACCGCCGGCGCATCCTTGCCGATGACCAGAACTTTCCATCCGACCTCTACGGACTGAAGAGCCAGATTGCCCTCCGCGGTCACGATCCAGCCACCGACCTCGTGACCGTCCCGAGCCGCGATGGGCGCATCGTCGAGGAAGATGACATCATCGCCGCGATGTCGGATGCCATCGCGTTCGCGTGGTTCAGTGCGGTCAACTACCGAAGTGGGCAATTGTTTGACATCGAACGCCTTACGCGAGAGGCCCACGCACGAGGCATCCTGATCGGGTTCGACCTCGCGCATTCGGCAGGCGTGGTGCCACACCGCCTGCACGACTGGGGGGTCGACGCGGCGACGTGGTGCACCTACAAGTACCTGAACGGTGGCCCGGGGTCCGTCGGCGCGCTTTTCGTTCATCAACGGCACTTCGGAACGACGCCCGCCCTCGCCGGGTGGTGGGGCTACGCCAAGGACCGGCAGTTCGACATGTCACCGGACTTCAGTCCCGCAATGTCAGCCGGGGCATGGCAAATCGGGACACCCTCCGTGCTTGGCGCCGCGGCGCTGCACGGGTCGCTTGCGATCACTGCCCAAGCCGGAGTCGATGTCATCCGTGCTGTCTCGCTGGACCTGACGGGATACCTGATGGATCTGGTTGACGTGCGCCTCGCCGATCTTGGGTTCTCGATTGGCACACCGCGTGAACCGGCACGGCGGGGCGGGCACATTGCAATCGAACACCCGGACGGGGCGCGCCTCGCCCGTGCGCTGAAGGCCCGAGGGGTGGTGCCGGACTTCAGGCCACCGACGACGGTGCGCTTCTCACCCGTCGCCCTCTACACACGCTACGCGGATGTATGGGACGCGATCGAGATCCTGCACGACTTGGCGTCAACCGGCGCGCACCTCGTGTTCGAGAACGAACGGGGTGTTGTGGCATGACAACCGGCAGTACCCAGCATCCCGATACCGGGTCCAGCGACGCTTCGCTTCGTGATCCTGCCGCGGTGCTGTCCCGCACCCCACCGCCGTACGGGTTCCGGCTGGAGTACGGCGACGAACCGTCGCAGTTCGCCGATGTGCGCCTGCCGGCGGACGAAGGCAAGCGGTCACCGCTGGCAATCCTCCTCCACGGTGGCTATTGGCGTTCGCGATACGACCTGTCACACCTCGGGCATCTCGCGCAGGCCCTTGTCGACAATGGCATCGCTACATGCAATTTGGAATACCGGCGTGCCGGGGAACCGGGTGGAGGATTTCCCGGCACGTTCGATGACATCCGGGCTGGCATGATGCTCGCACTATCGCTCGCTGCCCGCCATCCCATCGACCCGACGCGGACGGTGATCGTCGGGCACTCGGCCGGTGGGCACCTCGCACTCTGGATGGGCACCAGGCATGCGATCCGTTTGCCAGTGGTCGCGCTGGCACCTATCTGCAATCTTTACGAAGCAGCGAGGCTTGGCCTCAGCGACGATGCCGTCACTGAGTTCCTCGGCGGCACACCCGAGACCCGCCCGGATCGGTACGCCTTCGCGTGCCCGTCGCACCGAACCAAGGTGACGGAAACCCAATGGGTTATCCACGGCACCGCCGATACGGACGTGCCGGTCGAACTCACCGTTCGCCACGCTGACCAGGCTCGCCAAACCGGGCAGAACGTGCATCTGGAACTCCTCGATGGGGTCGGCCACTACGAACTGATCGACCCACTATCCAGTGCCTGGCCGGCCATCCGCCACGCCGTCCGAACCGCACTAGGGATGCCGGATGTGTCAGAAGAGGGCAGTCAACCCGTGCCCCTCCTCCAGAGGGATAGGGGAGCTGCCCGTCCCCCCTCCCGACGCGCGGAGCAAGCGCGCGCAAAGAACAAGGGAAACCGCGCATGAAGCACAACATCGGCGTCGCCGTGATCGGGATGGGTTGGATGGGGCAGGCGCACAGCCGCGCGTACCGACGGGTTGCGGACATCTTCCATGACTACGGGGTTCTTCCCCGACTGGTTGCCATTGCAGACCCGGTGCCGGCCCGACGCGAGGAGGCAGTTGCCCGGTTCGGCTTCGATCACGCGGTCGCCGATTGGCGCGAGGCGATTGACCACCCGGGCGTGGATGTGGTGATCGTGGCCACGCCAAACGCCGAACATGCCGAGGTCGCGATCGCTGCCGCTTCAGCCAACAAGCATGTGTTCTGCGAGAAACCAGTAGGACGGACCGTTGCGGAAACGACGGCGGTTGCGGATGCAGTCCGGCACGCGGGCGTTCAAGGGGGAGTCGGGTTCAACTATCGATGGGCGCCGATGGTGCAGTACGCAGCTTCCCTGGTTCGCGACGGGCGTCTCGGCACGATCACACACTACCGGAGCCGTTTCTTTGCCATGTACGGAAGCAATCCCCTGAGCCAGTTGTCGTGGCGGTTCGACCGGAACGCAGCGGGGATGGGGGTGCTTGGGGATCTGATGCCCCACGTGGCGGACATGGCCCAGTTCCTGCTTGGACCAATCAGACAGGTGTCGGCGACAACCCAGACCCACATTTCACGGCGTCCAATCCCCGTGCCCGGTCGCGGGACCCATTTCACTTTGGGGCAACCGGACGACCCCACCGGGCCGGTTACCAACGAGGATGACGCCTCCGTGCCCGTGCGGTTTGCATCGGGTGTGCACGGGGTCCTGGATGCGTCAAGGGTCATCTTCGGGCCGAAGTGTGAGTTCGGCTTTGAAATCTTCGGCACCGCGGGTGCGATCCGCTGGAACTTCGAGGCGATGAACGAACTCCTCGTCTACCTGCCAGACATGACTGGTCCGTCGGGCGATCACCGGCACCATGACGGGTTCGTGCGCCTCCTGTCGTCACCCGACCATCCGTATCACGGACGGTTCAACCCGGCAGCCGCAACCGGACTGGGTTACGACGACCTCAAGACCATCGAGGCCGCCGAGTTCCTGCACCGGGTGGCAACAGGAACCGGACCGGGGGCGACCCTCGACGACGCCGTAGCCGCAGCTCAGGTAGCCGCCAGCGCCGACCACGCATCACGCAGTGGCGGATGGGTGACCGTTGGCGACTGAAAAGCGTGGGTCTCCGAAAGGCGAGCCGCGCTCATCTCAATCGTTGAGGCGATTGAGGTGACTTGGTGGCAAAGCTTCAGTTGCGGATGTCGAAGTCGGTGAACTGTCCTCTTGGCGGCAGCCACATCGTGGTGACCCGTTCAACCTTTGCAATCCAAGGCCCCTTGTGCAGGGCAGCGATCAGCAGTTCGAGGTCGATCCGTGAACCTTCAGCCACGACCTCGACCATGCGCCGATCTGGCGAGTTCCGCGCATAGCCAGTCACACCGAGCCTTCGGGCTTCCTTGACGACGAACGCCCGGTAGCCGACCCCTTGGACACGTCCGTGTACGACGGCTTCAAGCCGGTCTGGCGGAATGACGGTATTCTGCCCGGCCACTTCCCACACTCTAGCAAGCATCCGAGTCATCCCATCATGACGTGATGGTGGTGGGCAGCCAACCTGTCCACCACCGCGGCAACCGGAACGTTATCCTGCCTCTCCGTGAACACCACCTCTACCTCCAACACATCGACGACAAGCTTGCACGGCGTGGACACCGTTCCTGCGTATCCCGGACCCCGGCACATGCGGGGCGACTTCCTGATCAAAAGCGATGTCGTGTTCCTGAACCACGGATCGTTCGGGGCATGCCCGCGCGAGGTCTTCGAGATTTACCAGACATGGCAGCGGGAACTCGAGTCGGAACCGGTCAACTTGCTGGGCCGTCGGTTCGCACCATTGATGAGGCAGGCGCGCCAGGATCTGGCTGCATACCTGAGTGCTGACGCGGACGATCTGGTTTACTACCCGAATGCCACCCAGGGCCTTAACGTGGTCATCCAGTCACTCGCGGAGAACCTGCCGCTGGTTGCCGGAGACGAGATCCTGAGCACCAACCACGAATACGGCGCACTCGACAAGGCGTGGACCTTTGTGTCTGAACCGCGCGGGGTCATATACAACCGAGTTGAGTTGGCTCCGCCGTTCACCACCGCTGAGGAGTTCGCCGACCGGTTTTTGGCACACGTCGGACCCCGGACCCGGATTGTCTACCTGAGCCACATCACGTCTCCGACTGCGCTGCGCTTCCCGGTGGAACTGATCGTCAAGCGGGCACGCGCTCTGGGACTGATCACGGTCATTGATGGGGCACATGCACCGGGCCAGGTGCCGGTCAACCTGACCGAAATCAATGCCGACTTCTACTCCGGAAACTGCCACAAATGGTTGTGCGCTCCGAAGGGTTCCGGCTTCCTCCACGCCCGCAGGGACATGCAGAAGCTTCTGCGCCCCGTCATCATCGGCCATGGTTGGCGGACCACACCCCCGGGCGAATCGGTCTACGTACACGAACACCAGTGGCGGGGCACCTTCGACCCGGCCCCCTACCTGACGGTCCCGGCGGCAATCGAGTTCCAGGCGCACCACGACTGGGCGCGCATCCGGGCGGATGCGCATGTCATGGCGACATACGCCACGAACCGCCTGATCGACGCATTTGGTGAACCGCCGATGTCCCCGCCGACGACCGACTGGTGGGTCCAGATGGTCGCCGCGCCGATCGGCCGCTGCGACGCCGGCGCAGTCAGCACCCGCCTCTACGAGGACCACAGCATCGTGATCCCGATCATCGACTGGGGTGGACGGACATTCGCGCGGATCTCGGTCCAGGCGTATACGACCCGCGTTGAACTTGACCTGCTTGTCGACGCCCTTGCAGAACTGGTCCCCAAGTTTCCGCACCCGGCCGCAAAGTCCGGGTAAAGCGAGCCGGTAGCTCCCACTGGACCTCCCAATGGGAACCCAGTGTCGGGACGAGCGGGTTGGGGTCTTCATTCCGGGTGAGCGAGTAGCATCGTGGATGCGGACTAGTCGACGTCAGCAGCGAGGCCCCAGTAGTCCAGAGGCAGGAGTTCTCGGATCGCCAAGGGGACGGTGATGTCGTTGAGCGGTGTCAGCAGGACGGCAATTCGCGTCTCAGGCGGCGCTTGCGGGATCTGAACGGTCAGTTTGCGGATCCCGTCAATACGCTTCTGCGGTGACGGCGCGGCCACGACCCCGATCGCAAACCATGCGTCGGCGGGTGAGATGATCCGCGCCTCCAAGACTGCATTGCCCCGGGTCAAGGTAGCTACGCGTGCCCCCGATGCGTACTCAAGCTGAACATCCGCCTGGGTGTGCATTGCCCAGACGATGTCGACATCGCCTCGGTGAGAGATCTCGTCCTGGATCAGGACCCGGGAACGACTATCCTGAAGCGCGACACCCCGCCGGACACGGTTGGTCCCGGTGCCAGCATAGGCAGCCGTCAAGTCGATCACGACGCGCGCTTCATCAATGGAGGCGTAGTACGCGGTGACCGCGGCCCGCGCGGTCGCATCCTGGTTCTGCCCCGCCATCACGAGCGTGTTGTGCCCTTCAGTACGCACACGGTAGTACGTGCCCCGTCGCTTCCCGAAATATTCTGGAAGGTTGTAGTCGTCGGGACCTAGGTCGACTGCCCACCGTTGACCAAGGGCGTCCAGCACAAAAGTGCCGAGATCGAGATGCGCGTGACTGGCCCGGTTGTCTCCACCCTTGACCCCGCAGAACAGGGCGTTCGGATCGGTCCACGAACTCCGCATGCAGACGACGTCGGTCCCACGGAACCACCGGTCCAGGGAGGGCACCTTGCCGGTGCCGGTCGTCGGCGCATACCACGCAAGGTTCATGCCGTGGACTGCGCTACCCGTCAAACGACGGCTCTCGAATTCCACCCACGGATCGGCGAAACGGTGCCCAAGCCAGGCGACAACCGGATCGAAGTCCAGCCGGTCAGGGCTATCGGCGTAATTGAAAACCAGTCCGGAAGACCCGGTGACGTTCAGGCGGTACTGCGCAGTGAGTGACAGGCCTGCATACCCCCCAAGGCCGAAGTTGGAGCCAAGCGCAGTCTCCAGGGCTGAGATGGCAACTGCGAGATAAGCCGTGGCGTACCCCCAGTACGCCGGGCCTTCGGCCCATCCTCCATCAGGTGCGTAGCTCGCGAGAACTGACGGAAGACCCCCAAGGGCGCGAACAATGATCGACTCCGCAAGCTCACGAGAGCGATCGGCGACGGCAAGTGCTCCGACGATGAGGCCTCCGTTGCAGACCGCATTCCAGTTGGCCTCTGATGTCACCCACCACGCTTTCTGCCGGTACGCCTCGTCGGCGGGTCGCAATCCTTTCTCGATGATTGCGTTGGCAATCACATCTCGCGTTGGCGGATCCATGCTTGCATGCAACCAGTCGTAGCCCAGTGCCAGTGCATGGGTCATCTCGGCGACATCAAGGAAGTGCGACGGATTCCAGTCTGAAAAGGATGCAGCAGCGCGCATCTCGGCAATGGCCCGGTCGCGCCACCTGACATCGCCATCCATGTTGAATAACAGGGAAAGGGTCGAAACCCGGTCGAGGACGCGTCGGCTCGTCGCAAGCAGTCGCGGACCAACGAGGACCCGGGCGGATGCCGGCTGATCGAGGAGACGCTTTCCGGTCTGCACCAACCTCGCAAGGTACGCCTTGGCAGTCGGGTCGCGGGCTACAAGGTCGCGAAGGGTCTGAAGCCCGGATTGGTCCAAAAGGAGACGCGGGTGACTGCTCCTCAGCGTGTCCAGGATTTTTGCCGGGTCCGGGGCCTGCTCCCGCAAGCCGACTAGTTCGGCAACCCCGGCCGCGTCAGCGTGGTGGACCGATGCGGTGCCCACCGCAGACGACGCCACAAGCGCCACCGCGGATCGCCACAGGTCCCCCGCACAATCACGGCGGTTCCCCCTGCGATCATCAGGCCATTTCTCGGAACCATTCCCGTCGGTCGGTTTCGACGGATGACGCCCGGAAGTGGGTCGCGATGTCACGTGCGGTCAATCACTGGGCAAGCTGACCCGGCGTCACTCACGTGGGAAGGGTAACCGGTAAAGCGGTTGGAGGGACTGGTCTGCCGTTCGATCGCAAATACCGTACGCTAGTCTGCGCACGTGCCACGAGACCTCGCGATTTCGAGGTCCGCATGGGCAGGCAATAGTGGGACAATGACCAGAAAAGCCAATCGGTCGGCAGGTCAAGGCAGAAAATCCTCAGGTGAGGCATTGCCGAAGTCCATCGTGGAAAGTTCACCCGACGGACTTGTCGACACGTTGCGCCCTTGGGTTCCCCGCAACCACCCCATGCCGGCAAATGAGGATGCGCGGCTCGAGGCCCTCTTCGAGTACGGCATTCTGGACACTCCCGATGATCCAGCGTTCAATGACCTCGCGCGTATCGCGGCCACCCTGTGTGATGCGCCAGTCGCGTTTATCAATTTGATCGACCGTGACCGGCAGTGGACCAAGGCGTCTTTCGGGATGGCACGGCAGACGGTGCCTCGGAACTACTCGATCTGCACGCAAGTCATTGCGCAGTCCGATGACGTCTTTGCGGTGACTGACCTCGCCGCTGACGACCGGTTCGCCGACCATCCGATCGTGACTCAATCACCGCACATGCGGTTCTACGCGGCGGCACCCGTTGTGACTGGGGATGGGCACGCACTCGGCACCATCTGCGTGATCGGGTCGGAGGAGCGAACGTCTCTTGAACCGGAGCATGCGGAGGCGCTTCGCGCGGTTGCGAGACAGATCATGGCCCTCATTGAACTGCAACGTGAACGAACGGCCTTGAATGAAGCGAACGCCCGCCTAAAAACCTTGGTTGCCCGGTTGGAGGAAGTGAGCCGGCGCAAGACCGAGATCATCTCAGACGTGTCCCATGAGTTCCGGACGCCATTGACCACGATCCTCGGTTACGCCGAACTGATCCAGGACGAATCACTCGAACCCACCGAGGTCCACGAGTTTGCCGGAGACATCGTCAGGGACGTTGGGAGGCTGACGCGGATGATGGAGAACGTCCTCGATATCGAACGACTGGAAGCCGGCGCGTCACGGATCAACACGACGACGATCGACCTCGTTGACCTCATCACCAAGGAAGTCGCGCGGTGGAAATCCGACGACGACACCAAGCACCGGATCAACGTCGTGGCAGACGCCAGCCTCCCGACCATCTGCGCTGACCATGACCGCATTCTCCAAGTTGTCAGCAATCTGCTTGCCAACGCGGTCAAGTACTCGCCGGATGGTGGTGAGATCAACGTGGCCATGTCCGCCGGTTGTGCTACTCCAGAGTTTCGGGTCGAAGTGCAGGACCACGGCATCGGGATCGGGCCGGACAGCCACGGCCGCATCTTCGAACGGTTTGCGCGGACTGCCGAGGCAATCCGTCACGGGATCCGGGGGACCGGTCTGGGTCTCGCGATCTGTCGGCAGATCATCGAGGGTCATGGCGGCCGGATCGGCGTCGAAAGCAAGATCGGCGAGGGGTCGACATTCTGGTTCACCCTGCCCATCGAACGCGCGAGACCCTTCAATCCGAAACCCGAGTGACAGTCGACCGGCGCAGGAAATCACGGGCGGATAGTGCCTGCAACGATTTTGCGCCGGAGGTCCGGCGAGAGAGCCATGCCGTAGATCCGTGCGAGATGTTCCGTCCAACTGACGGCGAAGTAGTCCCACCCGTCCACGACCACCAGACCGAGTGACTGGTCGGCACTTTGGGCATATTGGAGGAACAGGCGTTCACCGCGGTAGTTCAAATCCCACACCAAGCCATGATCGGGAAACCGCACTGAAGCAGTCACCGGTGAACCGGCGGTGTCCTTGCCCATGCCGGTGGCGTTGATTACCAATGAACGTGGTGAAAGGGCGTCTACAAGGGCGTCGCAATCACTAGGCACCCGGACAACGCAACCTTCGACGGTCATTGCACTCCCATTTGTCTGGACCGCTTCACGAATGACCCGCACTGCGTGATCGACGCGGGTCTGCACCCGATCCACGATGAGGAAATGCGAAGGGACATTGGCCGACGTGGTTCGAGTGGCCAGACCGAGACCGATTGCGGTGCCTGCTCCACCCGCACCGAAGCACAGGACACGTGATCCAAGGTGTCTGGCCCAGTGGGCCGGCGGGACGAACTGGTCCATGGCGAGTGCGGACGTCAGCGGATCCAGCGCCAAGGCCGTCAACCGGCCACCGCGTACGGTGATGCAACCAACTTCACCGGATTGAGCCGATGTGTCATCAATGCGGTCGAACAAGTCGCGAGATGCATCCAACAGCGAAATCTTGTGAGAAGTAACGAGGGCACCACGGATGTCGGGCACGCCCCGGAGGTCCACGACGACCTGCCGAAAGGCCTGCGGTGAGGCGCCGAGTGGAAGGTCAATACCGACAAGGCGACAAGGGCCTGCAACCCCGAGTGCCCGCGTCCAGTACGGGAACAACCGGTTTGACAGCGACGCGCCCGTCGTCACGCCGATGAAACACATGGCACCACCCTCGGGCGGACCGGTCTCGTCACCGTCCAGAAGTTTCATGGGTGACACCGTAACAGGGCATTTCATCTCTCGACCGGCGGAAAATTTATTCCGCACGTGCGCCAGGCAAAGTCGTGATAGTCTGCACATGGCACGAGGCATCGCCTGTGCAAATGGATCACCTGCGTGGATGAGGCAGACCATGGACCGCCCCCGGAGGAGCCAACGATGAACAGCGAAGCCACGAAACCGTCGCAGCCATCGCCCTTGACCCCGCAGGAATACAAACTGCTTATGCAGCTTGCTGAGGGAAGCACCCGCACACAAGTCGCGAAATCATGGGACAGTTCGGTCTCGCGCGTGAACCTGCTCATGCGGGGAGTTGAGAAGAAGCTTGGTGCCCGCACAACCGAACACGCCGTCGCAATCGCAATACGGTCAGGGTGGCTCTAACAAAAGTCAGGCGTGCCGAAACGAGGAACCCCGGGGAGTTCCCCGGGGTTCCTGTGCGCCAGTGCGGGTGATGTCCAGCCCTAGACCTCGTGGTGGCGTTGGGTCCGGCGATCGAACGTGTTTATCGGAGCAACTGCAGGACGAGGGCCGGTGCCTGGTTCGCCTGAGCGAGGACGGAGATTCCAGCCTGTTGCAGGATCTGGGCACGCACCATCTCGCTCATCGCGCTCGCGATGTCGGCGTCGGCAACCCGGCTGTTGGCAGCGGCCGTGTTCTCGGCGGCAACCGCGATGGAACGCGATGCGCTTTCCAGACGGTTCTGCATTGCCCCGATGTTCGCCCGATTCGTACTGACCTGAGTGATCGCTGCATCCAGGCTGGTGATCGACGTTGAGGCAAGTGCCCGCGTGGTCACTGATGCCTGCCCTACGTCCAGGATGCCCAACCCGTCAGTCGCCCCAGCCGCGGTACCAGTCACACCTGCGATATTGTTTGTAAGGGCGATGGTGAACTGGTTTGTCGCACCCGAGTTCGATCCGATCTGAAGCGTCAGGTTTGTGCTAGAGGCCCTGTTGAGCAACGTGGTCCCGTTGAAGTTCACCGCGTGGGCAATCCGGGTGATCTCTGCCTTCAGCTGGGTGAACTCGGCATCGATGTTCGTGCGGTCAGCGTCAACAAGCGTGTCGCTCGCCGCCTGCACGGAAAGTTCGCGCATGCGACCGAGGATCGAGTGAATCTCGGTCAGGCCACCCTCGGCGGTCTGAAGGAGGCTGATGCCATCCTGGGCGTTGCGATGCGCCTGGTTGAGGCCACGAACTTGGTTTTTCAACTTTTCACTGACCGCCATGCCGGCGGTGTCGTCAGATGCCTGGTTGATGCGGAGGCCACTCGAAAGCTGTGCTGACGCCCGCTGACGGACTGTCTCCGATGCGTCTAGTCCTCGTTGGGCCTGCAACGAGGCGTTGTTGTAGTTGATCCTCAACGCCATATCGGCGTACTCCCTCCTTGAGCCGTGTACCCCACATGCAGGATCAGAGACGTCGGCCAACGTCCCGGCAATGATCGGCGAGTGGCAGCTCGACCGATACTATGACCAATCCCGGCGGTTCCACGTCTGTTGTCGGAGTTCTGAAGGGGTTACGTGAGTTCACACAAAAAAAGACGGACCCAATGCGGCATCTTGTGGGGTCGCGGCGTTCAGGGTCTTCAGATCGGAACTTGGTTGGAACGCCTAAATCAAGACCGCCGCGTGACCCCAAGTTGCGCGGCAACGCGGCATCCGACTTACGTACACCTGCGGTCCGCCACTGCTTCAGGCAGTGGTCATCGGCTGGCGATACCCGAGGCGCCAGCCTCATGAACCTCTAGTCGAGAGGGCGAACCAGACTCATCCGGCGTCGTGACATGGTGCGTTGCGGGCGTAGCTGCGGATTGGCAGCCAGCGCGACGTAGACGGCGCAAGCCTGCGAGCTGAGGCCAACATGCACGTTCAGAACCGTGCGTCAAGTCATCACCGCGCGCATGGTGTGGGTCAGTGACAAGCCACGACTTGCTCTCATCTGCGGAGTGATACCCGACGCACCACTGTTGGTATCCATCAGAACAATGCCGTCAAACTGGGGAGACCTGCCGATGCGGTCAATTTCCGCATACGATGCCGTGAACCCGGCAATTGCGCTTAGTCGGTCGCTCAATTGCAAGATGTCACTTCACGCCTTAACGGCAGGTTCGCGCATTCCAGACAGAGGTGGATGGGTCTCCGTCAGCGCCCCTGCAACGACGTGCAACATGCTTGAAGCATCCTGCACGTTCCGGTGGGCCAATTGGAGGCCTCCGGCATGGTTGTTCAGGGTCTGGCTGATCGACATTCCGGCGGTGACATCAGTTGCCCGGTTGATCCGCAAGGCCGAAAGGAGTTGGGCACCTGCCCGTTGCGTAATCCTTTCGGCGACCCCGGGGCCCCGTTGGGCCAGGAGCGACACGTATTTGCAGTTCATCCTTGGCACCGCGGCTTGCGAACTTCCTCCATGTTGTCTCAACCCATCTAACACCGCCGCATGGCGATGAGGGGATTGCGGGTTCGCTGGGCGCCGGCCAACGCTACTGCGTCACCGGTGGTTGGCAGTCCACCGGAGTCACGACACGATCAGCGCAGCAATTTATCGGTCAGGAGACCGCTGCAAAGCGGTGCTTCGTTTGGAAACGCAATGGCCGCCGGTCACGATAGACAAGGCAATTCGTCTGGGGGGTTCTCGAACGGTCCCGCCGATTGTGGTGCGGTAGTTGTCTGAAGCCTGTCCGGTCAGGAATGTGTCACCCGCCTGCACCGCGAAATACTTGACCGACACGTGCGATCAGGGTTCCGACGACCGTACGGACCCTAGGCAAGGTCAGAGCGGGTTTCAGGGCGCGAAACCGGACCTGCTCGTCGAAATAATCGCCAACCCGTTGCCAGACCGGCAACGGTCCATTGGCAAGGAAGCAATCACGGAACGCGTCGGTCGGTCCAGGAAACTCGCCCGCAAGGCGAACGCGCGTGGTGAGCCGTGACCCGAGATCATCGACCAAGAGACTAACCAGTGCCGAGAGGTCGGTGCGGGTGTCATGGGATCACCTGTTGGAGAAAAACTCCACCATGGTCACGCTGGGGCTGACGCGGAGAACCACCGCCTGGCAGAGTCCCGGTTTGCTCTCTAAGTGCGAGTCGAGGGCAGCTGTTGATATCCCCGTTGCAACGGCTGTCTGGTCCATCGTCGTGGAGCGGGAACCCTGCAGTCCGACAAGGCGTACTGTCGCGTCGATGATCACCGCCCGCCGGTCCGGCGTCTCCAACGGCGTAAACCGGCGACAGACAGAGACCTCGAAATCGCACGTCTCACAGTGAAGCAAGCCGACGTGCAGGTACGAGATTTGGAATTGCTTCGCGAACAACCAATCGCCGCTACCGCGCAGGTGGAGCTTGCTCGCGCCCAACTTGAGGTCGCTCGGATAACGGTAGTCGGCGCTGAAGCCGCCCTAGCTGGGGCGGAGGCACGTCTGGACGGTGCAAGGCAGGGTGCAACCGCGACCCAGATAGGCGTCGCCGAGGCACAACTGGCGCAAGCACGCGCCGCCACCAAGATATTCGAGGCACAAGCCTCAAAGGGGACGGTTATTTCCCCACGCGCGGGAACCGTCGTCCGCGCAATCGCGCACCTTGGTGAGACCGTCACTCCCGGAACTCCATTGGTCGTCTGGCACGACGCTTCAGACCTGACCCTGACCGTCTATGTCGGGGAGATGGACGTCGGCAGGGTGAAGCAAGCCCTACCAGTGACGATCACGGTGGCCTCTCTTCCCGGCGAAACCTACAAGGGCACCGTGCGCAATCCAAGGAAGCTTGACGTTGACAGCACCAGATACTTTCCGGCCACCCGTGATAGTTACCGAGGGCCTGACTCGTCGGTTCGGTTCATTCACCGCCGTAAACCGCGTATCCCTGTCTGTGCCCGAGGGTAGCATCTTCGGACTACTCGGCCCGAACGGATCAGGGAAGACCACGGTGATCCGAATGTTGTGCGGGGTCCTGGAACAGAGTGAAGGTACAGCCGAGGTTCTGGGTCTCGAAATGCCCAGGCAGGCGCCCGAACTCAAGCACATCATTGGCTACATGTCTCAGATGGCAGGAACCTATGACGACATGACCATCCGGGAACACTTGCGGTTCTACGCCGGACTGTACGGATTGACCCGCCGGCAAACGGTCGAGGCGACGGATCGGGTAGTCGCCATGGCACGACTTGAGGCATGGGTAGACACGCTAGCCGGCGCGGTGCCGGTCGGAACGAGGCAGGACCTGGCATTCGCCTGCGCGTCAATCCACGCACCGACTCTTCTGTTCCTCGATGAACCGACGGCTGACATGTCTCCTGTCGCCCGCCGAACCTTCTGGGATGGCCTCTATCAACTGGCAGGGCAGGGAACCACGATCTTGGTCACCACCCACTATCTTGACGAGGCGATCTACTGCCACGAACTCGCGCTAATGCACCGCAGCAACCTCGTGGCAAGCGGAACCCCGGATGCGCTGATCGACAGCTTGCCACACACGCTCATCGAGGTGGAGTGCCCGCAACCGCACGGCGCCGTCGAACTCGTCGATGGCTTGCAGGGAGTTGTCGAGACGGCCCTCTACGGCGACACCTTGCACGTCCTGTTCGAACCGGGCCATGAAGCGGAGGCAGCCGCGCAGTCGATCCGGCGTCGCCTGGAGGCCTCAGGGGTCCAAGTCGGAGCAATCGCCGCGGTTAGGCCAACCCTTGATGATGTGTTCGTAGCCCTCGCAGGACCTTCCGCAACGGTCGCGTAACTGCCTCTTGCCAACAGGCAAGCAGCATCCGCACCACTTCGGTGACGGGGATGGACCGCGGGCATCCTTGCGCCGTCGATGGGATCGGCGCGATCAAGTCGCCATTCGACGGGAAACTGCCCGCAAACGGTCAGTCCGGCCAGATGCCCGCCATGACCCAACTGTCACCACCGGTGAACGCCTCACCAT
>SXGQ01264094.1_pt1 | contig 19298 bp, 3 predicted proteins | sample 3178371 | NCBI WGS metagenome assembly SXGQ01 (sample SAMN11356859, study PRJNA531348) | freshwater metagenome | isolation source: freshwater sample F1-20 | place: China: Fuxian Lake, Yuxi | collected 2017-12-25 | reverse complement strand
GAAGAAACGGTAGTATTTGCTGGTATAGAAGTGTAAGCGCCATCCCAGTCTTGTCTGAGATAAATTTCCAGTTCATCAGATGACAAGATTGGTGTTGAAAATGTAATTTGTCCTGTTGCTGGGCTTGAAGTATATCCAGAACTTAAAACAGATGAATTTTTAACTATTTCAATGAACGGATATTGAGCAGTGTTCCAAGTAAAAGTATTAGTTCCATCTGATGAAATAGTTATAGTTGAGCCTATGCTTCCGGTAGTTGGAATTAAGGATAATTGTTTTCCACTTTCATTTTTATATCTTGCCTTTAAGTCATCTATTCTTAAAAGATTATTATTATATAAGTAATCTCTTACTGATGTAATTTCTGTAGTATTAGAAATACCAGCAACAGCATTAGCTTGTTGCCCAATGAGAGCGTATTCCAAAGTCTCGTAAAGGTTGCTATTTTCGCCTTCTAAGCTTAATCCTGATATAATATTTGTTATTGCTGTGCCTGAGTTTGTAAAACCAAAAGCACTTCTATGTTTTGTCTCAGTTCCAAGTGTCCATAAGTCTTGATATGTTCTGCCTCCAGTTCTTGACCAAAGTGAAGATAATAAAGAATTGAACTTAATCTTTGCATCATAGGAACGATTTATAGAATTTGAACAATCATAAACATTTGATATCAAGAATTTAGAATCTAAAACTAGATACCCACTATCATTAACTAAGACTCCTTTAGAAGTCCCTGAGTCCCAACCGATAGCAGTATTATCATAGTTACCTACAGAAACAATTGAATCTGTGGGGGTTGATGCTATATCATAATGCACTTTAAAGAATAAATCTTGATCAGATTGTTCGTACCATGTTGAGGCATTTATACTTGTAAATGCTGCTCCAGAAACAGGATTAGATTGTGCAGATTTTCTCCAGTTGAACAAAGGCACTGAACTTGATGTTTCTCTTATCACTAATGCTAAAGTTGTTGAACCTGAACCTGGAATGTCTAAATCTGATGTTAAATCAAACGTAGTAAATCCTTCTCTTCTAACACTTGAAGATGTAATTGCAGATGAAGATGCCAACTGAGTTTGTGGTTTGCTATTTGTATCAACTGAGTAAACATATGCTGTTAAGGTTGAATTTAATAAACTATCATTATATGATGCATTTGAAATACTGTCTTGATCTCTCAAGGTAACATATGCTGATACTTTTGTAATAGTATTTGCTGTTGAAGATGTAGTAAATGTTTGTGCTAAATATCCAGTTGAGTTAGCATCGCTAACAACAAATTTTATTTGGCTTACTGGCTTTGACTGAAATAATACTGGTGAGTAACCTTCGCTTGTATTTTCTCCAGTTCTGTACCAATTGTCACCATCATCTATCGTATACCAAAGACCATTGTTTGTCGCTGCTAATAAAACATTTTGTGTTATAGAATTAAATGTAGAAGAAAAAACTTTTAAGTCATACACAGAAGATGGATTGACACCCATGAACTCTGTTTTATGAAATGAATTTCCCTCATCCAAAGATCTATAAACGCCTTTATTTGTACCAACAAATATTTTAGATTTTCCTGGAGTTGTTCCAATTGTAGAATCAGTGTCAATTGCGTAAGACAAGCATTGAATATTTCTTAAGAATCTTTGGTCAATAATAAAATCTGATGAACCGAAATTGTCTGGATAACAATACTTCCAGTTATTGATTTTAAGCAATCCGTCATTTGTCATAATAAATAAAGGATTTGCATAAACACCATTAGTTGATGAAGATGGCACAGAATAGGCTTGGAAAGAGTTGTAATATTTTTCAACACCCTCTGGATTACCCTGAGTAAACATTTTCCTAGGATTTATAAATTGCCCAAATGATGCATTATTTGTTTGATAACCTAAAACAAAATATCCGTCATCTCCAGAAGCATGAATAGATTCGTAAACTTCAGTAGTTCCAGATCCTATCTTAATATATTGACCCTTGAAGAATCCATTGATATTTGATGTCGTAAGTTTCAAGAAGTCTGACGTAAAAGTCCCATTCTCATAAACTTTTATTGAAAGACCATCAGCCTTACCAAAAGCTTCAAACAAAAGTCCATTCCAGAAACCTTTCAAGTAACAATTTTGCTTTTTATCGTCAATCTTGGTCCATGAAGTTGTATATTTCCAAAGACCATTAGTTGCTCCGACTAAAATATCTAAGTCAGGATTTTCTGCAATATAAGTGGTATCCGAAGCATTATTTAAAAGACTATCTAATAGCCACTTATCACCTACTACTTTCCATATACCTAAATCAGTAGCAATCTTAGTACCTTCGCCTGTTTTTTCAGGATTTAGTATCGATCTAATAAATATAGGATCTGTTTCAGGATCTATTGTGGATGGGACCAATTCTGTTCTCTTCTTATATGAAGAGTTATCGGGGTCAAATGTATTTGATGATATGAAATTACTAACTAATAGAGTATTTTTCAATCCTCTTGTGTCAGTTTGAGATATAACTGGGCTAGAAAAATCAAACACTGTGGAAATACCAGTTTTTAAGTATCTTGCCAGTTCTTGGATGTTTTGATTATTAGCAGAATCTAAATAATACTTTTGATTAGATTTTAATAAATATATATCATCTTCTAATCCTGAGACTACATCATCGGCAATACCATAAACTTCTGTATTTGCAGAAAAAGATACACCGCTTGAATTTCTTGATGAGACTAAGGTTACTTCTATTGGAAAAACTGTATTATCAATAGATCTTACGTTGACAATTTCTGAAGCAGTATCATTTTTTAGCAAAAGTAAATCATAAGATGCTATTCTTTGATTTAACAATAAAATAGAATCAGTGTTAAGATTTTCTTTCCAAAGTTTTGCTATCGGTAAAATTGTTCTTGATATTGGAATAAAAGTTGATGAATGTGGCTTAGTTCCATTGTTAGTTATTGATGGATTTTCAGAAACAACAGATAAACTTATATTGTCTACATCATCTTTTGAAACAGACTGCAAAAAAGTTACTGTTCCATCAGTTGAATTGGTGAAAAACGGGACATTGCTTGGCTTATCATTTAGATAAACCATTGTTCTAGTTTGTGAACTTGAATGTGTGCTCCAAGGGCTTGTCTTGAAAGTAGTGAAACTATTCTCGTAATAAAGTTGTTCACCTGGAACATAAGATGTGCCTGTCGAAACTAATTGATAGTTGTAAATGACACTAGCATCTTGAATTTTTTGATAATCAGAATTATAAATAACAAATTCAGGCTCAATTGCACCAAAAGTATCGTTTGCTCTTTTCCATTTATAGCCAGACAGAACAAATGAATAATTGTTTGTATCATCTTCCCAAACTAAATCAGAGCTTATGAATATTCCATTTGTTGTTCCAGCGTAAAGTTTTCCGTAATTTGTATTGTCATCGTAACTATACAATGCATTTACGCTTCCTTGGAAAAAAGGCTCCCAGTACAATTCTGAAGCAGATATTGTCGTATTATCTGCAGAAAAATCTTTTATTCTTGCGATACCATTTGTATGTCCAATAAAATATTCATTGAAAAATCTAAAACTTTTTCTTTCAGTGACACAGTTAATAATGGATCTTGTGCTAGCGCCTGCCGGAGTATCTGTTGAATAAATTTTAAGCTTGTATACATCCCATTCTAGCGTTGATGTTCCCAGCACAAACGAATCATTAGGCTTCAAAAACCAAACACTGTTGCCATAAGAAGTACCATTTGTAACACTTATTTTTTTGTAACTTACAAATTCAGATGAAGAATCTAAATCAGTTGCTCTTGTCCAAGCACCTGAAGCAGCAACATAGATACCATTTTCTATTTTATTAGTTTGGTCTTTGACTAATACTCTATCTAACGCTGATAAAGTATAACCATCAATAGTTTGCAAGCCAGACAAAGATACATTTACAGCAGTGGATACAGCAGCAGAAGTATATGTAGCGGAAGAATCATTAAAAGGTAAGATCCAGTATTTACCAGTTGAATCTTCTATATATCTTGCTGCATGAGTAAGGTAAAGATCATAATCATTCCACCAAATAATATTATTTCTGTAATCATTATTCTTAATTACATAGATACCATTAACTTTTTCAGTGTAAATTTGTGATATTTGACTTTGGTCTCCAATATAGATACCTTTGTCTGTATTATCATTATTTGCCACATAAATATAATGATCATAAGAAATTTCATCTGGCTCATTTTCAACAAAAGTAACTCTTTTGGGAGTTATTTCCTTTATGTCTGAAATACCATTTAAGGTTGTTATTGCAGTTCCGGAAGTATCATAATAATTTGTTATTTCAATCCAATCCCAGTTTTGCATTGCTTCGTTTTCTGGAATTACTGCATAAAATAAATTTTCTGACGTAGTTGCATAATAGTAAGTTTGATTACTTCCATCAACTAATCTGTCGCTCGAAACAATAAACTTATTTATTGAATAATTTTGAAATAAACTGTTTTTTGGATATTTAATTTCTGTCCAACTCTCATTGATATCTTTATAAAAAACTCTATTATTTGAAGTTAATACATAAAGATTTTTAAAATAGTTTTCATCCAATAAAAGATTATCTTGTATCGAAACTATCTTGCCGTAATCATTTTTCCAAGACGTAACATCAGATGCTAGATTGCTATTGATATTTAGTGTGAAAAGGCCTCTGTTTGTTGCTGCGTAGATTTGAAAGATATTACTAAAAATATTTTGGCTTTCAAGAAAATTTGCTACATCATCATAGTATTGAATTTTTGAATTTGTATTATGAGGATAAAAATAAGTTTTACCAATTCCAGAAACTAAAAATTTATTTGGAGTAAAAGTCAAACTTGTTTTGTGTAAAGTGTCTGAATAATGATTGAGTAAAAGATTTTTTAAGTTAAACTTTCCTAAAAGTATAGAGTTGGCAGACACATTCTTAATATTTTGATTTGAAATTGAGTTCTTGACTTCTTCAAAATTTTCACTTATTGTAATTGTCAAATCTTCAAAAGTATAATCATTATAATTGGGAAATGATTTGTTTAAGTAAATAGTCCCAGAAGATGGGTTTATATTATAATGAATAGCATCTACAATTAAATCATTTATCTTGACAACTGCATCTCTGTAATCAAAATTTGACCAAGAAAATAATTCGTAAATGTCAGAGACAGAACCATCATCATTTGTTTTTTGAGAAACTACACCATTACTTAACTTTGCATATGATTGAGTAACAAGAGCAGAAGTGAGCAATTGTTGATTAGCATTTACAGAATACAACCTAATTGCTTTGGCTGCTGGTAAATAAACTTTGAGTGATGATGTTGACTTGATTGAATATGATAAAAATAATTTATATGAAGTGCCAGTGTTAAAAATATTATAGTCTTGTTCTGATAAAGTTTGACCATCTAGTTTAACTATAGGAGTTCCATAACTACTAATATCACCAGAAAATACGCTTCCATTTGACTGTCTTAGCAGGAATATGTTAGTATTAGTGTATGTACTAATATCATCAAAATTTGTAGCATTTAATACTAAAAAATTGCCTAAGTTTATCTTGGACGGAGAATTTTTGTCACCTAAATGTTTATGTTTTAGATAAGACAAATTGAGATTTGTTTGAAAATCTCCTAAAGTTTCATTAAACTGTTTTCTTCTTATAGAATATTTTATTTCTGAAACGATTTTGAAATCTGCGTAAGTTGAATCTGCTTGAACGATTACTTCAGCGAGATACAGAGCGCTTGAATATGAATCGTAATTTTTGTCAGGATTTTGAGAAGATACTATTTCGCAAAACTCATCTTGTAAAGTTGAAATTCCAGGTTCAGCCCAAACATAAAATGTATTATTTACGGTGTATCTAAAATAATAAGATTTTTCTGTTTTAGCAGCATATTTATCTAGTATGCCTCTTCCAGAACTTACTTTGATGCACTGTTTAAAAGCATTATCAAAATATAGATTAGTCGCACCTAATGTAAAACTTGTTGATGAAACAGAGCCTATCCAAAGAGTCTGTTCATTATTGTTTCCGCTTGAAACATACACAACAAAATTGTTTGTGTAATCCAAAGATGAATCTAATGATGAATGTCTTGCCCAAGTGCTAGAAGCAACAGTGTAAACACCGTTGTTTGATGCTGTAGATTGATTCTTGACTAATACAATATCACCAGAAACTACAGACACTCCATCTATTGTTTGAGCGCCTGAAAGAGTAATATTTGAAGTTGTTGCAGTTTTAGCAGTGACTGAAAAACTAAGGTTAAGTAAGTCTAACTTATATCCATATTCTGAAGATGGACTTTCAACAAAACCATTTAAGAGTAAAAGTTGATCTGCCCTATTATCTGTCAGTTTTTCTACTTGCCAGCCAGAAATTATGCAAGGAGCAAAATAAGAATACGCACCTTGAAACTGTGATTCAACACTAAGCATATTCTCATAGTCATAACCTGGATACCAAATATCACCAAACTGAGAATATAAAAACTTGTAAATAGAAGTTCGACTTGACATTTTACCCTATGGAGCAGGATTGAATTTTATTGAAGCATCTCCTATATCGAGTTGTACGGCAAAATCGTAGACCATTGCAGGGACAACTCCAGTAGAAGTAAGGAATATTCCAAATCTAATTGTGCTTGATGCTTCTGATAGCTCAAACGTGGTGTTCGGTGTTATAATATTGAAATTTTCAAAATTATATGTTTCATTTGAATCTTCAGAAGTTGTATATCCGTATACTATGCTTCCATTATTTTTTAACTCATTTGAAGTGAGCAATCCTCTTTTAATCAAAGGAGTATCAGAATCATAATCTGTTGTATCAAACATTTTAGTAAAGAAATAACTTCCAGATGATGATGTGTATGTAAGTGTTAATGAAAGTAATTCAGGTGTAACATTTGGTGTTGCAGATATAAGCTCAACTTTGTACTGAATCCATTTTCCAGAATATGGTGATAAATTAACAGTCAAAGATTGTGCTGTAGTAACTGATACTGGCTCATTTATTGAAGATAAGGATGTTGCGTCTCCGTAAGTTGCAGCAAGACAGTCTGCTCTTGTGTTTCCTGTTTTGATGTAAATATTTACTTCTGTTCCAAAATCCAAACTTGAATCTGTTGTGGAAGGATATTTATTCAAGACTAAAGCAACTAATTCTGTCCAAGTAATCAAAGTTGGTACATATATTGGTTGAGGTTCATATATACCGTACTCTCTTACTTTTCTATCTGGAGCAAAAATTGAATATTCTCGTGAATTAGGAACATATATTCCTTTTCTACTAAGAGTATTATCTGCATTTTTTTGTATTTGATATATCACACCAGAATTATTTGTTGTTGATAGATTTTGATTATTTGTATTGTTGACAATAGTGTTAGTAGGTGTTGTGTTTGCGTCTGTTTGATTTTGTGTCGGATTACTAGTTTGATTATTCTGAGGGTCACCAGTAACAAGATTCACTGTTGTATTTGAATTACTTACAACTGATGTTGCTGTGTACTGAATAAATGAACTAGGGTTGTTTCCTACGTTAGACGTTTGAACCATTTTGTCATTAAGTATCTCAAAACCGTCGGCGTGAGCAGGAAGAGTCACACCCTGAATATTGCCAGCTTCATCTTTCAATCTTACATAGATTGTTCTGTCATTATTTTCATATGGGGTTGGTGTAAATTGGTACACACTACCGTCTACACTTGCTCCATAGAATGTATTTCCTATGCTTGTAACAGACTTAATTTTAGAAACGCCTAAAAATTGATCTGCTGGGACAATTCCAAACGACTCTTCTGCAGACCTTTGCCAGGATAACTTAAGCGTCGTACCTGTTCCAACATTATTAGTAGTCTGCAATTTGATCTTGAGTATGTCACCTTCTTCGACAGAAAAAGCATTTGCTGAATATTTTGTTGTGACATTAGTCGAAGTATTGTAGTTGCTTATCTGTATTGTGTCATTAACATAGAAATTATATCCTACGCTTGAATCTATTTTAAAAGATAAATTTCCAGTTTTTGAAGTAAGTAATGCGCCCTCAAATGTTACTGAAGGATTTGTAAAACCATTTGGAATTGTAATAGTTGTTGCAAATCCAGCATTATAATTTATAGCAGAAGTTTGATTCTTGTAAGCGATAAAATTATAACTTTCTATGTCTCCAATATCTGTCCAAGTAATTCCAGAGCCAGTATACGATCTCCATGTAGCATTTAATTGTTCAGTAGAGTAATTGTGAGAAACAATTTTCTTGAATCCATTTACTGATTTAAAATAAGCATAGACTCCATTGTCTGCAGATATATAAATGTACTGTCCATTAGGATCATCGTATACAAAATGAACATGATCTGAATATGTGTCATATATTTTTGACCAAGTTTTTGGAACTGTGCCTGTGTAAGACAACTCCCAAATTTGTCCACCCCTGAAAGAGGCAATCAACGAATTTTTTGTAAAACTTCTTGTCAAAGTTTCAACGCTGTCAAAATTAGATGACAGAGTTTGTGTCCAAGTTGAATTGTAATAACTATATATTGATGAAGATTTGCTTCCGTATTCGCCTCCTAGTCCAGCAAATAACGTAAACTCTTTAGCCGCTAATGCTGTAACTTTATCGAACGATGAGAAAGATTTTATTTCAGATAACTTTTTACCATCATATTTATAAATTGAACACTCAGTTGTCACACCTTTGGATGTACCGATAAATAAATCATTTCCCAATGATGTCAAGCACAAAATAGGTTTCAGCAATTTGTAGTTTGAAAGACTGAGAGGATCTTTTGCATTTACAACTGACCAAAATTCTCCATTGAAAGATGCAAATAGTAGACCGTAATTAGTTCCAGCATATGCTCTTCCGTTATGAACGTGTATGCAAGTAATCTGGTATTTTTCAGCAATTAGTGACTCATTTAAAATTTCATATACTTCACCAGCTGAATAAACAAACATTTTATTGTTAGAAGCAATCAATATTTTTTCGTTGAATGCTGCTATGGCTGTTATTTCAGAAGTTGCATTACCAGTTTTTTTACTCCACAAATAAGCGGCATTTGTAAGATCAACATTTTGAAAAGTTGTTTCGCCTGCTGAAAAATCTATAAACCCTCTGGAGTCTGCATTAGGGAAATTGGTTGCATCACGGAAGTCAGAAAATCTTGAAATTTGTGCTGAAACAACATCTGAAAACTCATCATAAGCGGCAACTGTTACTTCTGCTCTTTGATCAATTGTAAAATAATCACCATGATATGCTAATCTTGCAGCATATAAGGATTTAGGTGTGTCAAAAGTAAAGTTTAAATAATCTAGTGTTTCTTGGTCTGCAATATTTTCGAATAAATCTACCCAGTCAGAAGTTCTTGTTTCTTTTATCTGACACTTGTAGATTTTAGTATTTTTTGCCGTTGCTCCAACAACTAAATTTGTTATTGTTGGGTAAACATTATTTGAACTATCTGACTCATCAATTATTACAGGATCAAACTTTTTGTAAACATAGTTTGATTGCTCATTACCTATAACTTCAAACTTTGATAAATCAGAACTGCCTCCGTAAACTTCAACACTTTTGATTGGAGATTCAAATATATCCAATAAGTAATCAGTTGATGATAACTCAGAAGATGAAGTATTAAACGCAGTAAGTTTATTATATGCAGTTTTATCTGCCAATCTGACCCAAGTAATCTCATTATCATCATAATAGGAAACCACATCGCCTTCAGATGTAAATGTTGCTAAATCTATTCTTGCAGTACCAGTGACCGGAATAGGCAAATTATCTAACGTTATGTCGATCCAGTAATCTGTATCTTCAACAAGAGAAACTCCAGTATTTGAAAAAGAATATTCTTCGTAAGAAGTTGTTAAGTCGTTGAACTGTATACTTGAGAATGTTCCAAGTAGGGTTGACGGAGAATCTGTTACGGAATCATTGGTATATAAAGCAATGTTGATTTTGTCAGCAAGATTTAGTATTGTTCCAGATTTCTTGAGTTTCAAATAAATTGTTGATATGTTTTGATTTCTTGGTGATGTGATTTTGACTGCATTTCTTAAATTTGAAAAAGAAAAATCTACCAATGTATCACTTTGAGTTTCAGTTATTGATGAATAACCTAAACCGGAAAAATAATGAACCTTAATCCCAGGATCAACATCATCTGCATTTCTGTTTAATATAACTATGCCTTTAGGAGGTCGTGTGTCATATATCACACTTGCCGTAGGATAAAAATCTGATTTTACAAAAATATCTACATTTGCATCATCTATTTCAAACCCAAATGTTTCTGCATTATTTAGGGCATTATTCCAATATTTGACATCAAACAAACCATTCGAATCATAAGAAGAATTATTTAGGATTAAAACTGGTTCAAAATTTCTAACAGTACCGTATCCAGAACCTCCATAGAGTTGAAGATTTCCATTTTGCAAAGAAATCTCAACTGAACTTCCAAAAGCAACTTTGTTATATAAAGTCAACTTTACATTATGATCTGAACCTGTTGAACCTGTTGATGCACTTTTGACTGGAGAATATTGACCATCAATAATTTCTTGAAATCCAGAGATACCTGTTCCTTGAAGTGCTGGGTAGGATTTTCTTAAATTAAAATCAAGGTAAATCTCTTTACCCGAAGAGGCAACGTAACTTGTAGTTGCTGCAGTAGCACTATACAAGCCACCTGGAGATAAAGGAAGAAATCCTCTCCTTAGATTCTTAACTGTTCTGTTAGAAAAATTTGCAAGTTGATTTAAATTTGAACTTTGATCAGTAATAAAATCTAAACTTGGTTTGGAATAACTTAAGAGTAAAGTATCTGTAGGACTGATGCCTCCTGATACCAACAAGTCGTATTCAGTAACGCCTATGCCATTGTAGGTAATATTTGCATCAGTCACAGAAGAGATAGTCTTGTATTGACCTAGCGCAACATCATAAATACTAAATCCTGTTGCTGATGTCCCAGGCAATGTTGGCTCAGACATCGTAACGTAAACAAAGCCTAATCCACCACTTACATTAGTTTCAACATTTACAACTGTAGGACGTGTTGTTTCTGATGTAAGATTAGTAACTGCTACTCCTGCTAAAGCAGCGGCATGTGTAAGCCCTGTACCTGTGCTGTCTCTAATTTTAAATAGAGTTGAGCTTGGCGGGGTATATGTAACAGTTACAGGGTTTGTGCCATCACTTACTGCAATACCAGATGCTAATTCAAGAACAACAATTTTTCCTAAAGTTGCACTTGTAGGATTCAAAACATATGCATTAGTTACTGCTATTCCGACATTATTTTGCGATATTGCAAATCCAGAAATTGCTGAGGTTGGAAGAATTGGAGGAGTTGCTTCAGTGTAGTAAATAAATACTTTTGAACCATCAGTGCTAGTGGTTGAATAGTTATAAAGAGGCGGTCTCGCTTCCTTAGTTAAGTTTGTAACTCCAACCCCAGAAAATGATGCTACGAAAGATTTTTGCGTATCATTGTCAGACAGTTTAGGAACAGTAGTGCCATAAGAAGAGGCATTGTAAGATACAAATATTGTTTGAGCAGTTAAGGCTATACCAGAACCATCATAGGAACTGTCTACTAATCTGTCAGCATCTGAAAGCAAAAGCTCAAGTGTTTTTGGAGTTCTAGAATCAATGAAAGTTGCTGTAGGAGTTACGGTTCCCGCAATAGAACTTCCGAATTTTTTAGTAACTGAAAATCTTAATTGTAATCCTGAAGATGGTTCAAGTCCAGAACTATCTATGTCATCGAAGTTTAAGTATATCCTTTGACCGTCAAAAGAAGTATATGACAAGTTTGATAAACTTGTTGAAATTCCAGGACTTGCCCCACTAAAAGCAATAAAATTGTTGTTTATTTCAATATTTTATTATTTTATACTTCCATAATGACCGCTTAAAAATAAATTCCCTTTGTATGAAATTGATGTCAATGGTCTTACTATGCCTAATAGATCGTAGTTGCCTGATGAATCAAATACTTTTTTGCGTTCAAAAGATACGTCTTCATTGAACCAGGATTCAGCGTCAGATTTATAATAGAATAATTTTGATTGTCTATCGCTAGGATTGTCTGAGACTTTGTCACTTTCATAACCATCTGTGGCACTATATAATGTTCCATCGTGGTAAGTAAATAACCTGATACCTCCAGTTGATGGAAGTACAGTTGAGATATTGAAATCTATTACTTTATTATTTACAGGAGTGTACTTTTGCCCTATTACAAAAGAAATTTTTGAGAATCCTACTAAAGAATCGCTTGCGTCGTTTCTAAGCTTGCCAAATTGGATAGAGGGATGATCATAATCCCATGAACTTGCTTCAGGATCAATAAATTTCTGATTATAAGTATCTAGTTTTATAAAATTTTTCTTTTCAAGAAATGGGTCGTTTTGCAAACCAAGATAAATTTTTATGTCCCTATCTTCAACTATGACTCTGATTTTTGATAGAGAATTATTTAGATCAAATACATTTTCGTCGCTGAGTATTTGTATTAAATCTATGCATATGAAATCAGGCCTTTGATTATTTTCTGGTAATCCTGCAAACTCTAAAGAAAGTTTACCAATTTTGCCTTGCCATATTGGTTTTATTGTATAGTCAATATACTCATCAGAAGTATGAACATTTGTCTCAGCGTATTTGTTGAAACCACCTGCGTTATATGCCCAATATGCTCTAATTTTTGCTAAATCTAAAGATTGAGATTTATTTTTAATTTTTATTCTTAACTTTATTACTGTATTCAAATCAACATTCAAGTTTAAATTATCGATAGATATAGATGGGTTTCCTGTCAAAGAAGGAGTGATTTTTAGTATATATTTATCGTAAGGGTTATTAAAAATATCATAATTTGTTTCAACTTCTGCATCAAGTGATTCGACAAAATTTTGTAATGCCCAAGACTGAACATCTGCAGAAGCTACACCTGATGAAACTGCATAAAACTGCCAACTTTGAATCAAACCAATAACTGATAAAGGTTTAGAAACTATATTGTTTCCCGAACTCAAAACTAGAGTATCAGTGTTAAACTCTATCGAATATTGCCCGTAAACATCTGCAACTTTTATGCCTTGATATCCTGTATGCCCGTTTATTAAGATTTGTTCAGCGCTATTCAGTCCTGGTTCGTTTTTCAAGTCTAAAGAATCATAAACTTCACTTTGCGAAAGATTGATAACTTCTGTTTCTAATGTATATGATGGCTTATAGAAATCGTAGTATCCTGTTAATAACAAATCATTGTAGTTTAGCAAATATCTATTTGCAGAGTTTACATAACCATTTTGTATGTAAAATCCTAACTTTTCACTTCCAGATAAAACATATCTGTTAATATTTATGAGAGTTGGGTCATTATTTGGGCCATTGTATACATAAATGCCATTATTAATACCATTTGTGCCTGCATTTGTTTGGTCTTTTAGCATGAATAAATCATTTAAGATAAAATCATACCCATCAAGAGAATTGAAATTATTCCAACTGCTGATTGCTTGATAACTTGCTGCTTTAACCTCAATGAAATCTTGGTCAGGCAATATTTCTGATAAAAGTTGTTCCCAGTCAGAGCCTTCCGATATTTCAAAAAGCCTAGAGCCAAATGCAGTAGCCCCAGTACTTGTTTGAGTAGTTCCTTTTATTACAAGAAAATCATCAAAGCCTTTAGGACTGTGAAAGTTAGGAAATCTTGCTATTGCTAAATTATCATCATTTCTACTCAATGTATTGTTGTCATATGAGTAAAACTGAGCAGGCGCAGGATCGTTTAAAAATACTTCATCAAAATGAAAAGTTGTCCAATTTTCATCTATGGTTGGGTTAGATATTGGAATTTCAGAATAGGACCAGATTTCAGGTTTTTTGTCAATGCCAGCAAATACTTGGTTTTTTCCTACTGACAAACATCTTATTCCAAAATTTACAGGTTCATAATCTGATATATTATTTGATATTAAAGTAGTTGTTGACAATGACTCTGTTTCAGTCTCGCTTACAATTACTTCTTCAGTAATTAGATTAGTAGGTTGTGACAATGAAACTGTTTTAGTTCTGCTATACTTGTGAATCTTTTTATCTAAACATCCTAAGAACAACTTGTTGTACGCAGAAACCATAGACAAAATTCCACCTGAAGAAGATGCAAGTTCACCTTGTGGATAGACTTGTTCCCATTCTGAACCATTGTAAGCAGAAGACAATTTTGCTCTAAATAATCTTGGTTTTGTGTCTGATGCAGCGTAGAGATATTCTTCAGACTCATGTTCAAACTTATGAGATATCATGCAAGAAGAAGTTATATCAATAGAATTGTCTTGAAGAATAAAAATAGGGCCTCTAACATACTCACCATCATAAAACCAAATTTTTCCAGATATACCTGCTAAGTAAATTCCATCAGTTGTAGAAACCATAGAAGTTATTGCTCTCTCATTTAGCTTCTCTAAATCAATTTGTTTATTGAAAGAAATTAAATTTGATGTATGGATACTCGCATAATACTTTTCTATAGTTACTGAAACATTGGTTGTAGATATTGCTTCATCAAACACAAGATATCCATTATAATCATCAACTCCATAGTTTATATCTGAAGCAATATTAATAGTTATTTCATCTTGAGTTGATAATTTGTAAACCCTTCCTAAATCATCAGAGTTAGTACCAACAAGTTTAAATGCTGTTCCTGTAGTGTATGATGAATCAAGACTGTCTACTAAAGAAACATTTGTATATTTCTTTTTAGAAATACCAGAAAAATAAATCTTTTCTTCTGTGTCGTTAGGTCCTTTCCATAAGCAACTTGCTGTAAATATTGTTGCTATCATACTTTAGGTCTCCTGATTGTGTCCCATTTGTTTTCAGGCTGAGTGATATTGTTTCCAAAGTCTCTCAACCTAATTTCTACTTTTTTAACTCCATCTGATTCGCCAGAAAAATTTACAGAAGTATATTGGGAGTATGGAATCCATTCAGACCATTCTCCATAGCCTGAATCTAAAAGTCTTCTGATAGAGAAATCTTTAATACCACTGACTAAATCATAAGCGTTAATTTTAATCCATGATTCAGGTAAATTTGTTATTGTGGTCTGTTGGTTTGTTCTTGGATCATAAAAGTCTACTCCTCCAATTGGCGGTTGAGTATCAACTAATGCCTGTGAAGTTGCAACAAATGTTAACGGATTGGACTCACTTATGTTACCCATGTAGTCCATAAGTTGTATCCAAACTTTTCTTTGTCCTGAATATCCAGAAGTTTGATTTATGAAAGATGAATGTTCAGGGCCTAGTGGGTAATAATTTAAGTGTCCATACAAATACATTACGTATTTGTTTTCAGTTGCAACTATAAACTTAGACCAAGGTAACCAAGGTGTATAGTTAATAAAAGAATTGTCAATTTCTTTTCCAACTCTAAAAGCCAAAATTCCACTATCATCATCAGAAGCTTGTATAGATATTTCAACCATTCTTAAGGTTGACTCAGTGGCTATCAAAGCTGTGGGATCATTGTTTCCGTCTTTAGGTGGAACAATATCGACTACCGCTATATCTGAATTTTTAGTTGCAAAACTTGATATATCATTGTGCGACACAGATCTTACTCTAAAGTGTTGAGCATTTTTGTTAGTATCGTTTATCGATTTTTCCGCATATCTGCAATGAAGCTTATGCCAAAGATTTTTTGCTAATCTATGGCCAGACAAATCTCCATTAGCAACGAAATCATTTTCTTCTGTAAGTATTCCATTTGCTTTACCTAATGCTGCACTAAATGGAATAGTAATGCCAACCCAAATTTCATCATTTTGTGATAAAGTATCACTCCAGGAATCATCAGAAAGTTTTACTTGAACTAATTCATTGTTTGGGTTGATGTCAAACCCTGCTTGATAAGGATTGTAATTTACTGGAAGCCAATCAGTAAGAGGAGAATTATAATCTGGAATGCCACCAAGATTACTAAAGAATCTTAATTGAACTTCATCATATCCAAAAGATTTCTGTGAGTCTTCCCAATGTAATTTGAATTCAAATAGGTGTGGTTTTATAGATGATACAAAACTTGAAATTTGGCCTACAGTAATTTTTGAGAAGAAAGTAGTAGAAATAAACTTCTGAACTACATCATCACCGTCTGCAATATTAACTTTGTACCAGTTAGTATTTATATTAACTGTACCACCAGTGCATCTCAATGGGACATTTACATCATAAGATTGCAAAGACCAACCAGAAATTGATTTTACATAAACACCATTTTCATCAATATCATATTGATCCTTAACAAGAACTTTACTGTTTACAGGTAAATCTGATAGATTTACACTGTCTACAATGCTTGTTGATAAGGAAGTTATATCAACGTTATCACCTGTTGTAGCAGCAGATAAAGCGTCAGGTGTATTTTTTATTTTACTAAAAGTAAGTCCAGTAGATCCCAAAGTCATAGGATCAGGAGTGATTAAGTACCAAGATGTATTTGCATTGGACGTTCCAGATGCTACCCTTACAACACTGTTCGAATAAAGTTCAGCACTTGAATCCATTTCAGAAACTCTAGAAAGTCTCCATGATGTTGTAGCGGTTCCTACTCTTGAAAGATAATAAACTCCATTTTGAATAGGGTTTGTTTGATTTTTGACTAAAATATAATCATTTGATGAGCCAATTGAAGAACCATCTACAATCAGAGTTGTTGCAGAACCAGCAGTTAATATATTAGATGCATAGGTTGGACTGTTAGGTAAAGTTGTACCTGTTCCATAAGAAGCGTCTAAAGTTAATTTTGGAATGTTTAGCAAAGATGAATAGGAAAAATCTAAAAAGTCTGTAGCACCACTTAATAATTTTTGTCCCAAATAATGCTTGCTGTTTGCTACACCCTCATCAGATAATAAAACTGTCTTTACAGAAGAATCATTGTCATACTGCTCTTTGTAAAAGTTTGGCAATCCTGAAAGTTTAACACTGTAGATTTTATTTACGGAAGAGTTATATGAACTTTCTCTAACTCCTACTGCAGCAAAATATCCTAATCCTGAAGAATTTTGATCTAATGACAAGAAGAAATTTGAAACTCCTACGACATTAATACCAGAACCAGTGATTTCCTTTACTACTAGCCAACTACCGTTATTTGTCTTTTGCTTATACCTACCAGAAAAAGATGCTGGTAACTGATCTGTTATTTCAAAACTATATCTTACTTTGCTATTAGATGGTTGATATGAACGTAATGTTTGTTTTCTAAGTTTATTATCTGATGTTCGGTAATACACTGCGATTTCATTCTTATCACCGCTAAAGTTGACCAATATTGTAGGTGCATTTATTGGTGAATCAGTGTAGATAGAACCTTCCTCGCATCTGCAAGCCAAAGGTCTGTCCCACAAAACAGTTAAGTTATTTTCTGTATGTGTTCTGTACGAAGAAACAGTACTAAAAGCGACATAAACATCATCTGCACCATGAGTAAAAGCAACTTCAAATATTGTCCTATTGCTCAAAGATGGCTTGTACATTTGTAATTCGTACGTGGCCGGAACTGTATACAAACTTGAAGAATCTAACTTTTGAATCTCAACATATTCAGTGTAAGTTGTTTTGCTGATAGTCAATCCTGATTGAGCATCAGTAAGGTATATAAATTCTTCATTTTCATAATCAGACCAAGAATAATTTATATCAACAATTGGAGCACTAACTGTTGATATATCATCAAAAGTACATTCTCCAAAATCTACGGAAACTTTTGATTTACCTTGTGCTAAAAACAGTTCGTCTAAAACTATTCCGCCTGTATATGTTGAACCCGTTGCTTGTGAAATTTGATATCCAAATGCACATCCCACTGATGAACTACCAAATGAAGTGAGCAAAGAATTTGCAAGTAAATAACTCTTTCTAGATTCCTGTGACTGATCTTGGTCAGGTGTATAGTAAGCTTCGACAAAACATAGGTTTGTACTACCCAAAGAAGAATAGTACATTTCCATAACACCACCAGATTGCAATAAAGGCAGAAGGCTATGTGGAAGATTTGTTATTTGTTTTGAAGCACTATCTGTACCATTCAATCTCGTGTAAAGATAAGAAACTGGTCTTGAGTTGTTGGGAATATCAATTCGACAAACTATTTCATTACCATTCGCACTTGTGTCAGGAGCAGCATAAAGTTTTAAGTAGGCCTGAGAGGTTACTGCAATACCACCAGTAGTAAATGAAAATCCTGCCTGAGCATAAAAGTCTGTCTTACCAGGTGTTGGAATAAGTTTAGTTTTAGAATATGCTATAATACCTCTGCTGTATTCAAAACCTGTTAATCCTGTGCTTGATCCCAAAGTTATAGATGATGCACTGTAATTTCCATCGTACTGTTTGTATGTTGTCAAACTTGTTGAAGCAATCGATGCGGCAGGTAATAAATTTCTTCTTACTGTTGCATTAGCACTATATGCGTCATATGTTCCGCCAGTATTAGATACTTCATAAACTGAGCCTAAATATCTAGCAATGCCTGATTTTTCTATTTGTGCTGATACTTGGTTACCTGAAACAAATGTCAACAATGAGTTTTTGCCAGTATATCCAACTTTTCCACTAGCAATTTCTGGAAAATCAGGATTTACTGGAAGTTGACCTTCCCAAAATATTTGATCAAATATCCCATATCCCATTGGATACTCGATATCTGTTCCATTAGGTCCCTCTAAGATTGCTTTCATGTAGACTGTAGAGAGTCCACCATTAGCACTCAAAGGCCAGTTATATATTTTGAATAGACCTGTACCACCAGAAACTGGTGCTGACATCGAACCTTGACTTACAGTATTATCAAAGAAAAATAATGGATTGAAAGTATATTCGTAATTAAAGTCAGGTTCAAAATCATAAGATGATGACGGAAAATTGTTGATTGCTATTGTAGTGGCAGGATCAAATTCTTTATCATTTGATAGATAAAGTACCTTGATTCTTTTTGGATACACGATTTGTCTTGTCGCACTATCACGCACTTCAAATCCAAATATCAATGTATTTCTATTGTTATCTAGGTTTGGGTCTTTAGAAAAGGAGTTATTGGTGTAAGTTTGACCAGAATTAATGAATTCAGATTGTAAATATCCGCTTGATAAATTGTCAGGTAAAATTACTGATACGTTATATGGCACCTTGATCCACCACTGTCAGAGATTACTTAAAATATTCTTTTCCAGCAGT
>SXGQ01154354.1_pt1 | contig 19301 bp, 12 predicted proteins | sample 3178371 | NCBI WGS metagenome assembly SXGQ01 (sample SAMN11356859, study PRJNA531348) | freshwater metagenome | isolation source: freshwater sample F1-20 | place: China: Fuxian Lake, Yuxi | collected 2017-12-25 | reverse complement strand
GCGTCCACCCCGCCGCACAGCCTGCGCTCGGGACGGTTCGCGACACCGCGCGCGGGGCGATCTGCTGCACGGCGCGCGCCTCGTCGTCGGTCGGCGTCACGCCGTCGGCGGCCAGCGCTCCGAGGAGCTGGCGCAGCAGCAGCGGGTTGCCGCCCGTCGAGCGGTGGCAGGCGCGGACGAAGCCCGGCTCGCCCGTCTCCCCCAGCCGCTCGGCGACGAGCGCGCCGACCGCCTCCTCGCTCAGCGCGCGCGGGCGCAGCGACGTGACGGCCGGTTCCTGCACGAGCTCGGCGAGCAGAAGCGGGTCGACCCCCGGCTCGGCGCTGCGCAGCGTGGCGGCGAGGAAGACCGGCGCGCCGTCGAGCCGCCGCGCGAGGTAGGCCAGGAACCGCAGGGACGGCCGGTCGACCCAGTGCAGATCGTCGACCGCCAGCACGACCGGCTGCTCCTCGGCGAGATTCAGGACGAGCCAGTACAGGCCGTGCAGCACCGCGAACGACGCGCTCCCCGACTGCGTGGTGCCGGTCGGCGCGCCCAGCACGTCGCGGGCCGGCGCCGCCGCACCCGCGAACACCCGCGCCGCACGGTCGGGATCGGCGAGCACCCCTTCGAACAGCTGGCGCACGACACCGAACGGGAACGCGCCCTCCAGCTCGCCCCCGCGCGCGGCGAACACGGCCATCCGCCGTTCGGCGCGGGCGCGCACCTCGGCCAGCACCCGGCTCTTGCCGATGCCCGCCGGGCCTTCGATGAGCAGGAACGCCCCCTCGGACGCCGCGGTCGCACCGAGCAGCTCGTCGACGAGCGCGAGCTCGTCATCGCGCTCCAGCAGCCCGTCGCCGCTCATGCCTGCGTGAGGACGCCGCCCAGTTCACGCCGGGAGCGCACGCCGAGCTTGCGGTACGCGTTCGTCAGATGCACCTCGACCGTCTTCGGGGTGACGAACAGCGTCTGCGCGATCTCGCGGTTGGCCTGCCCGCCCGCGGCCAGATCGACGACCCGCCGCTCGCTCGGCGTCAGCGCCTCGACGCCCGACAGCGCATCCGTCCGCGGGCGCGCACCGCTGGCGTGCAGCTCGGTGCGGGCCTGCTCGGCGAGCCCGGGCGCACCGCACGTCGACGCGAGCTCCAGCGCGCGCCGCAGCGGCTCGCGCGCGTCGGCGGGGTGGCGCCCGCGCCGCAGCGCCGCGCCGTAGGAGGCCAGGGCCTTGGCCTCCTCCAGCTTCGCGCCCGCGTATCCGCGCAGGACGTCGACCGCCTGCTTCAGCCGCGGCAGGCCCTCCTCGCCCTCGAGCTCCCCGAGCACCCGCAGCGCCGGGCCGACGAGGATCGGCGCGCCCCACTGCTGCGCGATCTCGAGCTCCCGGCGTGCTGCGACCAGCGCGTCGTCGGTCCGGCCCATCCGGTGCAGCGCCTGCGCCTCAAGGCCGAACCACATGTGGTCGACGGGGTACCGCACCCACGAGCGCTCGCGCAGCTGGGCGACGAAGTGCAGGGCCGTCTCGGCGTCTCCCTGCGCGAGATGCGCGGCGACGCGGGCACGGAGGTAGAAGAACGCGCTCGTGCCGTTGCGGACGGGGTCACCGACGCCGTCGAGGACCTGCTGTGCCTCGTCGGGGTTGCCCTGCTCGATGTGGACCATCGCGAGATGCGCCCCCGGGTAGACCTGCGCGAGCGAGCTGAAGCCCCAGCCCCGCAGCGTGTCGACGGCCTCCTCGAGCATCGCCTTGGACTCCTCGAGCTCGCCGCGGCGGTAGAGCGTGTAGCCGTACCAGAGGTGGATGGTGGCCAGGACGAGCTGCGAGCCCGACCGGTGCGCCTCGGCCCGGAACCGATCCCAGATCTCCAGGACCTCCTCCCGCCCGGCGGCGACCAGCGTGTTCATCGCCGCCATGGGGATGAGCGCGCTGTCGGCGGCGATGAGCTGGCCGTCGAGCAGCGCGTCCAGGCAGACCTCGGCGGCGTCGTCCGCGGAGGCCCCCTCGTACGCCCAGGTGTAGCCGCCCATCGACTGCAGCATCCGCGTACCGAGCTGCGCCCCCGGGATCGTGCGCCGGTACGGCTCCAGCGCCCCGAGACTCTGCGGATCGCCCGCGCCGAAGTACACGGTCATGTGCACCAGCGCCTCGAGCGTCCGGCGGACGTCCTCCGCTGCTGCGGGCAGGTCGGCGATCGCGGCGCGCGCGATCTCCGCGGCACCCTCGGGATCTCCTGTGAACAGCATCACGCGGCCGAGCATCTGCGTGATGTCCGCGCGCGCGAGCGGGTCGTCGACGAACGACAGCGCCTCGGTGAGGTGGTCGACCGCGCCCGGCCCCGTCGCGTGGGCTTCGGCCATCCCGAGCTCCAGCAGGACCGCGGGGCGGTCCTCCGGCGACGGCGGTTCCTCGAGCGCCCGCTGCAGGTAGGCCGCGGCGTTGTCGGGCGCACCGCGGGCGCTGGATGCCGCCGCCGCGCCCCGGCACGCCTGCACGACCCAGCCCTCCCCCCGGGGCGGGCACAGCAGGAGCTGCGCGGCGGTCTGCTCCGGCGGCGCGCCGCCCTCGGCCAGGATCTGCGCCGCGCGCGCGTGGAGCAGGTCGCGCCGGCCGGGCGCGAGGTCCTGGTAGACGGCGTCGCGCAGCAGCGGATGGACGAAGCCCAGCGGCGGCTCGGAGCGCAGGAGCTCGGAGCGGACGAGCTCGCCGGTCGCCTCGGCCGTCCGCGCCTCGTCGAGGTCGGCCAGTGCCGCCACCGCCTGGAGCGCGGCGCTCTCTCCGAGGACCGCGACGGCGCGGGCGACGGCCAGAGCGTCCTCCGACCCGCGCGCGAGCCGCGAGAGGACCGTGCGCGAGACGGCGCGTGGCGCGATGTCGCGCACGGTGGCGACCTGGTCGTCGGTCGGCGTCACCCCGTCGGCGGCCAGCGCGGACAGGAGCTGACGCAGCAGCAGCGGGTTGCCGCCCGTCGCGCGCCGGCATGCCTCCAGGAACCCGGGTTGCGCCCCGTCGCCGAGGAGGTCGTGCACGAGCTCGGCGACGGCGTCCCCGCTCAGCGGCCGGGGCCGCAGCGGGACGGTCATCGGGTCCTGCGCCATCTCGGCCAGGAGCGCCGCGTCCATGCCGGGCTCGGCGGTCCGCAGGGTCGCCGCGACGAGGATCGGCGCGCCTTCGAGGCGCCGCACGAGGTAGGCCAGGAACCGCAGCGACGGCCGGTCGACCCAGTGCAGATCGTCGACCGCCAGCACGAGCGGGCGGTCTTCGGCCAGGTTCATCGCCAGCCAGTACAGCCCGTGGAGCACCGCGAACGACGTGTTGCCGAGCGTCTGCCCGCCGAGCTCGGGGGCGCCCAGCACGCTGCGCGCCGACGCGGCGGCGCCGCTGAGCGCGCGGTCGGCCAGCTCCGGGTCGGCGACCACGCCTTCGAACAGCTGGCGCACGACGCCGAACGGGAACGATCCCTCCAGTTCCCCGGCCCGCGCAGACAGGACCAGGGTGTTGCGCGCCGCGCCGCGGCGGACCTCCGCGAGCAGCCGGCTCTTGCCGATCCCGGCGGGACCCTCGATGAGCAGGAGCCGGCCCTCGCCGTCCTGCACGCCGTCCAGCGCACGCTGGAGCCCGTCCAGTTCCGCGTCACGCTCCAGAAGCCCGTCGATCACGGCGCGAATCCTACGGGTGACGAGCCCGCCCGGGAGCGTGTTCAGTCCAGCGCGCCCGCCAGCTCGCGCCGCGAGCCGATGCCGAGCTTGCGGTACGCGTTCGTCAGGTGGACCTCGACGGTCTTCGGCGTGACGTACAGCTGCTGCGCGATCTCGCGGTTCGCGTTCCCCGCCGCAGCGAGGTCGGCGACCCGGCGCTCGCTCGGCGTCAGCGCCTCGACGCCCGCCAGCGCATCGGTCCGCGGGCGCGCGCCCGTGGCCTGGAGCTCGGTGCGGATGTGGTCGGCGAGCGCGTGCGCTTCGCACGCCGACGCGAGGTCCAGGGCACGACGCAGCGGCTCGCGCGCCTCCGACGGCTCCCGCGCCCGCCGCATCGTCGACCCCAGCGCGGCGAGCGCCTTGGCGAGCTCCAGCCGCGCGGACGAGCCGTCGAGCACGGCGACCGCCTCGCGTAGCGCGTCGAGCCCCGCGTCGCGCTGGACGAGGCCCAGCACGCACAGCGCGGCGCCGACCTCACCCGGGGCGCCCCAGTCGCGCGTCTGCGCAACCCAGTCCTCCGCGACCCTGACCGCCTCCTCGGTGCGGCCGAGACGGTCGAGCGCCAGGGCCTGCACCCGCGGCCACGGGTAGTCGATCGGCCGTGTGACCCACGTCATCCGGGTTGCGAGCTCCGCGCAGCGCTCCAGCGCGGGCCCCGGCTTGCCCTCGGCGAGCAACAGGACGGCGTCCGAGTACAGCCAGTGGAAGGTGGCGATCGCGTCGCGCTCGGGCGCGACCAGCCCGTCGTGCAGGGCGCGCGCCCGGGCGAGCTCACCCTGCTCGGTCAGGAGGACGACGAGGTGGCACGCGCTCACGGTGAGGACCTCGGGGCTGTACCCCCACTGGCGGAACTGCCGGTGCCCGGTCTCGAACTCCTCGCGCGCCTGGCCCAGATCGCCGCGGCGCAGCAGTGCGCCGCCGTACCAGTTGTGGATGGTCGAGGTGAGCAGCAGCGAGCCGGTCCGGTACGCCTCCGCTCGCTCGCGCGCCCAGATGTCGAGGAGCTCGTCGTGGGCCGCGAACTGCAGGACGGCGAACGCGCCCGTGGCGGTCAGCGGGTCGTCTGAGATGCTCAGGCCGCCGTCGCGCAGCAGCGCGAGCGCGGCATCGCAGCACTCGGCCGCGGTGCCGTCGGTCTGCGACCAGGCGTACACGGCCATCGACGCGAGCAGCTTCTCGCCGACCCCCGCGTCGGCGGGCGGGTGCCGGTGCTCGGCGAGCAGCGCCAGCTGCGCATCGTCGATCACGCCGAAGACCGCGGCGATGACGCGGACGGCCTCCAGGCCGAGCCGCACGTCACGGGCCTCCGGCGTGTCGGGCAGCGCGTCGCGCGCGGCCTCCGCGACCGCGCTGCCCTCCGCGGGAGCCCCCGTGAAGATCAGCGTGCGACTGAGGATCTGGGCGACCCCGGCACGGGCGAACGGGTCGTCTGACGACTCCAGGACCTCGCGGAGGTGCTCAACCGCACCCGGCCCGCTGGTCTGCGCCTCGATGATGCCGAGCGCGCCGACGACTCCGACGCGCTCCTCGGGCGCGGGCGGCTCGTCGAGCGCGCGCTGGAAGTAGGCGACCGCGCCATCCGGCGCGCCACGGGCGATCGCCTCGTAGCCGGCGGCCATCGAGGTCTCGACCACCCACGGCCTGGCGCGCGCGGGTGTCAGCAGCAGCTGGGTGGCGACGTGCTCGGCGGGCGCGCCGGCGTCGCGCAGGACCTCGGCGGCACGGCCGTGCAGCAGCTCGCGCTCGGCCGGTGGGATCTCCTGGTAGATGGCGTCGCGGACCAGCGGGTGCGCGAAGCCGATCGGTGGTTCGGACCGCAGGATCTCGGCCTTGATGAGCGCCCCGGTCGTGTCGGCCAGCGCCTCCGGCGCCAGTTCGGCGAGCGCGGCGACCGCGTCGGGCGCGGCGTGCTCGCCGAGGATCGCGGCGGCGCGCGCCACGGCCGCCGCGTCGGCGGGGAGGCGCGCGAGCCGCAGCAGCACCGTCCGCGAGACCGCACGTGGCGCGATCTGGCGGACCATGGCGACGATCGCCTCCACCGGCGTGACGGCGTCGGCCGCGAGCGCGACGAGGAGCTGGTGCAGCAGCAGCGGGTTGCCGCCGGTCGACCGGTGACACGCCGCGACGAACGCCTCGTCACCGGCCGTGCCGAGTCGCTCCTCGATCAGACCGGAGACCGCACCCTCGCTGAGCGGGCGCGGCTGCAGGGACTCCACCGCGGTGTCCTGCACGACCTCCGCCAGCAGCGCCGGGTCGATCCCCGGCTCGGAGCTGCGCAGCGTCGCGGCCAGCAGGACGGGCGCGCCCTCCAGGCGGCGGACGAGGTAGGCCAGGAAGCGCAGTGACGGGCGGTCGACCCACTGGAGGTCGTCGACGGACAGGACGAGGGGGCGCTCCTCGGCGAGGTTCAGCGTCAGCCAGTACAGCCCGTGCAGCACCGCGAACGAGGCGTTGCCCGCCTGGGTGTTCCCGGTGGGCGCGCCGAGGACGTCGCCGGCAGCGGCGCCCGCCCCGGCAAGCGCGATCTCGCGCAGCTCGGGGTCGGCCATGACACCCTCGAAGAGCTGGCGGGCGGCGCCGAACGGGAACGCGGCCTCCAGCTCACTGCCGCGGGCCGTGAGCACCCGCCTGCGCGACCCGGCGCGACGGCGGACCTCCGTCAGCACGCGCGTCTTGCCGATCCCGGCGAGTCCCTCGATGAGGAGGAACCGCCCTTCGCCGGCACCCGCGGAGGCCAGCATCTCGTCGACGAGCGCCAGTTCGTCGTCGCGCTCGAGCAGGGCGGGGTCGGCCATCGAGCGGATGGTACGGGGCGGGCCTGCGCCGCCGCGCTCTGCGATCGACCACGTGCGGGCGCACTACTCCCTGCGATTTCGGTCGATCTGGTGTACTTCCGCACCATCCGACGCTCCCTGACCGCTTCGACCCCCGGGATCATCGCCCTGGCCGCGGGAGCCGCGCTCACCCACGCGCGGCTGACGGTCGGACTGACCGCGAGCCCGCCCGGTCAGACCGGGTCGGTCGATCTCGACCGCATCACGCTGCGCGCGTTCGACTGCAACGGCCGCCTGACCGAGCTCGGCGCATCCCGGCGCGAGACGGTGCGCGGCTGAGAACAGCCGCGACGCTTTCGCGGTGGTCCTGTATCTGCCACGATCCTGAGTAATGCACCGCGCTCTGTCGCTGCTCGGTCTCGCCCTCCTGCTGGCCTGCACGCCTGCGGCAAGCGCGGCACCCACCTGGGAGCGCAGCTTCGGCAACGACGTCGGCGGCCCGGGCACCGACATCTGCACCGTCGCTGCGAACTGCGTCACGGGCAGCCAGACCGGCACGGAAGGAGGCACCTTCCTCACCGCTGCCGACACCGCGATCGACGCCGACGGCAACGTCTACGTCGTCGACGACTTCATGGAGCGGGTCACGAAGTTCACCGCCACCGGCGCCTTCGTGCGGGCCTGGGGCTGGAGCGTACACAAGGACCTGCCCGGGCAGTTCGGCGTCTGCACGGTGGCAACACACTGCCGGGCCGGCGAGCGTGCGCCCGACGGCGGGGCGCTGGCGTCCCCGAGCGGGATCGCGGTGAGCCGGGCCGGCGAGGTCTACGTGGCCGAGACGGACGCGAACCGCATCTCGGTGTTCACCACCGACGGGGCATTCCTGCGCACCATCGGCGAGGGCGTCAGCACCGGGGCCGCGGCCGTCGAGACGTGCACCGTCGCGCCGGCGTGCAGAACCGGCGGCGCGACGGGCATCCCCGGCTCGTTCGACAAGCCCCGCGGCATCGCGTTCGACTCGACGGGCTCCTACTGGGTGGCCGAGGTCGCAAACCCGCGGGTGCAGAAGTTCAATGCGGCGGACGACTTCAATCTCATGGTGGGCAAGGACGTCGGCGGCCCCGGCATGGACCGGTGCATCAGCATCCTGCTCTGCGGTCGCGCGTCATCCACCGGTCTCCCGCGCGGCGGCCAGTGGGCGGCAGTCGAGGGCATCGGGACGGGCGTCGGAGATCGCGTCTTCGTCACCGACAGTCAGAGCAACAGCGTCACGGTGCTCAGCTCCGACGGGTCGTTCGAACGCGTGCTCGGCAAGGACGTGATGGGACCCGGGACGAAGATCTGCAACGCCCCCACGCTCTGCGTGCCCGGTGCCGCGGGCGGCGGGGGCGGCGAGTTCACCAGCCCCAGCGGCGTCACCGGCGACTCGGCGGGCAACATGTACGTCAGCGAGCGCCTCGCCGACCGCGTGCAGATCATCACGTGGCAGGGCACGTTCCAGGCCGTCCTGGGCAAGAACGTCGACGACCGCCTCCCCAACGTGTTCGCGGTCTGCAGCGAGAGCACGCACTGCCGCGCCGGGGCTCCCGGCGGCAAGGGGGGCGAGATCTCCCAATCCTGGAGCCTCGAGGTCTCGCCGCTCGGCGACCTCTACGTCGGCGAGTACAACGGCGCCCGGGTGTCGAAGTTCCGCAATCCGATCGCTCCGCCGCAGCCGGCGATCACCGGCTTCACCCCCGCGAGCCCGTCGAACCAGAACTCCCCGCGCATCCGCGGCACGACCTTGGCGGGCACCACCATCCGGATCTACCGGGGCCTGGGCTGCGTCGGTGCGCCGATCGCGGAGGGCACGCGTGAGGAGTTCGCCGCCGGCCTGACCGTGACGGTCGCCGACAACACGACGACCCAGTTCACGGCCCGCGCCGTCGCCGGCGGCATCGAGTCGTTCTGCACCCCCGGCGCGACGTACGTCGAGGACTCGGCGCCGCCGGCGCCGCCGGCCCTCACGGCCACCTCGCCCGCCAGCCCGGCGAACGACCCGAGCCCGCGCGTGCAGGGGACCGCTGAGGCGGGCGCAAGCGTCCGGGTCTTCACCAACGACACATGCAGCGGGCCGGCGGGTGCGACCGGCACGGCCGCCGAGTTCGCCTCACCTGGGTTCGTCGTCGGCGTCCCGCCCGGCAACCAGGCCTTCTACGCGACCGCGACCGACGCGGCGGGCAACGTGTCCGCGTGCTCGGAGGGCCTGCCGTACACCTACACCGGCGACGTCATCGTGGCCACCGGCCCGGGCGCACCCGCGCCCGACACGTTCGTCACCGGCGGACCCGAGGGCGGCGGCTGGCTGACGGTCCCGACGTTCACCTTCCGCAGCGACACCCCCGGCGCCAAGTTCCAGTGCCGCGTCGACGGCGGCGCCTGGGCGACGTGCGACCGCGGCTCGTACACGACCGCCCCGCTGGGCGTCGGCGCGCACCGCTTCGAGGTCGCCGCCATCGCGGCGGGCAACGTCGTCGACCCCACACCTGCCCGGCGCGACTTCTCGATCAACGCCAAGAAGACCGAGCCGCTGTCGTGCGAGGTCAACCCGTTCCTGGCCACCGGTCGCGGCGGCCTCTTCTCCAAGGTCCCGAACGCGTGCGACATCTCGACCGACGGCAGGACGAGCTTCAACCACTCATGGTCCGAGTGCGAATCTGATCCGGGAGACACCATCGGGGCGCTCTGCTCGACCGTGAAGGTGCCCTGCCCGAAGGGCGCGCGGTGCACGCTGAAGACCACCGTGGCCTTCCAGCACGAGGACACGAACACGTGGTGGCACGTCGGGACGCAGCGCATCTTCCAGCCGTTCGTCGACATCCGCGCCGCAGAGTGCGAGATCGACTACGGCCAGCGGCGCTGCCAGGCGTCCCAGTCGGTGTCGTTCCTCGGGCAGCCCACCGAGTTCGGCTTCAACTGCTGGGCGCGGCAGTACTTCCCGGGAGACCGTCTCGGCGACGGCACGACGGTCCCCGAGCCGCCCGGGTCCCAGCGGTTCGGCGACGCGATCGGCCGGGCGCTCGGGTGCAAGGCGTCGCTGACGATCGAAGCCGCCGCGCCGCTGGTCCCCGTCGGCGTTCCGGGCGGCGCCCACGTCTTCGTGCCGGGTGCCGGGACGCTGTCGGTGACCCCCGGCGGCGGGCTCGGCGGACGAAGCGCCACCGCCTCCGCGCGGCGTGCCCCGGTGTTCAAGGCGATCAAGAAGACGGTGACCGCGCCGGGCGCCGTGCCGCTGACGTTCAAGCTGAGCTCGGCCGCGAACAAGACGTACAAGAGGAAGCGCCGGCTTCCGCTCTCGCTGAAGGTCACGTTCACCCCCGCCGGGGGCGTGGGCGCGGCGAGCACCCGGACGGTGAAGGTCGCCCTGAGGCCCGCTGAACGCGGCCTCACGGAGCGTCAGCTCTGCCAGCGGGCCAAGAAGCGGAACAGGAAGTTGACCTGCCCCTGAGTCCCCGGGCGTCCTGCGCCCCCAACGGGTGGAGGCGCAGGACAGCGGGCTACATGGCGGCCTGCACCGTCACGTCATCGAGCCAGGCGGTCGCGCCCGACGCGGTCCGGAACTTCACGCCGGGCCTGGTCGACGCCGTGACGCCGACCACCGACACGTACTGCCACGTGCCGGTCCCGACGGCATTCGCGCGGGCGTAGATCGCTCCCGTCGAGTCCGTGAGTTCGAGCGACCACGTGACCCCGGCGGGGACCATCGCCCAGCCGCCGACCTGATACCGGCCGGCCATGCCGGACGTCGCCAGCGACTCGACCGGGAGGCCGGCACCGGTGGTGACGTACTTCAGCGACCGGGTCCCGCTGCGCTTCTGATCGGTCGCCGACGTCATCGTTACGCCCGAGCTCGCCGTCCAGCTGCCGACGCCCGCTTCGAACGTCCCGTTGGGGGCGACGCTCGTCGCCAGGTACGGGGCCCAGGTGTACAGCGTGGTCGCGGTGCCCGCGGACGTCGAGAGGGTGATCGTCGCCACCGTGCCGGGCACGCTGCCGACGGGCAGCAGGACCGTGACCGCCGTGGCGGTTCTCGACTTCGGCGTGACCGTCGTGCCGTTGACCTGCAGCGTCGCCGCGGACAGGTTCGTGCCGGAGATCGTGACCTGGGTCGCGATGTTCCAGTACCACGACGTGGGGTTGATCCCGGTGATCGTCGGCGCCGTCGAGCTCCGGGTGACGTACGCGAACGTCGTCGTCGCGGTGCCCCCGGGGCCGGTGACCGCGATCGTCGCGTTGGCCGCCGCCGTGCCCTTCGGCACGGTGAGCACCATGCTCGTCGGGGTGATCTTCGATGGCAGGACCGTCGTTCCGTTGACCTTCACCGTCGTGCCGATCAGGTTGGTGCCCTTCAACTCGAGCGGTGTCGCGACATCGACGTACCCCTTCGTGACGCTGAGGCTCGCGATCGTCGGGGCGGCCACGTAGGTGTACGAGGTCGTCGCCGTGCCCTCCGGCGTGCTGACCGTGACCGTCTGCGTGCCGGTTCCGGCAGGCGCGGTGAAGTCGATCTCGTTGCCGTAGTTGACGACCCCGGTCGGGATCGCGGTGCCCACCCTGACGCTGGCGTTGTTGAGGGCCGAGCCGAGCACGGTCACGATCCCGCCGCCGGCCGCGGGGCCGCTCGACGGCGTGATCCCCGTGATCTTCGGCGGTCCGAGGTAGAGCCACGTCCCGGCGGAGACCACCGGGCTCGTGCCCCTCGGCGTCGTGACGCGGACGTTCACGGTGCCCGCGGGCTGGAGCGGGACGGCCGCGACGACCTGCGTGTCGGAGATCACCGTGACGGACGTCGAAGCGACCGTCCCGAAGTCCACCCGCGTGGCGCCGGTGAAGCCGGTGCCCCTGATGTTCGCGAGGTACTTGTTGTTGACGGTCGCGCGGCTGATGCTCGTGATCGCCGGCGCCGGCGTCACGGACCGCGCCTCGCGCGTGAACGCCGCGGTCGCCGTTCCCGCGTTCGTCGTCACCTTGAGCACGGACGGCCCGGGCGCGACGCCCTTGGGGATCGTCACCGTGATGCTCGACGAGGAGGCGGCCGTCGGGGTCAGCGGCTCCCCGTCCAGGGTGACCGTCGGGCTGGTGAAGTTCGCACCGGAGATGGTCACGGACGTGGCGACGTCGTAGAAGCCCTTCGATGGCGACAGCGAGGAGATCGTCGGCGACGGCCCCGTGCCGGGTCGCAGCGTGTACGTGAACGTCGTCGTCGCGCTGCCGGCCGGATTGGTGACCTTCACCTCCCGCGGCCCGGGGCTCTCGACCGGCGAGAGCGTCATGTCGATGGCGGTGTCCGTCTGCTGGTCGATCCGCGCGGGCGGTCGGCCGCCGATCGTCACCTCGGCGTCCTTGAGGTTCGTGCCGGTGATGGAGAACCCGTTCCAGTTGTCGAAGTACCAGCCGCCGGGCCCGGACGTGATCGTCGGCTTGCCGAAGGTCGGGACGACCGGCGTCCCGGTGAGCACCGCGCCCTGCCGCGGGCCGAGCGTCACCTTCGTGACGGTCGCGCCGTCCAGGGTCTTCATGGAGCCGCCGAGCGTCACGTCGCCGGCAGGAGCGCCGGGCTCCTTGATGATCGCCGTGCCGCCGGTGAAGTCCCGCCGGATCGCGCCCTGCCACTTGTACCGCGGGCCCTTGGGCTGACCGAGGTCGGTGTCCCACCCCGACCACCAGTTCACGGGCGTCTGCGACGTGTCGGTGATGCCGTCCTTGCCGGTGCTGAGCAGCAGGTAGTTCGCCAGCACGTAGTTGCGCTCGGCGTTCGTGCTGGCGTCATCGTCGATCACGACGCCGCGGCCGAGCCCGTGCACCTTGTCGACGTGGCTGAAGAGCGCGTCGTTGCTCCACTGGTCGAGCCCGCCGCCGAGGCCCGAGTCCGCGTTGATCCCCCACTCCTTGTTGACGTAGTCGGCCGACTTGATCAGCCGGTCGACCTCGGGGTAGTACTCACGCGACGTGCCGACGCGGCCGTGGTACCAGACCGCGTTGTGCATGAGCTCCTTGTCGGGGATCGCCGCGCGGATCTCCTCCATGAACACGGTCATGGCGATGCGCCAGTCCGCCGCGGTGACGGTCCGGCCGAGCCACGGGCTGTAGGGCGTCGCGCGGGTCGTGCCGTTGCGTTCCCACAGGTCCAGGTCGAGGTTGACGTCGTCGATCCACGCACCCTTGTACCCATGGGTCAGGAGCTCCTTGAGCTCAGCGACCCGCGCGGCGCGAAAGGCCGGGTTCGTGATGTCGCCTGCGATGCGGTCCGCGGCCCCGTCCTCGTAGCCGTACTTGAGGTACACGTCGGCGCCGGAGGCGGTCTTCAGGCCGTACGTGGAGGCCTCCGGGTCGTTGGGCCAGATGCCGAAGGAGTTCCAGTACACCCAGCCCCGCGAGTACCACGACGTCTTGTCGCGGAAGAAGTCGTCGGAGACCTGGAAACGCCAGAACTTGGCGTTGAGCCACGAGCTGTACGCCTGCGTGGAGTACTGGTCGAACGCCGGCGCCGAGCGTTTGACGAACTGGACCTTGCCGGGATTGCCGGAGTCCTCCGGGAGCGCTTGAGCGGGCCCGACGGAGGTGAACAGGAGGGCGAAGGTGAGCAGCGGCAACAGGGCCGCGCGAAGACAGGAGCGCATAGTTCACATTATGCGCATTATCCCTTGAACATGCACTCAGGCTCCGGTGAGTCCCCGCGGCAGGCCTTGTCAGCTCGTCCGCAGCGCGACGGTCGGTGGCATCCGCGACGCGCGAACGGCGGGCACGAGCCCGGCTCCCGTGCCGATCGCGATGGCGGACGCGAGACCTCCCGACCAGGCCTCGACGGGAACCACGACAGCCCAGCCCTCGGCGCTCGCGTACGCAGCCGTGGCCGCCGCCCCGGCCAGCACACCGACGGCGCCGCCGATGCCCGCCAGCAGGACCGACTCGCCGAGAAACTGCGTGCGGATCTGGCCCTGCGTCGCACCCAGGGCGCGCCGGAGGCCGATCTCCGAGCGGCGCTCCAGCACCGAGATGATCATGATGTTCGCGACCCCAACGGCACCCACGACCAGCGCCACGGCGCCCAGGCCGAGAAAGAGACGGTCGAATGCGCCGGCCGCGGCGGCCCGGGCGGTCAGCACGTCCGATGGCTGGCTCACGTTCACCTCGTTGGGCGCCTCGGGATTGGCCGTCGGCGCGAGCAGCGGCTGCACCGCCGCCTCATGCCCCGTGGCGGCCCGGACGTAGATCGAGCTCGGTGGACCGGCCTGCGCCTTGCCACCGAGGACGCGGACGTAGCCGAGGTATCTCTGCGCGGCCGGGTAGCCGACGAGGGCGCTGCTGTCGATGTCGGGGACCAGCGGCGAGGGCTCCAGGATGCCGGCGACATGGAACCACTGGCCTCCCAGCCAGATCCGTTGACCCGGGTCCACGCGATCAATGCCCAGGTGGACCGCCGCAGCGGAGCCCAGGACCGCCACCGGCTCGCGCGCGGTCCCTTCGTTCAGCCACGCACCACGCGCCATGCCCGTCGCGAGCACCGATGGCAGGTTCAGGCTGGCGGCCTGCACCATGAGGCCACCGGAGTTGCCGACGGGAATCATCGAGCTCCGGTAGACCCTCGCGTCCTTCAGCAGGCCGGTGTGGGCGGCACGCTCGACGCCGCGCAGGTGGGTGATCCGCGCCGGCGCCTCGGGCGGGAGCATCGCCTCCCCGCCGGTGAGGCTCTGTCCGGCCTCCACCGTCAGCATGTTCGTCCCGAGGCGGTCGATCTCCGCCAACAGCCCGGCCTGCGAGGACGACGACAGCCCGAGGACCCCGACGATCGCGGCCGTTCCGATCGCGATCCCGAGCGCGGAGAGCGCAGCACGCAGAGGCCGCGCCCGGAGGCCGGCACTCGCCACCCGCAGGCCGTCCCCGAGCCCCAGTCGCCCGTCCCTGGAGCTCATCCGGCGGAGACCACCTGGCCGTCCAGCATCCGGATCCGGCGGGGCAGCTGATCGGCGAGCGCGACATCGTGCGTGATCATCAGGACGGTGGCTCCGTCGGCGTTGAGCTGGTGGATGAGCTCCATGATCGACGCCCCGGTGCTGCTGTCGAGATTGCCGGTCGGTTCGTCGGCGAGCACGAGCGACGGACGCCCGACCAGCGCACGGGCGATCGCCACCCGCTGACGCTCGCCTCCGGAGATCCGGGTCGGCTTGAAGGTTGCGCGCGCGGACAGGCCCACGCGTTCGAGCGCCTCATCGGCGCGGCGGAACCGCTCGGCGGCCGGGACGCCCGCATAGAGCAGGCCATCGGCGACGTTCTCGCGCACCGTCGCGTGCTCGGCCAGGAAGAACCGCTGGAACACGAACCCGATCTCCCGGGCACGCAGCCGTGACAGCTCGCGGTCACGCAGTCGCGCCGCGTCGACCCCGCCGATCCGGACCACGCCGCCGCTCGGGCGTTCCAGCGTCCCCATGACATGCAGGAGCGTCGACTTGCCCGACCCGGAGGGCCCGACGATCGCCACGAGCTCGCCGCGCTGCACGGAGAGCGACACCCCCCGAAGGGCGGGAACCGCCGGCTCGTCGCCGTACACCTTGGTCACGCCATCGAGCACCAGCACCGGTTCGCGGCTCATGGTGACGGCACCACCACGCGGTCGCCTTCGGCGAGTGCCCCCCGCACGGCGACGCGCCCGGCAGCAGCGTCGAACAGGCCCAGCCGCACTCCGACCAGTTCGCGGCGCCCGCCGTCTCGCACGACCTCCACGGCGAACCCGCCGCCGGCCTTCCCGACGAGCGCGACGACCGGCACGCTCAGCACCCTTGACACGGCTGCTGTCGCGACGCTCACCTGGACCGGGGCCTCGCCCAGCCCGCGCGCCTCCTGCGGCCGGTCGAGCCGGATGGAGGCCGGGATCGTCGGTGCCGCGTCCTTGCCAGCGGTTCGCGCGACCTTCCCTATCCGCCCCACCGTGCCCTTCACCACGCGGTTGCTGGGCAGCGTGACCCGCGCCTCGTCCCCGACGCTGACGTCACCCCGGTGGGTCGCCGCGAGTTCCATCTGGACCTCCAGGGTCGTGGAGGTGGCCTGCGCGATCTTCGCGCCGGGGCGCGCAGATCCGCCGAGCTCGCCGTCGACCCTGGCGATCCGCCCGGCTTCGGGGAGGACGACGGCGTCGCCGAGGCCGAGCTCCCCGGTCACGTCGGCCCCCCGGTCCCGCTGGAGCGCGCTGAGCGCCGCCGCCGTGGTCCACGTAAAGGTGCTGGCGCGCGGATCGGCATCGTGACCCAGGCGGTGCAGGTTCCGGTGGAGCTGGCGAACGTCGGTGCCCTCGTCGCCGACACGCAGGCCCCGGTAGGCCGGCACGGCGCCGCACAGCAGCAGCACCGGCCGGTCGTCCACGCGGTAGAGCACGTCGCCGCAGTCGATCCGGTCGCCGGCGTCAGGCAACTCGGTGTAGGTCCCGCGAACCCGGTTGATCACGGTGTACGGCGCACCATCCGGCCGCGCGCGATAGCTGAGGGTCCCGTCGAGGGAGACCGCCGACGAGAGCGGTCCCCGTGCGACCTTCTCGGTGTTCGCCGCAGCCTCCTGCGCCGCCGGAGGCTGAGCGTCCTCGCCGGACGCCACGACCACGCCGGCGGCGACGATCCCGGCAGCCAGGAGCACGGCTCGGACCCGGACGCCCATCCGGCGCGTCACTCCGCCCCCAGGGCGTCCGCCGCGGCCCCGCGACACGCGTCCATCGCGGCCTGGAACCCGGGGATCGCCTGAGCGCCCCTGCCGGCGGCAGAGGGGATCCGACGCGTGTCAACGAGGGGCCCGTCCCGGGTGGGGTCCGGGAAGTCCTCCACGCCGTTGTCCCGCATGCACCGGGCGAACGCGAGGCGCTGCTGCATCTCCTCGGTCGTCGCCCTGCCTCCCAGCAGACCCGCCGGCTGAAGGTGCTTGCACGCGCGAACGGCCTGCTCGAAGGCCGCAGAGCTCGTATCGAGCCGCTGGATCGCCTCGACCACCTCCTGATCACCCGCCACGTTCGGGTCGGGAAACCCACCGACGCCTTCCTCCCGCATGCACTCGGCGAACAGCACCGCCTTGCTGCGACTCGTGGCGTGCGTGCCGGCACCCTCCGGGCCGTTGTCAGCCGGCCCGTCCGAACAGCCCGCGCCGATCAGGGTGACCATCGCCAGAGCCGCCACAGGCCGGAGTCTTCTCATCATCGCTGCTGCATCCTCGGGTCGTGCGTCGGGTCGGCATACACCGGTGGGCACCCTTCAGCGGCCGCGTCGGGACGCAGTTCGAAGTGCCAGGGCTCGTTCGCGTAGATCTGGCAGAGCCCGTAGGCGGCGCCGCGGGAGGCCAGCCACGCCGCAGCTGCGGGCGGCCCGACGTCGACGGCCTCTCCGGATACGTGCGCCGACGTGCCGGGGGTGGCCACCCATCGGGCCGCCTCCTCCTCGGAGCCGTACGTCGCGACCGCCTCCCGGAGGAGCCGTGCCTGGTGCTCCGGCGAGCGCCAGCCGCTGTCGACGGAGACCTGGATCCCCTCGTTCGCGGCGTCACGCGTCGCGTCGCGCAGGGCACCGCGAAGTCCCGCGTCGAGCTTGGTGAGCTCCGCAGGCTCGCTGCTGTCACCGGTGCGGACGATGTCCGCCAGTGGCGCCGCAGGCGAGGACACGGACGCGGGCCGCTGCTGGCCGAGGGCGGCCGTGATCACCGCGAGGATGACCAGCAGGCCAGTGAGACGGCGCCTGCGGATCCGCGTCCGGCGGGGGGTGGGATCGCTGGAGGGCACGCGGCCAGTCAACGCAGCGGGGCGTTGCCGGGACGTATGTCGTTCTCGATACGCCAGCGATACAGCCCGGCTCTAGCATCGGAGCATGCGCGTACTGCTCGTGGAGGACGAGCCCTACATGGCCGATGCGATCCGCGATGGCCTGCGGCTGGAGGCGATCGCGACGGACATCGCAGGTGACGGCGCCGCTGCGCTCGAACTGCTCACGGTCAACACGTACGACATCGCCGTGCTCGACCGCGACATTCCCGGCCCCACCGGCGACGAGATCGCGAAGCGCATCGTGGCCTCCGGCAGCGGCATGCCGATCCTGATGCTGACCGCGGCCGACCGTCTCGACGACAAGGCCTCAGGGTTTGAGCTCGGCGCCGATGACTACCTCACGAAGCCGTTCGAGCTGCAGGAGCTGGTGCTCAGGCTGCGAGCCCTCGACCGCCGGCGCGCCCGCAGCAGGCCGCCTGTCCACGAGATCGCCGGCCTTCGCCTGGACCCGTTCCGGCGCGAGGTCTACCGCGACGGCCGCTACGTCGGCCTGACCCGCAAGCAGTTCGCCGTGCTCGAGGTGCTCGTCGGGGCCGAAGGGGGCGTCGTCAGCGCCGAGCAGCTCCTCGAGCGGGCGTGGGACGAGAACGCCGACCCGTTCACCAACGCCGTCCGCATCACGGTGTCGGGACTGCGCAAACGGCTCGGCGAACCACAGATCATCGCCACGGTGACCGGCGTCGGATACCGCATCACCACGTCGCCCGACGGCGCACGCGGGGGCGGAGACCGTGGATAGAGCGCCGGGCCTGAGCGTCCGCCTCAAACTCACCCTCAGCTACGCCGGGTTCCTCACACTCGCCGGCGTCCTGCTGCTCGCCGTCGTGTGGGTCTCCATCCTGCGGTACATCCCCGACGGGGTGGTCTTCGGCGTCCCGGGGCTCCCGCGCAGCCGCTCCGACCCCCTCAACGGCTTCACCATCCCGGCCGTCGTCGCACTCGCGTTCCTGCTGATCTTCGGGCTGGTGGGCGGGTGGCTGCTCGCCGGCAGGATGCTCGCCCCCCTGAGCCGGATCACCGACGCCACCCGTACGGCTGCGTCGGGATCACTCGGCCATCGGATTCGCCTGGAAGGCCGCAGCGACGAGTTCCGCGAGCTGGCTGACGCCTTCGACGCCATGCTCGCGCGGCTCGAAGCCCACGTGGCCGAGCAGCAGCGCTTCGCCGCGAATGCCTCCCACGAGCTCCGCACACCACTGGCGATCACGCAGACGCTGCTCGACGTCGCCCGCAAGGACCATGCGCATGACAGCGGCGAGCTCGTCGAGCGCCTCCACCACGTCAACACCCGGGCGATCGACCTCACCGAAGCCTTGCTCCTGCTCAGCCGCGCCGATCAGCGGAGCTTCTCGCGGGAGCACGTCGACCTGTCGCTCATCGCCGAGGAAGCCACGGAGACGCTCCTGCCCCTCGCTGACGCGCGCGGCCTCACGGTGGAGAGCTCCGCGGACACGGCGCCCACCGTCGGCTCGCATGCGCTGCTCCTGCAGCTGAGCACCAACCTCGTGCACAACGCCATCGTCCACAACCTGCCCACCGGGGGCGCGGTCTGGGTGACGACCGGCGTACACGCCCGGACCGTGACCCTCACGGTCGAGAACACCGGCGAGCCGCTCGGTCCGCAGACCGCGGCCACGCTGACCGAGCCGTTTCTCCGTGGGACGGCCCGCGTGCGCGGCGATCACGCCGGGGTTGGTCTCGGCCTCGCCATCGTCAGCAGCATCGCCAAGGCCCACGATGGAGAGGTGACCCTCACGCCCCGGGCAGCCGGCGGGCTGAAGGTCGCGGTGGAGCTTCCCGCCGCTCCTGCACACCACTAGCGAGAACGCGCCCGAGAGGATTCGAACCTCTGACCTTCGGTTCCGTAGACCGACGCTCTCTCCAGCTGAGCTACGGGCGCAACGACACGGAGAGGGCGGGATTCGAACCCGCGATGGAGCTATAAACCCCATACTCGCTTAGCAGGCGAGTGCCTTCAGCCACTCGGCCACCTCTCCGGGAAGGCTCTGAGTGTACCCGCG
>SXGQ01230193.1_pt1 | contig 19303 bp, 46 predicted proteins | sample 3178371 | NCBI WGS metagenome assembly SXGQ01 (sample SAMN11356859, study PRJNA531348) | freshwater metagenome | isolation source: freshwater sample F1-20 | place: China: Fuxian Lake, Yuxi | collected 2017-12-25 | reverse complement strand
GGTACTCGTTGTGTTCGTCTTGGTATCTGGGCATGGTGTGTGTCTCCCGTGCCACTCCCTCACGCCAGCAGAGGGAGTGGCACAGGTTGAGGTTGTGCTGGCGTACCCCTCACGCTATCGGTTATTATGTCTAACGCCAACCTCGGAGAGTGGTCGCTCAACCACACACGGAGAGTGGTCGCTCGCACGCGCACACGGGAAGAGCCCCGAAAAAGTCATTGTCTCTATCTTTACGGTGGTGGAAAGCGAAAGTGCTTACCCCTCGGGGCTCGAGCGTCAGGAACACCCCCTTACGTCTGCCTTGCACATCGCACCGATTACATCAGCGAGGCTAATGTCCTTGCCGAGGTGGTAGCAGATTGTGGATGGCCCCGACTTGATTTCTAGCGTGGTGAAAGTTGAGAAATTCGTAATACGGAATTCGGGCAGGTTGTCTCGGTCGGTGTAGATGTTGGTGGTTGTGGTGGTTGTGGTCATACCCACCACTCTATCGGTCATTATGCCGTATAACAACTAACATAATAACCGATAGGGTGGGAGTTATGAACATCGTACTCATCACCGACGACCACGGCGATACCGTGGACTGCAATTGCTACTGCTCGGACTTCTGCGCACAGACTGACCCTCTCTACAAGGGCTGGTTCGGTTGCGTTCAGGCAACCTACGACAACGCCTGCGCAGCGTGCGGGGAGTTCATCAAGGGCGAGACTTCGTTCCACGAGTTTCTGTGGGCGAAGTGGGGTGAATAACCCACTCATCGCTCGGGGCTAGAACAGCGTTTCCTGCTGTTCCCTGAGTTCTTTATCCACGCAGAAGTCGTGCCGATAACGGTAATGTTCTTGCTCAATGGAGAACAACGACCTGCCTTGGCCCCGTATCCATACGGTCGCAAGACGTATCGTGTTATGCCCCCTGGGGTCTATCTCGTAGCCACAGACTTCGCAGGAATAGAGTGGTGGCACTACCACAACAACTCAACTTTCTCGTGGAGTTCAGCCGACAGTTCCTCGTGATAAAACGGGTCAAACTCACTTCCAGCAATGCTGTCTGCGACATCGGGGCGCATGGACAGCATGAGCGTGAAGTAGAACTGCCCAAGTCGTAAGAGTTTATTAGGTGGCGTCGCCCTTATGTGGGCATCATACTGAATAGCCAAGTCAGCCAAGAACTCCGTGTATGAGTAGCGGGGCCGTGCGTTAGACGATGCCAAGTTGCGATAGTCCTCTCACGATGTATGGAGTTTGCTCACCCACCCACGCACCCTGACAGTTGTACTCAATGTATTCCTCGGCTTCCTCGGCAGACATGGAGTCCCGAAACATCAAGGTCTGCATCATCTTGTCGTAGTCGTACACGGCAACATACGGTTCGTTGATGCGTGTCGTGAAGCCAATGAACGCTTCCTCAAAACCATCCATGAGAAGTAGGTTCATGTCTGCGTCTTCTAGGGCTTTCTGAATAGCGGGGCGGTCGGGCATGGGGTTCATCTTATCCATTCCAGCCTTATCGTCGCAACTCACGGAGTTCGTAGAACAGTTTTTCCATTGTGTCGCAGATTAGGGTCAGTTCCCTACGGGCAAGCACTATCTGGTCGCTCTCCTCTTTCCAATCAAGTTTCTCGCCCACTATCTCCTCAATGCCCACCATGATTTCGGACAGGTTTTCAGGTTTCATTGTGCCCCGTTCCATTTCCATTTACGGCAGGCTTCTTTATCTGCTTTCTTGCGTCGGTCAGCAAAAGTCTGCGCCTTGTTGCGCAAACCGTCAGCGTGAGCCTGACGCTCTTGGGGTAGCCATTTCTTTCGCTTGCTCATACCCACCATGCTATCGGTTATTATGTCTAACGCCAACCGTTGGCGAAGCCACGGCCCCGAGAGAACTGTTAGCGCAAACGCCAACGACAACGCCATCGGGGCTGCGCCAGCGCACACGCCCCACCGCCACCGCCGAGGGGTTGGCGAGCGACGATAGGGCGGGCGTAGGTATGGCGGTAGGCGGGTGAGGTTGCCCCCACCCGCCCCCGACGCTCGACTAGGCGAGCAGGTCGGCAACCGAACGAGCGACGAACGCTCGCAGGCGAGCCGAGCCGTGCCAGCCCTTAGCCGACACGCTGTTATCCAGCGTGGCGAGCAAGGCGAGCGCCAACGCAAGGCGTTGCGACTTCATGCTATCCCCTCTCTCGCAACCCCCCGCCCGCTAGGTAGTTGCGCATCGGTGGCGCGGGCGTACCCCCCACGCTATCGGTTATTATGTGCAACAGCAACGCACGGGCGCACGAGCGGGCGGGCGCACGAGCGCACGGGCGGGCGGGGCCGTGCGTGCGCGCGGGCGCGGGCGAAGGCCCCGATAACATCTTTGTCCCTATCGTTACGGTGGTGGAAAGCCCTACACCTTGGTTTCCCACTCGTACAACAAGGCGAGCCCAAGTCGGCAACAGTACCAGTTGCTACCCTTGTGGTGTTCTATGCCCCGCACTTCCGATAGGGCAGCAAGCCCACTCATTACAAGCGCATCGGCTTCGTCTACGGTCATAATGCCGTCGGGTGTTTTCATCGGCTCCAAGTAGGTGGAGCGCCATTCGTTTTCGGTCATACCCCTCATGCTATCGGTTATTATGTACAACGCCTCAGCCCTCTCTCTCGCTGAGCCTCAGCACGGTCTCGTCATCGCTGTACCTCATGTCGTAGGCGAGTTTCTCGCAACGCCACTGCACGGTGCTTAGCGCACTGCTCAGGGCTGCCTCTTTCTCCTCTTCCCAAGTCACTTCGCTCGCCTCAGCCTCGGCAGCCTCAATGGTCGCTATCAGCCTCGCAAGGACAATTTTGACTTCGTTCGCTCGCATGGTCAGGTTCTGGATTTCGTATCTGGTTGTGGTCATACCCATCACCCTATCGGTTATTATGCTGTATCACAACTTTATCGGCAGGTTGTTGTTATACATTATGACCGATAGCATGGTGGGTATGACCACGAACATCACACTCCACCGCCACAAAGACAACTCACTTCCGCAGGTAGAAGTCCTGACTTTTACCGACTTCACTTGCGTACGCATTGAGGCAGACGGGGCCCAGGTGAGTATCCACCTGCCCGCAGGCACAACCATCACTGACCTCGTCAGGCTACTCCTTGACGCGCCAGTTCACCACTCAGCGTTCTGACGCAGGGCGAGTAGCCCTGTAGCGAGCGTACCACTGTGGTACGCTCGCTACATGGATTACGACGACGACAACGGGGCTCAGGATTACCGAGTAGACGCACGGCTGAGCCGTGAGACTATCTTAGAACGCAGGGTCAAAGAACTAGAAGTCATAGTCGCACGACTAGAACAAGACATTAGAACCAAGCAACTGTGGGCAGCGGAGCCCCGTGAGCGCACACTCGGACACATCTCTGGCACTATTAGCAAGCAAAGCGTCGCTATCGGCGGAAGCGTACTCCCAGCGTCGCCCCACAAGGCTGACTAATGAACTCTGAACCTCAAACTCCTCAGTCGGGGCCCCAGCCCACGCCAAGCACGGATACCGTCATTGTCGTCAAGAAGGATAAGCAAGTTCCACGCTTCGTTCAGCCTGTTCAGCGTGGCTCGTCGTGTTGCCCCACTCGCTGATAACTCAGCAGTAATACGGCCCCGATGTCGGGCAGTCCTCGTATGGGTTCTCGTTACCCTCGTTGTCCTCGCAACCGCACCACCCAAATAACGCCACTTGCGTTTCGTGGGTGAGTTGCGCCATGTCCTCGTAAGACGGCGAACCGCCGAGTTGGTCTATTACTAGCCCCCAATACTCAACGAATAGTTTTTCTGTTTCGTTCATGACTTCCACTCTATCGGTTATTATGTTTCACGCCTCGTTGGCGTTATCTTCTTCCCAGACTTGTCGGCAGTCAGGGCATAGCCCTTTATCGTCAAGCCCCGCCCACTCGTCTCCGCAGTTGGCGCAGGCGGTGTCGTTGCCAAACTCTGGTGCGCTCACTTATCCCACCCCCTTGCGCTGAGCAAGCCAGCGAAGTCGTTGGGGTAGCCAACTATGTCGTTGAGCCAACGCTCGCTATCGTGGTGCTGTGTCTCGCAGTTACGGAATACCTTTTTGGCGATGAGTTTGCCGTTGTAGTGATTGCGAAGTACGACTTTGAGCCTACCGTCAGCACTCTCGCTGACTTCTAGGTACTTGCCGTTGCTGACGCAACCCATAACTAACCCAAACTCTGTGGTGTGTGTGGTCATGCCCACCACCCTATCGGTTATTATGTCTAACGCCAACTCGGCGCATGGGCGCATGGGCGCATGGGCGCATCGGCCCCGCTGCCCATAGTGAGCGAAACAGATGGTCGGGGCCCCCGAAGGTTGTTATGTGTCTATCGTTACGGTGGTGGAAAGGACTTAGTGTTCGCAGTCGCAGTCGCAGTCGTCTGTGTCTGGTTCAGGGTTATTTATTTCGTTCCATTCACGGAAGAACTCAGCACGGCGTTCCTGTCGGCCCCGCTTGCGGTTTGCGCTTCTCTTGCCAAGTTGGTAAGAGACTATGTTCCCAAGTAAGCCCATTACTTGTTCAGATGTTCTAGGACTGCTTGGCGCACCCATTTGCTGGTGTCCGTGCCTGCCAAGTCCGACGCTGACTGTACCTTTTGGTACAACTCCTCAGTCACTCGCAACACAATGAACTTGTCTGCCGTGACTTCCTTGCGCCTGCGTGGCTTGCGTGGCTTCTTCGCCACCGTGGCCCCGCCAGCGGTCAAGTCTGGTTCGTCGGGGAAAGGCAATAGCATTTTCACTTCGGGCAGACCATAGCGCATGGGTCTGCCTTCCCTAATCCATGTTGGGGTCGTAAAGCCGTTCTGTTCCATTACTCAATAACCTTTCGGGTCACTTCCTGCTCGTCGGTATCCCATGCTTCCATGACGGTCACTTGGGCGTTCCAATGAGATGCTTGGTCGGTAAGGATTTCTTCCATAATCGTCATGGCGATTTCTGCCGACGCTTCTGGCGTACTCTCCATTTCTTCCATAGTCACAAGCACTTCTAACTTGACGCTATGGGTTCGGGTTTCTGTTTGGTTTGTCATACTTTCATGGTATCGGTTATTATGTGCAACCGCAACCTTCACTCGTACTCCTCGTCGTCGCACCATGCTTCTAGGTGGTGTCCTGCCACCATTGCGTGTGCTGGTGCTGTCGCACGGCCCCGCCACGACACGCCTTGTGGTAGTGCGATTTCACGCTCAAAGTCGTGTTCTCGCACCGCCTCAATCGCCTGAATACACGGCTCAATCATGCTCGCTGGCACGGGTGGGTAATGATTACTCCCCAAGTGCCATGAGAGTTGCTGGCGAAGGCTTACGCCCATGTCGTCGGCAACCTCTCTCATGCTTTCTGCGCCAAGTCGCCCCATGTTAGCCCACCTTCACGACTTCGTGGTTGGGCTTGACTATGGAGTTCACCGCACGACCGAAGCCCTGCGCCTTACCCTCACGCTTCACAAGTCGCCAGACGCTCGGCGTGACGCTTGCGTAGAGATACCGCCCACCGTTGATGAACTCAACGATTAGGGTACGCTCACGCTTGTCGTAGCGGAGTTCCGTGATTGCTCGGCTCTTTCGTGGTTTGATTGTGTTTCTCATACCCACCACCCTAACGGTTATTATGCAGTATCACAACCTGCCCGATTGTGCGCTTGTGCCACAACTGCCCTACGCCAGCCTGACGGCCCCGCCGCACTTGGGCGGCGATGAACGCAATAAACGAAACGCGGGGCCCAGATGGGAACATTGTGTTTCTATCGTTACGGTGGTGGATAGCCGTTATGCGCTGACCATGCCAGTTGGGTTGGGTGCGAGTTCCCCGAATACTGCCTCATAAATGTCACGCCCTGCCTGCCACTCACTCCACGAGCCGTCTGAGCGCACCGTCACAAGGTCGCCGTAAATGACTTTCGCACGGATAAGTACGGCAGTCACTACTGCGTCATAAGGTCGGTGGGCAGTCTTGCAGAAATCAAAAATCTGATGCGGGTTCTCATCTCTGGCTTCCCACGCTTGCTGTGTTGGCAACGCTTCCCAAGCAAATGTTTCGTAGTCCTCGCCTGCCTCGGCGTTGCCGTTGAAGCGGAAGTATCCCTCGTTGAACTCAGGTTCACCTGTGCCGTCATAGCCACAAATGGCTATGCCTCGTTTCTGAGCCTCGGCAATAATCGCCTTAGCGTCAAGCGCAAGTTTCCCATAGAAATAGGCTGAGCCTTTATTTCGGTTATCCCTGATGTGGTAATGTGTGTATCCCATAACTTCCACCCTATCGGTTATTATGCGTAGAGCCAATGGGCAGTAGATACAGACACCCACACTCGTAGCACTCGACTTCCAACGCTTGCTTATCGTGCCAGATGACTTCGGGGCTCGAGCAGTCCACGCACTCCACGCCTGCGTAGTCGTGGTCTTTCGGGAACGGGACTCGGTGGTTCGGATAAGAAGGGTGGCTCATTGGCAGTCAAACCATTTCATGGTTGTCGCAAGTAGGTGGTCATAACTTCCAGAAGTCGCTTCGCAGAAGAAGTCGCCCCACTCCGTGTCGCCCAGCCCCGAGCGGTACATCGCACGGCGCACCCGCCCCAGAATGGAGAAGGCGTTGCCGTCTTGCCCCACAAGCGGAATGATGATGTTCGGGTACTTCGGAATGGTGATGTTCATTCCGCCTTCACCGAGTGCGCCTTCTGCCTCACTTCGGGCTTCCTCACTTCGGCGTCGGCAACCGCTTTCATAATGTCGCCAAGCGTCGTGTTGTGGGGCAGGAACAGCGATACCCATGTGGCATCGCCTGTGTCGGTCTTAGTGACTAAGCGAAGCACTTGGAATGTGCCGTGGTCAGTGAATTGGAATGTGGGGATTTCGTGGGCGTGAATTGAGAGTTGTGTGTTCATGATGATACCCACCCTATCGGTTATTATGCGTTGCACATCAGCGAAGCACGGCTGAGATAATCTCGCAACCAGCCGTCGCCGTTGGCAATCCATAGTATGAGTTGGCGCATTACGGCCCCGCGTTCGTCGTCACCCATTTCCTTGTTGAGTTCGGCTAGGTCACGAATAGTATCAACCAGCGCAGGCGTATCGGGCGGTGCGCCTTCATCTTCTAGTTGCCAGCGTATGAGCAAGGCAAGTAAGAAGGCTTCTATCGTCATCTGCCGTGCGGGGCGCCCTTCTGCCGTGTTGGTGGCTGTCGCATCTAGGAACGCCGATAGCGTTGGGTGCTGGGTGTAGTGGGTGGCGGTCACACCGCCACTCCCACCGTCACTCGCTTGTGTGGCTTCACGGTCACTACTTGTGCGACCACCTCAGGCGTAAGAGTGCCGTTCTTTACCTCGGCATCAAACTTCTTGGGTTCTACTTTCAGCGAAGTCACTCGTTCCCATAGGTTCGGTGCTACCACTTTCAGCGTGGCAACATCAAAGTCTCGGCGTTCTACTTCCTCAATAGCGACCATGTGTCCGTCGCTTGTGGCGTGGCGTGTGATGCCAGCCAAGTCATAGTCGGCTTCCAGCGTGGTTCGTGCTTTCGCTAAGGCTTCCTCAGCCTCTTTGAGTGCGTCATACGCCTGCTTGTAGGTATCTGCGGTATTGGTTAGGTTGCTCATGATGATACCCACCCTATCGGTTATTATGTGCAACCGCAACCTGCGAACTAGCGCACTTGCGGTTGGTTGTGGATAACTTCATACGCACGACCCTATCGGTTATTATGCGCCACCTGCCGTGCCAGCCCCGTCGCCGTACAACGAAATAAGTTGAACAGTCGGGGCCGCTGGGCGGCGGGATTACTGTGTTTCTATCGTTACGGTGGTGGAAAGCGTGTGAAGGCTCACCAAATGCTGAACCCACCACAGCCTTCCAAGAAGTCGCAGAACTCTTGGACATTGGAGACCTCAAATGGGTAGCCAGCCAGCCAATGCTCGGTACTTCCCACGCCGTCACAGCCGTTACACCAGCCGTGAGTGCGCCCTGTGAGTATCTGAACTTCGGGCTTCAACTCCTTGGTTGGTTGTCCCATGTCCACGCCAACTTCGTCGGTGCGGATACCTGCGCCGTCGCAAATGGAACACACCTGCCTTGGTAGGTCGGCTCGCATTTCGTTGTATTTCTTTTCGTACAACGCCACAGAACCGTCATCTAGGTCGGCACGAATAAGCCGTGCTAGTTGCTCGGCTTGCTCGGCGTTCAGACCGTTTCCGTCGTTGTAGTGCCAGCCTTCGCCGTCAAAGCCAACTTCGTCGGCGTAACGGTTGATACAGAAGTCGGCAAGGGGTCGCCACCACCACACATTGTTGCGGAAGTATTCGCCCTTTTTTGTTGTTGGATTATTTCCTGTGATGTCCATTCCCATAGTGTTGTTCACCCTATCGGTTATTATGCTCATCAGCAACCCTGCCAACTCGAGCCCCGAGCGCACGGCAGAAGGGTGGGGGTTTCCCCCCACCCGACTGAACCGTTGGCGTGAGTGGCGACCACCACCACCCACGCCTTTGGATTACAGGTACTCGCTAATGGAGTGAAGTGTGCTTGCCGATACGAACTCGTCGTCGGCTAGTTCCAGCATACGCAGAAGGCTCTCAATAGCGGTCTTTTCCTTCTGGTAAGTGTATTCGGAATAGGTGTCCACTTGCTTCGGTGCTTCTGGCAACAGACCCTTTGGTACTTTGACGGTGAGCGAGAACTCCTTTTTGCTCAGGTCTTTGTTCCAATAGTGGTCGTTGTGCGAAAGGTCTTTGATTTCGCACTTGCCACTCTTGACGAGTTTGAGAACGAGTGCGTCATACGCAGCCTTTGCCTTTTCGTACTGCTTCTCATTTTTGTCGTTGTCGGCAAAACGCTTGGCACGTTCCGCTAACGCCTTATTGAGTTGCGTGATGAGTTTGGCTTTTTTGATTTTTAGGTTGAGCGATTTAGCCATTATCGGTCAGTCCTTTGGGTTGTGTTTGTCATACCTGCCACCCTATCGGTTATTATGCGTAATGCCAACGCTGGGACACCAAGGCCCCGAGTACGGCGTTCTCCCAGCCACGCTTGGTGGCTGGGGTACTTGCCGAACTTGTTGGATTACTTGTAGTCGTCCCACAACGCAACTGCGCTGTCTCGCAACTGCCCACGCCCATTGTTCTCAACAATCATTTCGGTGTGCTCGGGATTATCGTACATACGCATGGCAGAACCGAACTGTCCGTCTTTGGTGACAAGGCACAGCATGGCTACACGCACACGCTTCGGGTGAAGCGAAGGTGGCATCTCGTCGTTGCCGTCATTAGGGGCAGCCCAACCAACGGTGTAGAAGGCAAGTGCTTCGTGCTTCTCAGCCAACTGAGTGCCGTAGTCGTCCATGAGTGTGTAGATGTCCATGCCAACTTTGGTGTCGGGCGGGGACACGATAGGCGCACCGTCGTGTAGGAACTCAACAGCCCCTATCCAACTTGCTTCGCTACCAACTGATTTCTCGGGCAACATATCTGCGCCCAAGCAGTTCATTATTTCGGTGAGTGTGAGTTGTGTGTTCATGTCGCTCACGCTATCGGTTATTATGCGTAGTCCCACTTTGTTACACAATCGCAATAATCGGCAGTTTTAGCAGTTTGCGCTGCGTTGCGGTTATTATGAGCCTTCACAACCTGCGGCCCCGTGAAATATGTCTTGGCGTAATACAATTAAAACGGGGCCCACAAAGGAACCCTTGTCTCTATCTTCCACGGTGGTGGAAAGGGCTAACCTAGTCGTCGTCTCTGCTGACGATGATTTCGTATTGGCAAGTTATGTCAGCAGGCACTTGCGTAATGAAGTACCCGATGCGATTGACTAGGTGATAGCCATCGCAGATGAACGTGCCATTGTCTCCGTCTGCATAAGTCCACACCATGCCCGCCTTGTCAAATCCTTGACGGACAACGGTGAGAACATACTCCAAGTCGTGACCGTAGGTCTCAAACATCTCACCGCCAAACGAACTGTCGGGCGTTATGTGATTCTGGATGGGCTTGAAAGTTTCAGCCCACTGTTCTATGTCCATTCTGATAAGTGTGTTAGTCATACGCCCCACTCTATCGGTTATTATGCTCAACTAACCTTGATGAGTTGACCGTGTTCATCGGTGAGCACTAGTTTGCGGTAATCCTCAACTTTTTCTTGGAGTGTTTCTTGTGCTTGGTGTAAGCACCAATCAAGGATTTCGTCTATCAGGACATCGTTCATGTGGTTTACGATGTCGTCACCCCAATAGGGGTACTGCTCTTCAATGATGTCTTCAATCATGTCTTTGACAACGAACGTCGTGGACACACTAACCGTAACGGTCTGGGGCAGGATGCCCCGACGCTTGCGCTTCGTGGCTTTCTTCTTGCCCTTCTTCTTGCTCTTGGTCATAGTGGTCACCATGACGCTTGGTAGTAGAAATCCCATGTGTCGTCCAACGCCAAGGCAGTTTCCAACTGCTGTACGGTGTCCTCAATGTCGTAGAAGTAGTACTCGTCGTAATCGGTAGAGCCGAAGAAGAAGCCCGATGCCGTAGGAAGTATTTGGTCAGCCTTGTCACGGTTAGCAAGCACTTCTTTACAGCCACCAAGCAACTGTTCCAACTTCTCTCGTGAAACATAAGACTGCTGGCAGTTGTCATTTCCGCCTTGGCAGTTGTCCACGAACCATTGGTGGACGGCATTTACCTTACGCCAGTAGCAGACTTCCATTTCAACAGAAATGGATTTTATGTTGCCACTCTGATGTGTAGTGGCATCACCAATGGCTTCCTTCAACTTGGCGTGGAGAACCTTGCGCTCAGCACCCAAGAAGTCAGTATCAGAAGTCCATTTTTTTGCGGATAAGTATTGGTCAAGTCCCATAGTGTTGTCCAGCGTATCGGTTATTATGCTCAATCACAACGGATTTCCATTTTCTTTGGCTCGCTGTTGCTCGCAGTATTTCATCTCCTCACGCATGGCCCCGTACAACGCTTCTCTCCAGACATTCCATAAGTAGTCATCGTTCATCATGGAATAGGCAAGTCGCTCGTACTCCTCTTCGCTGGCCCCGCCCCACCACAAGGCTTCCTCGTGAGTGGGGTTCTGAGCCAGGATTTCGGCAACCTCATTTCTAAGGTCGGCGGGCATCATGCTGATGACGAACCGCTCGTCAGCCAAGAAGCGATAAGGCTTTCTGCTCATTTCAGCCCCAATCCGATGAGTTTGATAAGTGCCTCGTCGGTCATGTCCTCAGCCCACAATGGAACCTCAGTCCGCCAATCGAGTTCATAGTCCATGCCGTCACCAGTATTGGCTGGCACGGCGCATCCTGCTTTGACTACGAGTTCGTATTCATCCCCGAAGAAGATTTGCCATGTGTCTACGGTGTAGGTGCGTTCTATTCTGAATGATGGATTTTTCATTCGTCGCCGTCCTCGTCCTCGTTCTCGTCCTCGTCGTTCTCAATGAACACAATCGTTGCCGAGATGATACGACCGTCATCGTTGTGCTTGACATAGACAGGGTAGATACCGTCGCCGTATCCGCTGGATACGACTACGCCCATGCTCATGCCGAGTTGTCCACCGCCAAGGTCGCCCTGCAAGGTTGCAGAGCAGGCACCGTTGTAGGTGTAGGGGTAGGGTTCGGGCAGGTCGCCCACGAATTCACCGCCCTCGTTCATCTCATCTCGGAAGTCCTTGACATAGCAGGGGTCAGATAACATAATCTGTCCGCTATCTACGGCACAATGACCGACGAGTATTCCTTGTTGGGTGTGTGTGTCTGTTGGTTTGATTCGCATAGATGTGCCACCCTATCGGTTATTATGTAGTGGCACAACCGTCTCTAGAGAATGCCCTCTTTGACGAGCAGTCCTCGGATGTCCAACAAGATGTCCAACATCTCGGATGCACTCACAAGGCCCCGCCCTGAACATTCGCGAATCGCGTGGTCAATCATCGGATAAATCCCAGACGGGGCGTCCAAGTCTTTATCTCTATCTTCTACGGTGGTGGAAGAGTCTGTCATGATTTCCATTGTACCTCGTATGTAAGAACCTTGAAGTCCTCTTCCGACTTGTCACCTACAAGACCTTTCAGTTCTTCCTCGCCGTCAGGGCAGAAGAAGAAGATTTCGTCGTCAGAGACTCCGAACACGTCTTGGGTTTCATCGTCAATCCATCTCCCGAAAGAAATGTAGTAATTTAGGATTTCGCCTGGTTGGTCTTTCCACTCAATCTGGCATTTAGCGCCGATGGCAGTTCTCATAGGTTGTGACCGTATTCCTTAGCCATGAGCCACAAGTGTTCACAAGAAGCCTCAAACTTGGAAAGGTCAAGTTCATCAGCCTTGGCATAAACATTCAATGTGTATGCAGGCAGGTCGGTGATGAGTTGTTTGTGGAACTCTTGCCAACCGCCACGCCACACGAAGAGTTTGGCAGAAGTCTGGGAAGGGTAGGCGTTCAGGCGAATGACCGCCTTGAACAGTTTGGCAGTTGCCATGTCATCTCGTTGAGTCGGAATCTTCCGAATCTCGGTGTACGTCATGTCGTGGTTGATGCTGTCTCGCACGAGCGTCACATCATGACCGTCTTTGCCTTTGACGTGGAAGCCGTGTTCATAGTTGAGTGTTTTGGTTGTCATGAGTTCCACGTTATCGGTTATTATGCTCAATCACAACAGGGCTTCGTACTTAACATGAAGTTCGTCGGCTCGCATATGAGAGATATCCTTGATTGCCTGATTGCGGGCGTACTCGGTTATCTGCTCGTCCGTGAGGGCCCCGTCCTGGTCATAAACCTCAACACGAACGGTGACATAGCACTCGTAAGTCACTTCTTCGTCAATCACAGAAGTTCCTCATAGGTGTCCCAGCAGTCGGAGAATGCTTCCCTGAACTCGCTGTCGTCGTTCATCAGCAGGACGATGCGATTTAGCAAGGCCCCGATGACGAGTTCTTTCTCTTGTTGGACGCACTTGTGCGGGTCTTCATGCTTAGAACCTGAAACGGCGAACGCAATGGACATGGCGTGGTTGTAGGTGGTCATTAGATGACCTCCCCATCAACTGTGGTCGTAAGACCGTGCGTGTGGTGCATCGTGAAGAACTCAGGGTAGTTATTAGCAATAGATTCAGTGGGGTTGCTGTCTTCTGATACTTCCAGATACAGGCTTCCCTCGTCTTCTTCCTTGAAGACAACGGTGAAGATGGTGTCTTCAATGTCGCCCTTGTCGAAGCCCTTACGCTTGATGTTGATGAAGATGACGGCATCCTTGGCATCTTGTTCGGATATGGTGATTGTGTGTTTCATAGGTTTCACGTTATCGGTTATTATGCCCAATAACTCTTAGTCCTCGATTTCCTTGTAGGTGTCATCCTCACCCTCGGTGAGATTGGTGTAAATAATGATTTGCCCATCATTATCCTCTCCCAATTCATAATTGGGAATTAGTTTCGCCAACTTCGTTCTGAAGTTGTATCCGTTGATTGGTTTGCTCATGCCCACTACGCTATCGGTTATTATGCTCAGTTACTCTTCGTTCGCTGTCATCTCGCAGTACGACTGCCAACTGTCTAGGTCATTGGGCAGCCCCGTCTCCACGAGCCACTGCTGGTAATCTTCAATCTTCTGCACCATTGCAAGAATGTCTGCAGGCGTTGCATTGAAGAGAATCAGGTCCTCAATTGAGTCAACACGGTCGGTCATACGAGTACGACCTCACGAATCTGCTTGAAGTACATACGGAAGTCATAGGGACAGTCCTTGATTGGATGCACGGCCGTGAAATCCACCATGCCGTCAACGGCGCTGGCGTCACTAAGCGACATGATGTCACAATCCTCGTAGACACCAGTCTCAGTGTGGATGTCTACTGGATGCCCATTGTCATACGAATACTGAAGGGCCTCGTACATTGGTTTGAATGGTTGTTGGTTCTGCATGCCTTGGACCCTATCGGTTATTATGAAGAATTCCATCCCGCTCGGGCGCGCGTAGACGTGGCCCCGTTATACATATTAATTCTGTGACGCACGGCATGTTGGAAATGTACATCTCTATCTCCTACGGTGGTGGATAACAATTACAAACGATAAGGAGCAATACATGAATAAACCGAAGCAATCCCCAATGCTGGTAAACACGGCAAAAGCAGATGGCATCATTACGCCAATTAAGTACGCGCGTACCAAAGATGGCAAAATCAACCATGATGCTTACAAGAATAAGAAGGGCCAAATCAAGGAGAATAACCTCACAATTAATGTGAAGATTCTCGCATCACGCGTTCGCTACGGGCACCTAGACCTGAAGGTAACACCAATTAACGGGTCAGGCGAAGTCTGGGTAGAACGCAAGAATATCTTGATTGACAAAGACCCAGGAATGACCGCGAGCGAGCAAAAAATTGCCGCCAATAAGTTCATGGGTACGAAAGATGAAGACAACGGGGCCCAGTCATCCGCCATCCCAATGGACGAACTTCGCAAAATGATTGAAGCAATTGTCAAGGAAGACACCAAGCGAGGCGTCACGAACCCGAGCGTCTAAGGTCTTCCCTCAGGTACACCACGTCTTCTTCGTCATCTTTTTCGGTGGCGGAAGATGTGGCCCCTGGGACCTCTGATTCTTGAGGAACTTCTTCTTCCACGACGGGAACTCGCTCGAGCGGCGCGTTCGACCCCATGGCCCCGTGCTGTTTTTCTTTATTTGTCATACAGTTGCAATCTAGCATAATGACCGATAGGGTGACTCGTCTATGAAACTTACAGACCTCAACGACGACTACATTGAACAACTCACCAAAGAGCATTATCAATTGCCAGCAGAACAGCAAATCCCCGACTTTGAGCGGGTGCTACATGCGCTGAAGTATTGGTACGAACAAGAGCCGAACTCCAACCCATACCGCAAATTGGCTGACCTTATGATACGCCCAGAAGCACGAGCATGGGCCACCAGCAACCTGTTGGAAGACGCGTCCATTGACGTGAAGCCAGAAGATAAGCCAATCAAACGCAAAGACCAATATGCAAAGTTGGAGAAATTGGCCCTAGATAACTTGTATCACGAATTCACCACACAGCAATTAGTTGATGAATCGGGGCTCGGCGCACAGACCGTGACCAATTGGGCCAAGACCGAAGGGTTCTTCCGTTCTATTGGCAGGGGCAAATGGGAAGCCCGCAATCCAAAGGATGACCGCAAGGGCACCTGAGGTTGGGGTTATGCATAATAACCGATAGCGTGAGTGCCATGACAAACACACACCCAACACCCACATCCAATCCGAATCTACCCGAATGCTGGCAAGCGCTAGAGGACGTACTGTCCAACGGCATTGACCGTGTCATCCTGTTTGGTCCCCCAGGGACAGGCAAGACGTACGCAGGCATGCACTTTGGCGATGTTGCCAAAGGCTCACACCGCATCACCTGCACCGAGGACATGACCAACATTGATGTTGACGGCGCATTCCTACCTGCCAGCGACGGCAAATCGTTCCGCTGGTACGAGGGCAAGGCGCTCAAGGCATGGCAGGCTGGCGGTCGTCTCGTCATTGATGAGATTGACAAGGCTGGCTCGGACGTATTCGCCACACTGCTGAACTTCTTGGACTCACCAGAATCCGCATCGTGGGAACATCCCGACACAGGGCAGGTATACCGACCCTCTGCAGGTTTCTCGGCAATCATGACCACCAACGTGGAAGACATGGACGAATTGCCAGAGGCACTAGCGGACCGATTCCCTGTGCGAATTCGCATCAACCAACCGCATCCTCTTGCACTCAAGCGCCTGTCTCGTGACCTGCGCCAAGTAGCGGTGCAAATGGCTGACGCTGGTCAACAGCGCATCTCACTGCGCACGTTCCTTGCGTTTGACTCATTGCGCAAATCAATGGGCGACGAGCGGGCTGCCCAAATCATCTTTGCATCTCGTGCAGAAGGCATCATTGATGCAATCAAAATCAATGCCGTGGACTCAAAATGACCAAGACAAAGAAGTATCCCGAGCCAAACATGCTCACACGGCGAGACCGTCCGACTCTTCAATGGTCGGCAGAGGAGTGCGCACCTAAGCGTGGCGTTGCACGTACTGACCTAATCGGACGTCGCATCTTTGCGCCTGTCGGTGACACTCCGCTTGAACGGATAATTCGTGCGCACGAAATGATGCATGCGAAAATCACTCCAGCCGACGACATTGACAAATGGGTTGAACGCAAGGTTGCAACGTTTGAAGCGTTGCAGGCGGTTGAGGAAATCCGTGTCAACTACGGCATCCAGATTGCAGGGTTTGACTTGGACCTACTCACTGACGGCAACGAAGATGCTGACGGCGAATATGCTGCAATCAATGGCGAATGGCGCAGGGCCGTTATGTTTGCGGTGGCAACTGCAGGCACCGCAGGCGGTAAGCGATTCCTCGTTGGCGTACGTCGCCACAACAAAGTGTGGGCTGATGCTCTACAGAAAATTCAAAAGCACGTGTGGAACCAATGCGTTGGCGCTCACAAGGGCAAGGTCGGGCGCAAGCGATACAGGAAAGAAGCAATCTTCTCTACCGAGGCAGATGAGCGAAACGACCTATTCCCTGCAGGATTTGCGTGGACAGAACGCTTGGCAGAATACGTAGACAGACTTGCCGAAATTCAACCACCAGATAAAAAGCCAACCGCCACCAAGAAGAAAAAGGATGCCGACGACCAAGAAGGCGAAGACGGCGAATCCGAAGGTGGTAGCGAAAGCGACCAAATTTCAGACAGTGGCGGTGAGTCCTATGAAGAGACGTTGCGCCGAATAAAGCCTCTCACGCCACAGGCTGGTCCAGATAAGTGGGCTGACTTGGTGTGGGGCAAGGTGCCACTAACCAACGTGTCCAAGGGCAAACTCGGACAGCGCCGAGTTGCCATGGCGTACGGTCGCAATCCACGTCGCATCGGTCGTCTCTATACCGACCCACAGCGCCGTGTGTTTGACCACAAGCGTCGTGCCAAGGGTGGAATCGTCTTGATTGACGGTTCTGGCTCTATGTCATTGACTCGTGAAAACGTCTTGGACATTCTCAAGGTTGCACCAGGCGCTACGGTCGCAATCTATTCCGACATGGACGAGGGCAAAGGCAAGCCAAACATCCACATCATTGCCAAAGACGGCAAATGCGTGGACGAAAAGAACATGCCTTCGTTTGGTGCTGGCAACGGCGTTGACCTACCTGCTCTTGAGTGGGCAATTGGCGAACGCAAATCAAAGAACACTCCTATTGTCTGGGTGACAGACGGTGGGGTGTGCGTACCTAACGGCGGTTGGGATGACATGCTGGCACAAGTGTGCATGAAAACTGCAAAGAAGGGCAATGTCGTTTGCGTGGACCACGTAGAAAGTGCGGTCAAGCAACTACAGGCGCTCAATATGGGCAAGACAGTAAATGTCAACTACCCGACCTACTTCAAGCAAGTGATTCAACGCTTGGGTGGAACGACCATGACACAGGAAGTGAGCACAAAATGAAAAAGAAGAACCGCTACCTCATCACGGTGTACTACTCCGATTGGATTGAGGCGGAGTCGGAAGACGATGCCTTGGATGCCATGCACGAACGCGTTTGCGATATGAAGCGCCACGAGTGGGAGATGAATTGCGAAGACAGCGAAGAAGTAGACGAGGACGGTGAGTAACTAGCAATGAAGACCGTGGTCAATGCGTCAGCCATCGTTGGGTTGTGTTGGCACATATGGCCAGGCGGGACTGGCGCGCGGGATGTTTATCCTTTTGTTTCCCGCGCGTCATCCTGTCAACAGACGGGAGATTACGTCATTTCCTCTACGGTGGTGGAAGACTTCTGTCCACGCATCACCGCTCGGTCCCAGATGCGAACGAACTGAGTCGCATACACCAGGCCAGCAATTTCAATCCAGGTAAATTTAAAAGAAACAACGTCATTACGCTCGAGTACGCGTAATAGATACCAAGCAAAGATTGTGTATAACAATGAAGAAACCAAAAAGTTTACGAATCCATCGAGTAGGGCGCGGCGGCCTTTGCGCACAGCCTCCTCGTACTCCTGTACCTCTGGGTGTAATTTCATGTGTACTAGGCGCCTTGCCAGGTCTTTTTAACAATTTGGTGCACACGTTGGCGAGAAAGTTCGAACTCGTCCGCAATAAAACGGAGAGATTTTCCGCCGCGGTGCAAATCGAGAATTTTCAAATTTCTGTCAGAATTGGTTTGTGGGCCTGGACGCAGTGGGCCCCATTGCCATCCTGGAATACTTTCAAGTTTCTCGATTCTTTCCGCGGCAAGTTGTCCCTTGCGGCGGCGCTGTCGAAGATAACCAACCCAAGAACCCAATGGCAAAGCATCGGGGCCGACGTGCTCGATGTGTGCGGCAGGAATGTTGCAGTTTCCCTCCCGCGCGGCGAACTGGTTGATTGCTGTAAGGGTGAGATTAAAACGTGTTACGTTGTCCATGCGGGAAACAATAACACGACATCAAGTGAACGAACGGATGTTCGGGCCCCGTTTTAAAAAAATTATTGTTTGTAACAATCCCTTGACAAATGCTTACGGTGGTGGAAAGCGCAGGGAATCATGTATAGTTGTCGCCACCATGCCTCCCTCCCACGGTCAAGAAGTCCCAATGCCAGATGACCCAGAGTTTAAGGCACTGTTGGATAAATTTATAGAACAATCCGAAAAGGACATATTGGACGAGTGGGCTTCTCCACTATCAAGCAACATATTGGCGGTTGTACAGGATACCAATTGCACCTCTTACATAATGGTGATGGCCGTGCCGCCGTCTGCACTCGATGATGGCATGGGCCCCGCGTTATTTAGGACGCCAGATAAAAATAGATTTATCGGCGGCATAAATCAAGATGCTCTTTTTTATAAAGCGGAACAAATCGAAATAGAAAACCCTGATTCCACGTTGGAAGAACGTGACCACATGATGGCCGAATTTATCTCAAGTTTTATACCTGAGTTGATGGAGCGCGCGGCGTCGATGCCAGAGTTAGATATTTAGAACTTTTCAAAAGGTTGCGGGAGCGCCGCTCGAAGAACCCAACCACCGAAGAAACAACCTCGAGCGGCAACTCCCGCCGCGAGCCCGTGGATGAAAGGGGGAAGTAACCACGAGCCCCGCGTAACAAAGAAGTTACCACAAGCAGATGTTGCACTGTTGTAACTTTTTAAAAAATTTTCCAAAAGGTGCTCTAAATTGCCAAACCTCCTGGTAGGGTGAGCCCCGTACACCGCCCCAAAGTTCCTCCCTGGGGCCGTAAGGCGGTGGACAAAAACATACTTC
>SXGQ01379165.1_pt1 | contig 19304 bp, 25 predicted proteins | sample 3178371 | NCBI WGS metagenome assembly SXGQ01 (sample SAMN11356859, study PRJNA531348) | freshwater metagenome | isolation source: freshwater sample F1-20 | place: China: Fuxian Lake, Yuxi | collected 2017-12-25 | reverse complement strand
CGTATAATACGCTACAGCGTAAAGAAGTTCTTATCCGGTATGTTACAGTTCGTTAACCAGTTTATAAAAGATTTCTCATTATAATGTGTCATCTAGATGACGATTATAATGAGCAATCTTTTATAAACTGGTTAAACAACTAAGCTATACCTAATAGTAGACTTCACAGCATAATGAATATCGCACCATTCTTGACACGGGACGGTGGGATAGTATTTACTCTCACAAGCAACGGCTACAAGTTCATGACGCTCAATCTCGTGCGCCATCTTCAGACCCGAAAAGTCCCCTGGAAGTTGTGCGTGGTCTGCGCAGACGCAAGCTCCTACCGTTTTTTATCCGGTGAGGGCATCCCCTGCGTCAAGGCAACTGCTCTTCTACCCGACTCCGCACCCCTCATCTCCCCCTTCGGCTCAAAAGACTTCCAGACGCTCAACAAGAAAAAGCTCGAGTGCCTGCTAGCATTCGCATCCAACCCCGAAGTCCGTTACGGAGTCTATATGGACGGAGACATTGCCGTCTATAGCGACTTCCTTCCCGATATTCGGACGCGCCTCGAAACGGGCAGCCTCTATCTACAGTGCGACGAGCAAACCCGGGTGGATTGCACTGGAACTCCGTGCCCGAATGCCTGCTCCGGATTTATCGCCTGGAAATATGGTATTCCTCCGAGCATATTTAGTCTATCTGGACCCGTGGCTCAACAGGTGTGGAAGGACTGTCCTCAGGACCAGATGTTTATCAATCGGATGATTCATCAATATGGCGTGGGCTTTGAGACACTGCCGAGGGACCTGTATCCCAATGGGTCCTTTGCGTCCCTGTATGGTCCGGATTCTGCGAAGAAGAGCGTGGCGCATATCCTCCACTACAACTATCTTGTAGGCAATAGCAAGCAGCAAAAGATGAAGATGAATGGCGACTGGCTTCTTCCGTATTAGTGTGGCAGTAAAATTGGGCCGGCGGCAGCGCCGCAGCCGACAGTATCGTCATGGAATCTGCACTTGCCCCTACTATGCTGGAGTATGCTGAAGAGCACAGCCTCCGTATTAGGACTCCTCCACCGGATTGCGATGAGGATGCGCCCCCGCGTCCCCGTCCTACAAGAATAGGATACTTGAGAGGACTCTTTGTGCTGGTATTCTGCACATTCGCTATTTCTGGAGGATGGTTGGCCATGTCCGATATACGACCTATTGCCCCTCCTGCGTTCGTTGTCTATGTGGCTTGCGTGATGACTATGGTATATATCTCGCAATACATATCCTTTATCAAAAAGAGGCGCGAAACCAGCGGCACCCCTTCCGCACCCATGTCCGAGCTCAGAGACTAAACTGCGGCGAATCGAATACTCATCTTCAAGTCTTCAACCGCTGCATTCAAATCCTTAATCTGCCACTTCAAATAATCGACGCGCGAGCATATCTCGTCCGACCACGCGGCCTTTTTCACATAGCCGTGATACTCGGTCTCCGCACGACGGAGTAGGCGCTGGCACATCTCGAGCTCATCATATAGTTCATCCATTGTTGTGTGCTGCTGGCAGGGCTACCCGAGCCCTTCAATTTTTGCCAGCACTTTGTAGGATGACGCATTTTACATGCGATCTGGTAATCGCATACTATAAAGAAAATCTGGACTGGTTGGCCGCGTATAAAGATCGCCAGTTCAGGAAGATTTTCCTCTACACAAAAGGTGCTGAGCATCCTGTGTCGCCACTTCCCTATATAGAAAAGAAGCTACCCAATATTGGTCGCTGCGATCACACCTACCTTCATCACATTGTAGAGGAATATGATGACCTCCCCACAGTCACCATCTTTGCTACCGGCTCTGCACACGCCATTGCATACAAGAAGATAAATCTCGATTTCATTGTGGAGAAGGCCTTCACTACGCATGACTCAGTGTTTCGCGGCCAGCGCCACAAGAGCATTAAAAACACCTTTCATGACTTTAAACTGAACTCGTGGCAGGCTACTAACTCAAGCAATAAAGAGAGCACCGAAAAGGATGCGTTACATCCTGCACCCATCCGCCCCTTCAAACAGTGGTATGAAAAGACATTTCCAGGGATTGATGTGAATTTTGTGACCTTTGGAGGAGTCTTTGCCGTTTCAAAGCAGCACATTCAGAGCCGTAAAAAGGAGTCATATGCGGAGCTTATGGCTCAGTTTCCCAAGCACTCCAATCCGGAGCTCGGGCACTATATTGAGCGGTCCTGGCTCGCCGTATTTCATCCTGTTCCAGAGAAATGTCTATACCCGGAATCGGAGCATTTCCCTTCGCGAGGAGGAGCACGAAGGCGGGGGAAGACTCGTCGGACGCGCCGTCGCCGCAGTAGCCGTCGCAGATCATTTCTGTAAATCTAGCTCCGTCACCACAGATTTTAGAGCAGTCTCCGAATCCAGTCCAACAATGCTCGGGCGCAGCAGATACATATGCAGTTTATCCGCATGCTTCGCCAGCTGAATATCGGGAACATCAATCATGTGCTCCATCAAGGGCAGAATCTTCGACTTTATAGAGTCATTACGCACTATAAAGGCCCAGATGCCCCAGTTCAGCATTCCAGTCATATCCTTCTCGAGCTTCATGATACTCTTTGAGAGCATCTTGCCCTTTTCCTTGTATTTGTCTATAAAGATGAAGTCCCAGTCGGCGGGAACTTCGGCCTCCACAGCCGCGAGTTTCTGATAGAAATCTGGAGGGATATTGACATCATCTTCAAAGATGAGTGTGCCAGGCTTGGAGCCCGGATTCTTCGCAATATGCTCCAATAGGTTTCTGTGAGAGAGATATGCCCCGATGACTCCCAGATTAAATGTCGCGCCTGTGCGGTCCTTGAAGTTTGTGGTGCCGACTCCCAGCTCGGGCAGCTTGTCCCTTTCCTGTGGAGTAATCTTGATACCCTTCCATGGCTCTAAAGGGACATGCGCGGCTGTGGCCAGGCCCTTCATCTTCTGATAGCGCCTGGAGTTCTCATCGAGTGTTATAGCATACGCCTTATCAAAAAACTTGGAGTGGGTGGCAGCAGAGCCGCCGCGCTGCTTTCTGGGGCGCCGGCGCGCCTTGCGGGTTTTTCTGAGATGCTTTCTGGAGGGACGACCCGCCATTCTACCTTTAGGGGGGCATAAAATTTGAAGTCGGTAGGTGGTAAAAACACGGCAATACAATGTCATCTCTTGCCCTCAGCCAACGCGCAAACTGGGAGCTAGCAGCAAACCAGGGAGGAGCCAAACTAGAGGACACCGTGCATGCTATTCTGAGCTCGGAGCTTGCCAGCCGTTTCCCTGACACCTATACCGTAACAAAGCACCCCGCAACTCTGAGGCAACTCTACTATGAAAACGACTATATACAAAATAAAGATGCATACGCCAAGCCCGCGGAGCCCACTGTAACTGACGTGTGGTATGACGCAACTACAAAGACCTTTATGGCCCTCCGCTACGGGCGAGAGGTATTCGCCGACGGAGGTGGCTGCATCCCCGATATTGAAATCCGAAACAACTCCACAGGTCAGAGCTATTTCATCGAGTGCAAGAACCAAAATGACGCCGGCAATGCCCACGAGCGCTGTGCAAAGTATGCGACACCCTCCGTGATTCGCGCGATTCAAGAGAAAATCGGCGCAGCTTACCATCCAATCGGGTATCTCTTCTCTGGAACACTCGTCAATAAGCGCAAGTATGTTATTGAGCTCGAGCTGACATACGGCTTTGTAAGAGACCACCTCCTTCTATGGAAGGTCGATAGGGCGACGGAACCCCTCCTACTCTGGCTGAATCGCGTTATCCTTCCACTGATTGCTTGAGCCCCGCAAATTTGATTGCCAACCCCACCCATACTCATTTTTAGTAGAAATGGCAACACATGGAGTCAAATACATCGGCAGCAAGGCATCTCTCGTCGATGACATAACGGGATTCGTGCAGGCAAATATGCCCGCCGGCACTCCTACGACGCTCCTAGATGTCTTTACAGGAACAACACGCGTAGCACAGGCCTTTCGCGCAGCAGGATGGACAGTCACTACGAGCGACCTCTCCTGGGCATCCGAGGCCTACGCCCACGCCTTTGTTCTTCGCACGGCGGCCAGCGGTCAGCGCATTCCCCAGCTCCTCGAGCAACTTCGCCAACTCCCTCCAAAGGCCGATTGGATCACAAAGACATATTGCGACGTCATCACCGTGCAAGGCGCAGGCGTCGTGAAAATGTGGAAGCCCGAGAATGGCGCCAAGGCCGACGCTATTCGCGAGCAGATTGCCACCTGGGAGACCACGGGCCACATTACCAGACACGAGGCAATGATTCTGGTCGCCTGTCTAGTATTTGCCCTTGACAAGGTCGATAGCTCAGTAGGAGTTCAACAGGCCTATCTCAAGCAGTGGGCGGCTCGCGCCAGTAATCCTCTAACCCTGCTGGACCTTCCTTACCCAGAAGGACCACCAGGAACACATATTGTGGGCGACTCACTACTAAACACCTATGAGCCCACATCCGTGGCCTATCTCGACCCTCCCTATTCTGCCCACTCCTATGCGACCTACTATCACATCTGGGACAGCATCACGCGCTGGGACAAACCCGCCGTTGGCCTCAAGACCAATCGCAGAATGGACCGTGTGAGCGGCTCCGACGGCTTCGATGACAAGATGACCTCACAGTGGAACAGCAAACGCACGGCCCTCGACGCCTTCGTGAAACTGATTGACCGTCTGCCTGTCCGCTACGTGGTCATCAGCTATAATGACGAGAGCCTGGTGCCCCTCGACACCCTGACGACAGCTCTAAAGGGGAAATACCAACGAGTGGTTGTCAAGACTATCCCATATAAGCGCAATATCATGTGCCAAATCGGAAATGCCGAGGCCGAGGGGGCGAAGACAAAAAACACAGAGGTTCTTATCTGGCTCGAGAAGACCGCCGCCTAATCCTTCCGTCTCTCCGTTCCATCGCTCGTAATATAGGAAGGAATGTCACGATTTTGCATGAATATCCCCTTATCATCCACAGGACACATGGCCCAGCGCTTCTGTCCGCGCAACAGCAGTGGCAATAGACAATCTATAGGAGTCACGAACCCCTTCTCCTTCAGAAATTCATATGCAACCACAAGTTTTTCCATCATAGGACGCCCAATCAAATAGGCATGCGAGCCATTAAAGTTGTTCGTCGCCTTAATCTCATGCGTCAAATGCCGCCATGCGTAGCAGCCACAGGACCCCAGAAGTAAAAAATCGTCCGTGCCCCCCATCGAGAACTCCTCGGCGAACTTCTTCGCCCGCCGAAAATACGATTGCACGGCATCGAGGCTGAATCCGCCCCCCACGACACAGTCATCCTCAAATACAACTGCGTGCGAAAGCCCAGCCGCCAACGCCTTTCGCGCAACCTCCACATGACTCACAAGACATCCGACCTCGCCCTCGCTCCGCTGCTTTGTACTATCGACCGCGCACATCGTAGGATGACCCCCCGCAACCAGCGCAACTCCATCGGCCGCGCTAATCAACTCTATAGGAGTGTGGAGGGCCTCCTCCATCGCCCGCACGAGCCCTTCCCGCTCCGTCGCCCGTTGCAGATGAATCATATATACGCCCACCGACCCGGGTGGTTTGCCCACGAACTCCGCGACACAGTCGCGAAATGTCATAGACATCTTCTAAAGGCTTGTCCCAAGGAGTTTAGACCTTTAGGGATCCATTGGAATCCAGTTAGGTGGAAAGATCTGTGGCTGGGTTTTCTCAGTTCCCCACCATTTTGTAGGATATACTACATGCGCGGCCCCTGAGAGAATCGCCCCCCACCAACTAAAGGTGCTATTGGCGATAATCGCCCCGCCCTCGCACATGCTCATGAAAGCCAGTGTGACTAACTCATCTGGCTCATCTATTACTTGGAGCCCCTGGAGCCACTGCTGGGACTTACACCAGGGAATATCATTGGATAGGACGTACCAATCGAGAGATTTGTGTGCCACCCGCTGCATTCCATCGATATAATACTGTGGATGTAGGACAATCGCCTTTGGCTCTTTTAAATAGTCTCCCCGCCGAATATGTAAAAATGCTGTGCGGCGCGTGTCCTTGATATTATATTTCCAAGAGAGATGCAGCCGAAAGGATTCCAGCTGCTGAATGAACTCTGAGCGGATACATGGGAGCACAGGAAGTAGTGGTGGAAGATACTGAAAAAGGGCTTTCTTGATTGCGAGAACATCGGTACCTTCAAACATCGAAGGGGACCAGGATTCCCATGGACCCTTCTGCACATAGGTAACTGTCGGGCTTACCATCGGCGCATAGAGCCTCGCTTTTGTAAAAAGAATGGAGCGATAGTCCTTGGCGGAATGAGGATTATTGCCGCAGGGGAGTAAGATCAGTTTCCCACCAAGGGCCTGGGAGATTGCGCGACCTGCAGCATATTCAAACATCTGATTCCCTAGACCATCTGTCAGCTGTACAATAATCACTTGTGACATTCTCTATCTCTCTATACTATGAAATCTAAAGAGTTTATACCTCATCGCATAGTTCAGCGCACGGGTCCCATTTTCGCTCTCTGTAGCAGAAGCATTGAATCATACTAGATACAATGACACCTACAAGAATAATACCGCCGTGAATGGCGCCGAATAAGAGATACGTCCAACCATCGTCTCGACATTGGAACCGCATTAAACATAGTAGGCCGGCCGAAATCAGTCCTCCACATGCCATGACACAGAGCGACAGAAGAATCTGGCATGGGCGATAGGAATACACGCTCCCCATACATATATCGTCTGTTTCATTGAGGCATTGTATCATAGTGTGTAGTGCTGCCATGACGTGGGACCGTAGGCAATTTTACTCATGCTTGACGCGAATGCCTTTGTAGGCGAGAGGAGTCAGACTGTGTTTGGCCGCGAACTCGGCGGCATTGAAGCCGCCCGCATTGGGCATCGGGGGTATATCTATCGGGGCGGACTGCTTGAACAGACCAAAGATATAGCGATGCTCTCCTGAGCCTGGAGGAGGGCCTGGAGGAAACCAGGGTGCGAGTTCCTTTCCTGACGCGGGACTTTCATCTGTGCAATTCACGACCAGCCAGTGCAGCCAGGATTTTTCCGGGGCATCGGGGTCCCAACATATGAGAGTATTCATTTCGGGTGCTACGGGCTTTGTCCAAAGTGGGTGCGGCTCGGGGCGCGCCTCGGAACGTGACAGAATCGCACCCGTATTGGATGCCTGAATAGTGGGCTGGAAACGCACATTGAAATCGATTGAGGCGGGGACGCCCTGGATTGGAGCACCGTCGGCCTCATGTAACAGCTCAACGCCGCCTCCGCGCTGTGGGGCGAGGCGACGACGGAGCAGGACTGTTGGAATACTCTGTTGCGGCGGAGCATAGGTGGAAGCCTTGATCCTTGCACGCCTGCTTGTGCCCCTGCCTCTTTTCTGTTTTTTTGTTCGCGTTGCCTGACGACGCTTAGCCATCTCCTATTTCAGTGGCCGGATTTTATTGCCCATAGAGCGAGAGAAGTATCAGAACTTGCTTATTGAAATCGGCATAGGCAAACATCTGCCCACTCCGCACACGAATCGCACGCCGCATAGGAACATCCAGTGACTTCATTGTTGCGCGGATATTGCGCCCTTTATAGGTTGGTGTCAGCTGGTCGTAGGGAAATATAGGGCGCTGAAGAGACTCATTCACCCAATTATGCAGCTCCCAGAACCATGTCTTTACATACGTATTTATATCTGCGTAGGGTAGCTCCATAATGACCTTATCGACCGGATGCTCCTTCAAATAGACCTCGTAGTGCTCCCTGCAGGATGGGCATGGAATCGTCTTTTCCAGCGCCTTCATCATTTTTACGAGGGCTCGGCGCTCATCTCCCTGAAACTGTGTAAAGGAGGCGCGACCACTCAGCTCTCCTATGCCGTGCAGAATGGCCCAGAGAAGTGGTCCCCATTCGGATGCATCTGGATATATTTCTGGGGGCAATAGGCATGCACATGGCATTCTCTGTTTCGTATGAGGTGTTATGAACCGCTCATATGAAACGCAGTCTTAATAGTCTGCTAGGCAGAATCCTTAATACATAAGCTCACACTAGAAAAATATCCGTGAGAGCGTAATTAACTATGGGTTACATTCGTTCGGGTCCTTTGACTTCCGGAATGATTTAATGGCGTAGTTATTCAATTAAACACAATGCACACCTTTATAGGCGTGCAAAGAGATCGGATGCTACCCCATCCGATCTACATGGGAGGGTTATTATTTCTTTAGCACATTGATCATAATAATGGAGCCGATGATGATTCCTATAGGGATTCCTGCGCGGACACCTTCCCAGTAGGCGGACTGCTTCACATATTCAATATGCTCTGCGGTTCCCTTGGGGTCTGCGATATTATATAGACGGATAGGCATTTTGTGTAAGGGACCGTGTGGTTGGGGAGTTTATCAATTTTACTTTGTTGCGCTGTCGCGATTCCTCTTACGCAGATTATAGGAGTGACTAGGCTCTGCCACAAGCTCAGCCACAGGCTGTGCGTCGAGCACAAGCTCTGACTCGGGCTTGGCCTCAGGCTCGGGCTGAACCACATCATCTTCGTTGAAATACCAGTCAAAGAATCTAACAATACGGCCAAAGCAAGACATTCTGATAGTAGAAACCGGGGTCGTTTAGGTATTTTACATATATAGATGAACTGCTGCCCACAAGCCGATTTTACATTCCTCTCGAACGGACTACAAGTGCGCGAGAGGAATATACAGTCCGATGCAATCATACATCAGTTCTTTCCCTATAGGGCGATTCAGACGGTGCGCTATACACATTCGCGCGACGAAGGAGGAACCATTAGTCTCTGGGTTCTTGCGACCGGCTCACCCGGAGCCGGCGGCATCTCCTATCGCTATTCATTCCCCTGCACAGATGCGGGGCGGAAGGCCTACGATGAAATCGTCGCGGCAATATAAGTTCCTGTAAAAATTGAATCGCCGGCGGCTCCCCGCAACATGTATCCAAATGTCTATCCTAACATCTGTTCCCCCTCCTGCAGGCTCAAAGGACGTGGCTGCTGTCCCTGCCCCTGTTCCTGTAGCTGTTGCTGCTGAGCCCAAGCCCTGCTGCTCCGAAACAACTACGTCTAGACTCACTACCGCCGTATATCCTCTCTGGATGCTATGGGCTCTCGCAACAACCGCCGTATCATGTCCTCTCCTACTGTGCGTGGCAGGAGGCAGTTGCGGTAGAAGCTCATCGGGGCATCCAACATATCCTATCTGCCTCGCAAAGCTACAGTGCTGCGAGACGATGTTCTGTAAATGCGAAGAGGGCTATTAACTGCGAAAAGATGTCAGTTTGCCGTATTCTTTGACTTTGACCATATAATATACGCCAAAAACAGTCCAAAAAAGTTTTTAGCAAATATATCCAATATGTTATATCCAGTATTTTTGGTCGTATAGCTCATAAGGGCGAATACACCATATAAACTCCAGAAAATTACAAACCAGTAGAATAATGCATTCTTATACATATCATCAGAAGAAGGCAAGAATGTATCTTTAATATACTTGAAATTTAAAGTAAATGGTATAAAACCAAGGGCGGTAGATACATAGTGACTCAAATAGCCAAGCTCGCCGATAAGACCACAGAGTAACATTGCCGCATTTAAGACCACTATCTTTATCATTGAACCTTTGTGCGTATGTACAAAGTCTATTAATCTACTGGTTGTAGTTCCATCATAATTCAAAAAGGCGCTCAAGGTAATCAACATTAATGGTGTAGTAATCGACCAATCTAAATACCGAGCGGGGGTGATATTTCGGGATGTTCGGCTAAAATAGTATATCAACCAGACATAAAATATAAATTCAATGACTTGAACAAAAAGTTCGACCTTTAATAAATCCTGTAATATTTGGTCCTTTGGATTTATTTCTATATTTATCGCGGCGTAGTCAATGACTCCAACTATAAACTGTATCATTAAAGATAGTATGCCACTTGCATAAATCATCCTCTATTTTACATAGAGACATTTATCCTATGCAGCTACTGGCTTGAGCAGTCGCAGCCCCACCAAAAACCTTGAGCCCTTTGGCCAGGCCGCATCCTGAAAGATCTCCTCGCGCAGCCCGCGCACATATTTTTCAGGATATGTCCCCTTTCCACGCTCAATAATATCCTTAATCTCTACCTGGCTGCTGCCATCCACCTCTGTGGTTGCCAAGAGCCACTTGATGAATTCGCGGGAGCGGTCATCTGCATACTCCGCCAGACACCCCTTTTTGAAAATGGTGGCAGGAAGTGCAGTATCCGCCTCCGACTGCACCTCTGCTGCCGAATCATCGCCACCCATAGCCACTCGCAGCATCGTCTGCAGCTGTGCCTCCGCCTCCAGCACATACCCCTGGAACTCGGAGAACATCGTATCCATGCGCTTCCTGTGTCCCACAATCGAGTTCTTGTGGCGGCTAATAGTCTGTGCATGGCTGCGCAACAGATTCGTCATCAGCGCGGCCTTCATTTCCAGGCTGCGCACGGCCTCCGCCTCCTCCTTCACAGGCTTGGACATCGATTCAATCGTGTCGAAAAAGGGGCGCAGAGTCTGCAAATAGAACACGGGGTCGTCATGGGACATGAAATGTGAGATGAATAGAATAAAACGGCCATCCTCCAGAAACTTCACCTCAATGTCGCCGCCACGTGAGCAACCCACGATGCCCTGGCGGAGACTCACAAGAATGCCTCCGCGCACATCAGGATGCAGTCGCAAATCACGACAGAACTTATTTACCTCCTCTGTAGTCACCATACGTGTATAGTTCTTTACCTCCCAGAAATAGCTACCCCCTTGGCGCGTCATACGAATATCGGCAGTCTGGGAGTCCTTGCTCACCACCTGGATGTCGCAATCGAACGCCTTCTTCAGAAATCCCTCCACCACGAGCTCACCGAGTGTTCCCTTGTCCTTGGAGGATGAAAATGTCTTCGTCATGGAATTCTGTAGGGACTCGACGCGCTTTCCCATGGCCTCCATCGTGCGCTCCAAAGTAGCCTGCAGCTGGGCAATCTGCTGGTCCTTCGCGACTAGCAGCTCCTGCACTGATGCGCGCGTATCCTTCTGAATCTGGGAGCGCTGGCTGCCGGCTGAGTTCTCCAGAGCCTCCACACGCGCATTTGCCGCCCTCAACTCCTCATCCGCCCGCAACTTTTCCTGGCGCAGCTTCGTAATCGCGGCTGCGGCAGAGCTTTCACTCTTCTTTCGCTCCTCCTCGAAATCCTCGGTGGCCTGGCGAATGGCCTCCGCGTGTGTCTCCTGACGCACTGCATCGACTGCGCGCTTCTGAATATAGGCGACGGCATCCGCACCGAGGCGAAGGGCTAACGCAACCTGCGCCGGCTCACTCTCAAAATAGAAATGTGGCACGGCGCAGTCGCCTGGCACAGATAATGTGATATTACGCATGGCAGCGGGCACTTCTTCTTACAGTATCTTATTGGCGAGGCTTTGGGCCCTGGAGAACACCCCACGCGCCCGCCAAAAAAATTTACGGGTGCGGGTGGCCTGGCCGCCAACATTACTACTTCCAAATGGCATCCTACAGTCGCAGCTCTCACACAGATGGTGGCGTGAATGTGGGTGGAACAGTTCTGAATATGCTCTCCTCAGGATTCAGTCTAGAGGATAAGATTGGAGAGCCTATTGATGACTCTCTGGGGGCAGAGGCAGCAGCCATTAAACTTTACCTTGAGACTTCTACAACTACAAGCGTATTCTCTGATTCTGGTAAGGGAATGACGCTTGCTTCTCTTGGCGACTCTGGAGTTCTGAACAATCGCTCAGAGAAGGCCTCTAATAAGAAGCGTGGGCGTTTCGGCATTGGGCGCCACACAGCGTGTGCAGGGCTCACTGGAGTCCAACATCCAACCACTACTCTGAGCAAGTATGAGGACGATTCAGAGGTCTTTGCAAAGGTTGGTGAGCTGGTGACAAACTGGCCAGAGATTATCAAGACAAATAGGCATACTCCAGCACCCCAATATATCTCATACCCCAACCAGGCCAACTGGCTGAAGTATGCGATTGACCCCAAGAAGCGTGGCACAGTCACCATCAACCCCTGCACAAATGATATCTTTGCTCAGCTGCTTGAGAAGGTGCAGACAAGAGATATCACAAACAGCTTGGTATTTAATCTCGGTAGGGCGAACTTCGAGTCAATCGAGAAGGGGCTCGAGCTGAGCATTGTGGTAGATGGAGTGGCAACGCGCGTGCCAGCCTACAACCCTATCCCCCTCAGCAAGATTCCTGCAGAGAATAAGCAAGTGATTCCTATGAAGGTATATAGGCATACCACTACAAAGAAGTATATTGCAACCTTTCCATGGAATGGTGTTGCATCCTATCTAGAGTTTGGTCTGCTTGACAAGAAGGGCAAGAAGAAGAGGCAGACACCAGTAGCGATTGATAAGAAGGATAAGGATGGTAAGAATATTATCGATATGAAGAACTTTGAGCTCCGCGGAAATGTGAAGGTTACGAATGCCTGGGCAAAGAACTGGGAGCCCATTGATTATGAGAGTATTGGCCCTGATTGGATTGGAGCTGCAAAGCCTGATGCGACCAACACTAAGAAGCAGTTCTCACCAGAGGTGAGTGCTCTGCTGAATGGCCGCTTTATCAAGAGAGATGATAAGCTGATTGCACATCACGCGAAGCCTGCAAAGAAGGACGGTGATAAGAGTGCATATGATTACCACAACTACGTGCGCCAAATGCTCGAGTTCTCTGCAGAGGAGCTGGATGATGAGTTTGGAACTATGTTGAATAAGGGAAAGATTGAGGAGAAGCTTATTATTGAGTGCGTTATTGAGACATGTAACAAGCTGCGCGATTGGTTCGCGAGGGACCTGCACAAGAGGGACTTTCCCAATGCGCAGGATGATTCTGATGATGCTGCCTCTGTAGCAGAGTCTGTTGCTAGCACCCGCATTGTTAGCTCCAGGCCAGCAGTTAGCGCGACAGTGGCATCTAAGCCACTCGTGCCTGCAATCAAGACGCCAACTGCTGCGCAGACTGTTGCGCAGAGTCTCCCACTTGCCCCTGTGATTGCATCCATTGTCGCTGCGGCTGCCTCAGAGGCTGCGGCTCCTGCTCTTGCTCCTGCTCCTGCTCTTGCCCCTGCAACCACAGTTCCCATCACAGTCAATACACAGACACAGGTCGCAGGGCACATGCGCAGCACATCCAAGTCCGATAGAGAGGTCCTGCAGCGCCTCGTTGAGCTCGCAGAGAAGATTATGAGCTCTCCCAACATCGAGGAGCGACTGAGCTCCGTCTCAAATACTGCAAAGGCAGGCCTTACAGCCCTGTTCAAGAGCATCGATGAAATCTACGGATTCCTCGACGAGGTAGATGTCGAGTTCGACGAGTAAAGCCATATAAAATTGATACACCGACCCCCCTAATGTTTTTTACAAGCGACCATGGAGGCTCTTATGCGCAAACGACTCGATATTCTGCACGAGCTGTGGCCAAATCTCGACGTGATTCCAGTAACTGAAGAGGACCATTTCCACACGAACGGGGCCTCTAACGGCGCCTGCATGAAGCTCGCATTCCTTGAAGGAAAGCAATATGTAGGCTCACTCTATGTATTTCCAGACGGCACGCAGCTGAACCTATCGGCCCAACCCATGTTCGCACGTATTGTAGATAGATGGATACACACTATTAAATCTCAATCCTGATCCATTCGGCAGGAAACAGCTCAGGCTTCTCATTCTTATACCACTTTGAAGGATAAACAGCAGGACCACCCGCCAGCTGAGCTCCCCACCAACTAAAACTGCTATTTGCCATCACAGTTCCACCCTTACAGAGACTCATGAGTATCAGGCTGGCGACCTCATCCGGCTCCTCCACTATTTTTAGTAGCCGCATCCAAGGCTGCTCTCTACACCACGCAGGATCATCGGATACGACGAGCCATTGACAGGGGCGACCCAGCTTTGCCTGCAGGGCCTGAATAGCCGCAATATAATAGTCCGGACCCAGGACCCAATGAGACTCTGGCTTGGCCTTCAAATAATCCCCGCGCCGCACATGAACGCAGACAGTATTCGCCGGCTCAGTAATGCGATAGTTGGCCGCGATTTCCTGACGAATAGTTGCAAATGTCCAGCCAATATCCTTACAGATTATATCAACTTTCTCCTGAATAGCCGGCAAATACTGGAAAAATCCCTTAATATACATGGCAGGTTTATTCGCAAACATCTGTGGCTCCCACGTATCAAATGCACCAGGCTGTTGCCAGAGCTTTGTAACAGGGGGGTTCTCAGGATTTACTAGATATTTTTCTGCTAGATTGCCCCTGAACATCATAGAAATGCGATAATCGCGCTTAGAATGGATATTCTCGTTGGCCGGTAGGAGCCAGAGAGTTCCACTCAAATCGGATGCGAGGCGAAGCCCTGCAGCATACTGAAAGAGTTGATTCCCGAGACCGCCTTGTAGAAAAATAATAATCGGTTGGGACTGGGACATTCTTTTCCCTATAGTAGGATGGCAAGTTTAGGTCAGTTAGAAGAGCATGCAGCGGTTATTCTCCTTATGGCAACAATAGTCGTGATATTTTGGGCCTCTACCTGGCATTTACTGGAGGAGCTAGTGAATAGCCTTCATGAGCGCTACAAGATTTCAAAGGTATATATTTACTCCGGTTTTTTGTTAATAGTCTGCCTAGTCTGTGTGGCCTACCCCAAGCTCCTCCAGAGGATTTAAAAAGAGGGGCTGTGACAGCTAAAATTTACATAGCATATGGCCGCTATTACAGACAGATATGCCACCTGTCACCCGCTCCACGATGGATGCTGCGAATACCCTGCTTCTGTTGCGTAACAGTGTTCCCCAACAGAAGCCTTTGCCTGCCCCGCCTAATCCAAGACCCGTCCGCGCCTGCCGTTTGAAACCCGTCTCTAAGTAGATGGCGGCCAAAGACGCAGAAATAACACAGATGCTAAAAGATAGTTTTAAAATACCGACCTCGAATGGCACAAATACACATACAATGAGATTCAACTATAACTACAGAGAATATACATTCTTGAATGGAAAAAATACATATACACTTTCCTTCAAATATAATAACACAGCTTATACATTTATTTTTACAGTGACAAATAATGACTATGGAATACGTATTCGCAATAAATGTATAAAGCTTACTAGAAAACCCGATGGCTATTTGGACAGCATGATTAGTGCAAATTCTGAAGAGAATAAGTGTTTCGACCCTATTCTTAAAACAAATTCGCGAAACAAGCCAGAGCCCAGAATAAAAAATATAGATGTTCTGCAAGTCCTGAAATCCAAGTTGGCCCTCTGCTTACCAGAGATTAGAAAAGGGGTTAGATTGTATGACGCAGCGCGAAGCGACCGCGTCGAGTTAAGTAAGTTTTCTATTATGCGTGGCGGCGATGGCGTCTATGAGAAATACGGATATTCTTCTGAACTTGTTAATGAGATTAAGAAGAAAATACCAGAGCTAACATTCGATGAACTAAATACTTCCACGCAAAAGTATGTAGAAAGAGCATATGATAAATATTTACCTGGAGAACCCCTCTTGTATAATGGAAGTGTAATGGAAATACTACAGAAAATACCCTTTGAAGTGGAAAACAAAATGGGAGTTAGCGAAGAGGTCTTTAACTGGATGATTGAAGATGCAGGATATGATTTCGATGAGGTAGCGACATACGATTTAAATGCGGAAAGCGCTGCGTGGAAAGAATGGAGTAAGAAGTTGCTCTTTACCGATTTAAAAGTGGAAAAACCTCCTGCTACTGCTGCTACTGCTGCTGCTGCTCCTGCTACTGCTGCAGATATGCCGCTTGAACAAATACTCGCCCCCGCTGTTCTTCCTGTAGAGGAAAGAATCAAGCATTTAAAAAATGCAATCGAAATCGCTGAAAAGATGATAAAGGCCTACAAAAATGAGTTCATTGAGAGGGCACTCGTGGGATATCGTGCACGTCTGAAAGAGCTCGAGGCCGAGCTTGCATCTGGACAACGCGGCGGCAGAGGCCAGCGCGGCCAGACGAAGAAAAATCGTCGCCAACAATAGATGGGCGGCGGATTATTCGGAACACCTCTTGCGCTCAATATCAAATGCCTGATTTTCTCCGCGTTTGTTCTAATCGTCTATTGGCTCCCACACCCCAAGCCACTCGCACACAGATTCGTCGCGGCCTTCCTCCTTGCAACGGCCGCCTATATCATTCTCGCCTGGTATGACGTCATCTATGACTGTAATGATCATCTTCAACCCACTCTGCTCGGCTGGCTGTCTATGCCCTTCAAACCGAAGGAATACGGCGACGCATATGATGCTCTCCCCGTAAAATACCAGAAAATCGTCCGCTGGGTAGATATTGCCGTCATCAGCGTGGTGGTCGCGGCCATCGCATACCCCTATTTAGTTCGATGAGTTAGCAGCAGCAGCCGCCGCAGCCCTGCACTGACGACACCCACATTCATCTGTTCCTGTGCAAACACACTGCACACAGTTTCCACTGAGGTCGAGCCCCCCGTCCTGACACAGAGTGCAGCGCCCCGCCAGCTTCATAATATCAATATAGAGCTGCTCGCATGCATCACAGGGCAGAAAAAAATGGACATATCGTGTCCTCATAAGAGTATCGAGATTCATGACACACGGCATTCCACAGTTCATACAGAGCATATCCCGAGTGACCTGGCGCTCCCACTCGATTTCATAATAGCGCTGGCAGGCGTCGCAGACGCACTCACAGGATGCTCCACAGGGTGCAGGGTCGTGTTTGCAACTGCAGCCACTAATATCCGGCATTTCCATCTAGACAGGGGTCGCAAAGAATCCTTAGGCGTGGCCGTCCTCAAAGATGCGCTCAATATACTGAATCAGTGTATATTCGCTCATCTTCTGCTCCTGGGCTCCAAAGAGTCCATTCAATGCGTCATTTAACGCGATGAGCCCATTCGGCTGCACGAGACCACGGCTGCGCACGTATTTCATCAGAAATGTGTGCGCACCCTCACTACTAATCTGCCCGCGCGTATTCAGCCACTCGGGGCCACATAACGCCTTGAACGCCGGCGTTGGTGTCCGATAGCTGCTACTAAGCACAACCTCTGTCTGTGCAACCGCGCACTCGAATCCCTCGCGCTCACAGAAGGCCAGCAACTTTTCCAGGTCCTTCTTGCTCTTCACGGAGACCTCCGCATTCAAATAAGTGGGTGTCGGCTGCATGTCGTATAGTGGAAGCAAAAATCCGGGTGGGTTGTTTCAATTTTCAGCGGGGAGATTTAGCGTAGCGCCATGAAGGGCCGATAGACCTTGCGGACTCTGTAGCCGCGCCACAAAGCACTCATCTTTTTCACGGCCATCGATGTCTGAATGACGAGACTTCTTGGAACTGGCATGGCGGGGACTTGCTTGTCGTCCCAATATTCGGCTCCGCGAACCCATTTCGAGGGAGATATACGCTTCCAGCCGAGATGTTCATAATTATTCGCTTCGCTCGCCTTCACGCGCTTACGACAGACGGCGCATGTGCAGCAGCCTACGACGCAGGTTTTGAACCAGGACCGAATACAGTCTTCGTGGAATGTATGGATGCACGAAAGAGTCACATTCTTCGTTTCGCGTGTCATATCTTCATAGCAAATCGGGCACTCTGGCATTCTATTGTGCGGGGGTATGAAAAATAGGGCGGGGGCCTGTTTGTCAATTTTTAGGAGTTTTAGAAGTCATGAGGGCGATATCTAGCGGCGAGCAGACTCAGTAGAGGTGCGCCACTGCTGGACCTCGGCCAGACAATCTGCGTAGGCGCCAGCGCGTCTGTGCCTCAGGAGATGCTTTGCGGCGTCGGCCTCCCACTCGGCATTCGCCTGCTGCTGAATCTGGGCCGCGGGGCGGCCTCTTGCAGACTCGTCGCGAACGCCCTCTAGGAAGGAATCGAACCAGGTGTTGTAGTGGGTCCAGAGGAACTTGTTGGTGTTCTTGCTGATATGGTTCTGGATGCTGTCTGCAAACACCTGGAAGAAGTCGCGGCTGAAAGTCCTACTCGCTGCGGGCCAGCGATTCATCCAGAGATCCATTGCCTGCTCGGTCCATTCTGCAGCTGTGACGCCGGCGTCCCAGTGGTCTATGAACTCGGCTGCGAAGAGCTGATAGTCTCTTGCGGTAGGGAGTGCTGCTGCCTTGGTAGGGGCCCTAGGAGTTGCTGGGGCAGCCACTCTGGTAGGAGTAGTGGCGACCCTCCTGCGAGGCTCGAAATGCTCCTTCATTGCCTGCACACGCTGCTGGGTCATCTCGGCATTGGAGCCAGGATACATTGCATCCAGGATGCGAGTCAGCTGCTCGTCCTGGGTCAGGCGAGGGCTCAGGCGGATATTCAGGCGGGCGCTCTCGGCACGGATGAAACTGGAGGTGGACATGGTGGCTATACAAAAACTGGGGGCGGGCGCGCGCGTCAATTTTGGGAAGCCGCGCCGAGCCGCCAAGCCGCGGTAGCGGCGAGAAGCGGGGAGTAGCATGCGGCGACCAGAAGCCGACCTGGCCTTGGCACTAATACTTCTGGAACTCACCAAGCTTATACAGATGAATCAACTTAACCGCATCCTCATTCCACTCCAGATTAGTCATAATATCATTGAACTCCCAGAGGCCTCGAAAGGGCACTTCGTGACGAATACGATTCTCGCGAATGGCCAGAATCCGCTCAGGTGCCTCTACGATTTTTCTCTGCCATGACTCCACAGTGTATGTAGAAAGCGCCTCGCGCTCAGTATCAATCCGCGCCTGCAGCTCCGCGGTCTCATTCTCAATATGGCGAATCATCTGGTCGATACGGCGCTGCTCGGCTGCTCCCTTCAGAAAGATCTGGCCCTCGAACGGATATTTTCTGCTCTGTAGGAGTTCAAGGAGGCGCTTCAGATTTGGAGCCGATTCTTTGAAGAACCTGTTCTCAAATGCATACTTTGTAGGAAGACGGGGAACGAACTGCCAAGTCATTGTTGCTGCTGGGTGTAGTTAGCTGCGGCGGGGGTGGCGCTTCAATTTTTGCAGACACTATAAATAGAAAATGGGCTGCTGCTTTTCAGACCCGGTTGTTGAAGAGCCTACGTCACACTCTGTATCTGTTTATGGGTCTGCGCCTATGCCTCCTGCCTATGCTTCTGCGCCTATGCCTCCTGCCTATGCTTCTGCGCCTATGCCTCCTGCATACGCTGTTG
>SXGQ01445330.1_pt1 | contig 19308 bp, 17 predicted proteins | sample 3178371 | NCBI WGS metagenome assembly SXGQ01 (sample SAMN11356859, study PRJNA531348) | freshwater metagenome | isolation source: freshwater sample F1-20 | place: China: Fuxian Lake, Yuxi | collected 2017-12-25 | reverse complement strand
GGCCGTCGCGGCGCTGCTGGCCGAGACGCCCAAGCCGACCGATGCCGACATCGACGCCCGCCTGACCAACGTCTGCCGTTGCGGCACGTTCGCGCGCGTGCGGGCGGCGATCCATTCCGTCGCCAACGCCACGACCGTGGGGAGCGCGTCATGAACAAGTGGACCAGGCGCGCGTTCATCGGCGCCGGCACCGTGGCCGGCGGCGGCTTCCTGCTGGGCGTCGCCGGCTTGACCTTCGCGCCCAGCCGGCACTCGCTCGTCTCGGCCGATGCCGCGGCCAGGGGGCAGCTCACCACCTGGATCACCATCACGCCAGACAACCTGATCACCATCCTGATCCCGCACTGCGAGATGGGCCAGGGCACGCCGACGGCGCTGGCGATGATGGCGGCCGAGGAACTGGAAGCCGACTGGTCGCTGGTCCGCGCCGAGGAAGCACCGGCGCTTGACGAGTACGCCAACGGCTACATCATCCGCGCCATGGGTGGCGGCTATGTGCCGGCCATGCTGGGACGCGGGGTCGATTACGGCGCCTTCAAGGCCATGGAGTGGTTCGGCCTCATGGTGACGGGCGGTTCCACCGCGGTGCGCGGCACCGGCGAGTGGGGCATGCGCGTCGCCGGCGCCGCCGCGAAGGAAATGCTCGTGGCGGCCGCCGCGAAGCAGTGGAACGTGCCGGCCGCCGAGTGCGTGGCCAGGGCCTCGCGCGTCGCCCACGCGGCGTCGGGCAAGAGCGCCACCTACGGTGAACTCGCGCGCGCGGCCGCGGCCGAATCGGTGCCGGCCAGCCCGGCGCTCAAGAACCCCGACACCTTCACCATTCGCCGCACCTCGGTGCCGCGGCTCGACATCCCGTCCAAGGTGGACGGTCGTGCCGTCTATGCCATCGACTTCACCACGCCGGGCATGCTCTACGCCGCGCTCGCGATCGCGCCGGTGCAGGGCGGCAAGCTGGTGTCGGTGGACCCCGCGCCCGCCGAGGCGATGCCTGGCGTCAAGAAAGTCGTGCAGCTGGACGAAGCGGTGGCGGTGGTGGCCGACAGCTTCTGGCGCGCGCGCCGCGCCCTGGCGGCCCTGAAGCCCGAATTCAGCGATGCCGGACACGGCGCGGTCACGACCGCGTCGATCTTCGCGGCCTTCGACCAGGCGCTGGGCCCGGCGCCGGCGCTGCCGAAGAACGCCGCGAAAACCGTCACCGCCGATTACCGCGCGCCGTTTCTCGCGCACGCGACGATGGAGCCGATGGTGTGCACGGCGAGGGTCGAGGGCGATCACGCCGAGGTGTGGGCCGGCGTGCAGGATCCGCTGAACGCGCGCAGCGTGGCGGCCAGGGCCCTGGGCCTCGACACCGCGAATGTGAAGCTCACGAATTTCATGCTCGGTGGCGGCTTCGGCCGGCGCCTGCCCTTCACGTTCGACTACGTGGACCTCGGCGTGCGGGTCGCCAAGGCCATGTCGCCGGCGCCGGTCAAGACCATCTGGACGCGCGAGAACGACATCCAGCACGATTACTACCGCGGTGCGGCGATGTCGCGCCACGCCGGCGCGCTCGACGCGAATGGCGCGCCGCTGGCCGCGCACTCGAACTACACCGGCGGCGGCAATGGCGAAGCCGTGTTCATGCCGTACGCGATCGGCGAGATGGACGCCGAAGAGAAGAAGGCCGCCCATCCGATCCGCGAGGGCCAGTGGCGATCGGTGCTCAACTCGCAGCACGGCTTCTTCAAGGAATCGTTCATCGACGAGATGGCGCACGCGGCCGGCAAGGATCCGTTCGAGTTCCGGCGCGGGCTGCTCGGCGAGCAACCGCGCTTCAAGGCCGCGCTCGAGAAGGCGGCCGCGATGGCGGGCTGGGGCACGCCCCTGCCGGCCGGCGAAGGGCGCGGCATTGCCGTCTGCGAGAGCTTCGGCACCATCTGCGCCGAAGTGGTGCATGTCGCGGTGTCTCCCGAGGGTCAGCTGAAAGTGCTGAACGTCTACGCCGCCGTTGACTGCGGCGATGTTGTCCATCTCGACGGCGCGACGGCACAGGTGGAGGGCGGCATCATCTTCGCGCTCTCGGCAGCCCTGCTGAGCGAAATCACCATCGACCAGGGCCGTATTGTCCAGACCAACTTCCGCGACTACCCGATGATCCACATCGCTGACGCGCCGAGGATCCACACGGCGTTCATTCGTTCGGACGCGCCGCTCGGCGGCCTGGGCGAGCCGCCGGTGCCCCCATTGGCGCCGGCGCTGTGCAACGCGATCCACGCCGCCACCGGCATCCGCGTCCGCACGTTGCCGATCAAGAACACGCCCCTGGCATAGCCGGGTTGACCCTGCACCTCGACCCTCCCACCTGCGCACCGTAGCGTCACCGTGCGAGCTCGCGGCGGTTACCCCGTGATGCCTTGAGTGAGGTACTCTTATGACCTAATCGCATGGGTTTCATAAGCTTTCGTTACAAAGGCTGACAAGCATGAGCAGGCACAGTCCACGGGCGTCATTTCCGGCACTGACCAGGCGCCGGTTTCTCGAACAACTGGGCGCCGTCGGCGGTTCGTCGCTGGTGATGAGCGCCATGAGTTCGTGGGACCTCATGGCGGGGTCGGCGGGCCAGCGGCCCGATCTCACCGGCCGTCCGGCGAAAGCCAAGGTGCTGATCCTCGGCGGCGGTCTTTCGGGCCTCGTCACCGCGTATGAGCTCGGCAAGCTCGGTTACGACTTCCAGGTGCTCGAGGCGCGCGCGCGCGTCGGCGGCCTGCAGTGGACCGTGCGGAAGGGCTCGACCCACACCGAGCCCGGCGGCGACGCCCAGGTCTGCGCCTTCGACGAAGGGCAGTACCTCAACGTCGGACCGTGGCGCATTCCGCACTCGCACCACGGCGTGCTGAACTACTGCAAGGAACTGGGCGTCCCGCTCCAGGTCTTCATCAACGAATCGGACGCGTCGTATTTCTATTACGAAGGCGCCGCCGCCGGCACGCTCGCCAACAGGAAGATTCGCATGCGCGAGGTCAAGGCCGACCTGGCCGGACATGTCAACGAGTTGCTGGTCAAGGCGATCGATCAGAAGCAGCTGGACGGGCCGCTGACCCCGGAGGATCAGAAGCGGCTGACCAGCTACCTGATCGGCCAGGGCTACCTGGATGCCAACACCCGCACCTACAAGGCCTTTGCGAACCGCGGCGAAGGCGACCCGTACCAGTTGGCGGCACTGCTGCAGGCCGGGTTCGGCAACCGCCTGCGCTCGGTGCCCGCGATTGAAGGCACGACGGCATCACCCATGTTCCAGCCGATCGGCGGCATGGACCAGATTGCCAAGGCCTTCCAGCGCGCGATTGGGCCGAAGCGGATCACGTTCAACGCCGAGATCCAGTCGGTGCACCAGAACGATACCGGCGTGAAGGTGACATACCTCGACAAGAAGAGCGGCAAGAAGGTCGAGACCTCGGCCGACTACGTCGTGGTGTCCATGCCGCTCAACCTCGTCGCCGGCCTCGACATCAACATCGCCAGCGACATCATGGAGGCGATCAAGGCGGTGAACTACAGCAACAGCGCCAAGGTCGGCCTGGCCATGAAGCGCCGCTTCTGGGAAGAGGATGACGGCATCTACGGCGGCCACCTCTACTCGAACCTGCCGCTTGGCCAGCTGTCGTACCCCTCGGCCGACCTCATGGCGAAGAAGGGCGTGCTGCTCGGGTTGTACACCAACGGCCCCATCGGCACCCTGCTCGACCAGCCGGTCGCCGCGCGCATCGAGCACGTGTTGACCAACGTCAGCAAGGTGCACCCGCAGGTCCGCACCGAATTCGAAAGCGCCTATGCGGTGTGGTGGAAGAAGGTCCCGTACAACATGGGCGGTTACGCCAGCGGCCGCAACGAAGCGCGCCGGCAGATTCTGTCGAAGGTCGATAACCGCATCCTGCTCGGGTCAGCGGCGGTCACGCCGCATTCCGAACCCGACTGGCAGGAGGGCGCCGTGTCGGCCGGTTGGCAGGCGCTCAAGCTGGTCCACGAACGCGCCATGCGCGGCTAAAACAGTACGACACGCACATGTTCAATCCCACACCGGTGCCGGAAGGGTCATCCATAGTGCTCCTCGGTACGGGTCTCGCGGCGGTCGTCGCGCGGCGCCGCCGCCAGCGCAACAGCCGGGTCGCGTAAGGGGATGATGAGAGGGGACGAAATCCCACTACTTGGCTGCGTCGTCGAAGCCGAGCGGTCCAGGTAGTTCCCTCTTGCGGTGGACCGCCGGTGTCGGCTCTACTACGCTTCGACACAAAGGAGCTGCCATGTCACTGGGAAAAGCAACACTGTTACGAATTCTCGGGTTTGTCCTCGCCGCCGGCGCCGCCCTCGTTCTGGGGACATCGGATACCGGCACCACCACGCAGGCCCAGGCCAAGGTGGCCAACTTCATCACCGGCGAAGGGCTGCCCAATCCCACGCCGAAGGTCACGCCGAACTGGGGCGAGCTGCCGGCTGGCCGCGTGTGGGGCACGTCGGCCGGCATCGACATCGACCCGAAAGACGGCCACGTGTGGGCCTACGAGCGTTGTGGGGCGGGCACGGCCGGCGGCGGCCCCGTGGACTGCGACAACAACCCGGTGGACCCGATCTTCAAGTTCGATCGCCACACCGGCAAGGTGCTCGCCAACATCGGCAAGGGCGTGATGGTGACGCCGCACGGGATCGGTCTCGACCGCGACGGCAACGTGTGGGTCGCCGACTTCGCCGGCAACAAGGAAGGCACCAAGGGCCACCAGGTCCACAAGTTCACCCCCAAGGGCGAAAAGCTGATGAGCCTGGGCATCGCCGGCAAGCCCGGCAACGCCGATGGCCAGTTCAACCAGCCGAACGACGTCGTGATCGGCCCCGACGGCAGCATCTACGTGTCGGACGGCCACGACGGCCAGGGCATGACCACACCCGCGGCGCTCGCCGAGGGCCTGAAGCGCGGCGCCACCGCCCGCATCAGCAAGTTCACCGCCGACGGCAAGTTCGTCAAGTCGTGGGGCCAGCTCGGCACGCGGCACGGTGAGTTCCGCACCCCGCACGCGATGGTGTTCGACGCGAAGGGCCGGCTGTGGGTCGCCGATCGCGGCAACCATCGCCTCGAGATCTTCGACCAGGACGGCAAGTATCTCGAGTCGCGGTACTCGTACGGGCGCATCAGCGGCCTCTTCATCCGGAACAACACCGTCTATGCGATCGACTCGGAGTCGAGCCCGATGAACCACGTCGGGTGGCGTAACGGCGTGCGCATTGGACCGCTGGACGAGGATCGCATTACCGGCTTCGTGGGTCCTTTCGAGCGCGAAGACCGGGGCTACCAGGGCACGGCCGGTGAAGGCGTCGCGGTGGACGCCGACGGCAACATCTACGCCGCGGAGGGGCCGAACTCGATCCGCCAGGCCGGCGGCGCGTTCACCAGGTATTCCGTGAAGTAGTGCGGCGTGCGGTGAGGGCCTTCACATCAGCAGTGTGAAGGCCTTCATCTTGACGGCCATGGGGACCTTGACCGCGGTCAGCAGCTCGCTGTAGTTCTTCGACAGCGCGATCTGCTGGATGCGGGACATCGACCCCGAGGCCGTGAAGTCCGGCGAGTCCAGCCCCTTCACCACCCGGCTGACCTGGCCCTCGGCCAGGTGCAGCGTGTACGACTGCCCATCATCATCATTGGTGAACCCGACCCGCTGGTAGCCGAGCCTGGCCACCTTGGCGGTAAACGGCAGGGCGTTGTATGCCTGCGTCAGGACATCAAACTCACGGGTCTGTTCGAAGGTGCTCACGCCTCCAGCATGCCACGGGCCCCGCGTTTCGTGCGCCAGGGAAATGCGGTAAGCTTCGCACCATCATTGGAGGCCCGATGCAACGCATTCTGATCGCCGTACTCGGCGCGACCCTTGCCCTTCCCCTTGCCGGCTACGCTCAAACAGGCTCGGCCACGACCAGTGCCGAGCCCTTCAAGGTGGGCACCTTCGTGATCGGCACCACGCAGACGATCGGGCTGGTACTTCGCGATTCACTCGTGGTGGACCTCGTCCAGGCCAACGCGGCCCTGGAGAAATCGCGATCGTTCCCGGCGCGCCGCATGCCGTCCGAGATGGTGGCGTTCATCGCCGATTACGAGAACGGCCTGAAGGGCCGCGCCTACGCGATCGTCAACGAGCTGGTCCAGAGCAAGGCGCTCGACGGCAAGACGCCGCCCTACGTGCGCAAGCTGACCGAGGTGAAGACGCTCGCGCCGATTCCCCGTCCGCGGCTGATGATGATGACGGCGGTCAACTTCTACAGCCACATCGCCGAGAACGCGGCGCCCGAGGCGCGCGCGAAGGCCATCGCCACGCGCAAGGCCAACCGCGGCGTGCCCTACATGTTCCTGAAGGCGCCTTCGTCCGTGATCGGCACGGGCGAGACGATCCTGATCCCGCACGGACGCACCGAACTCGACTGGGAAATTGAACTGGCCACGATCATCGGCCGGCCGTCACGCTACGTGCCCGCCCCCAAGGCGCAGGACCACGTCTTCGGCTACACCGTGCTGCTCGACATCTCGGATCGCGGCGGCCGCCCGCCCGGCGGCTTCAGCGCCGGCGTCGACTGGTTCCTCATGAAAGGCCAGGACACCTTTGGGCCGATGGGACCGTTCATCGTGCCGAAAGAGTTCTACGGCGACCCGATGACCGGCCTGAAGCAGACGTTGCTGGTCGGGACCGATCAGCGCCAGCAGGCCGACGCGTCCGACATGATCCATTCGGTGTGGGAAGTGATCGAGTACGCATCGTCTCTCGTGACGCTGCAGCCGGGCGACGTCGTCGGCGCCGGCACGTCGGGCGGCGTCGGCATGGGCACCTCGGTGCGCGGCTCACAGGTGTGGCTGGTCGCGGGTGATGAGATCACCGGCTCGATCGACCGGATTGGAACCTTGCGGCACAAAGTAGAAGCCGCGCCGGCGCCGCCGGCCGGCACAGGATCGTTCCTGCCACCAGTCGTTCGCCGTCCAGGGGGCAAATAGCGAACAGGCGGCCTGGCGATTTGACATGCGGGTCGCATGCTCACATGCTATTCGCATGCCTCGAATGGTCCAGATCCGGAACGTCCCTGATCCCCTGCATCGCAAGCTCAAAGGCCGGGCTGCCGACGCGGGGCAGACCCTGTCCGACTACCTGCTGGCAGAACTCGAACGCCTGGCGGTGCGGCCAACGCGCGACGAGATGCTGGCCCGAATCCACAGCCGAAAGCGCGTGACCTTGAAGACGCCGGCGGCAGTGGTTATCCGGGAAGAGCGCGAGTCCAGGTGATCGTCGTCGACGCGTCTGCCCTGTTGGAATTCCTGCTGCAGACGCCGCTGGGCACTCGGGTTGAGGCCAGGCTCTTCCGGGACGGGGACGAACTCCACGCCCCCCACCTGGTCGACGTCGAAGTGACCCAGGCGCTGCGGCGCCTCGTCCGGTCACGCGAGATGTCGCCCGATCGGGCGGCCGAAGCAATCGCGGACCTCGTCCAGGTCGACCTTCACCGGCACGCCCATTTGGACCTGCTGACGCGCGCCTGGAAACTGCGCGACAACATTACCGCGTACGACGCCGTCTATGTGGCCCTCGCGGAGGCACTCGGCGCGACGGTGGTGACCTGCGACGCCCCGCTCGGCCATGCGCCTGGCCACCGGGCGCCGGTTGAGGTCGTCGTTTGATCGGGGCGAATCGTACGCAATCGTTCCGCTACACCGACGTGTCTTCCCACCCGCGCACCGAATAGAGCAGCGGCTTGGTCCAGATGCTTTCCAGGCCTTCGAGGATGTCGGAGGCCCAGTTGAAGACGTTGCGGCCTTCGCCTGGGCCAGCGGCGTCAATCCTATGCAGCCAGCACGACCTGGCGCTATCTCGTCAGTAGGGGCCTCGCGATCTTCAATGGTAGGCGGGGCGGATCGATTCACGTCGCGGAAGATCGCGCGCGGCCGGCGCCCCGCCCTGGCGGAAGATTCCCCTGCGGTCACCTGAAATTTTCCGCTGTGTTCGCGGTGGACGAAAGAGTCCTGTCGAACTGGCGCAAAAACACCGGCAGCGAAATTCCGGCCCGCCCCCTGGCCCGGCATGGCGGTTGCGTAGTCCAGACCAGCGGTGCACCGATGATCACTGAAGACCAGTCGCGCGTCGTGGCGTTCCTGGGCTCGCCAACCGCCCACGCCGGGGCGGCGGTCGAGCGCATCGACACGCACACCTCGGTCGTGTTCCTCGCCGGCGAGCGGGCGTGGAAGTTGAAGCGCGCCGTGCGCTACGACTACCTCGACTACTCGACCGCCGATCGCCGGCGGGCGATGTGCGATGCCGAAGTTCGCATCAACCGGCGCACGGCCCCGGCGCTCTATTTGGGTGTCACCCCGGTCACCCGAGAGGGGGACGGCTCGCTGGCGATTGGCGGCGCCGGCACGCCGGTCGACTGGCTCGTGGCGATGGCGCGCTTCGAACAGGCGGCGCTGCTCGACCGGCAGGCCGAGGCCAACGGGCTGCCGCTCGAGTTCATGGCTCCTCTGGCGCACGCGATTGCGCAATTCCACCGAGCCGCCGACAGCCGGATTGGCCGCGGCGGCTGGGACGCCATGCGCCGGGTCATTGACGGCAATGCCGACGGATTCGCGAAGGAGGCGTGCGGGATTCTCGATCCGATCACCTGCGCCAGGTGGACCGAGCGGGCGCGGTTCGTGCTCGATCGCGGCGGCCCGCTGCTGGACGGGCGCCGCGACGACGGCATGGTACGGCAGTGCCATGGCGACCTTCATCTCCGCAACGTCGTGGTGCTGAATGGCCTGCCGACGCTGTTCGACGCGATTGAGTTCAATGACGACATCGCGTCGATTGACGTGCTGTACGACCTGGCGTTCCTCCTGATGGACCTGTGGCGGCTCGGGCTCCGACAGCACGCCAATGTTCTCTGGAACGCCTATCTCGCCGAAACCGTCGATCTGGGCGGGGTTGCGTTGATGCCTCTGTTCCTGTCGTGTCGCGCGGCCGTGGCGGCGAAGACCACGGCGACCACGGCGCATCTGCAGCCCGATGCCGATCGCCGTGCGACGTTGCAGGTGCGCGCGCGCGACTACCTCACCCTGGCCGCCGCCCTGCTCGAGCCGCCGCCGCCGCACCTCATCGCGGTCGGCGGACTGTCCGGATCGGGCAAGTCGACATTGGCCAGGGCCCTGGCGCCATCGATCGGGGCGGCTCCCGGTGCGGTCGTGATCCGCAGTGACCAGATCCGGAAGCGGCTGTGCGGAGTGAAGCCCACGGACCACCTCGGTCCCGACGGCTACGCCGACGACGTGTCCCGGCGGGTCTATGCGACGGTCATGAATCACGCCGACACCGTGGTTCGCGGCGGCGCGGCGGCTGTCGCCGACGCGGTGTTTGCGGCGCCCGCGGACCGCGACGCGATTGAGGAGGTGGCCAGGGCCGCGGGTGTGGCCTTTACCGGGCTCTGGCTGGAAGCCCCGGTGCCGGTCCGGCTTTCGCGGGTGGCAGCTCGTGTGGCAGACGCCTCGGATGCGGACGTCGAGGTGATCCGGCGGCAGCTTACCCATCCGCTGGATGGCCTGCGCTGGCCACGCCTTGATGCGTCGGGGACACGCCGGCAGGTCTGTGACCATGCCGCGGCGATCGTGGGGCGCGACCGTTGTTCGTTCGTCGGGTCGTCTCTTGTCTAGACCCGGTGTTGCCTGAAAGCAGCACGCCTCTTGCATTTGACGGCGTCATGCCGGATCCGCAACCGACCCGGCTGCTCGCGCAAGTCCGCGATCAACCGGATGACCTGCCCACGCCCGAACCGGGCGAGCCCACACCGGACACCGACGAGGTATTAGCAACGCCGCCGACTGAGCCGGAGCCTGTGCCGATCGAGGATCCGCGTCCGGACACACAGCCACTGGGACCGTATGTGGCGTGACCGTTGGTCCCGATCAGGATGAGACATCCCCACAAGGAGTAACCATGACGTCAGCGCGACGGCGCCGAGAGAAAATGCACGAACCGCTTGAACAGCTGGGTCTGGTAGTGCATCCGGTTCCAGGCGAGCGCGACGGTCCGCGATGGCCTGTCACCGCCGAGCGACCGGTAGACGCGGCCGTGATCGCGCCCCTTGGGTACCGCCATCGCCGGAATCAACGACACGCCCAGTCCCAGCCGCACCAGTTCCAGCACGGTCAGCAGTTGGTGGCTCTTCGCGGTAATCAAGGTCGACACCGCATGCCGCTCGCAGAAGCTCATCGTGTGCCGGGTGAGGCAGTGTGCCTCGTTCAGGACCACGAACGGTTCGGAGGCCAGGTCCTTGAGACCCAGCTTCGGCTTCTTCGCGAGCGGATGGCGGCTCGGCAGCACGGCCAGCAGTTCTTCGGTGAACAGCGTCTTCGTGTGCACGTGTTCGGCCTGGATCGGCAACGCCAGGATCGCGAGGTCGGCATCGCCTTCGGCGAGTAGCCGCAGGATGTTGCTGGTGGTGTCTTCGACGATTTCAATTTGCGCCTTCGGGCACTCCTTCGCGAAGCGGGTCAGCAGCGCCGGCAGGAAGTAGGGCGCGATGGTCGGGATCACGGCCAGCACGATCCGGCCGGAATCCGGGGTGTCGGCGACGCGGGTGCAGGCATCGGCGGTCAGGCTCAGGATCTGGTCGGCGTAGCGCCTGAAGAGCCGGCCGGCTTCGGTCAGCCGCACCCCGCGGCCCAGGCGCTCGAGCAGCGGCTGGCCCAGTTCACGCTCGAGCTTGGCAATCTGCTGGCTGAGCGACGGCTGCGAGACGTGGCAGGCCTCGGCCGCGCGGGTCACGTTGCCAAGCTCGGCCACCTTGGCGAAGTAGCGCAGCTGGTGCATCTCCATCGGTCTGGAACCTCCCCGGGTCGGCTCGCGGCCTACCGCGCCGCCGCGCCAAACAACTGGCCGAAGAAATCGCCCGGATTCCACGTCGGCCGCGCCGTCTCCTGCGCCACCAGCCAGCCGGTCAGAAAATTGAGCCGCGCGTGCGCCGCGCCGGCCGCGAAGTCGAAGGCCTGGGTCATGTCGTCGTTGGGCTTGTGATACACGTCGCGGCGATACGCCGCGTTGATCTGCCCGCCATCCCGCGCCGGGTCGCCGGTCGTGAACCCGCTCTTGATGAACAGCGACGGAATGCCCTGGCGCACGAAGCTGAAGTGGTCGCTGCGGATGAACAGCACCTGCTCGGGAATCGGGTCCTCTGCCAGGGCAATGCCCAGGTGCTGCGCCGCCTTCGTGACCGGCGCCATCAACGACGAGTGCTGCGCGCCGTACGGCACGATGTCGAGCAGCGGGTGGAACAGGAACGGCATGTCGAGCGTCATGTCGGCGACGATCGATGCGCGCGGCACGGTCGGGTGGCGCGCGAAGTAGTCGGAGCCCAGCAGGCCCCGCTCCTCGGCGGTCACGAACAGGAACAGCGCCGAGCGCCGGCTCCTGGTCGGCAGCGCCGCCGCGGCATGAGCAATCTCCAGCACCACCGCCACACCGGACGCGTTGTCGTGCGCGCCGTTGTAGATGTCGTCGCCGTTCATCGCCACGCCGCGCCCGAAGTGATCGACGTGGGCGATGTAGACCACGTGCTCGGCCTGCAGCTGGGGGTCGCTGCCCTTGACGCGTCCGACCAGGTTCGCGCTGTCGATGTCCTTGCGAGTGCTGCTGGTGGCGAGCGAAACGCGGGCGGCCAGGTCGAACGCCTGGGGCTTGCTCGCGGCGGCGGTCTTGAAGATCTCCGCGAGCGGCGCCGGCGCGCCGGCAAACAGGGCCGCCGCGCCTGAATGGTTCAGCGACGCGGATCCGCGCAGCGCGGCATCGCCGCGGCTGGGCTGACCCTGCGCATTGACCCAGGCGAAGCTGCCCTGCTTGCTGGTGGCGACGCTGACGTCCCAGCGGAAACGCGGATCGTCGGGCGAGGTGAAGCTGAGGGTGCCAATGGCCCCGCGCTTCACGGCCTCGGCATCCTTCACCGCTCCCGACGAGTAGTACGCGCGTTCGTTGCTCGGCAGGCTGGCCGGCGCGCCGCTCAGGTACACCACCACCTTGCCGGCCAGATTCCCGGCGCCGGCGTAGTCGTCGTAGCCAAGCGCCGGCGCGCTGACGCCGTAGCCGACAAACGCGACCGGCGCGTCATCAATCGTGACCGTCTCGCGCAGGTGATCGGGCGCGAGCAGGTAGTCGACGCCGTAGGCGAGCGTCCTGGTGCCGGCCTTCGAGGTCACCTTCAGGAAGCTCGCGCGCTCAACCACCGAGCTGTTCCTGAGCGGCACGCGCTGCCGGAATCCGCCGTTCTCGCCCGCCGGCTCGACGCCGTAGGCCTTCAGCGTGCTCTCGACGTAGTCGAGCGCCTTGTCGTACCCCGCCGTTCCCAACCCGCGCCCCTCGAGCGCATCGTCGGCCAGCGTGCTCATGTGCTGCTTGATGAGGTCGCCCTTGATCGCGTCGAGCGCGGAGCGGACGCCCGGGTCATCGAGATTGGTGGAGGCAACCCCTTCTTGGGGTTTCCTGGAAGCCGCCTCATCAGGCGCTGAACCCGAACCCTGGCAGCCACTGACCAGCGCCAGCACGGCGAGGCCAAGAACCATCCGCAATCTGAGACACGCGCGCATGCTGTCGTCCTCTCTGAATCGTTGAACCACGTTCACGCTCCCACCCACCTACCGCAGCCGCGGGACTCGTGACAGGAGTCCGTCCTGTTTCATCACCGCCTCGAGCTCCTGCGGCGTGCTCGCGAGCGACGCCGTGAAGTTCTCCATGCCGTCCTTCGTGATGACGATGGTGTCTTCCATCCTGACGTAGAGTTTCTCGTCGGGAATCCACATCATCGGGTCAACGGTGAAGACCATGCCCTCGCGAAACGGCTGCCCCCAGATCACGCCCGGGTCGTGCACCGTCATGCCCACGGGATGCTGCAGGTGGCCGCGAAACGTCAGCATCTCCTCGGCGGCCTTGCGGTGAGTGGCCTTCGCGAACTGGGTCCGGGCCAGCACCGGCTCCATGTCGCGGCGCGCCAGGACCAGCACCTCTTCGGGCGTCACCCCGGGTTTGATGTGGCGGAAGAACGCGGTCCGGTAGTCGAGAATGAAGTTGGCCAGCGTGCGCTGCGCCTCGGTATGGGTGCCGCTCACCGGCCACATGCGGGTGACGTCGCTCGTGTAGTACCGCAGGTCGGGCGCGTAGTCCATCAGCACCATGTCGCCGGCCTTCAGCGGATCGAGGTTGCGCGAGTAGTGGCCCATCCAGGCGTTGGTGCCGCCACCGGCGATCGGGTTGTAGCCCTCGAAGCGCGACCCGTTGGCCAGGAAGGTGAACCGCGCGGCGGCGGCCACTTGGTACTCGAACACGCCCGGACGCGTGCTCTTCATGGCCTCCAGCAGTCCCAGGCCCGCCAGCACCGAGGCCTGCCGGATGAGCGCGATCTCACGCGGGCTCTTGATCATCCTCAGCCCGTCGAGAATCGGCGTCAGGTTGCGGCGCTCGAGCGAGGGATAGCGCTCGTCGAGCAGGCGCAGGAAGTGCGCCTCGCGCGACGGCCGCCCGTCCCACGGGTCGGCGGCCACGCCGGCCTGGTGACCGAGCATTTCGTCGCGGCTCTGCGCCTCGCCTTCGGCGGGGCTGAAGGGCACATACAGCACCGGGCGCGGCGCGCGCAGCATGGTGTTGAAGGTCTGGCGCGACAGCAACTCCACGGGCGCCACATCGTCCACGCCGGTGAGCCGCTTCACCTCGGCGTGGTCCTCGGCCGACCAGACCGTGCCGGTGCTGCGTTCCAGGGCCCCGTTGCGATGCGGCAGGTAGAGGATCGCGCGGCGTGTCCGGCCGTCGAGCACGAGATACGCATGGGGACTCTCGAGGCCGCTCAGGTAATAGAACTCGTTCGACTGGCGGAAGACCTTGAAGCCGTCCACCCCGGGCGCGCCCTGGATGAGGGCAATGGCCTGCGGGCCGATGGCGTCGAAGACCTGGTTGCGCCGGGCGGCAAACTCGACGGCGGGAAAGTCGTCCTGGAACGGCGCGACGCCCTGGCCGTGCAGCAGCACGGCCGACGCCAGCAGCAAGGCCGCCAGCACGGTCGTTCGGGGTTTCGGCGCAACGGTCGATCGATGTGGTCCGGATTGGTTCATTGGCGTGTCCTCGGCTGAATCTCTGCATGGTATCGAGTTCGCCGCCTCGCTCCACTAGAATTGCAGGCATCGCTGCCGCCGTGACGGCGCCAGGCCCAGGGAGACGACATGTACTCAGATCGCCGCACGTTCTTGAAGTCCACCGCCGCCGGGGTGGTGTCGGCCACGACCGCGACCCTCGCATCCACGGCGCCCCTGGCCGCGCAGGCCGGGTCGGGGCGACCGGGCGCTTTCGAGATGCCGCGCAACATGACGCTGCTGAACCTGCGCACCGCCGCCGGGCCCAGGCTGGGCGTGAAGCTGCCCCAAGGCATCCTCGACGTGGCGGCGGCCGCCACGCGGTTCAAGCTGCCCGCGCCGGTGGACACGGATGACGTGCTGCAGAACGGCAAGGGCGGCCTGCTGGCGACGCTCGTGGCAGCGGCGGCCGATGGGCCGGCCAGTCTCTATCTCCAGGAGAGTGCCGTGCAGCATGCGCCGCTCGTCACCCGTCCCGAGAAGATCATCATGATGGGGTTCAACTACCGGCGGCATGCCGCCGAAACCAACACGCCCATCCCGGCCAATCCGACCCTCTTCAACAAGTTCAACAACACGCTCAACCACCACGGCGGCACGATCGCACTGCCCGCCGCGGCGAAACAGTTCGACTACGAGATCGAGCTGGTGATCGTGTTCGGCCGCGAGTGCCGCAACGTGTCGGAGGCCGACGCGCTCAGCTACGTGGCCGGCTACTGCACCGGCAACGACTTCTCGGCGCGCGACCTGCAGTACCTCACCTCGCAGTTCATGATCGGCAAGACCTTCGACGGGTTCGCGCCGCTCGGCCCCCACCTGGTGACCAGCGACCTGGTCGGCGACCCCAACAACCTGCGGCTCGAATGCAGGGTCAACGGCGAGCAGCGGCAGGACTGGAACACCAACGACATGATCTTCAACTGCCGGCAGTTGATCAGCTTCGCCTCGCGAATGATGACCATCAAGCCCGGCGACATCATGTTCACCGGCACGCCGCACGGCGTGATCTTCGGCAAGCCGAAGGGCGAGCAGGTGTGGCTGAAGCCGGGCGACCGGGTGGCCTGCAGCGTGGAGAAGCTCGGCGAGCTGGCGTTCAGTCTCACCTGATCGCGGGGGAGGGGCGGGCCGGCGGGCGTTTTGCCTTGACAGTCATCAAGACATCGCCATACATTGATTCAGCTGTCGTCGCCCGACGCAGCCGCTAGTCATCCAGACGATCCGAGGGACGTGGCCCTATGACGATCACCAACCGGCTTCGAGCCGGTGGTAATGCCGCGAACGATGAGGCCCAGCATGTCGACGTCCCCGCGCAATCTCTCCCGCACTCTCGATGCCCAGGCCGATGTTTTTGCCCGGCTCCTGGGCCGGCGTCCCGACCAACCGGATGATGCGTGGCGGCGGGCCGTCACGCTGGCCGAGGGACTGTTCCCCCACCAGGTCGAGGGCGTGGCGTTCCTGGCCGGCGGCGTCGGCGTGACCTGCAGTTGTCCTGGCTTCGAGTATCGCGGTCAGTGCAAGCACGCCCGCGACATCAAGTCGGCGCTCGCGGCGGGCCAAGCCGTGCCGCCGGCGTATCGCGTCGCAGGGGCATCAGGAGAACTGTCATGAACCCCCGGCGGTGGCTGGCCAGGTGGGTTCCCGAGCCCGACGGACGGGCGGCGCGGTTGCCGTTAAGCCTGTTGGGGATGTTGATCACAGCGGTGCAGACCATGGGCTTCGCGTTGTTCGAGGGCATGCCGCTACTGGCGGCATTGACCTTCAGCGTGTTTTGTTTTCTCGGCTGGATGGCCGCCTGCGACGGGCGGTCATTGCTCGTCGATCTCTGGCGTGGCCGCCTAGTCAGCCGGGCTCAGGCCGAGGCCACTCGCGACGATGCCGCATGCGCGACCCGGCGCTACACGCGGCGACCGGCCGGCGTAACGGCGCGGTCGGGCGGCGTCAGCATCTCCCCGGGCGCTGGTGTGGCGTGGGTGTCCACGGCCAGCCTCGCGGGCATGCCGTGTCCGCCCACGGTGCACTGATGGAACGTAGCGCTGCCGCCAGGTCTGCGAGATTCTCGAGGCCGGAGGGCGATGGCTTTAGCCGTCGCCGGGAGAGGCGGGGCCTCGGCCGCCCCGTTTGATCTGTCTGTGTTTCAGACATCTCGGGCCGCCGCATCGAGCGGCTTCAGCTTTCGCTGGACGCCCGCCAAAGCCAGACTAGCGGCGATTGCGAATGGAATAGAGGTGGCTCTGAGTACGGATCAACAGGCGGTCGCCGACGATGGCCGGCGTCGCCATGGAGAATTCGTCAAGGGAGTTGACGCCCAGCAGCCGATACTCGTCACCGGCCTCGACCACGAAGGTGTCGCCTTCCTCGCTCAGCAGAAAGACTTTTCCATCGTAGGCCCATGGGGAGGCCGTGAACGCCGCGGCGCCCGGCGCCACGCGTGATCGAAAGACCCGCTCGCCGGTTTCGACCTTGTAGCGCGAGAAGATGCCCTTGTCGTAGAGGACGTACAGTCCATTCCTGTAGATCACCGGCGTCGGCAGATAGGTGCCGCCGGCCACCCGGTCGTACCACACGACGTAGTCATTCTTGTTCACTGATTCCGATGGTGTGATGTCGCCCGCACCACCGGCGCGAATGGCGACGATGGGTTTGTTGTCGTCGCCGGAGGTGCCGGAGGTCATGTACAGGATGTCGTCCACGGCGAATGGGCTCTGGATGGCCACCGCGCCCATCCGGTTGAGCCGCCATAGCTCCCGGCCGTCGAGACCGTAGCTGATGGCTACGCCGGGGCCCAGGGTCACCACTTCCGTGCGCAGCCGGTTTTCCCACACGAAGGGCGTCGACCAGCCGGTCTTCCTGGCGGGTTGGACCGTGCGAGGCGTGCTCCAGAGCTGCTTGCCGGTCTGGGCATCATAGGCAGCCAGAAAGCTGTGCTCCTCGTTGTCGTTCAACACGAACAAGCGGTCCCGATAAAGCGCGGGCGAGGCGCCCGTCCCGTAATCGCGGATGGTCGCGCGGCGATCGAACGGCGCGGCCCAAATCGGCTTCCCGTCGAAATCGAAGGCGTACAGCCCGTAGTCGGTAAAGTACGCATACACCCGGTCGCCGTCGACGACCGGCGTCTCCGACGCGAAGCTGTTCTTGACGTGTCGTCCGCCGCGCGGGTTGCCCTGATAGATCCGGCGTTCCCACAACCGCCGGCCGCTCTCGAGGTCGTAGCAAAACAGCATCAGGCTGATGACGATGTCTTGCGGCATCTCGCGGTCGCGTGCCCAGAGGCGGGTGTTGATCTCGTCAGCGGAGAGCGCAATCCGTGCCTGCCTAGCGTTTGCGCCGCACTCGTCGCAGCACCGCGGCGAGCCTTCGCGTGGCCTCGGGCAGCTGCGCGACCGACGCGGCCCCGTAGCCGAGCACGAGCGCCGGAGGACGCCGGCGGCGGCTGAAGTCGCGCAGCCCGCGCACGTCGAGACGCGCGGCGCGGGCCGCCGCCACGGCCTGGGCCTCGTCGATGCCCTTCGCCAGCCACGCCACCACATGCAGCCCGGCGGCTGGCGCCAGCACGGTCACCAGATCGCGGGCCTCGGTCTCGAGCGCGTGCAGCAGTGCCGCCCGCCGCTCGGCGTAGCTCGCGCGCATGCGTCGCATGTGACGGGCGACATGGCCGTCGGCCATCGCATCAGCCAGCACGGCCTGATCGAGGAGCGAGGCGTGCCGGTCGCTATCGGCCTGGGTGCGCAGCACCGCCTCCAGCGCGCGCGGTGGTACCACCACGTAAGCAATCCGGATGGCGGGCAGCAGCAGCTTGCTGAACGTGCCGATGTACAGCACCCGCTCATGACGGTCGAGCCCCTGGAGCGCCGCCAGCGGCGGGCCATCGTGACGGAACTCCGTGTCGTAGTCGTCTTCGAACACCCACCGGTCGCCCGCCGCCGCCCACTCGAGCAACTGCAGCCGCCTTGGCAGTGTCATCGTGAGGCCCAGCGGAAACTGGTGCGCTGGCGTCACGTACGCCGCCCGCGCCCGCGGCCACCGCGTTCTCCCCTGTGCCACGTCGAGTCCGCTGGCGTCGACGTCCACCGGACAGACACGCAGGCCTTCCACCGACAGCAGGCGAGCCGCTGGTGTGTAGCCGGGGTCTTCCGTCCACACCTGATCGCGCGCGTGCAGTACCGCCTGCGCGGCCATGGCCAGTGCCGACCGCGCTCCGGGGGCAATCACGACCTGCTCCCAGGTGCACGTCACCGCGCGTGTGTGGCGGAGGTGCTGCGCCAGAGCCTCCCGCAGGGGACGATAGCCCCCCGGAGTGCCGTAGCCGAGCAGCGTGGGCGACGCGCTCCGCCAGCGGCGACGTGTGAGGCGCCCCCACAAATCGAGCGGGAAGTCATCGACGGCCGGCAAGCCGAGCGTGAACGCCCCGGGCCGGGTGGCAGGAGGGGCCACGTGCGCCGAGGTCGTGCCGGCGCGGCCGCTCGACGCCGGCACCGTGGCCACGACTCGACAGCCCGAGCCACGCCGACACTCGATGAGTCCGTCGAGCGCCAGCCGATCGAGCGCGGCGAGCACCGTGTTGCGCGCGACGCCGAGCGTGCTCGCGAGCGTGCGCGTGGCGGGCAGCCGGGCGCCGACGGGCACACGTCCAGACAGGACAAGGGTACGCAGAGCTGCGTACGCCTGCTGACCACGCCGGGGAGCTCCAGGCGCCATCGACACGGCGGGCAGCACGACCAACGAGTGAGTACTTCTTGGCGCCGGCATTAAGTGGCTCAAGTAAATTGCTCAAAAGCGGCCTACTGGATATGCCACTTTATCGGCCAGCATACCTCGATGCCTGGCCCCGGCCCCCTTCTGCGCGTCGGCATGGTGTGCGTCGCGCTGACCTTCGCCGCCACCTGGTGGCGGGCCTGTGATTCGCTGGCTGGTGGCAGGCGTGGTGCCGTACGTCGCAGTGTCGCTGCTGGCGGCGGCGAGGCGGCGCGAAGCGCCCGGATGACGACAAGGAGTGACCCCCGATGACCAGTCCTGAACAACCCACCTCGTTTCCCGTCTCGGCGCGCACGCGGGCCCGGCGGCTGCCAGAGCGCGTGAGCCACGTGGATGCTGACGTGTTCCGCATTCTCGACGCCGGCATGCTGTGCCACATCGCCTACGTGATCGACGACCAGCCGTTCTGCACG